>ERZ840096.141-NODE-141-length-121340-cov-8.171744_pt1 | contig 121340 bp, 121 predicted proteins | sample MGYA00519878_ERZ840096 | MGnify/ENA primary metagenome ERZ840096 (study PRJEB31850, sample SAMEA3708865) | human gut metagenome | biome: human gut; feature: human-associated habitat; material: faeces | place: China | collected 2014 ... | reverse complement strand
GCGTCTCCTGCGGGAAATGCGCCAGAGCCTGCAAGATGGATGTGGATGTGACGAAGACGCCCAACCATACCGAGTGCATCCGCTGCGGAATGTGTGTCCGCGCCTGTCCCACAAACGCCGTGAGCTTCCGCTTCGGCTTCGGAACGGGCGAGCAGAATATACCGGGTACAAACAACGTAAATCAAATAAAACAAAAAACGGAGGAAACAAAATGAACGTCAAGAAAAGTATTGCGCTGCTGCTGGCAGTGATGATGGTGCTGTCTCTGGCCGCGTGCGGCGCAAAGGGTGAGACAGGCAGCGGCGACGCCATGACCGGAGAGCCCCAAAACGCCGAGGAAGCTGTCGCCATGCACAAGGAGCTGATGGCGCAGGAAAACGCGATCCTCTCGGAAAACACCGCGCTTTGGGAAAAGGTTTTCATGGCGGCCGACAAGAGCATGACCATGCAGGAGGACGGCAAAAACTACGGTGACTTCCTGCTGGACACCATCGAATCCGCCAAGGACCAGTTTACGGCGGACGAGCTGAAGCTGATCCGCGGCGAGGCGGAAAAGATCCGCGACATTGAAAGCAAGCTCACCATGATCGAGAAAAAGTACCCCGAGGCGGCACAGGAATCCCTTGACGGCGCCATGAGCGTGCCCGCGGACGGCAGCATGAACATCTCCGGCGACACCAGCATGCTCCCCGATAACAGCAGCGATAACAGCAGCATGCAGAAATTCCCCTCCTTTGTGGGCAAGGATCTGGACGGGAACGATGTGACGAGCGACGAGCTTTTTTCCGGCAGCGCCGTTACGGTTGTCAACTTCTGGTTCACCACCTGCGGCCCGTGCGTGGGTGAGCTGGGCGAACTGGAAGCGCTGAGCAAGGAGCTCGCCGAAAAGGGCGGCTCTCTCATCGGCATCAACTCCTTCACATTGGATGGCGACGAAGCGGCGATCTCTGATGCAAAGGATGTGCTGATGAAGAAGGGCGCGACCTATCAGAATGTGTACTTCGCTTCCGACAGCGAGGCCGGCATGTTCACCGCAAACATTTTCGCTTACCCCACCACCTATGTGGTTGACCGCAGCGGCAACATCGTGGGCGATCCCATCGTGGGCGCCGTCACCAGCAAGGCGCAGATGGAAACGCTGCAGAAGCTCATCGACCAGACTCTGGCCGCCGATATGGGCTGACAAACGGATTTATCTCCTCAGAAAGGAGGACTTCACCATGTATCGGAGAGCATTGCCCCTTCTGCTCACCGCGGTGCTGCTGCTGAGCGGCTGCGCTGCCGGGCAGAAGAATATGCCGAAGAAAACGGACGAGAAGGAAATGACCGGACAGTCCTCTGATATGTCCGGTGAAGGAATCATGTATATGGATACCACGGAAAACGTCATATATCTGGCGGGCGGCTGCTTCTGGGGCATGGAGCACCTGATGCAGTCCATCCCCGGCGTCATTGATGCGCAGAGCGGCTATGCCAACGGCACCTGCGAGGCGGACGCCGATTATCGGACTGTCTGCAAAGGGAACACCGGCTTCCGGGAGACCGTGCGGGTGGAGTATGACCCCGGGCAGGTGAGTCTCGACGCCCTGCTGCTGGCCTACTTCTATGTGATCGACCCCACGGTGGAGAACCGGCAGGGCAACGACCGGGGCAGCCAGTATCAGACCGGCGTTTACTACACCAACGAAAGCGCGAAGGAGACGGTGGAACGCATCGCGGAGATCGAGCGGGGACGCAGCAAAAAGTTCTTCGTGGAGATCGGCCCGCTCAAGAACTACTATCCCGCCGAGGAGTACCACCAGGACTATCTGGAGAAGAATCCGAAAGGCTACTGCCATATCCCCAAGGCCGAGATGGAGCTTTTCTCCAGACTGCGCATCGATCCGGGCGACTACCAAAAGCCCGCCGCGGAATCCATCCGGGACAAGCTGACGGAGGAGCAGTACCGCGTCACTCAGGAGAGCGGCACGGAGCGCCCCTTCAGCAATGAGTTCTGGAACCAGTTCGAGAAGGGCATCTATGTGGACATCGTCACCGGCGAGCCGCTCTTTTCCTCCACGGACAAGTTTGAGAGCGGCTGCGGCTGGCCCGCCTTTACCAAGCCCATCGAGGAGCCTGCCGTGGTGGAGCTGGAGGATCTGAGCCACGGCATGCGCCGCACGGAGGTTCGCAGCCGTGCCGGGGATTCACACCTTGGCCATGTGTTCACCGGCGACCCGGAATCCCCCAACGGCGTGCGCTACTGCATCAACAGCGCCTCTCTCCGCTTCGTGCCCTACGCGAAGATGGAGGCCGAGGGGTACGGATACCTGCTGAATCTGTTTTCGTAGTGGGGGCGGAGTGCCGGCCGTCTTGACAAAGAAACGTTGTTCCGCTATAATTTTTATTAGGATTTATTCCTAATAAAAATTAAGGAGGGTTCACGTCATGAAGACCATGAGAGGCTTTGCAATGCTGAAAATCGGCGAGACTGGCTGGGTCACAAAAGGGATTCCGGCCTGCGGTCCGTCGGACGCCATCTGTAGACCACTGGCACTGGCTCCCTGCACATCGGATGTCCACACCGTGTGGGCTGGCGCCATCGGCGAGCGCCATAACATGATACTGGGTCACGAGGCCGTAGGCGAGGTCGTGGAGGTCGGTGATCTGGTAAAACACTTCAAGGTCGGCGACCGTGTTCTGGTTTCCGCCATCACACCGGACTGGGGCTCCCCGGAGGCACAGGACGGATATGCCATGCACAGCGGCGGCATGCTGTCCGGTTGGAAATTCTCTAATTTTAAGGACGGCGTCTTTGCCGAGTATTTCCATGTGAACGAGGCAGACGCAAATCTGGCGCTGATGCCGGAAGGAATGGATCTGGGCGCCGCCTGTATGCTTAGCGACATGGTTCCCACCGGGTTTCACGGCGCGGAGCTTGCGGACATCCAGTTCGGCGATAATGTTGCTGTTATCGGCATCGGTCCGGTTGGTCTGACGGGAGTCGCCGCCGCCGCCATTCGCGGAGCCGCTGAGCTGTACGCAGTTGGCTCGCGGAAAAACTGCGCTGCGCTGGCGCTGGAATATGGCGCCACGCAGATTGTCAATTACCGCGACGGAGACATCGTTGAGCAGATTCTGGACATGAACCATGGCCCCGTGGACAAGGTCATCGTCGCCGGCGGAGACGTGGATACCATGGATCAGGCAATCCGCATGCTCAAGCCGGGCGGAGCCATCGGAAATGTCAACTATCTGGGCGAGGGCGATTATGTGAGGATTCCCCGCGTCGAATGGGGCTGCGGCATGGGACATAAGCGGATCAACGGAGGCCTGATGTGCGGCGGACGGCTTCGCACAGAACGGCTTGCCCGTCTGGTCACGGCGAACCGGATCCATCCGGAAAAGCTGATCACCCACACGTTCCACGGCTTGGACAGTGTAGAGCCCGCGTTGATGCTGATGCGCAACAAGCCCCGCGATCTGATCAAACCGCTGGTTTATATCGACTAAAACCTGCGCCGTGGGTCTGCAAAAACGCTGCTGGTCATCTTCGCATTGATTTGCGCGCGATTTTTTGGTAAGCTGAGGTTTCGAGAGGAGAGCGACGCCAAAAATGAAGCAGCGAAGAGAAACCAGACAGCGGAGAATTGTTCGGAACGCCGTGCAGACGCACCATGACCATCCGTGTGCCGAGCAGATCTATGAAGACGTAAATGCGATTGACAGCCGAATCAGTCGGGGAACGGTATACCGAAATCTCAACTGTCTGTCGGAGGATGGGGTAATATGCCATGTGCGTGTCCCCGGTGCCGATCGGTACGACAGCCGAACCGACCGGCATTATCACATGATCTGCATGAAATGCGGCACGGTGATTGATGTTCCCATGAACTATCGAAACGAAATCGATTTGCAGATCGAGGAAGAAACCGGATACCGGATCAGCCGCCACCGGATCATTGTGGAGGGGCTCTGCCCGGACTGCCGGAGCTGTGATAAAAAGGAGTGACTCCGTATGGAAAAGAAGCCCGACGTTGTTATCGCGGCAGAAACGCCCATTCAGGTTCATCTGAATGCCGGTCAGGAATATCTCTACTGCACCTGTGGCCTGAGCGGCGGTCAGCCATTCTGTGACCAGTCCCACTTCGGGACGACCCACGCCGGCGGGATGCCGTTTACCGCTGTAAAAAGCGGTCCGGCGCTGCTTTGCCGGTGCAAGCACACAGACAGCGCCCCCTTTTGCGACGGTACGCACACGAAGCTCTGAACCGAGACGGAAAAAACACCGGACATCGTCCGGTGTTTTTTTCGCCTGTCAAAAAGCTCGCTGAAAGGCGAGCTTTTTGGTATAATAAAGAAGAAAGCAAGGGAAGAGGAAGGCAGTGAACGAAAGGGAGAAGTGGGGACAGGACAAACGGCGCGACGTGGTATGATACAGTAACGGAACGGTTTCCGGAGGCGACGCATATCGTAATGGATACTGGGTAAAAGACGCCGTGTATCACAAATTTCTTCTATTTTCAACGCAAAACGCGGTGCCGGCCGGATCTGGTACCGCGTTTTTCGACAGGCTGCGTCAAGACCACCGGCACAGCCGGTGGTCTTGACGGTTAAATGCGGGAATTCCGGCGGTTTTTACAATTTTTCATATTGCATGCGTTTCAGACGCTGTGATATACTGACAATGGAGGAAAACCAAATCGGGAACAGAAAACGGGGAGGAAAAACGAAATGAAGTTCAAAAAGCCGCTCTCTCTGCTGCTCGCCGCAGTGCTGCTCTGCGCGTTCGCCGTGCCGCTGCTGGAAATCCCTGCGCTCGCTGCCGATAAAGAAATACACGAGGTCGCTACCGTCGGAGTATACAAATGGATCACGATCACAGCCGAGAACGGCGGGGAGGATGTAGTTGTCATGAATGTCGTGCAGACCGGCGGTAAGCTGCCGCCCGGTATGTCACTGGGCAAGAATCAGGACGTGTCCTGCCTTGTCGGCACGCCGACAACTCCCGGCACTTACATATTGACCGGCGAGACACACTACGAAGATGACGCAGCCTCCTGGATGTACACATGGTCTGTGCGGTTGTTTGTCGATGTCGCAGCTACTCCGACGCCAACGCCGACAACGGCGCCGACAGCGGCCCCAACGACCGGCACGACGACCGCACCGACGAACACCCCGACGCCGACGAATACTCCGGCGCCGACTGCCGGAGCGCCGATCATTACAAAGCAGCCGACGAAGGAGACCGTGGAGGTCGGCGGCAGCGCAACGTTTGTGGCAAACGCCACCGGCTGGGCGTGGTGCGCGTGGCGCTTTCTGAGTCCCGACGGCAAGACCGAGGTCATTTTCGACGTGACCGCCGATAAGTTCCCCGGTCTTACGATCACCGGCGGTAACAGCACGACGATGTATCTTACGAATATTCCCATGGAGCTGAACGGCTGGAAGGCGGTCTGCCTCTTCAGCAGCGCAACGAATCTCTGGACCTATACCGACGGCACGGCGGTCATCACCGTGAATGCCGCCGCAACGCCCACGCCGTCTCCGACACCGGAGCCGACGGCAACGCCGGAGCCGACAGCGACTCCCACGCCCACGCCGACGGAAGCCCCCACGCCCACACCGACCGCCGTTCCGGCGGCCGTCGTTGAAACGCCGACTCCGTCGCCCGAGCCGACCCCGGAGCCGAAAAAGGGCGGCCTGCTGTCCGGCGGCAAAGCACTCCCGATCGTCCTTGCCGTGGCTGCCGTGCTGCTCCTCGGCGGAGGCATCACGGCGGGAGTACTGCTTGTGCGGAAAAAGAAACAGCGCGAGGAATACGAACGTCAGGAGCGCCGGAGACAGCGCGCTTCTGCGGCGGCTGCCGGAACGGCGGCCGCCCGACGCTCCGCGCCCGCGGCTGAATGGGTCTGCCCGATCTGCGGTACTGTGAACAAAGGAAAGTTCTGCAGTGAGTGCGGCGGGGGAGAGCCCAAGGATCACGTCTGAGTCTCGCACGGCAGACCGCCGGGCGGACGGCTTCGGCCGAAAGCCTTGCGGCGCGCAGAAGAGACCGGAAAAGTCAGACATTTAATTCAAGCTGCCGAAAGGGCTTGCTGCCTTGAAGAACAGACGGCAAACCCTTTCGCGCTGCCCGGATTCTGCGGCTGCTGCCGTGACCCGCTTCCGGTTTGGCGAGCCGTTTCTGCCATGCACGGCAGCAAATTAAATATTAATTTCAGACAAATGTCCCGCATAGAAAAAGATAGGGAGAGGATGCCGCCTTGAAGAAGAAAGTTCTTACTCTGTTTGCTGTGCTGCTCTGCGCGCTCGTCGTGCTGAACGTCACGGTTCTCGCCGATTTCGGTGATTTTTCCGGCAGCTCGGACTATGATTTCAGCTACGATTACAGCGATAACGACAGCAGCTGGTCATCCTCAAGCAGCAGCTCCGGAAGCAGTTACTACGATGATGACGGATATGTATCCGGCGACGCCAACCCTACGCAGCTCCTTATAATGGCGCTGATCGTAGTGGTGGCGATCGTGTATTCTATGAGGACGAAAATGAAAAACAACAGCACGTCTAAGAAAGCGACCGCCCAGCGCGCCGAGCGTGCCGAGAGCCGCGCCAACCGCGCTGCGCTCACGCCCATCGGCGAATATACGAAGATCGATCCTGCCTTCAACGCGGCGGCGCTGTGCGAAAAGGCGTCGAATCTCTATGTGCAGATGCAGAACGGCTGGACGGCGAAGAACATCGAGTCGCTGCGGCCGTACTTCACCGACGCGCTCTTCACGCAGATGGAGCGCTCGCTGCAGGGGTATGCGCAGCGCGGCGAGACGAACGTCGTCGAGCGCATCGCGGTGCTGGATGTGACGCCGCTCGGCTTCCACCAGACCGGCGGCGAGGACCATATCCTTCTCCGGCTGCGCACGCGCATCACGGATTACACCGTGAACGACGGCACGCAGCAGATCGTCCGCGGCAGCCGCGATCAGGAAAAGTTCATGACCTACGAATGGGATCTGCTGCGCCCGACCGGCACGCAGACGAACGCCGAGAGCGGCGAGACAAAGCGCATCACCTGCCCCGGCTGCGGCGCGCCGCTCGACGTGAACGCGAGCGCGCGGTGCCCGTACTGCGGCACGGTGATCCAGCAGCAGGCACAGGACTGGGTCATCAGCGCCATTCGCGCCATCAAACAGCAGACGCTGTAAAAACCGGATCAAAGGAGCCGCGGCGAACGGGATGCGCTGTGTGATCGCGCCCCGGGTTCGGCTGGATCCGGCCGCTCTGCCCGGTCATCAAAAAATACTCCCTGCCGCATGGGCGGCCTCCTGTGTATATAATATTGGAAAAAAGATGAGCCAGACGGATGAGTTTCATCCGTCTGGCTCTGCGGCATTCTGGAGTTATGCGGGATATTTCATCAAATGTTTTCCTGCCGGATGATCTCGCGGCCCATGAGCACGCCCATGACGGAGGCCATCATCAGCCCGCGCGTCCAGCCGGACGAGTCGCCGAGGCAGTGGAGACGGCGGATGTTCGTGTTGAGATCGGCGTCCATCTTCACGCGGTTGGAGTAGAACTTCAGCTCGGGGGAGTAGAGCAGCGTTTCGTACGAGGCAAAGCCCGGCACGACCTGATCGACGGCCTTGATGAAGTTGATGATGTTCGTCATGCTGCGGTAGGGCATCGCGGCGGTGATGTCGCCGGCGACGGCGTCGGGCAGCGTCGGACGGACGTTCGACTGCGCGAGCTCCTTTTCCCAGGTGCGCTTGCCGTCGAGAATGTCGCCGTAGCGCTGCACGAGGATGTGGCCGTTGGCGAGCATGTTCGTGAGCTCGCCGACCTTCTGCGCGTAGCTGATGGGCTGGTTGAACGGCACGGAGAAGTTGTGCGAGCAGAGAATGGAGAGGTTCGTGTTCGGGCTCTTCACTTCCTTGAACGAGTGGCCGTTCACGACGGCGAGACCGTTGTCGTAATTCTCCTGCGAAACAAAGCCGCCTGGATTCTGGCAGAACGTGCGGACCTTGTTTTTGAACGGCGCGGGATAGCCGATGAGCTTGGACTCATAGAGCACCTCGTTGACGGTCTCCATGATCTCATTGCGCACCTCGACGCGCACACCGATATCCACGGTGCCGGGCTGGTGGGCGATGCCGTGCTCGGCGCAGAGCGTTTCAAGCCAGTCCGCACCGCGGCGGCCCGTGGCGACGATCGTGCGCCCGGCTTCGATCTCGCGCTCCTCTTTGCCGTTGGAGATGACGCCGCCGAGACAGGTCTCGTCTTTGAGCCGGAGATCAAGGCACTCCCAGCCGAAGATCAGCTCCACGCCGTTCTCGGCGAGATAGCGCTCAATGGCAAGGTAAATGCCCTGGGCCTTCTCGGTACCCATGTGGCGGATCGGGCAGTCCACAAGCTTGAGACCGGCCTGAATGGCACGGCGGCGGATGTCCTTCACCTTGTCGGGATCGCTGATGCCCTCAATGTGGGTGTCCGCGCCGAATTCCAGATAGATGGAGTCGGCATAGTCGATGGTCTCCTGCGCGAGCCTTTCGCCGACGAGCGTTGGCAGATCGCCGCCGACCTCATGGGAGAGGGAGAGCTTGCCGTCGGAGAAAGCGCCCGCGCCGGAAAAGCCGGTCGTGATGTGGCAGTAGGGCTTGCAGTTCATGCACCGGCCGGTCTCGGCCTTGGGGCAGTGGCGCTTCTCGACGCTCTGGCCTTTTTCCACGAGCGTGATGTGGCCCTTGTAGCCCTTGCGGATGAGCTCCAGGGCGGTGAATATGCCGGCAGGACCGGCGCCGATGATCAGAATATCCGTTTTCATGCTTCAACCTTCACATTCTCTATGCCGTGCTTCTCAAACTCGGCAAAGTATTCTTCCATGCGCGCGTTCAGCTCCTCCGCGTCGTCCTGGCTGATCTGCTCGGCGCTCATGTCGCGCCGCGCGAGCTCCTCGGCCAGAATGTCGTAGAAAACGGCGTCCTCATAGTCGGCGATCGCCTCATGGATGCCGCCTTCCTCGTACGCGCGGGAGGGATACGAGTGGCCGCGCCAGCGCTGAACGAGCGCGCGCATCCCGTGCTCCGGGCAGAGGGAAAAGAGCTTTTCCTCGAGATTGTCATAGTCCTCAAACCGGTCATCATCCCGGCAGGAATTGAGAATCCAGTTCCCGATGTACACCATGTCCAGAAGCCGCCGGAATTCCTTTTCCGTCAGTTCAAGCTGCATTACGATCCACTCCTCTCTGTGAACATACATTGACATCATATTATAACAATAAATCCGGGAAATTGCTATACAATTTTTCACTTGTCATCGAAGACGTTTTCGCATATAATCTATAAACCAAATGCCGGGGAGACCGGTGTGTCGGGAGTGAATGTCATGCGGATGAAAGACGTTATCATATCGGTCACCGGCGTGCAGCAGGGCGTGAACGGCCCTGACGCCATGGAGCTCGTCACGGCCGGACAGTACGGCCAGGACGAGAAGGAAACGCTGCTCACCTGGCAGGAGAGCGAGCTCACCGGCATGGAGGGGACGAAAACGTCGCTTTGCGTGCAGCCGCGCAGCGTTGTGCTCTCGCGCGAAGGGACGCTCAACACCCGCATGGAGTTTGAGGAGGGGCGCAAGCGCTATTTTCTGTATGAAACGCCGTTCGGCTCGGCGACGATGGGGCTGAACACCCGGCGCATCGTCAACCGTCTCGGCGCGCACGGCGGCGAGATCGAGATCGATTACAGCGTGGATATGGATGATACGATCGTCGGCCGCAACCGGTTTTTCATCCGCGTGCAGGAGCCGCGCCCGAGCCATATCAGCGATGTCACTTACCCCAATTGAGTGATTCTTATGAAGCCTCCCTTGTGCAAAGGGAGGTGGCAAACCCGAAGGGTTTGACGGAGGGATTGCCGTTTTCCGAAGACTGCAATCCCCCAGTCTCGCCTTCGGCGAGCCAGCCCCCTTTACACAAGGGGGCCTTTTCATTTTTACAGATGCAGCACGTTGACACAGAACGCCGCGGCGAGGAACCCCGCAAGATCGGCGCACAGCGCCGCGGGGACGGCGTGGCGCGTTTTGCGCACGCCCGCCGCGCCGAAGTAGACGGAGAGAACGTAAAACGTCGTCTCCGTTGAGCCGAGCATGACCGCCGCGGTGCGTCCGGCGGGGGAGTCTGCGCCGCACGCGGTGAAAATATCCCCGGCCACGGCAAGTGCGCCGCTGCCGCTCATCGGGCGCAGCAGCATGAGCGGCACGGTCTCCGGCGGAATGCCGAGAAAGGAGAGCGCGGGCCGCAGCAGCGCCGTGAATGCGTCGATCGCGCCCGAAGCACGCAGCGCGCCGACCGCCGGAAGCAGACACACGAGCACCGGCGCAATGCGCCCCACGGTGCGAAGCCCTTGGAGAGCGCCGTCGGTGAGAGCGGAAAAAACGTCTGTTCCGCGAAAGAGCGCGTATCCCCCAACGCCCGCGGCGAGCAGCGCGGGGAGAAGCTGAAAAAGCATTTTCATGGCGCTCTCCGGAAAAGCCGCTCGGCGAGCAGCCCCGCGGCCACGCCCGCCGCAGACGATATCCACACCGCGGGCAGAATATCGAACGCGTTTTCCGCGCCGCAGGCCGAGCGCAGCGCCGCGGCGGTCGTCGGGAGGAGCTGGATGGACGCGGTGTTGAGTACGGCGAGACGGCACAGCTCGTCGGACGCTGCCTCTTTGCCGGAGAGCGCGTGCAGCCGCTGCGCGGCGCGGATGCCGGCAGGCGTGGCGGCATTGCCGAGCCCGAGCAGATTTGCGCTCATGTTGCAGGAGAGCTCCCCGGCCAGCTCCGAATCGCTCCGGGACGAGGGGAACAGCCGTCCCAGCACCGGGCGCAGCGCGCGGGAGAGCTTTTCGGTCAGCCCCGAGCGCTCCATGACCTCGAGAAGGGCGCTGTAGAAGATCATCGGCCCGGCGAGCGAGAGCGTGAGCTCCACGGCTCTCTCCGCGCCCTGCACCGCCGCCGCGCCGACCGCGCCCGCCGAGCCGGTGAGCGCGCCGAAAACGACCGACACAAAAAGAAGAATGACCCAGACGTACGACATAGCCATGGCGATACCTCGACCGGAAAAAATTACCAATAAAAAACGGGGCGGTTGCATCTTGCAATTTCGTATCGGCCAGTATAGAATTTTGTCGAAAAGAGTAATTTAGGTAAGGGGTGTGCGGATCTATGAAATCAACGGGGATCGTCCGTCGGATCGACGATCTGGGACGAGTGGTACTGCCGATCGAGCTGCGCCGGACGCTGGATCTGGAGGTGCGCGATCCGGTGGAGATTTTTATCGAGGGCGACGCCATCGTCCTTCGGAAGTACGACGCTGCGTGCCTGTTCTGCGGCGCGACGCGCGAACTTCTCTCCTACCGGGGAAAGCAGATCTGCCGGAGCTGTCTTCGCCGGCTTCGGGAGGAAACAAACGAATAAATAAGGCTGCCGCATACAAAGCATATGCGGCAGCCCTTTTTGTATACCTATACCCGAAAACCACGCGCCTAACGCGCGGTTTCGGGTATACAAAAAAAGAGGCTGTCCCGTGCGGGACAGCCTCTGAAGTATGTATCCGGGTATCTTCGATCAATAAAGCGAGGCGATCACATCCACGCATTTCTCGATGCCGAGCGAGCCGGAATCGAGGATGATGTGGTAGTGGTTCATGTTGCCCCATTCGAGATCGGTGTAGAACTGATAATAGAGCGCGCGGCGCTTGTCCTTGTCGCGCAGACGCTTCTCGGTCGGCTCCTCGGTCTCGCCGTATTTTTCCACGATGCGCTTGGCGCGCTTTTCAAAGTCGGCATGGACGAACACCTTGAGAAGATCGGCGCTGCCTTCGAGAATGGCGTCGGCGCAGCGGCCGACGATCACGCAGTTTTCCTTCTGGCCGAGCTCAAGAATGATGCGGCGCTGGATCGCCCAGAGATAGTCCTGGTTGGACGGCACGCCGAACGAGCGCACCGAGGAGAAGGCCGCCGCCGTCCAGCTACTGTGGGAGGCGTATTCGCTCTCGTTGGTGATGTATTCCTTGGAAAGCCCGCTCTCTTCGGCCAGCCGGTCGATCAGCTCATGGTCATAGCAGGGGATGCCGAGCCGATCGGCGACTTCCTTGCCGATGGTGCGTCCGCCGCTGCCAAACTCACGTCCGATGGTGATGATGCGTTTCTTTTCCATAAAAACAGCCTCCTTATAACCGGTAGGTGGTGAATTTCTGTATTCGTATTATAGCACGTTTCTTTGCCGGGGAAAAGTGAAAATTACTCTTCCGTGCCGGTTTCTTTTTCACGCACGAGCGCGGCGTGGTAAAGATCGTTTCGGCTCTGTCCCGTCTCGGCGGCGGCGCGCTTGGCCGCGTCCTTGAGCTTCATGCCCCCGGCGCGGTATTCCTCCACGAGCGCGAGTGCATCCTCGAGCGGGAGGCGCGGCCCCTTTTCGACCGGCGCGCCGCGGATGACGAGCACAAATTCCCCGCGAGGCCGCTCGGCGCGGTATTTTTCGAGCGCTGCGCCGATCGTCGTGCGGACGATCTCCTCGTGCAGCTTCGTGAGCTCGCGCCCGAGCGCAATGTCCCGGTCGCCGAGCACATCGTAAAGATCGCCGAGCGTTTCCACGAGCTTGTGCGGCGCTTCGTAAAGAACGATCGTCCTGTGCTCGTGCCGCAGCGTTTCGAGATGCTCCTTCCTTGACTTGTTCGATGTGGAGAGAAAGCCTTCAAACGTGAACCGCTGCGTCGGCAGGCCGGACATGGCGAGCGCCGTGATGACCGCGCTCGGCCCCGGGGCCGCCGATACCGTGATGCCGTGCTCCCCGCACAGCCGCACCAGCTCCTCGCCGGGGTCAGAGATTGCGGGCATACCCGCGTCGGAGACAAGAGCGCAGCTCTCCCCTCCGAGCAGCCGGGGGAGGATGACGGCGGCGCTTTCCACCTTGTTGTGCTCATAATAGCTGATGAGCGGGCGGCGGATGCCGAAGTGGTTGAGGAGCTTTAATGTGACGCGCGTATCCTCCGCGGCGATGAAGTCCACGCTTTTGAGCGTTTCGATCGCGCGGGGGGAGAGATCGTTCAGATTGCCGATGGGCGTTCCCACCAGATACAATGTTCCGGCCATAAAGATTATGCCTCCCAGTGGCAGATTTTCCGGTATTCTTCGGTTTCGCAGCCGTCTGCGCCGCGCAGCAGAATATTTTCGCAGCGCATGGCGCTCACCGGCGCGCCCTTCACAGCTTCCATGAGAAAAATGGGCGCGCGCTTTCCCGGCGCGGAGAAAACGTCCTGCCGGCGCACCGGCGTGAGATGGGCGTTGTGCAGCGCCGCGAGAATGTCGCTCTCGCGCTTTCGCCGGTGGACGAGAAAAAATTGCCCGCCGGGCTTGAGATACCGCGCGGAGGCGGAGCAGAGCTCCGAAACGGTCGCGCTTTCGGTGCGCTGCGCGGCGCGCTCCGCGTTGGGCGATACGGCGCCGCGTCCCGCCGGAAAGTACGGCGGATTGGATACGATAAAATCGAGACTTTCACTCTCGAACGGCGCGCTCCGGTAATCGGCGCAGACGGCCTCGCCGCGCTCTTCAAGCGCAAAGGCGCGCAGATTCTCCCGCGCGCTTGCCGCGGCGCTCTCCCGGATATCCACGCCGGTCATGCGGCGGCTTTCGTCGCCCAGCAGGAGCAGCAATAAGAGTATCCCGCTGCCGCAGCCGAGATCTGCGCCGTATGTCCCGTGCGCGTCTTTGGCAAAGTCCGCGAGCAGCAGCGCGTCCGTTCCGGCTCTCTCGCCGGTAAAAAGATTCCAGTCCATGCAATCATTATAAAATAAATACGGCGGCATGACAAGCCCGAAAGGGCAGGCATACCGCCGTTGTGAGCCGCGGGAGTGGCACCTCCCGCAGCCGAAGAAGGATTACTGCTCCTCGATGGCCTCGATGGGGCAGTTGCTGGCGCAGGAACCGCACTGGGCGCAGACGTCCTGGTTGATCTCGTAATGATCAGCGCCTTCGGAAATCGCGTCGCAGGGGCACACGCTCGCGCAGGTGCCGCAGGAAATGCAGCTGTCGGTAATGACGTACATTGGTATGTACCTCCTCTTTTTGGGATACCCGCATTGTAACATATATCCCTTAAAATGCAACCCAAAAATTTTTCCCTGCCGGAAAAATTTTAAAAAGCGAGAAAATACGAGAAAAACGAAGAAATAATGCGAATGAGCGAGATGGGAAAAGACAAAACGCCGAATTTCCCGCTTTCGGCGCAAAGCGGGCGTTTCAGAGAGTTGAGAATTTGACGTTTCTTGACTATTATACAGTCAAAGAAAAGGTTAAAGAAAGTCAAAGTCAAAGATAACCTGATGAAGGAAGGGATGCCGCTATGGGGACAAGTGATCGGATCGCACGGTTCATTCTGGACGCGCTGGAAAGCGCGGACGGAACGGCGGAGCTGCAGCGAAGCTCTCTGGCCGACCGTTTCGGCTGTGTGCCGAGCCAGATCAACTATGTGATCGCCACGCGGTTCAGTCCCGAGCGCGGGTACATGGTCGAGTCGCGGCGCGGCGGCGGCGGATACATCCGCATCACGCGCGTGCAGCCGGACGCCTCCCAGTTCATCATGCACACGGTAAACGCCGTGGGCCGGGAGCTGGATAAGCCGACGGCGGACGCGCTGCTCCACAACGCTGTGAACGCCGGTGCGCTCGAGGTTCCCTTTGCCCGGCTGATCGCCGCGGCGCTCAGCGAGCGGGCGCTCCACGCCGTTCCGGTCGAGATCCGGAAGACGGTGCGCTCATCCATATTCAAACAAATGCTGCTCACCACAGCATCCGACGGATTTTTTGAAAGGAGATCATTACAATGAAATGCGAGATCTGCAAGAAGAACGAAGCTCAGTTCTATTATAAGGAATCCATTAACGGAAAGACCACGGAAAAGCACCTGTGCGCCGAATGCGCCCATAAGGAAGGTCTGGACAGGATCTTCGAGCGCGAGGCGAACAGCATGCTGACCTCCTTCGGCAAGATGATGGACAGCTTCCTGCTGCCGGACGTTGATTTCTTCGGCTTTGGCCGTCTGCCGTCGATCGGCGAGATGTTCGAGCCGCTGCGGACGCTCTCGGAGCATGAGCCGGAAGCCGAAATGCACGAAGAGGCCGACCCGCTCGAGGCGAAGGCCGAGGAGAAGGGCGAGGAAGCTCTGGGTCACAAGGGCGAGGAGCCGAGCGTGCGTGAGGACGCCTATCCGCTGGAGGCGGAGGCGGAGGAAAACGCCGAGGAGGCTTTTGAGCAGCGCCGCGAGCTGAACGCTCTGCGCCACAAAATGCACAAGGCCGTCGAGGAAGAGGATTTTGAAACGGCCATCGAGCTGCGCGACATGATCCGGAAAATGGAAAACAAATAAAGCCTTTGCAGCTTTATATATCGGAACGGAGCGGGTTTTTACCCGCTCCGTTTTTTTAAAACCACGCGCTCTGCCGCTTCGGATGATTGAGAAACGGAAAATCTGTCAACCATCGGCAGGGGAAGGAGACGACGAATATGAACGACCGATTTACCGAAAAGGCGAGAAACGCCATTGAAAAGGCGCGCGCCGCCGCCATGGAGCTGGGCCACAGCTACATCGGCACCGAGCACCTTCTGCTCGGCATCGTGCGCGAAACGGACGCGCTCGGCTCGCGCGTGCTGCGCGAAAACGGCTTTGAGGAAGATCTTGTGATGGATCTCATCGAAAAGGCCGCCGGCCGCGGCGCGCCGGGCATACCGGTGCAGGGGCTCACGCCCCGCTGCAGGCGTGTCATCGAGATCGCCGTAGCGGAGGCAAACCGCCTGCGCCACAGCTATGTCGGCACGGAGCATCTGCTCATGGGCATATTGCGCGAGCCGGAGAGCACCGCCGCGCACCTTTTGACCGCCGCCGGCGGCGATCTCAACAAGATCTATACGGATGTTTTCACCCGCTTCACATCGAGCGACTACCGCGCCGCGGCGCGCAGCGGCGGCGTCGGGCAGCGCACGGCGGTGCGCCATGCGGAAACGAAGAATCTTGACCAGTACAGCCGCGATCTCACGGAGATGGCCTCGCGCGGTGAGCTCGATCCCGTGATCGGGCGCGACAAGGAGATCGCGCGCGTCATCCAGATCCTCTCGCGCCGGTCGAAAAACAACCCGGTGCTCATCGGCGAGCCGGGCGTCGGCAAGACCGCCGTTGCCGAGGGGCTTGCCCAGCGCGTCGCCCACGGCGAGGTGCCGGAGAATCTGCGCGACAAGCGCATTGTATCGCTCGATCTCACCGGTATGCTCGCCGGGACAAAATACCGCGGCGACTTTGAGGACCGGCTGAAAAACGTTCTCAAGGAGGTCGGCAAGGCGAAGGACGTCGTGCTCTTCATTGACGAGCTGCATACCGTGATCGGCGCGGGCGCGGCGGAGGGCGCGATCGACGCGGCGAATATCCTAAAGCCCGCGCTCTCCCGCGGCGAGATCCAGATCGTCGGCGCGACGACGCTCTCGGAATACCGCAAGCACATTGAAAAGGACGCCGCCTTTGAGCGGCGCTTCCAGCCTGTCACGGTCGCCGAACCTACCGAGGAGGAGAGCGTTCAGATCCTGCGCGGCCTGCGCGACCGGTACGAAGCGCACCACGGATTGAAGATCACGGACGAGGCGCTCACCGCCGCGGTGAAGCTCTCCGCGCGGTATATCAGCGACCGGTTTCTCCCGGACAAGGCGATCGACCTTGTGGACGAGGCCGCGTCGCGTGTGCGCATGGAAAATCTGACCGCTCCGGACGAGATGAAGACCATCGAGGCGAAGCTCGCAACGCTGTCCGCCCAGAAGGAGGAGGCCGTCCGCGCGCAGGACTATGAGCTTGCCGCGCAGCTGCGCGACCGGGAACGCTCCGAGCGCGGCGTGCTCGAAAAGGCGCGCGGCGAATGGGACGCCGAGCGCGGCGGTCACCGCGGCGCCGTATCCGCCGAGGATATTGCCGCGGTCGTCTCCGGCTGGACGGGCATCCCCGTCACAAGCCTTACCGAGAGCGAGAGCGAGCGGCTGCTGCATATGGAGGATGTGCTGCACCGCCGCGTGATCGGGCAGAACGAAGCGGTCGCGGCGGTGGCGCGCGCCATCCGGCGCGGCAGAGTCGGGCTCAAGGACCCGCACCGGCCCGTCGGGAGCTTTCTCTTTCTCGGCCCCACGGGCGTCGGCAAGACGGAGCTTTGCCGCGCGCTTGCCGAGGCGATGTTCGGCGACGAGAACGCCATGATCCGCGTCGATATGTCCGAGTATATGGAAAAGCACACGGTATCAAAGCTCATCGGCTCGCCTCCGGGCTACGTCGGCTTTGACGAGGGCGGCCAGCTCACCGAAAAGGTGCGCCGCAAGCCCTACAGCGTCGTGCTCTTCGACGAGATCGAAAAGGCGCACGAGGACGTATTCAACCTGCTTTTGCAGATCATGGACGACGGGCGGCTCACCGATTCGCAGGGGCGGACCGTCGATTTCCGCAATACCGTGATCGTGATGACATCGAACATCGGCGCGCGAGCCATCACGGACCGCCGCACGGCGCTCGGCTTCTCCCGGCTGGACGGCACGCCGGAGCGGAGCTATGCCGAGATCCGCGAGGCGGTGACCGCCGAGCTCAAAAAGACGTTCCGGCCGGAATTTTTGAACCGCATCGACGAGATCATCGTTTTCCACCGGCTCACCGGCGAGGACATCCGCGCCATCGCCGGGAACATGGTGCAGACGGTGGCGCTGCGCGCTGCCGCGCTCGGCGTGCATCTCACGGTGACGCCCGAGGCGGTCGCGAGACTCGCCGAGGCCGGGTACGATCCGGATTACGGCGCGCGTCCCCTGCGCCGCACGGTGCAGACGCAGCTGGAAGACCCGCTCGCCGAAGCGCTGCTCACGGGGGAGCTTTCCTCCGGCGGCGAAGCGGAGGCGGTCGTGGACGAGACCGGACACGTCGCGGTGCGCGCCAAGGGCGCGCTCACGGCGTCGTGAGCGATGTGCCGGGGTAGTAGTGCGTTAAGATCTCCTGCCACGTCGAGCCGTTTTTTGCCATGACGTTCGCCCCGTACTGGCTCATGCCCGCGCCGTGGCCGCTGCCGGAAACGGTAAAGAGAAAGCTGCGGCCCGTCCACGCGAGACGGAAGTTTGCCGAGCGCAGCGAGAAGATCGAGCGCATTTTCGTCCCTGGTACGGAGACGTCCCCGACGCGGACGGACGAAACGCGCCCGCTCGGATCGACCGTCCGCTCGCCGATCCAGTCCGGCGGTTGGGCGGAGAGATCGGCATCCGGGTATGCCGCGAGAAATTTTTCCCGGAAGCTCTCCGGGGAAAACTCCGCGGTCGTGACGAAATTCGGAACGTCTGAGGCCGTTTCGGGACTCGAAACGCTCACGAGATACGGCACATCGCCGCCCCACACGGCGGCGCCGCTCTCGGTATACCCGGCGCTGGAGGCGTGGAAGCACGCGGTGATCGGCTCGCCGTCGTAGACGAGATATGCCCCGTCCGTATCGCGCACGGCCTCTTCGATGCGCGTTTCCCAGAGATCATACTGCCCGCCCCAGCGCTCGCGGCGCTCTTCGACCGTGAGGTACACCTCACAGCAGCCGGGATCGTCGCAGAGGGCGCACTGCGGGTGCGCCGCCGGGGGCGCGCTGGCGCGCGCGAGCGCGTAGCTTCGCGCGGCGGCGGCCTGCGCGCGCAGCGCGTCCGGCTCAAAGGACGCCGGCATCTCCCCGGCGACGACGCCGGGAAGGTATTCCGCCATGGAGAGCGTTTCCACCTCGCCGCCGCGCAGCAGGGTGACGCCCGTGAGAGCATCAAAACCGGAAAAAGCGTCCGCGGTACTCTCCGGCGCGGCGGACGCGGCGGGGGAGACCTCCGGCAGCGCCTCGCCCCCGGAGATCCCGGCGGCGTGCTGCACCGTGACCGGCAGCAGCAGGGAAAAGAGCAGCGACAACACGCTCATCAGCATACAGTGCTTCATCCTATATACCCCTCTCTTGACGATAAACCAAAAGGAGTATAAAATACCATTCATACTCCCTCGTTCCCGGCGCCGGACAAGCGGCGCTCACGGGAAACTCTATGAGGACAGGGGCTTTCCTATGCAGAAAAACGCATGGACATATACGATGGCGGGGACCGTGTTCGCCGCGGTCGCCGTTATGCTGCACTGGCTTCAGGTGCAGAAGATCTTCGATCCCGAAACCGGCCTTCCGACGCTCCACGCGCCGATCACGACGCTGCTCGTCGTAGTTCTCGTTCTCGTCGCCGCGGCACTCTGGTGGCTGTCGGGCCGCATGAAGACCGACTGCGCCCCCGAAGAACCGGAGGACGCGCTCGCCCTGCCGCACCGCGAGACCGGCTGGATCCTCATCGCTGCGGCGGCGCTCGCCGCGCTCGGCTCGGCGTACCTCTTCTTCAAGGAGGACAGCACGCTTATGAAGGCCGCGGCGCTGCTTGGCATCCTGTCCGCGCCTGTGCTCGCCATGATGCCGCAGATCCCCCGCTGGGGCGGCTTCGGCGCGGCGCTCAGCGTGCTGCCGGTGCTGTTTTTCTGCCTGTGGCTCGTGGTGTTCTATAAGGAAAACGCCGCGAACCCGATCCTCTGGTCGTACGGTATGGAGATCCTTGCCATTGCGATGTGCCTTCTCGCGGTGTTCCGGCTGAGCGCGTATCTTTTCTACCGCGCCAAGCCGCGCCGGGCGATCTTCGCGTGCATGCTCGCGCTCATAACGAGCCTCGCCACGCTCACCGACAGCGTCTCTCTCGGCGCGCGCGCCGTGCTCGGCGGCTGGGGTATCGGCACCGCGGTCATGTGCTGGATCATCATCAACAACTTCGTTCCTCCCGCGCCGGAGGAAGATACATATTGAGCCTGTCAAACGAGACCCGCTACGCTGGGCTCTCGTTTGAAAAAGCTGCGGCTCGCCGCAGCGCACTCGCTGTGCTTGCACGTTTGCGAGCCGAGAAGTATTTTTGCCGACGCACATGTCGCCGGCAAAAATGATTTAAACTCCATTTGCGCCTGCGGGCGCAAACTCTGCGAGGCTTCTTTGACAAATTGAATTGCCCGCCGGAATGGATGTTCCGGCGGGCAATTTTGCGCTTTTCTTATTTCGTATGCACCGTGAGCTGGGGATAGGGGATGTCGATGCCCTTTTCATCGAAGAGCAGCTTGAGAGAGCGGTTGAGCGCGCGGCGCGCGGCGAAAATGTTCTCCTCCGTTGCGGAGACGATGAACTTGAGCACAACGCCGCTCCCGGCGAGCTCCTCCACGCCGATATACTGCGGCACGTCGAGAAATACGCCGCGGTTCTCTTCATACATGGCGGGCAGCGCGTCGGCGATCACGGCCTCCACGGCGCGGAGATCGGCGTCATAGCCAATGGAGATCGTGCTCACCGCCACAGATGTTTCCTGCGAGCGGTTCTGGAAATTCCGGATCTCGGAATTGTTGATGATCTTGTGGTTGCCGCCGGAATCCTCGAGCGTCGTGGTGCGCACGCTGATGTCTACGACCTTGCCGCGGAAATCGTCGAGCACGAGGATATCGCCGACGTTGTAGCGCCCTTCGGCGATGAGGAAAATGCCCGTGAGCACATCCTCAATGAGCGACTGCGCGCCGAAGCCGATGATAAGCGTCACAACGCCGACGCTTGCGAGCGAGGCCGTTACGTCCACGCCGAGCGCGCGCAGCCCGAAGAAGACCGAGAGCAGCACGGCCGTATAGGAGAGAATGCTCCGTGTGAGCGAGCACACGGTCCTCGCGCGCGTCTCCTTCGGCAGCTTTAAGAGAAGGGCGAACACGCCGTAGCCGATCCAGATGAAGCCCAGATGCCGGAACATGTCGGCCAGCCCCGGCGTGAGCGGGCGCAGAACATAGCCCAGCGCGCAGAGCACAACGGAAACGATCAGCAGAACGGGGAATTTTTTGACGGGTTTCATGAAGCAGCCTCCTTATACGGCGTTGTGCGGACGGTCTCGGCAAAGTCAAAGGGCTCGGTCTCGCCGTCCGGCAGGAAATATACATGAATGGTCACAAGCTCCGCATGCTCCTCCGGCAGCGGGAGAGTGACAATGCAGCTGTAGTCGTTTTTCTCGATGGACGCGGCGGAGGGATCAAAGCCCTCGACCTCCGGCCAGACAAAAACGGTGTCCGCATCGAGTGTGGTTAGATCGTTTCCGACAATCGCGTCGGGGATCGTGCCGCCCTCGGCAGGAGTGAGATAAACGCTCACCGTGTCGCCCTCGGCGTCGTAGCCGCAGGCGATCGTGAAGCGCTGCGCGGCGGGACGCTCGGCGGCGAGCGTTTCCACGCGCCCGTCGGCGTGCGTGATCGTAACGCGCACCGACAGCGTGCTTTCCACGGCGCTGTCGGCATAGAAATCCGGGTGCGCCTCACGCACGGAGGAATACGTCTCGCGCATCGTATGGTATTTGCCGCTCTCAATGCTGCTTTCCGGAATGGGGTATGTGCTCACCTCGTCCGGAAAGTTGGGATCAAAGAATGTGATCTCCGCGGAAACGATGTCCTCCGGCACGGGGAAACGCACCTCGACCTCACAAAGCGAGGCGAACGAGAAATACCGCAGCGTGGGAACCGGCGCAGAGGCGGGCTCTTCCGCGGGCGTCTCGGTGGGGGCGGGCGCGGCGGTCACGACCGGCGCGGGTTCAGCGTCCGGCGTCCTGGCGGGCGCTTTCAGCAGCGCGAGAAACGGCAGCAGCAGCGCCGCGGCCGCGAGCGGCGCATACTTCGTCCGGCGGCTGCGCCGAGGCTCGTAGGGCGGTTCGTATTCGTGCGTTGTCTGGTATGTCTCCGGCGCGGCGGGGGAGCGCAGGGGCTTTTCCGAGCTGTATTCATAAATATCGTCGGCGATGGCACTTCACCTCCCGGAAAGATATCCATACGGGTTTATTTTACCATTCTTCCGCGCCGCGCGCAACAGAAAAGGCGCTGCCGCTTTGTTAAAAACGGCAGCGGCTTTTTCCCGGTCACACCGGCTGCGGCCGGATCTCTATCGTCCGTCCGCCGAGGTTTTCGTAAACGCGGTGCGAAACGGAGAGAACGGTGCGCCCCTCGGAGGCGCGGCGCAATGCCTCGAGCACGCGCGCCTCGGTCTCGGCGTCAAGATTTGCGGTGATCTCGTCGAGCAGCAGCACGGCGGGGTCTGCCGCCGCGGCGCGGGCGATGGAGAGAAGCTGCCACTCGCCCTGCGAGAACATGCCGTCGGTGCACACCGTATCGTAGCCCTCCGGCAGCGATGCGATGGCGGCGTCGATCCCGGCGAGCCGGGCGGCGCTTTTTGCCATTTCCTCCGTGATGCGAGCATCGCCCAGCGTGATCTGGTCGAGCACGGTGCCCGGCACGCGGGAGAAATGCTGCTCCACGCAGCCGATGCACGCGCGCCGCTCGCTGTCGGTAATATCCGAAACGTCCACGCCGCCGATGGTGATGCTGCCGCTCTCCGGCGGATAGAGCCCGAGCAGCAGCTTGAAAACGGTGCTCTTTCCCGCGCCCGTCCGGCCGATGAGCGTTACCTGCTCGCCCTGCTTCACGGTCATGGAGAAGTCCGTTAAAACACTCTTTTCCCCGTAACCGAACGTCACGTGCGAGAGCACGATGTCGCCCCGCGCGGCGCTCTCCCGCTCTTCGGGGATGGTACGCTCCGGCTGGGCGAGAAAGGCGTCGATACGCTTTACGCCCGCCATGGCGGATTGAATGGTCTGGATCTCCATGCCGAGACTTTCGATCGGCGTGAAAATGCGGGAGATATAATGGATAACAGTGACGGAGGTGCCGACCGACATGCCGAACAGCGCCAGGATCTCCGCTTTGCCGGAGGCGGAGAGCAGCATGACGACGCCGACCACGGCGGCGTTCAAAAGGAGCACGACCGGCGAATAGACGGCGTCGTAGAAATTTGTCCGCTCTACGGCGGCATAGCTCTCGCCGATGCGCCGGTCGTACCGGCGCTCCATGTAGTCCTCCAGAGCGAGCGCGCAGATCGTGCGAATGTTGTGCAGCGTTTCCGGCACCTGTCCGGAAACGGCGGCGACAGCGCGGCGGTTATCGAGCTGCGCTGCGAGCATCCGCTTCTGTACATGGCGCGTGAACACGGCGAACAGCGGCAGCACCAGCAGCAGGATGAGCGCGAGACCGGTGTTTTTCGCCGCGATGACCGCCATAATGGAGAGAATGCGGCAGGCGTCCGCCGCCATGCTGATGATGCCGGAGGTGAAAAGTGCCTCCACGGTGTCCACATCGCCGGTAAAGCGCGCGGCCATCTCGCCGGGGGTTTTCTTCACGAGCGTGCCGGCGGGCAAAAGCGTCAGCTTCCGGGACATTTCCGAGCGCAGCGCGTGGGTCATCTTCTGGCCGAACAGCACGAGCAGGCTCTCCTGCGCGCTGGAGAGAAGACCCTCCAGCGCGAGACTGCCGAAATAGAGCAGCACCGCGAGCGCGGAGAGCGGCATGCCGCCGGTCAGCCGGTCAATGACGCGCCCGAGCAGCAGCGGCGGGAGGAGCGACGCCCCAACGCTCGCCGCCACGCAGAGAAGAGTACCCGCGGTGAGAAGAGGCCGTGCCGCGGCAGCAGACCGGATCGCGGCGAACACGCCGCTATTCTGCTTTGTCTTCATGCTCTGTCCCTCCTGTCTGGCTTTCGTAGAGCTGGCGATACACCGGAACGGACGCCATCAGCTCCGTGTGCGTGCCGACGGCCGTTTTTCCGTCCTCCATAAAAATCACCTGCCGCATCTGCGGAAAATGGTACAGCCGGTGCGAAATAAGGAACACGGTTTTATTCTTCGCGTATTCCTGCAAGTTGGCGAACACCGTGTCCTCGGTTTTGCGGTCAAGCGCGGAGAACGGATCGTCCAGAATGAGGACGGGACGCGGGTGCGCGAGCGTTCTCGCCAGCGCGAGCCGCTGCGCCTGCCCGCCGGAAAGACGCGTGCCGCCGCTGCCGATCACGGTATCGAGTCCGTTTTCCATGGCGAGCACTTCGTCCTTCAGAGCGACGGCGGCGAGATACGGCATTGCGTCCTGTTCGCTGCCGCAGAGGACATTATGGCGCACCGTATCGGCGCTGAGCTCCGGGTCATGGCCGAGATACCCGACGGTCGCGGCGATCTGCCGCGGCGTGAGCGCGGAAAACTCTTCCGGCCCGAATTTTGCCGAGCCGCCGTAGGGCGCTTCGCAGAGAAACACGCGCCCGAATGTGGACTTGCCGCAGGCGACGGGACCGGTGACGCCGATGATATCGCCGGGGCGCGCCGTGATGCTCAAGCCGGAGAAGACCGGCTCATCTCCGTGGGCAAAGGAGAGATCTTTGAGCGTCACCGTTTCGGGCGCCGGGATATCCAGTTCCGGGAGCTTCTCCGGCTTTTTCATCAGCGGCTTGATGCGCTTCCAGGATACCTCCGCCTTCTGCACGGAGTTGAAGAGCTTTGCGGCCTTGGAGGATTTGACCGTCAGCTTCGTAAAGCAGGAGAGGAACGTAGTGAACGCCGCAATGTCCCAGGTGCTCCATCCGGTGCCGAGAACGTTTTTTGCGCCCAGCCACAGTATGAACAGCACGCCCGCATTGGACACGGCCAGATACAGCGGCGGCAGCGCCGACTGCTGCACACTGCTGCGCACGGCGGCGGTCTCGCAATTTTTCAGCGTGTCCTCATACCGCTCCGCGCGGGCATCCTCGCAGCCGTGGATGCGGTAGGTCACGGCGTTCTGCGCGCGGTCGAGCGTGGCGGCGCTGAGCGCGCCCACGGCCTTTTTATACGCCGCGCCCGCGCGCTGCACCGGCTTTTTCATCCGCGCGGCGCATACATAGGATACCGGCGTAAAAAGCAAGCTGAGCAGCGCGAGCCGCCAGTCGTACACGAGCAGCATCACCATATAGCCGACGAGCGCCACGCCGGTATCGAAGATCTCGGTGGTGAATTTCCGCATGCCCTCCACGCAGTCGTCCACGTCGGAGATGGCTTTGGTCATCAGCTCGCCCGCGCCCTCCTTTTCGAGAGACGCGCGGCTCTGCCGCACCAGACCGGCGTAAAGGATGCCCTTCATCCGGCGGTTGATGTTGTTGGCAAAGCGGCGTACATAAAAGCGCTTGATAAACCGCGCTGCCTGCACGAGAAGCGTGACGAGAATATAGCCGAGCACGAGCACAGCCATGTTCGCGGCACTCGCATTCCCGCCGAGGATATCGGCGAGACACTGGGCGAGCCGGCCCTCGTACCACGGCCCGGCCAGAAGGCCGACGTTGTATACAAGCCCCGAGAGCGTCACGAAGAGCAGCGGCAGCCATTCCAGCCGGAAATAGGAGCCGATCGCGTCCGCGCGGAAGCTCTTATTCTTCATCGGCGGACGCCTTCTTTGCAGCGCTTCGGAAATGCGGGAATCCCGCGCGGCTCTCGGTCTTGGAGACCGTGTAAAGCTTATGGAGCGATGCGGCGAACGCGGCGGCCTCGTCCTTTGTGAGCGCGCTTGTCAGGTATTCATAAAACGCCGCTTCGATCTCCGCTTTGGAGGACTTCAGACTCTCCGCCTTTTCCGTGGGATACAAAAGCTGGCTGCGCCGGTCGTTGGGCGCGTCCCGGCGGACGAGATACCCCTTCGCTTCAAGATTTTTCGTCCGCCGCGCAATGGCGGCCTTGTCCGCGTGCAGAAGCTCGGCGAGCGCGGCCTGCGTGCAGCCGGGATGGTGGCGCAGCGCGTGGATCAGATCGATCTCCGCCGTGCCGACGCCCTCCTCGCGCAGCGAGAGCAGCACCAGCTTTTCCGCCTCACGCGCGATCTTGGTGATTTTCCGTTCCGTAATGTCCATGGACGCCTCCGGAGAATAGAATAAATGGAATGAAAAGTTGCAGGTACATCGTTGTATGTACAACTATTATAGCGCGGCGCTGACGCCTGTCAAGAAAAAACTCCCTCCGTCCCGCGCTTTTCCGCGGGCGGAGGGAGGAAAAATTCAGTTTTTCCGGAAATAGATGTTCAGATCGACGTCGCCGTCGATGCCGTTCACCGAGCCGGTGCTCGAATACTGCCACATATCAAAGTTGAATACGATGCGCGGCTTCGCCTCGTATTCGGCGTACCAGAATTCGTAGTCGGAGAGCTGGCGCAGTATGTATTTCCGGTAGCCGAGATACTGCGTGAAATAGATCATCGCGTCATACCCGGCGTCCTCGACGGCGCTGCAGAACGTTTTGGCGCTCTCGCAGAGCACTGCGCGCGAGACGGTATATGTGCGCGCGTCGCTCCCGCCGACGATCTCCCAGTCAAACACGACCGGGAACGTGACCTTGTACGGGCGGATCGCGTTGAGCACGAAAGCGGCTTCCTCGGCGGCTTCCTCGGCGTTGATCGCCTGCGAATAGAAATAAACGCCGATCTTCAGCCCGGCGGCGGTCGCCCCGGCGATGTTCTTTTCAAAGTATTCGTCCGTATAGATCTGGCCGGCGGTCGAGCCGCGGTAGCCGACGCGGATCATCGCAAAGTCGATGCCGTCGGCGGCAACCTTTTCCCAGTCAATGTCGTACTGGTGCTCGGAAACATCGATGCCGGTGAGATATTTCCCGCCGGAATACTGCATCCGGCCCCGGCTGTCGGCCGAAAAGCCGTCCGGCGCCCAGGCGAGCATCGGAAAGCCGTTTGAGCGCACCGCGGCGCTTGCCGCGATCTCCGCTTCGGGGGAGAGAGGCGCTTCGCGCAGCTCTTCGGGCAGCGGCGTTTCCGAAGGCGTGCCGGAGGTGTCCGGCGCGGCGGTGGGCGCGGCGGTATTCTCCGGCGTTTCCGTGCCGGACGGGCGGCCGAGCAGCGAAACGACGCCGATCACCGCGCCGAGAAGCAGCGCCGCGAGCACGGCCCAGAGAACGATGCGCCCCGCGCGCGGGCGCGTCTTGAGCGCCGTGCCGCCGGAATGGTCAGAGCGTTTTGCCATAGGTCTTTTATCCTTTTCTTTCTTTGGAAAAAGAGACCCGCGGGAGCGGGCCTCTTTTTATAAGACGGAAGGGGAGGGGAAAACGTTCACTCCGCCGCGATCATGTAATAATATACCGGCTGACCGCCGCTGACAAGGGAAACGTCCGCCTCCGGGAAGCAGGAGGTGAGACTCTCGGCGACGCCGTTGGCGTCGGTCTCGGTCACGTCCTGGCCGTAGTACACGGTGAGGAATTCCGGCTCGAGCTCGCCGAATGCCCAGTTGAGCTCCTTGAGGAGCGTCGGGAGACTGGCGTAGCTGCCGAGCAGCTTTCCGTCGAGCAGCGCGAGATACTCGCCCGCGTGGATGATGTGGCCGTCGTAGTCCGAATCGCGCGCGGCATAGGTCACGAGCGCGGTGTGGACGCGCGCGGCGCTCTCCTTGAAGGATTCCTCCAGATCGTCGGGAGACTGGTCGGGATCCATATAGGCCAGCGCGGCGACGCCCTGCGGCACGGTGCGGGTCGGGATGACGCGCACGGTCTTTTCCGTGAGCGGGATGCACTGCTCCGCCGCCATGATGATGTTCTTGTTGTTCGGGAACACGAACACGGTGGAGGCGGGCGTCTTGTTCACCTCGCGGAGAATGTCGTCCGTGGAGGGGTTCATCGTCTGGCCGCCGGTCACGATCCGGTCGGCGCCGAGCGAGCGGAAGAGATCGGCCATGCCGTCTCCGGCGCACACGGCAACGAAGCCGACTTCCTTCTCGGCGGGGGCGATCTCCGGCTCGGCCTCGGCCTCCGGCTGGGCGGGGGCGGCAGGCGCGGCGGTCTCCTTGTCGGCGAGAGAGGTGTGCTGGTTGCGCATGTTCTCGATCTTCACGGTCTGGAGCGGGCCGTAGCGCAGCGCTTCGGTCAGCGCGCGGCCCGGCGCGTCCGTGTGGACGTGGACCTTGATGATATCGTCATCCTCCACGAGCACGAGCGAGTCGCCGAGACTCTCGAGAAAGCTGCGCAGCAGCTCCGGATTGCGCTTTTTTTCACGCGCGACGATGAACTCGGTGCAGTAGGTGAACGTGATCTCCTCGTCGTTGATCGCGGAGAATTCCGCGCTCGTCTTGGTCTCCGTCACGGGAGCCTTGGCGACGAACTTACCCTGCAGGCAGAGCAGCATCGCGTTGAGAATGACGACGTAGCCCTGGCCGCCGGCATCCACGACGCCCGCTTTTTTGAGCACGGGGTTCATGTCCACGGTCTTGGCGAGCGTTTCGCGCGCCACGGCGAGAGCGTCGGTGAGGAGCTCTTCGATATCGGTCACGCCGGCCTTGCTCCGCTCAACGGCGGCTTCCGAGGCGCAGCGGGACACGGTGAGCACCGTGCCTTCGGCAGGCTTCATAACGGCTTTGTAGGCGGCGTCCACGCCGTCGCACATCGCCTTGGCCCAGTCCGCGGCGCTGCACTCGGCCTTGCCGCGCAGACTCTTGGCGAGCCCGCGGAACAGCAGGGAGAGGATAACGCCGGAGTTGCCGCGCGCGCCGCGCAGCAGCGCGGAGGCGGCGGTATCGGCGGCGTCGCCGACGGCGGAGGGCGTGCGGCCGTGCAGAGCGGCCGCGGCGGCGGACATGGTCAGAGACATATTCGTGCCGGTGTCGCCGTCCGGCACGGGGAAAACGTTAAGCTCGTTGAGTTGCTGGCGATTCTCATCCAGCGCGGCCGAGGCGCAGAAGATCATTTCCGCGAATACCTGACCGCTGATTGTATTTCTCACTGCGGGGCTTCCTCCTTGGCTAATCAGTCCATCGTCATGGAATCTACATAGACGTCCACCTGACGGACGGAAACGTCCGTAGCGGAGGAGACCTTGTAGCTGACTTCGTTCATAATGCTGCTGCAGAGCGCGGCAATGTTCACACCGTGATCGACCACGATGTGGAGTTCGATCGTAATGCTTCCGTCGTCGTTGGGCGTGACGGAGACGCCCTTGGTCATAGACTCCCGACGGAGGAGCTGGACCAGACCGCTTTCCTTGGCGCGTCCGGCCATGCCTTTGACGCCGAAGCAGCGCGTCGCCGCATCCCCTGCCAGCCAAGTGAACACTTCGGAGCTGATGCAGATGGAGCCTCTTTCGTTGTCAAGTTTTACCATGGCAAGTCTTCCTTTCCACAAATCGATTCATAATTATAAAACAGATTGTCGAAAAGTACAAGGGCTTTCTTGTCGCCGAGAACGTGAAAAACATACCAAAAATCGGGGGAAATCCTGTGCGATTCAGGCAAAATTGAGAGAAAAAACCCCTTCGCAGACTCTTTACATCGGCGGGCCGGCGTGGTAAAATGACTCTGTTCGCAAAGACGTTTCGGAAAGCCCTGTTGTATTTCCGGAACAGGAGCAAAAAATTATAGGAGATGAATCGAATGGTAAGAAAGCTTAAGTCCATGGACGGCAATACCGCTGCCGCCCACGTGTCCTATGCATTTACCGAAGTCGCGGCAATCTACCCCATCACGCCGTCCAGCCCCATGGCGGACTACGTGGATCAGTGGTCTGCCGAGGGTCGGAAGAATGTGTTCGGCACCACCGTCAAGGTTGCGGAGCTTGAGTCCGAAGCCGGCGCCGCCGGCAGCGTGCACGGCTCTCTCAACGCCGGTGCGCTGACCACCACCTACACCGCCTCTCAGGGCCTGCTGCTGATGATCCCCAACATGTACAAGATCGCCGGCGAGCTTCTGCCCTGCGTGTTCCACGTTTCCGCCCGTGCGGTCGCGTCCCACGCGCTGAGCATTTTCGGCGACCACGGCGACGTGTACGCCTGCCGTCAGACCGGCTTCGCCATGCTGGCGGAGACCAACATTCAGGAGATCATGGACCTCTCCCCGGTGGCGCACCTGTCCGCCATCCAGGGCCGCGTCCCGTTCATCAACTTCTTCGACGGCTTCCGCACCTCTCACGAGATCCAGAAGGTCGCCGTCTGGGATTACGATGATCTGGCCGACATGCTCGACTGGGATGCCGTCAAGGCGTTCCGCGAGCGCGCTCTCAACCCCGAGCATCCGACGATGCGCGGCTCCCACGAGAACGGCGATATCTTCTTCCAGAACCGCGAAGCTTCCAACAAGTACTACAACGCCCTGCCCGAGATCGTTGAGCAGAACATGGCGAAGGTCAATGCCAAGCTCGGCACCGACTACCAGCTCTTCAACTATTACGGCGCTCCCGATGCCGACCGCGTCATCGTTGCGATGGGCTCCATCTGCGACGTGGCCGAGGAAGTCATCGACTACCTGACCGCTCACGGCGAGAAGGTCGGCCTTGTCAAGGTCCGCCTGTTCCGCCCGTTCCGCGCCGACAAGCTCGTCGCCGCCGTCCCCGAGACCGCCAAGAAGATCGCCGTCCTTGACCGCACCAAGGAGCCCGGCGCGCAGGGCGAGCCTCTGTTCATGGACGTCGTGACCGCGTTCGCCACCTCCGGCCGTCAGGCCAAGATCATCGGCGGCCGCTACGGCCTCTCCTCCAAGGACACGCCTCCCGCGTCCGTGTTCGCCGTTTACGACGAGCTCAAGAAGGACGAGCCGAAGAACCAGTTCACCGTCGGCATCGTGGACGACGTTACCCACCTCTCTCTCACCGAGAAGTCCCGTGAGGAGACCCCCAACACCGCCGCGGAAGGCACCATCGAGTGCAAGTTCTGGGGTCTCGGCGGCGACGGTACCGTCGGCGCGAACAAGAACTCCACCAAGATCATCGGCGACCACACCGATAAGTATATCCAGTCTTACTTCCAGTACGACTCCAAGAAGACCGGCGGCGTCACCGTCAGCCATCTGCGCTTCGGCGACAAGCCCATCAAGAGCCCGTACTACATTAATAAGGCCGACTTCGTCGCGTGCCACAACCCGTCCTACATCGTGAAGAACTTCCCGATGGTGCAGGACGTGAAGCCCGGCGGCATCTTCCTCATCAACTGCCAGTGGGATTTCGAGGAGCTCAACAAGCACCTCCACGCCGACGCGAAGCGCTACATCGCCAAGAACAACGTGCAGCTTTACACCATCAACGCCATTGACCTCGCCGTCAAGGTCGGCATGGGCAAGCGCACCAACACCATCCTGCAGGCCGCGTTCTTCGCTCTGGCGAACGTGCTGCCCAAGGATGAGGCCGTCAAGTACATGAAGGATGCCGCCGAGCACTCCTACATGAAGAAGGGTATGGACGTTGTCCAGAAGAACTGGGACGCCATCGACGCCGGCGCCGGCGCGCTCGTGAAGATCGATGTTCCGGCCGACTGGGCGAACGCCACCGAGAAAGCTCACGTTGAGCATCTCGAAGGCCCCGAAAAGACCGTTGCGATGGTCCGCAACATCATGGAGCCCGTGGGCCGCATGAACGGCGACTCTCTGCCGGTCTCCGCTTTCGTCGATTACGCCGACGGCACCTTCCAGCAGGGCGCCGCTGCGTACGAGAAGCGCGGCGTTTCCGTCACCGTTCCCGAGTGGACGGCCGAGACCTGCGCGCAGTGCAACCAGTGCGCTTACGTCTGCCCGCACGCCACCATCCGTCCCTACACTCTCAACGCCGAGGAAGCCGCCGCGGCTCCCGAAGGCACCAAGATGGTCGATCACAAGATGTCCAAGGGCAAGTACAAGTACGCCCTGGCCGTCAGCCCGCTCGACTGCATGGGCTGCTCCGTGTGCGTGAGCGTCTGCCCGACCAAGTCCCTCAAGATGGTCGGCCAGGAGAGCCAGCTCGGCGAGCAGAAGGTCTTTGACTACATGGTCAAGGAAGTCACCGTCAAGTCCGACGTCGCCGGCACCGACAACGTCATCAAGTCCCAGTACCTCAAGCCGTATCTGGAGTTCTCCGGCTCCTGCGCCGGCTGCGCCGAGACGAGCTACGCCCGCCTCGTCACCCAGCTCTTCGGCAACCGTATGTACGTCTCCAACGCCACGGGCTGCTCCTCCATCTGGGGCGGACCGGCTGCCACTTCTCCGTACTGCATGGATAAGAACGGCAAGGGCGTTGCCTGGGCGAACTCCCTCTTTGAGGACAACGCCGAGAACGGCTACGGCATGTACCTTGGCCAGAAGGTGCTTCGCGAGAAGTACATCGAGGCCGTCAAGGAACTGATCGCCGTGCCTTACGTCGATGAGGACATCGCCGCTGCCGGCAAGGAATTCCTCGACACCGTCAACGACGGCGAGAAGAACTCCGCTGCGGCTGAGAAGCTCATCGCCGCCATTAACGCCAACCCGAGCGTGCCCACCTGCGAGTGCGACGCCTGCAAGCTCGCCCGCAAGGTCCTCGAGGGCAAGAACTACCTCGCCAAGAAGTCCGTCTGGATCTTCGGCGGCGACGGCTGGGCGTTCGACATCGGCTTCGGCGGTCTGGACCACGTCCTGGCCTCCGGCGAAGACGTCAACGTGTTCGTGTTCAACACCGAGGTGTACTCCAACACCGGCGGACAGGCCTCCAAGGCCTCCAACATCGGCCAGGTCGCGCAGTTTGCGGCGGCCGGCAAGGAGATCAAGAGCAAGTCTCTCGCCGAGATCGCCATGACCTACGGCTACGTCTACGTCGCCCAGGTCGCTATGGGCGCGAACATGGCGCAGACGCTCAAGGCCATCAAGGAAGCCGAAGCGTGGCACGGCCCGTCCCTCATCATCGGCTACTCCCCCTGCGAGATGCACTCCATCAAGGGCGGCATGGCCAACTGCCAGCTTGAGATGAAGAAGGCCGTTGACTGCGGTTACTGGAACCTCTTCCGGTACAACCCGGCGGCGGAGAAGCCCTTCTCGCTCGACAGCAAGGAGCCCAAGGGCGGCTATCAGGACTTCCTGAAGAACGAGGCCCGCTACGCGCGTCTCGCTACCGCCTTCCCCGAGCGCGCCACCGAGCTCTTCGAGAAGAACGAAGAGAACGCCAAGGCCCGCTACGAGCACCTGCTCAAGCTCAAGGCGCTGTACGAATAATTCCAAATCGCAAAAAAGGAGCTGGGAGAAATCCCAGCTCCTTTTCTTGCTTAATGAAAGAAATAGCGGGTATTGAATTTTGAAATTCAATATCCGCTATTTCTCGTCCGGAATATATAAAATGACGTCCTCCACTGAGCAGCCGAGGATCGAGCATATGTCGTTGAGCGTGGTAAGAGTAATGCTCCGGTTGTGCTTCATGGCATCCAGCGTCCCCTTGCTGAAGGAGTATTTGGTTATCAGCGTGTATGTTGTCACGCCCTTCTTTTTCATTGTTTCCCATAAGGGGTCAAAGGTGATCAACCGCATTTCCTCCTGCAAAAAACAACTCCCTACACAAATTATAATTTAGAAAAAAGGGTTGAATATACCCGAAAATCAGGGTATATTGAAAAGACTAAGTGAAAGGAGAAACACAAATGAAAAAGAGGATCAGCAGTGCTTTAGCGCTTCTTCTGGCAGTTTCCCTTCTTGCGGGCTGCGGGAAGAGCAAAGAAGTAAGAGCGGTTGAGAAGAGCATAGCTTCCATTGGCGAAGTTACCGAAGAAACGGAAGCGGCGATTGGCGATGCCCGCGCGCAGTATGAAGCGCTGCCGGAGGAGGAAAGGGAGAGCGTCTCCAACTACGAAACGCTGCAGGAGGCCGAAAAAAGATTGGAAGAACTGAGGCGTCTGGCGGAGATCAACGCAGTCGAGCAGGAGATCGCAGACATTGGCGAGGTGACAGAGGAGAAAAAGGAGCAGATCCAGAACGTCCGTGAAAAGTACGAAGCGCTCTCGGAAGAAGAAAAAGGCATGGTGTCCAATTCGGATATTCTGAGAGAAGCGGAGGAAAGACTGGAGAAACTGAAACTCCTTGCTATCGTCGGAACATGGAAATCGAGCATTGTTGGCATTACCTTAGTCTATTCTTTTAAAGAGGACGGAACGTATGAAAACTATGCGCAGAATCCGATCGGATTAAAACTGAGCGTGCAGGGAGGAAATGGAACCTATTCCTATGACGGAGAAACGGTGACGCTGTATCATGATGGCAAAGAAAACGTGTTCCCCGTAAAGATAACGGAGAATAGTCTTATTATTATGGCCACAGACAACAATCCGATTGGAGACATGATCTATACACGGGTGGACTGATCGGCAGCCGCGAGAGATACCGGCTGCTGCCCTCTTGACCAGACGGCGAAAACTGTGATATGTTTACAGGTGCGAATCGAGTCGATAACGGAGGAGGGGAGGAGCGCCATGCACTTTGATAAACGGACAAGTGCCAATCTGGACTATCTGAAAGCGTTTGCGGCGTTTCTTGTCGTGCTGGGCCACTGCCTTTCCTATTACACCGCCTGGCAGCCTCTGCCGCTCTTCGCCGGGATCGCAGAGGACCTGATCTATCATGTGCATGTGCCGCTCTTTTTCACGATCTCCGGCTTTTTGTGCCACCGGCAGCCGCTGCGCCCGTACTACAAGAAAAAGGTGCTCCGTGTCCTCGTCCCGTTCTGGTTTTTCGCGTTTTTGAAGGTATTTTTCAGCACTGTGATCGTCCGGCACTTCGCGCACGCGGACACGATCGGCGGCCAGCTTTGCGATGCATTCGTCATCGGCCGCGCCTACTGGTTTGCCTACGCGATCTTCCTCATGCTTCTGATCGCGCCGCTTTTCTGGGAAAAGGATGAAAAGACTGCTCCGCGAAAAGCGATCATCGGCATGATCGCCGCCGGTGCGTTCTCTGCCGTCTGCTCCATAAAAGGGCTTTCTCTTCTGACGGAGGTCTTCCAGATCAGCCGGACCGTAAAGCACCTTCCGTTCTTCCTGTCCGGCATGGTGCTGCGGTATTATTATCCAAAGCTGAAAGAATTTTTCGACCGGCGCCGTATCCCTGCGCTGTGCCTTGCCGCCGCGATCACGGCGGCGAGCGCGCTCTGCTTTGCGTTGCAGCTGAAGATCGATGCGTATCTGCGGCTGCTTGTCACGTCCTATGCGCTGATGGCACTGCTGCTGGCGCTGGCAAACGCCCTTCCGGAAAATTGCCGGGCGCTGGCGCAGACCGGAAAAATGTCCTACCAGATCATGCTGCTCGACCCGTTTTATAAGGTCGTGCTGTTCGCTGCGGCGGGAAAGATCTTCGGCGGCATGCCGCTGGCGCTGCTCCCGCTCATCGCTGCGGCGGATTTCGCGCTCGGTGTTATAACATGTATGGTCATCCGGAAGATTCCCGGCGTAAGAATACTGTTTGGATTGTAAAGAGGGTTTCACTATGCCGAACATTCTCGATTACCTTACCTGGCGCGGCGATGTGCCGTTTTCGGTGTCGCCGCCGAACGAGGTGGATAACTATATCCACTGCAAGATTGGCACGCTCGATTTTACCGGCATCGTGCCGGAAAACGAGCTGTACGTCCCGCTGCCGCAGGCGGTAGAGGCATATTTTGCCGCGGGCGGCGCGGAAAAGCTCGGCGCGCTCAGCTCACCGTATATTGCCCCGATGGTCAAGCGCCTGCCGGAAACGGTGCGCTTCCGCGAGGTGATGCTCACCGGTTTCCGCCAGGTGTACGATGAGAAAAAGACCGAGCAGTTCTCCGCGCTCACGCTGCGTCTGCCGGGCGGACAGCACTATGTGACCTTCCGCGGCACGGACGATACGATCGTCGGCTGGAAGGAGGACTGCCTGCTCACCGTCATGGACGAGATCCCCGCGCAGCGTGATGCGGTCGAGTATCTCACATGGGCGGCCTCGGTCTATCCGGGAAAAATCGCCGTCGGCGGCCATTCCAAGGGCGGCAATCTCGCCATGTACGCTGCCGCCATGGCGCCCGAGAGCGTGCAGGAGCGCATCGGGAACATCTACAATAACGACGGCCCCGGCTTTCAGGAGAAAATTTTGCAGACCGAGGGCTACCGGCGCATCAAGCCGCGCATCAAAACGATCCTCTCCCAGAACGCCATGGTCGGCACGCTCCTCTGGAATGACTGCGACTACACGGTCGTGAAAAGCACCGCCGCATTGCTCGGCGCGCACGACGGCTTCACGTGGGAGACGACGCCCACGAGCTTTGTCCGCTGCGAAAACCTGTCGCCGTCGGCGCGGGCGTTCGACCGCGCGATGGAGGAAGTTCTCGTCGGCATGAGCATGGCCGAGCGGCAGGAATTCATCGAGGAGTTTTTCGGCACGCTCACGGCCACCGGCGCCGTAACGCTCAGCGATCTTTCCGCGCGGATGCTGCGCGAAACGCTGCGCTTTGCCCGCGCCGTACATCAGGAGCCAAGCCTGCACAAAATGGTCAACGAGACGCTCGAAGCCATGGCGAAGGGCTACGCTGCCGAGCGGAACTGGAGCCTCAGCCGTCTGAAGCTCCCGGCCAACCCCCTCCGGCGCAAAAGCGCGCAGAAGGAAAAGGAAGAATAAACAAAAATCCGTCCGCCGAGCGAAGCTCTGCGGACGGATTTTTGACAGACTGCTGTGTGGGGCGCGCTTCAGTGCCGGGTAAAATGGGGCAGAACCTCGGGTAAAACGCGGTCAAGAGCGTATTTTTCGGTGCTCTCGTTTGCCGCGGCGCCCATCCGCGCGCGCAACGCGGCGTCGCGGCCGAGTGTCTGCACGGCTTCGGCAAACGCTGCCGCGTCGCCGAACGGGACGAGATAGCCTGCGCCGGAGCCTTCCAGAAGATCCTCGTGTCCCTTCACCCGCGTGAGTACGCAGGGGAGCGCCGTGTGCATCGCTTCCATCACCGCGAACGGCAGCCCCTCCGACCGGCTTGCGGAAACGCAGATATCCGCCGCGGCGAGCGCACCGCGCACATCGGAGATCCGCCCCGGAAACCGGCAGCGGGAAGAGATGCCGAGCGTTTCGGCTTCGGCTTTGCACTCTTGCAGCAGCGCCCCGTCGCCGGGGAGCAGGAGATAATAGTTCGCCGGAAGCCGGGCGAGCGTATGAAGGAGCAGCGTCTGGTTTTTGCGCTTGGAAAATTCCGCGGCGCAGACGAGACACACGGCGTCCTCCGGCAGAGAATACGCCGCTTTTGCCGCGGCGCGCTCCTCCGGCGCGGCGGGGGGGAAGCGGGAAAAATCAACGCCCATGCCGGGAATAAAATATACGTTTCCGCGGCAGAGCCGGTGCTTTTTGGCGATCTGCTCGTCGCAGCGGTTCATAACGAGAATGTCGTCCGTAACGCCCGCCGTCAGCTTTTCCGCCGCGAGCAGCACCGTGCGCCGCAGCGCGCCGGAATCGCCGTCAAAGAGATACCCGTGCACCGTGTTGATGACGCGGGTATGCTTTTTCCCCGCGAGCATCACGCCCAGACGGGTGAAAAACGCGGCGAGCGAGGTATGCGTCACGATCACGTCGTACCGGTTCTTACGTATGTCCCGCGCCAAAAGCGCGGCGGCGCGGAAATTTCTCGGCGATACGAAGCTCTTCGTAAACGGCACGGCGAGAAACCGCACGCCCTCGCCGAGACCTTCACCGCTGCCGTTCGCCGCGGCGGTCACATCCCAGCCGAGCGAGCGCAGCGCGGCGAGATACGGCAGATGAAAGCTCACCAAATGCGCGCTGCTGGAGGCGGTATATAAAATTTTCGGCGCGGAATGGTTCATGGCGTCCTCCGTTACGGTATTTTCTACACCGGATTATAACAGAAACCGTGGAAGAAACAAACCATTTGTGGTAAAATATAGCTGCGTAAGCGCGCGGAGGCGAACCGCGCCGCGCGGCAAACCGTCTAAAAACTGACAAAACTTTCCTATATGGCGGAAAATGCGATGAAGAAACGAGAAACAAAAAAGACCGTCCTCTGGGCGGCAACGGATATGGCGCTGTCTGTGGCGGCGATGGCGGCGGCGTTTTTTATCCGGTTCGTGCTGTTCCGGGGCGAAAATCCGGTCGGCGGCTTCGGGTATCATATGCTCTGGGCGGGGCTGTTCTCGCCGGTGTACGCCGTGCTCTTCGGGCTGCTCGGCATCTACGAGCCGCAGCCGCAGCGCGGCTTCATCCACGAATTTGGGAACATCGTTCTCGGCTGCACGTTCGGCGTGATGCTGTATATCGATCTCATCTTCGTGTTCCGCGTGGTGGACTTTTCGCGCTGGATGATCCTTCTCTGCTATCTGCTGCTCATCGCGTTCACCGGCGCGCGCGGCTTTATTGCTCACCGCCTGCTCCGCCGGCAGTACCGCGCCGGAAATGGGCTGCGCCGCCTTGTCATCATCGGCGACGGCGCGTCGGCGCGCGAATGTCTGCGCCGCGTGAAGAAGGGACGCGACGCCGGCTGGACGGTCATCGGCAGCGTGGGCGCGTCGGCGCTCAGCGGCGTGCCGCATCTGGGCTCTTATGATTCTCTGCGCACGGCGCTCGAGACGAACGCGCCGGACGAGGCGGTGATCGCCATGGAGGAAAACCAAGCGGAACGGCTCGGCGGGATACTGCGCGAATGCGAGGATACCGGCGTGAAGCTCGCGCTGCTGCCGATCGGGTATGAATATATGTCGCGCCACCCGTATGTGGAGGAGCTGTGCGGCCTGCCGCTGGTGAACGTCCGGCGTGTGCCGCTCGACAATGCCGGCGCGGACATCGTCAAGCGTCTTTTTGATATTCTCGCGAGTCTTGTTCTCATTGTTCTCACATCGCCCGTCATGCTCGTCGCCGCGATCGGCACGCGCCTTTCCTCTCCGGGGCCGGTCCTGTTCCGGCAGGAGCGTATCGGCAAGGACAAGAAGCCCTTTTATATGCTCAAATTCCGCTCCATGCGCGTGAACGCGCAGTCGGACACGGCGTGGACGCGCGACCACGACCCACGCCGCACGGCGTGGGGGGCGTTCATGCGGCGCTACTCCATCGATGAGCTGCCGCAGCTCTTTAACGTCCTTGCGGGTGATATGTCGCTCGTCGGCCCGCGACCGGAGATCCCGCGGTACGTCGATCATTTCAAATACAGCATTCCGCTTTATATGGTGCGCCATCAGGTGCGCCCCGGCATCACCGGCTGGGCGCAGGTCAACGGTCTGCGCGGCGATACCTCCATCCGCGCGCGGGTGGATTACGATCTCTATTATATCGAAAACTGGTCGATGCTGTTTGATATCAAGATCCTGCTTATGACGCCGTTCAAGGGCGTGGTGAACCATCAGGAATCGCTGAAATGAGGGAGAAACCCATGGAAAAGAGAGAAAACGGCGTGCGCGTGGAAAACCTCACCGGCGCTCTGCCGATGAGCGAGATGCTGGAAAAGTATGTGGACGTGGAAAAATTCCTCGGCTATTGCGCCGCGTGCCCGCGCTGCGGGCAGACGTGGTCCTGCCCGCCCTACGATTTTGACCCCGCGGCGGTCTGGCCGCAGTACGCCGCGGTCACGCTGTATGCCGTGCAGGTGTTCCCGGAGAGCGAGGAGGCAAAAGCCGCGGCGTTCGCCGACCCGGAGATGTTCCTCCGCCCGTACCGGAGAGCGTTTGACGCGCTGCTCGAAGAGCGGGAGCGGGAAACGCGCGGTTCCCTTCGCCTGGACGCCGGACGCTGCCTCGTGTGCGAGCGATGCGCGCGCCGGGACGAGGAGCCCTGCCGGTTTCCGGAAAAGCTCCGCTATTCGCTCGAATCGCTCGGCGCGAACGTCGGCGCGCTCGCTGCGGACAAGCTGGGCGCGCCGCTCCAATGGGGGACAAAGGACGCACCGCCGAAATACTTCGTTCTGGTCGGTGCGGTGCTGACGAAGGGAGAATAAGGAATGCTCGAAAGCCTTTTTCAAACCTACGACTCCGTCATCGTGCTCGATACGGAGACGACCGGCGTGAACTGCAAGTCCGACGAGATCATCGAGCTCGGCTTCCTGCGGCTCGACCGGGCGGGGGAGCGCACGGAGGAAGATTATCTCATCCGCCTCTCGCCGGGCCGCCGTCTGCCGCCGGTCATCACGCAGCTCACCGGCATCTGCGAGGATGAGCTTTTTCAAAACGGCGTGGAAAAGGACGTGGCTGCGGAGGCGTTCGTCCGTTCGCTCGCCGGGGAAAAGCCGCTCGTATGCGCGTACAACGCGCAGTTCGATCTGTGCTTCCTCTTTTACTTCCTGCACCGGCTCGGCTGCGACGGGGCGCTGCAAAAGGCGCAGTTTCTCGACATCATGGCGATCTACAAAGACCGGCGGGACTATCCGCACAAGCTCTGCAACGCCGTGGAGAGCTATGGCGTTGACGGCGTGAACTCCCACCGCGCCGTGGACGACGCCAGCGCTGCGCTCGAGGTGCTGCTCGCCATGGAGCGGGAGCGCGGCGATATCGAGCGGTACATAAACCTTTTTGGCTACAACCCCAAATACGGCCCGCCGAAGCCGCAGATCGGCTCCGTCCGCTACGAGCCGCAGCCCTACCAGAGACAAAAGCTGCTGTACGAATAAAATAAGGCCCCCTTGTGTAAAGGGGGCTGTCTCGCCAAAGGCGAGACTGGGGGATTGTCGTGTTTCGGTAAAGTTTACAATCCCTCCGTCTTTTGCCTTCGGCAAAATCCACCTCCCTTTACACAAGGGAGGCATTCAGTTATGACTGCACCATAATTAAACGCACCCCCGCGGGAAATTTCCCGCGGGGGTGCGCTGTATCATTTCGTATTATCCGAGCTTCGCAAAATCAAAGAGCTCCGCGAACGCCTCGAGATCTTCCTTCGTGACTGGCTCCGGCATGAAGAAACTGTTGCCCTCTGTGCCGCCGAGCAGGTTGATGGCCACGAACGCCTTCGGCTGATCGGACATCACGACGCAGCGGCTCGGGCCGAGCGAGAGCTGCACCTCGTCGCCGCGGGAGGTCGTGTAGATCCACTCCTCATAATCCTCGGCGCTGCCGATGTTCAGCGTGACCTCGGAGAACGCGCCCTTGACGTACCGGCCAAGCTGATATTCGTAGCTCTTGCCGGAAACGTTCGTGCCGTAGGCCTGGAAGGAGCCGTCCTCGTAAATATATCCGCTCACGGCGGTGCAGTCGGTAAGGAACGGTTCGGCGTTCAGCAGGGAGTAGAGCGTATCCTCGCTGTCAAAGTCCGTCACAGACGTGTGCAGCCGCAGATTATACTTGCGGGTGATCTGGTCGAGCTCGTTGGCCATGTCCTGCGTGGAGACGGAGTAGAGATCGTACTTCTCCGGCAGGCAGGCGGCGGTTTCCTCCGCCATGGCGGCGGTGTCGTACGACGCGAGGAAGTCCATCCACTCGGCGTTTGCCTTGAACTCCGGGCTCCCCGGCACGCCCTGCAGCGCGATGACCGTGCTGTCGCTCACCGGCTCCGCCGTGGCGGAGACCGCGGCGGGGGAGGCGTTCGGGTCGGTGACGGTGAGACTCTTCAGACCGAAGAAGTCCGTAGCCAGCGCCGTGCCGCCGAGCACCACGACGAGCAGCGCCGCCGCGACGAGAGCGCCCGTGCCGAACCGGAAGCGCCGTATCTTCGGCTTTTCCTCCAGCGCGGAAAGTGTTTCCTTCATCCGTGCCTCAAACGATGCGGGAACCTCTTCAAACATATTGTCCCAGGAATCCCTCATACCGGCACCTCCTCACCCAAAACTTCGCGGAGCTTTCCGCGCCCGGCAAACAGCCGGGATTTGACCGTACCCTCGGGGATCTGTAAAATACGGGATATCTCCCGTATGCTGAACCCCTCTACATAAAATAAGAGGATCGGCATACGGTAGATCTCATCCAAACCCATCACGGCGTCGCGCAGCTCGCGGTCGCCGCTCTCGGGGGCGACCGCCTCCGGCATCTCGTCGAGAAGAACGATCTTGCTCCCCCGGCGGCAGATGTCGTAGCATTCGTTGATAAGAATGCGCGTCACCCATGCGCGGAATGCGCCCTCGCTCTTGAGCGAATCGCGCTTTTCCCACGCCTTGCATATGCACTCCTGCACCGCGTCCTCCCGGTCAGCCTCGCTGCGGAGAATGCCGCAGGAAACGTGGTAGAGCGTTTTTTTCATGTCCATGATCTGGACGGTAAACTCTTCGGCTGTCATACGCAAACTCTCTCTGAAAGGCCTGCCGCCTTTCTGTAAAGAAAGACGGTTTTTCCCAACACGCGGTTCAGTAAAAAGCAAAAAAATTTTAAGATTATTTGAACATTTTCATGTTACCACATTCCCCGCGCGGAATCCACAGGAAAAATTAAAAAAGGGGCTTGACAAAACTGTATGAGTGTAGTAGTGTACTAATCGCTTAATACAGCAATACAAGCAAGGAGGGCTGGCATGGACTTTGCGATTCAGGGCTCGCGGCCGATCTGGCAGCAGCTCACCGAGCAGCTGGCGCGGCGGATCATCACGGGCGCGTATCCGCTGGGGGCGCGCTTTCCCGCGGTGCGGGAGCTGGCGGCGGAGGCGGGCGTTAATCCGAACACGATGCAGCGCGCGATCACGCAGCTTGAAACGCTCGGACTCGTCACAACGAACCGGACGCTCGGCCGTACCGTGACGGAAAACGCCGGGGCGCTCGAGGAGATGCGGCGGCGGCTGGCCGTGGAATGCACGGAAAACTTTTTCAAGGAAATGGGAGCGCTGGGCTATTCCCGCGGTGAGGCCGCGGACATGGCGCAGGCGGAAAGGAAAAAGAACGATGAATGAAGAACTGGTAAAATGCACCGGGCTGTGCCGGAGCTTTGAAGCGGTGCAGGCGCTGCGCGGCGTTGATCTGAGCCTTACGTCCGGCAAGATCGTCGGTCTGCTCGGCCCGAACGGCTCGGGCAAGACGACACTTATTAAGATCCTCAACGGCCTTCTTCAGCCGACGGCGGGTGAGGCGCGCGTTGCGGGTCTCCTGCCCGGCGTAGAGACGAAGGCGATCACGAGCTACCTGCCCGACCGGGGATATTTCCCCGACTGGATGCGTGTTGGCGATATGATCGATATGTTCTCGGACTTCTATGCCGACTTTGACCGCGCCAAGGCGGAGGAAATGTGCCGCGTGCTCGGTCTGGAAGCAGGCAGAAGGATCAAAACGCTTTCGAAAGGCACGCGCGAAAAGATGCAGCTCATGCTCGTCATGTCCCGCCGCGCGCGGCTCTATCTGCTCGATGAGCCGATCGCGGGCGTTGATCCGGCGGCGCGCGAGTTTATTCTGCGCACGATCCTGACGAATTATAACGAAAACGGTACGGTACTCATTTCGACGCACCTGATCCTCGATGTGGAACAGGTGCTCGACGAGGCGGTCTTCCTCCAGCAGGGACAGGTCGTCCTGCACGAGAGCACCGACAGCATCCGCGAGCGCACCGGCGGCAGCGTGGATGAGCTGTTCCGCAACATGTTCCGCGCGCCGGTCATGGGGAATGGAGGGGAATACAATGCTCGGTAAACTGATGAAATACGATCTGCGCTCCGGTATCCGCACGTTCGCGCTGATCTGGATCGGTCTGGCGGCGCTTGCCGCGATCAACGGTCTCACGCTTCGGATCGCGTTTGACGGCGATATCCAAAGCGAGCTGGCAAACTTTATTATCACCGTGCTGCCGATGGTTCTGCTAGTGGCGCTTTATGTGGCGATGGGCATTTTCATGCTCGTTTTCATCATCAACCGGTTTTATAAGGGCCTTCTCGGCGACGAAGGGTACCTCATGTTCACGCTGCCCGTGTCGGTCTCGGAGCACATCGGCTCCAAGCTCCTGACGAGCATGATCTTCCAGATCGGCAGCTTTGCCGTTGCCGTTTTGAGCGGGGGACTTTTGTTCGCGGTGCTCGCGCCGGCCAATCTGCGCGAAATCACGGCTGCGGTCCGGGATATGACCGACTATCTGGCCGGAAATCCGCTGCCTGCCGGAACGGGCTGGCTGATCGCCGAGTTTGCGGTGTATATGCTCATCGCCGCTGCCGTCACCATTTTGCAGATCTATACCGCCATTTCGATCGGGCATCTCGCAAAGAAAAACCGCGGATGGTTTGCGCTGCTTGCCTATGTCGGCATCAGCATCGCCTTCAGCATTATTATGAATGGGTGCATGTCGCTCCTCCTCCAGTCCGATGCATTTCCCAATGTGCCGTTGAACTGGGAGTTTTACTTGGACGATACCGGCTGGCATGTTCAGGGCGTCGGCATGATGGCCTCGGCGCTCGGCATCTACATCGGCCTTGCTCTTCTCGAAGGCACCGGCTTCTTCTTCGCCACCCGCGCCATCCTCAGCAAGCGCCTCAATCTCGAATAAAGAAAAAACGATCCCGTCCGGAAAATTTCCTGACGGGATCGTTTGCGCGTAAAAACGCGGAAAACCGTAAAATCACGGTTGTATTACCGCGGTGCAAATGGAAGCGGTGGACGGCGGCGGAACGTGTAGGTCAAAGAAACACATAAAAAACCATCCCCGCCGGATAAAGTTTCCGGCGGGGATGGTCGGTTATCCGGGATTCACCCCATGAACAGGCTGCGGCCTTCGCGGGCGAGGGTTTCGGCGGCGGCGTTGTCGCGCATGGCGAGAAACACCGTGTCGTTGCCGGAAAGCGAGCCGACGAGCCCCGGCAGGGGAGCGATGCCGTCCACGGCGGTGCACACCGCAGGGGCAAGCCCCGGCAGCGTCTTGATGATGACGAGATTCTGGCAGGCATAAACGCCCGTCACAGTCTGGCGGAGATTTTCCTTGAGCCCCGGGCTCATCTCCGGCGCGGGCGCGACCTCCGCCGCAGCGTACCGGCTGGTGCCGTCCGCGCTGCGCTGCTTGACGAGACGGAGCTCGCGGATATCGCGCGAGAGCGTAGCCTGCGTGGTGTCAATGCCGCGCTTTTTCAGCTCGTCCATGAGCTGATTCTGCGTTTCAATGCTCTGCTCCGAAATGATTCGGAGAATGGTGCCCTGTCTTCCGGATTTCATTCTGTCGTCTCCTTTGCGGTTTCCGGTGCCCGGACGGGCACCGTGCGGCGGCGCGCGCCGCGGCCCTTTCCGTGCGTTTCGCTGCCGTCTGTGCGCTGAAGGGTTATGCGGTCACGAAACTCCGTCGGCGTCATTTCCTTGAAGCGGTAGAAATTCATGTTGAACGTTTTGATGTTGCTGTAGCCGACGGCGACGGCAACGTCGATCACGAGATAGTCCGTCGATACGAGCATTTCGCACGCTTTATTGATGCGCGTGGAGTTGAGCAGCGTATCAAAGTTCATCTCGTTATAATAGAGAAGCAGACGGTTCATTTCCGGCACCGACACGCCGAATTCGGCGGCGACGCTTGCGGCGGTGAGCCGTTCGGTCTCATAATTTTTGTAGATGTAGTCCGTCAGCGCAAAGGCGATCGCCTTGTCGGAGATGTTGAACTTGGTGACGGCCTTGGAATAGATCTTGCGGTATTGCATCGGCGTGATGCCGACACGCTGCGCAAAGTGCTTGGATACGTGCGAGGCGTCCACAAAGCCGCAGAGCCCCGCGATCTCGTCAAGCGTGAGATCCGTATAGATGAGATAGTCCGACGCCTTCTCCACGCGGATGCTGCTCAGGAGCTTCGAGAACGTCGTGCCGGTCATGCCGGCGATCTGCTTGGAGAGCGCCGATTCCGAAAGAAAGAACGCCTCCGCGACCTGTGAGAGCGTGAGCTTTTCCGCGGAATGGGCATAAATGTAGCTCAGGACCGACTGATCCTTGACGGTCTCCTTCCGCCCGGAGTCCAGCTCGCCGCGGTGCGACATGATATACCGGCGGTAAACGACCATCAGATCGATGAGCTTGTTGACCGTATAGAGCTGCGAAAACGGCTTGTCCGACGGCTTGACGCGCGTGGATTCCACGCCGAGCTCCGCCTTGAGATGCTCCATGATGCCGTCCACGTACTCCGCCTGTACGCTGTCGAGATAGGCGACCGGCTCCACGGTGAGAAAGCGCAGGGGCTCGGCGGAAGCATCGCCCGAGCCGAGAACGCTCTTGAATACAGAGTTGAGATAGGAATAGTCGTATATGACCTTGATGAACTGGAGCGTTTCCGTCACTTCTACCGTGTCGGTGATCTTCCACGGCGTGATGGCGACGAGCGTGTTGGGCTGGAGGACGTACTCCTCGCCGTCAATGACGAGCTTTCCGCGGCCGCGCTTTACGTAAAGAAAGCGTGCCGCCTGATGGATGATCGCGCGGGTGGGCTTGTCGATCGCCTCGTAGTCGAACGAGCAGATCACGGCGGGGTCAGACGCGGAGGCGCGGGCGTCCTGGAGCATGGCTCGTCTGGGCATAATCTGCACCGTCCTTTTTACAAATGACTGAAAAGTCTCGCAAATGTGCGGGCAAAGCGGGTGCGCTGCGGCGAGCCGCAGCCCTTCTCAAACAAGAGCAGGCGAAGCGGCTCTTGTTTGAAGAATACCGGTTGTACGCCATGGGGCGTACAACCGGTATTTTACCATTAGATCATGCGATAACTCAAGCGGAAATTCAGCTCAGCACCGCCATCGCGATCGTAAGGACGACGCCGACGACGACGAACAGCGTGAGGAGCAGTTTCCAGGCCCACTTCAGCCAGCTCTCGTAGGGGACGCGCGCGAGCGCGAGGCCGCCCATGATGAAGCCGCAGGTCGGGGTGAAGAGGTTGACGAAGCCGTTGGCGGCAACGTTGATCATGATGGAGGTCTCTACGCTCCAGCCAAGCTGGGAGACGATCGGGGAGACGATCGGGGCGGACAGGCCGGCGAGACCGGAGGAACTCGGAACAAGGAAGCTGAGACCGACGTGGAGTATGTAGTCAAGCAGACCGAACACGCCGGCGGAAACGCCGGACTGGCTGAGCGCGGTGACGGAGGCTTCGACCAGCCAGGTGCCGAGACCGGTAGTGCTCATGATAACGCTGGTGGCACGAGCCATCGCGATGACGAGGTTGACGGAGACCATGTCGCCGAAGCCGTTGGCGACGAGCTTCATGAGCTGGCTCTTGTCCTCGAGACCGACGATGCCGATGATGATGCCCATGAGCAGGAACCAGGTGGCGGCGTCATAGAACCACCAGTCGCCGAGGCCGGCGCCGGTGAGCCAAGTGGTGGTGTGAGAGAAGAAGCCGTAAGCACCGGCGTCTTCGTAGCCGACGAATTCACCCCAGGGGATGAAGCCGAGGATCATCACGACGAAGGAGAGAGCGAACAGCCACAGCACGGCCTTCTGGCGGCCGGTGAGCTTCGCGGTGGTGACGTCCTTGCCGCCGTAAGCCTTCTGGCACTCGTCGAGCTGCGCGGCGGTGAGGATGGAGCCCTTGTTGGCGCGGACCTTCTTCGCGTAAGCGGTGACAAACAGCACGGAGAGAAGGTAGGCGGAGAGCCAGAGAATGATGCCGATGACATAGGTGGTGCCCATGTTCACTTCGACACCGACGGAGGTCGCGGCAGCGACGGCAGCGCCGGTCGCGAACGGGTTGATGGTGGAGCCGAGAACGCCGGTGCCGGCGCCGAGCAGGACGGTGGCCGCGCCGACGATCGGGTCAAAGCCGGCGGCCATCATCGTGGCGGCAAGCAGGATGTAGAAGCCAACGGTCTCTTCGCCCATGCCGTAGGTCGTGCCACCGACGGAGAACAGGAACATGAGGATCCAAACGAGCACGAGCTCTTTGCCGTGCAGCTTGCGGACGAGCGTGTGGATGCCGGTCTCAAGAGCGCCGGTGGCGTTCACGATGGCAAGGAACGCGCCGAGGCAGAACACGAACGTGATAACGTCGGCTGCGTCTGCCCAACCGTTGACGGGAGCCATGAAGATGTCGCTGGAGGTGGCACCGACGACTTCGGCCATTTCGCCGTTCTCACCGGTGTAGGTCTTGCCCGCTGCGATCCACGTGACGATCGACACAAGGAGCATAACGGCGAGCAGGATCGCAAATGTGCTGATGGATCTTTTGGTCTTCTTAGACATGATTTGAACCCCTCTCTTAAAATTTTGTTCGGACTTCGCTGGGAGATGCGAAACGGGACAAAAATTTGCTTACCGGGTAATGACCGTGCCGGTCTTGCCTTCAAGAGCGTCGGCGGCACGGGCCAGGGAAGTGATGAGCGCGGTTCCGCCATGGTCGTTGTTCTTCACGAACTCCATGCAGGACTCGACCTTCGGCAGCATGCTTCCGGGGGCGAACTGGCCTTCGGCGATATACTTCTCGCACTCGGCGATCGTCATGGAGGAGAGCTCCTTCTGGTCGGGCTTATTGTAATTGACGCACACGGCGTCCACAGCGGTGAGGATGATGAGACGGTCGGCGCGCACATCCTGCGCGAGCAGGGAGCTGGCGCGGTCCTTGTCGATGACAGCCGCGACGCCGCGCAGACCGTCCTCGGTCTCAACGACGGGGATGCCGCCGCCGCCGACGGTGATGACGATATCACCGGCGCGCACGAGCTGATCGACAACGTTCAGCTCCACGATGCGCTTGGGGATCGGGGAGGGGACGACACGGCGGTAGCCGCGTCCAGCGTCCTCGACGAAGATGAAGCCCTTTTCCTCGGCGATCTTCTCGGCCTCTTCCTTTGTATAGAAGCTGCCGACAGGCTTCGTCGGGTGCTGGAAGCCGGGGTCCTTCTCGTCAACGACGACCTGCGTCACGACGGTGGCGCATTCCTTCTCCATGCCGCGGCTCTTCAGCTCCTGCTGAATGGCCTGCTGCAGGTGGTAGCCGATATAGCCCTGCGTCATGGCGCCGCACTCGGGGAACGGCATGAACGGCGTTCCGCCGCCCTTGTTGGCGGAGAACTCCATTGCCAGGTTGATCATGCCGACCTGCGGGCCGTTGCCGTGGCCGATGATGACTTCGTAGCCCTTCTCGACGAGATCAACGATCGGGCGGGCGGTGTTGCGGACAAGTTCGAGCTGCTGCTCGGGGGTCTTGCCAAGAGCATTTCCCCCGAGAGCGACAACAATTCTTTCAGCCATTGTTTCGATTCCTTACTTCAGCGTGGCGTACATCACAGCCTTGATGGTGTGCATACGGTTTTCGGCTTCCTGGAACTGGCGGGCCTGGTGGCCGAGGAACACGTCGTCGGTGACTTCCATCGCCTCAAGGCCGAACTTCTGGTAGATATCCTCGCCCACGGTCGTCTCACGGTCGTGGAAGGAGGGCAGGCAGTGCTCGAAGATCGCGGTGGGCTTCGCCATCGCCATGAGTTCCTTGTTGACCTGGTAGGGACGGAGCAGCTTGATGCGCTTCTCCCAGAGCTCGGCGGGCTCACCCATGGAGAGCCAGATGTCGGTGTAGAGAACATCGCAGTCCTTCGCGCCCTGCGCGACGTCGTCGGTGAACTCGAGCACCGCGCCGGTCTCGGCGGCAACGGCCTGGCACTTCTCAATCAGCCACTCCTCGGGCATGAGCTCCTTCGGGCCGCAGGCGCAGAAGTGCATGCCGAGCTTCGCGCTGACGACCATGAGGGAGTTGGCAACGTTGTTGCGGGCGTCGCCGAAGAAGGTGAGCTTGCGGCCGCGCATATCGCCGAACTCTTCGCGGGCGGTCATGATGTCGGCGAGCATCTGCGTGGGGTGGAACTGGTCGGTCAGGCCGTTCCACACGGGAACGCCGGAGTACTTCGCAAGATCTTCCACGACGGACTGCTTGAAGCCGCGGTACTCGATGCCGTCAAACATGCGGCCGAGGACCTTCGCGGTGTCGGCGAGGGATTCCTTCTTGCCCATCTGGGAGGAGCCGGAATCGAGGAACGTGACGCCCATGCCGAGATCACGCGCGCCGACTTCAAAGGCGCAGCGGGTGCGGGTGGAGGTCTTCTCAAAGAGCAGGACAATCTGCTTGTCGGAGAGCCACTTGTGCTCCACACCGTTGTTCTTCAGGCGCTTGAACTCAACGGCGAGGTCGATGAGGTAGTTGATCTCTTCCGGGGTGAAGTCAAGAAGAGTGAGGAAGCTTCTGCCGCGAATGTTGAGACCCATAATATTTTACCCTCCTATAGGAAATGATTGTAATGTGTGTTATATGAATGGGTTTATTCAGCGAATGAAAATTATTCGGCGCGGATGATCGGCATGGACATGCAGCGCGGGCCGCCGCGGCCGCGGGAAAGCTCGGCGGACGGCATTTCGAGGACCTGGATGCCCTCGTCGCGGAGAATGGCGTTGGTCACGTCGTTGCGCTCGTAAACAACGATCTTGCCCGGCGCGATGCACAGCGTGTTGGAGCCGTCGTTCCACTGCTCACGGGCCGAGGCGATGAGATCGTCGCCGCCGCAGTTGATGAGCTGGACGTGGTCGGTGCGGGTGTACTTTGCGAGAATGTCCTCCAGCTTGGAGTCGATGCGGCGGATGTGGAGATCGGTCGGATCGCTCACGCCCGGGGTGATCTCGTAAACGGTGAGAGGCCCGAGGATCGCCGGATGGATCGTGTACTTGTCGTAGTCGATCTGGGTGAACACGGTGTCGAGATGCATGAACGCGCGGCAGCTCGGGATGTCGAACGCGAGCACGGTGCGGATCTTCGCTTCGGGATCGGCGAAGAGATTGCGGGACGCTTCCTCGATGGCGTCCGGAGAGGTACGCTGGGAGATGCCGATCGCGAGCGTGTCCTCGGTGAGGTTGAGCACGTCGCCGCCCTCGATGTTGGCGTGGCCGTCGCGGTCGTAGTAGCGCTTGACCAGACCTTCAAAATCGGGGTGGAAGCGGAAAATGTAGTCGGCGTAAATGGTCTCGCGGCAGCGGGTCGGGAAGCGCATCTTATGCAGGAACACGCCGGTACCGACGGACGCGAACGGGTCGCGGGTGAAGTAGAGGTTGGGCATCGGATCGACGATCAGATCATCCGCCGGAGCGATCAGATCCTGCAGGGAATAAGCGGAAGCGCCGCCCATTTCCTTGAGCGTGATGCCTTCCATCGTCTTTTCAACGAGCGCCTTGCCTTCGAAATTGCCGATGAGGTACTCATAGAGCTTGTCCTGCCAGCGGCGGGTCTTGATGTTGCCCTCGGAGAGCCACTGATAAAGGAAGGGCTTCGTCTGCTCGGGATGGAGTTTGAGGACTTCCGCCATCAGGTCTTCGAGATACACGACCTCGGCGCCGTTGCTGCGCAGGATCTGCGCGAAGGCATCGTGCTCCTGCTGGGCGACCTTGAGGAACGGGATATCGTCAAAGAGAAGCTCCGGAAGACGGTCCGGCGTCAGATGAAGAAGTTCACGGCCGGGACGGTGAAGAAGTACTTTTTTCAGCGGCTTAATCTCGCTGCGAACGCAAATACCTTTCATGATTTAAATCTCCTACATAGTGTTCATAGTGTTTTTGGCTGCACCGGTCCGTAGCGCTTCCGCACCGGCACAGTGATTTACTATCCTTATCATATCCGACGAAAACTGAAATATTGGAAGAACGGTGCGGGATAAATTGTATATTTCTGCACTTATCGTTGTACAGAAAATCAACAGTTTTGCGCTTTTTCGGCAGTCATTTTCCATGCTTTAGTTTCGTAAAAGGACGAGAAAACCCGCCGGAAAAATCCGGCGGGAATGAAAAAAATAATGAATACTGGGGAATACGCCCAAAAACAGTCCGAAAAATTGGAAATATCGTTGGCGAAAGTCCCGGAACGCAAGAGAAAAGCCGCCGAAAGGCGGCTTTTCTCTTTTTCGTTTCGTATCAGCCGCCAAGTCGGCGGTTGTACGGTTTGATTTTTTGCGAATTGTATATTTTTTGTATTTTGTGCAGTTTGTGAAAATTCACGGGCTGGAAATCACATGGTCTCCGGGGCGGAAACGCCGATGAGCTGGAGCGCGTTTTTGAGCGTGATCATCGTTGCCTTGATGAGACCGAGACGCTGGTTGGTGAGCTCGGGATCGTCGGGATTGTTGACCTTCGTGGAGTTATAATAGCTGTGGAACACCTTGACGAGCGAGATGATATACTCGGTCATCTTGTTCGGCTTGCGGTTGAGCGCGTCGGCGGCGACCTCCTTCGGGAACTCGCTGATCATCTTGAGCAGCTGCAGCTCCTTCTCGTCGGTCAGACGGTCATAGGAATCGACCGGCTTGAACTCGGGGATCTGAGGATTCTTGAGGATCGAGCACATACGCGAGTAGGCATACTGGGCGTAGTACACGGGGTTGTTGTTGTCCTTGGAGCGAGCGAGCTTGAGATCGAGATCCATGTGCGTCGCAACGTCCTTGGAGACGAAGAACCAGCGCGCGGCGTCTACGCCGATATCCTCGCACAGCTCGCGGATGGTGATTGCGTTGCCGGTGCGCTTGGACATTTTGACTTCCTTGCCGTCTTCGACCATGCGGACCATCTGGATAAGGTCGACAGAGAGCGTGCCCTCCGGATAGCCGAGCGCGGTGAGGGCGTTCTGCATACGGGTGACGTAGGAGTGGTGGTCGGCGCCCCAGAGATTGACGAGCAGCGGGTAGCCGCGCTCGATCTTATAGACGTGGTTGGCGATATCGGGCGTCAGGTAGGAGAAAGTGCCGTCGCTTTTGCGGAGAACGCGGTCCTTGTCGTCGCCGTAGTCGGTGCTCTTGAACCAGAGCGCGCCGTCTTTTTCGTAGGTGAGACCCATATCCGCCATGTGCTGCAGGCAGTCGTTGATGCGCTTGGCGTTGTTCTCATAGAAGAACGTCTCATGCATCCAGCTCTGCATCGTGACGCGGTAGGCCTTGAGATCGCGGTCGATCTTTTCGAGCTCCTTCTTCTTGCCGTAGTCCATGAAGTGCGCGAGGCGCTCCTTCGGATCGGCGGTGAGCCACTTGTCGCCCTCTTCCTCGGCAAGCTGCGCGGCGATGACCTTGATGTCGTCGGCGTGGTAGCCGCCCTCGGGCAGGGGGTATTCCTTGCCGAAGTGCTCAAAGTAGCGGGCGGTGAGCGATTCGCCGAGCATGACGATCTGGTTGCCGGCGTCGTTGACATAGAACTCACGCAGCACGTCCCAGCCGCTGGCCTCCATCATGCGGGCGATGCAGTCGCCCCAGGCGGCGTTGCGGGCGTGGCCGCAGTGCAGATCGCCGGTCGGGTTGGCGGAGACCCACTCGAGCAGCAGATGCTTGCCCTTGCCGGACTCGTTCTTGCCGTAATCGTCGCCGGCGGCGATGACATCGTTGATAACGGCGGTAAGGGCGCTCGCCTTGAGCTTGAAGTTGATGAAGCCGGGGCGGGCGACGGTGATGGATTCACACTCGGGCAGAAGCTCCGCGAGCTTGGCGACGAGCGGCTCGGCGATCTCCATCGGGTTGCGTCGGAGAGTGCGCGACAGCTTCATCGCAATGCTGGTGGAATAGTCACCCAGCTTGGTGTCCTGCGGCGTCTCAACGACGAGCTGGCCTTCCGCCACGTCCAGATCATAGACCTCTTTTACGGCCTTCTGCGCGGCGGCGTAAATCTTGCTTCCAAAGTCGTTCATTCAAATACTCTCCTTACACTTATATACTGCCGTAGAATGGATACGAGTATACATACATCTCATTACTATATCATAAAATGCCCTTTATGCAACCCCTTTCTGCCGAAAATCGTTGTACAGCGGCGTTTTTCGATTGACAGTACGGGGGATTTGTGGTAATTTTTTTGAGCATACAGCCGTTCGGCGCGCCATGGGGCGTTGCCGAAGCGGTCATAACGGGACGACCTTGAAAACGGGAGGGCATTTTGGAAGCCGTTTTTCAATTTTCCCTGTGTTTTCAACGGGTCGCGGCTGTAAGAAATTAAGAGAAAATCGGGATTTCTCTCCAAGTTTCTCTCCTTTTTCCGAGAAACGTTGGAGCGGAAATACATTTGGAGATGTACCCAAGCGGTTGAAGGGACCGGTCTTGAAAACCGGGAGGTCGGCGTAGAAAACCGGCGCGGGGGTTCAAATCCCTCCATCTCCGCCAAAGAATAACCGTCATTCTGATACAACGGGATGGCGGTTATTTTATACCTAAAATCCGCATTTTGGGGATTTTTAGGGAACGAAATTCCCTAATTGACTATTTAAGCCTGTTTCAAATCGTTAAAAGACAAGTAATCGTTAAAATGCTGGTGTAATCGTTGATTTATTGGGTTAATCGTTAAATTGTAGCCGATAATCGTTAAACAACACGACGATTAAAAGAGCGGTCAAAGTTTTAAGCCTTGGACGCACTTTTTGCCAAATATGGCGGTTTATTGTAGAACTTTACAGCTGTCTTCAGTTGTGCTATAGTAATTACAAGGAGGAATATGTATGTCTGCTGATATGACCGCATTAACCAACTGCCTTGCTGATATGAAACGGATTTACTTGGACGACCCTGTTACATCTGTTCGCGGATCAAACTTTATCTTTCCGTTACACCGTTACTGCGTATCTCAGCTTAGAGGAACTATAGCCGCTGACGTAAACATTCAGGTCATTCCCATTGAAGATATGACCTGCCCAAGAGGAAAGCCGCACTATCCCAGTACATCAATTGATGCTAGCGGATATCAACTTATGCAAGAAGCGACTTTGTTCGGCTCGCACAAAAATAAGGACGCCGACATTGTTCTTTCTCAATATGCAAATGGACCACAGATTATCATCGGCGTTCGGAGCCAAATGTCATCGGTGGCGAAAAACCTCGAAAACTACTATGAGGGAATCATTGGAGAATGTATCTCTCTGCATGATCGTTTCCCGATGGCGACAATAGGCTATGTTTATCTTCTGCCCACAGAGCCTATTAAGCTGGGGCTGTCGGAAACGGTGAAACTTGATCGAGCAGAAGAGCTATTCGAGAAAATCACCGGCCGCCGGGATTGGCGAGACGCACACGACAGATATGAGCATTTTGCATTTCTTAAAGTCGACTTTACAAAAGACCCTCCAGAGTTATTAGCAACCAAAGAAGCGCTGAGAATGGAAACGTTCTTTGACAAGTTGATAGACACGCACAACGACAGGAACGTATTTAATCAAATTAAGAAGAGGTGAGCAATAGCTCACCTCTTCTTTGTATTTCTTCGGTCGTTCGGCAGCCTCCAGTATCTGAGCGTCGATACCGAATCTCGTATCTGCTGTATCTGCTGATCTGAAAGTTTATAGATTTTTGACAGAACGAGTTCGTCTCCTAACTGATATGCGGCTTGCAGCCCTTTTTCTTTTATACAATTGTCGATCTCTTTGAACACGCTCTCGGCGTCTTCTTGCGATATTGCATTTACTATCTCGAGTTTGTCTGTTTCGCCCGGAATTAAGACCAATACTCCTCCGCCTAAAGAGTGAACATTAAGCTCAATCGACAGAAGCGTAAGGCTGTTATACCACATGCATACCAATTGTTCTGCGGTGATATAAGGCTTGATATATCCTGCAAGCAAACTATTTGATACCGCGTATTTACCTTGGTTTACTACCAATTTTGGCGCATCTCCAAATACTGTTAAAATCAAATCAGGTATTTCAATGCTCGGGGTAATATACCAAGGTTTTCTCTGTTGGCATTTATAACGCAAGTTAACGCCGGTTTCTACTCCATGCTTGATATATCGCTTGTCTGCGGCTGTTATGTTCTTTGGCAAGAAAAGATTGTTGAGTTGTTTATCAGGTCCTACAATTGCGCCTATGCCTGTTCCGCCGTTTATTTCTTTTCCGTTGCTAATGCAGGGAAGCAAACTTGTGGCAGGAAGTTTGTAGCGTTTGCAAGTTTCTTTATCCGGGTGGAAATACTCCTTATCAGCGCAAACATAACCGATATTGAACTTGCACAGGTCTATCAACGGGACAATAGTCTTCTCCTTTCGAAGCATTCCTATCATATTCCTTTGATCTTCGTTTAGCATCGAAAAGGCAAATGGCTTTTTCCTATGAGTTATGTCAGAAATCTCAATTTTACTTTTGAGTGATATACTATCTGCAAACAGATCATCGACGCTATCATAAATCTCAAAATCTATGCAATGTGTATTTGCTCCATATTGGTCTGCAAATAAGAGCACAGTCTCAACATCCACATCAGGAAAAAAGTCTTCATGTATGCGAACAACTTTAAGGGAGCCAAAATTGCTACCAAGATAAGTCCACAACGGATATGCATACTTAACATAGGTTATCTCAAAGGGCAACACAAAGGCTAGACGCCCATTTGGAACTAACATATTTGATGCGTGAATGGTAAACGGCATCCAAAGACTGCCGCTCGACAACATCTTAATTTTGTAGTCAGCTGTCCGGTCAATGGCTCTGGTACGGTCTTCCTCCTTTAGATTTCTTAGGCTAACATAGGGAGGATTTCCGACCACCGCCGAAACTGCGGTTTCTTCGGAATGGTCCATAAAGTCTTTGCAATAGCCGACGAATGACAACGGCGCGGAATCCGCATATTTTGAGAAAACAGTAGGCTGTAACTCGACACCGATAACGGTGGGTGTGTTGTTGCCAAGTGCTGAAAACCTATCAAAAGCAGCGTCTAAAAATACGCCATCGCCAAAGGACGGCTCTAGTAAGGAATCGGATTTATCCCTCAAGGCCCACTCAACCATGTAGTTAGCAATGCGTTGAGAAGTATAGTATGATCCTGTCAATCGAGTGGTTTGCATAATGCACCTCCCGCGATAATTCGTTCAATTTTATTCATTTCGGCAATTACTGCGTTCCCGGTCTTTGTAACGCGGTAACTGCCTTTTTTCTTTTGCTCCACACATCCGGCTGACTGCAACGCCTGCAGCCACTTGTTTACCGTCGCCGGGCTACTGCCATACTCGACAGCGATTTCTTCTTGTGAGAAGTTAATCGTCGCACCGCGAGAGGTAGTCTGCTCCTGACTCTTCAGCCAATTCAGAAAACGATACTCTTTCGAGCCGAACAGCTGTGTTGACTTTTCCATCACGGCGGCACCACCTCGATCTATAATAATTTATAGCATTTAGTGATTTCAATATATTTTATAATACTATAAAATTTTATAATGTCAAGAGTGTGTATAGTTGAGAGTTTTGCACCCCCTTTGCTCAAAAATGCACCCCCTAAAATGACTTTGCACCCCCTAATCTCAAAAGGGGGTGCATTTGTATTAAAATTAGGGTTAGTCTTCAGTCAGAGCAAAGTTCGCTTTGCTCTGATTTTTTATTTGCCACATCAGGAAATCACATTCAAAGCGCCCTGCAAACCGTTTGTCATAGCCGCTGCCGAGAGCCGTTTGGAATTGCATTCCAGATGCGCATAGACATTGGCTGTGGTGGAAAAGTCGCTGTGACCGAGCCATTCCTGGATCTGCTTCATGGGGACGCCGTTGGCCAGCAGTAAACTGGCACAGCTATGACGAAGATCGTGATAGCGAATTTTCCGCAGGCCATGCTTCTTCAGCAGCTTTGCAAAGGCTTCGGTGAGATAATGTGGGGAGAGCAGTTTTCCCATTTCATCCACACAGATGTACCCCAGATAGTCCTTGTTATAGCTTTTGCCGCACATACGCTGAAATTCGTTCTGCTGTTTCTGCTTATGCAGCAAAAGCTCCTTGAAAGCCGGGATCAGGGGCAGCGTTCTCATGCTGGATTTCGTTTTGGTTATGTCCTGAGCCTTCTGCACTCGCTTTCCGTCAATGTAACAGGATACAACCGTATGCCGGATGGTGATCGTGTCGTTCTGGAAGTCGATGGCATCCCATTTCAGGTTGGTAGTCTCGCTTCTGCGCAGACCATAAAACGCTCCGAGAAAGATGGGGATTTCAAGCTTACTCCTTTTTGCGGCTTCAAAGAGCTTCTGGACTTCGGCGCTGTCGTAAAAGCCGCCGACAAACGGGGCGGCTTTGGGGCGATCCACCTTTGCTTCAAATAGAATGCTTGAATGTCGATGGCTTTCAGTTCGGCGAGCGGGATCGCCTTCTTCTCAAAATAGGGAACAACAATTTTCTGTACAATGGACGAGAAAGAAGCATATGATCTGCGGGTTCCCAGCCGTGGTAATTCTCGTCTGACCACATTTTCCAGAACCGGAACTCCTCCTCAGACGAAAACTGCTCGGGCGTGAGCGGATGATCCTGCTCAAAGGCGTCCGGGCAGAGGATGGCGCGGCTGTTCCGCTTGTTTCGTGAATACAGGCTTTTCCTATCGTGCATTGTATGTACCTCCGATTGTTTTTGGCGGGGAAACAATCGGGGGGGGCTACGGGTATGCAGCGATCCAGCATCGCCAGCGCGAGATAAACCAAAAGCACCCTTTCAGTGATATGTACCCCCAATACTGGGTGTCCAGTATTGGGGGTACATATCAAGACAGCCGTAGCTTTTTGTCTTTCCGGCTTGTGGCAGGGGTTACCCTACAATGGTTTCCTTGCCGCAGTCGCACCGGCATTTCCAATATCGTCACCATTTTATATTGCGCCCCTGTGTTCTTCCGGCGCAGACCGGGCAGCCGTTTTCCTGCGCACCGGCGCGGGAGTAAACCGCCGTTTTCCAACGGTGGCCGGCCGGGCATTTCCACCAGACCTTCTGATGGCTGCCTGCTGTCACCATCTGCGGCGTCAGCGTCCCGTTCAGTTCCGGATCCCATTGCGCGGCAAGGCGTGGCTTGACAGTCGCAAGATTGTTAAAGCCGGGAAGCACTTTCTTGTTTGTACAATACGGGCATTCCGACTTGTAACGGACTCTGTGCGCAATGGACGTACAGAAGGAATGTCCCTGTTCGCAGCGCCACCATACGCGGCGGTTGGACGAGGCCGCTACCGAATCCGGCGTGCAGTCGGTATTTTTCTCCCAATCCCATTGCGCCGCAATTTCCGGAAACTTTGTCTGCAGGTCGTTTTCGCCCGTCAGAACGGCCTTTCCGGCGCAAATCGGGCAGCCGTTGCCGCCGCTTGTCCGGGAAGAGATATTGGTTCTGTAGCTGTGTCCGTTTGGACATATCCACCAGACGCGGCGCGAGGTCCCCGGCAGCACCTGCTCCGGTGTCAGCGGCGCGTTCTTTTCATAATCCCATTCCTGCGCAATCTGCGGAAACCGGTCTGCCAGAGTGTTTTCTCCGACGACCGGAATATGGTTTGTACAGATCGGGCAGCCGGTTCCCTGCGCTCGGCTATGGACGGACGCCTGCCACTCGTGGCCCTGCGCGCATTTCCACCAGACCTTTCTATGGGTATGCGGTGTGACGTCTGCGGGCGTTAACGGCGCATTTTTTACGGCATCCCATTGCTTTGCCAATTCCGGATAAACGGAGGCAAGGTCGTTGCCGCCGGACTCGACCGCCTTCCCAGCACAATAGGGGCACCCGGCTCCCGCGGAGCGGTTATATACCGCGGCCTGCCAGGAATGTCCCTTCCTGCAGTGCCACCAGAGTTTCTTTTTGCTGCCATAGCTTACGGTTTTCGGGGTCAGCGGCGCATTCCGTTCATCCCATTGTCCCAGCAGCTCTGTATTTCCCGTATGGACGCAGCGGTCATAGAACAATTCTCGCACGTGGGTTAATTCTTTTTCGTTGGTTACGTAAATTGGTTTTTCGCATCACAGGATCTGGGGAGAGTAGGAGACGGCCAGCCGTCCGTCCCTATCCCGGGACACATGAATCTCTACCGGATTATTTCCGGCCCATTCCGGATTCTTCGCAGCGCTTTCCTTCCACTTTTGGATAAACGCCGCCGTTTCTCCGAAAAGCAGCGCCTCCGCGCTCTTTCTGGCTGCCGCAGCTTCCTCAATGCTGTCGTATGTGCCGAGAAAATACTGCTTTTTCTGAAATACGATCTTCGCCAGATACTTGCCCCGTACCAGATAAACGCCTTTATAGCCGGTGGTGTTGTCGCGGGGGAGCTTTTGACTTTGGATCATCTCCAGGCTTGTCCCGCCTACATGGGTCAGAAGAGTACCAAGCTCCTGATCGTGCTCCTTCTTCCGGCAGCCGCAGCTCTGCTGGCCGCAATACATCAGGTTGTTGTAGGAAACATCCGGCTCGTTGCCGCAATCACAGCGGCAATGCCAGATCACGAAGCCTTTTGCGTCACGCTTTTTCGTTGGGTACATCGCGGTCAGCCGGCCAAAGCGCCGCCCGGTAATATTGGAAGTAGCATAGCTCCTCACACTTTTGCAGCCGCAATGGGTCTTGCGCCCGGACACGAGCTCCGCTGCCGTGGCCTCGCAGGTGTAGCCGCAGCTGCACAGGCACGTCCAGTACGCCCCCATCTCGGTACGCTTTCTGCTGCGGCCGATCACACGCAATTCGCCGAAGGTCTGCCCAAGTAAATTGTAAGCCGTTGCCTGGTAAGCCCGTTCTTTGCGCAGACAGCCGCAGCTCTGGGAGCCGCCATATTTCAATGAACGCTCCAGTACATACCTTTCCGTACCGCAGTCGCAGCGGCAAAGATATTTCTTTTCGCCCCGCGCTGAAAAAACATATCTGTCCAGAATGGTCCAGCGTCCGAAACGCTGTCCGGGATTAAATCCGTACTCTATTTTCTTCATACCAAGTATTCACACCTCCCCGTTGGCGCGCTCACAGAAGACGGTGACGCGCTCCGTCGTGTCCCAGTTGCAGGTGTAGAGCGTAAGTGCGTAACCTCTGTTCATCACGGCGTCCGAATTGTCCGGGGAAACGCTTGTCAGTTCCCGCACGGTATAGGTAAATGCGTTCCCGTCCACATCCGTAAATGTTACGATGTCGCCCAGTTGAAGCTCGAACAGAACGCCAAAATGCGTATTGTAGTTATGCCCCGCCACAACAAGATTGTCATTGTACACGCTGCCGGTGTGGCGACAGGGGGAGATCTCCAAGGCAGGAAAGCTCCACGTTGCCGCGACGGGCATCGTGAGACCGTAGCCCGGAAAATCGAGATAGCCGATGTAGTCGTAGGCGCCGGAGTGCACCGTCGGCATATCGAGCGCCGGAGGCGCGGGCAGGCCGTTCGAGCCGCTCCCCGTTCCGGCGGGGGACGGCATTCCGGGAGACGACGAGACGTCAGGTGCGGGGGTCGCATCGGTCTCATCCTTTGCTTCGCGCTCAGTCATGGCGTCTTCCAGCTGTTGAAGCGTCTTTTCCGCGTTTTCCCCAGCCTTTTTATCTTCTATACGGTTATGAGAAAAAAGGAGTAGTGCGGCAAGCACCAGCACTACTCCCGCTGTCAATAAGAAGAGCCCTGTTTTGTCAAGCTTTTTCATTCTTCTTTTTCTTGGAAATGACTACGAGACCGCAAACAATCAACGCCGCTCCCAACGCGCCGAAAACGGCGACCGGCCAGTTGAGTTGACCAGTAGAAATCAAAGGATCCTTGTTGTTGAAGCCCTCCACGGTGAACAGCCAGTCCACTTCACCAACACGGTAGGCGTACTCGTTGCCGAGCTCCGCGGGAACATGAAGCACCGCTTCAAGCTTCGCGCTCTTGCCCTTGGCGAAGGTGCCGAGAAGGACACTATCGGTGAGCTGCGCGCTCTTATCGGGCGAAGCGGAGAAAATACTCTGCTTCGTGCCGTCCGTATTCACGAGATAAATTTCCATCGAGAGCTCGGAGAGAAAGTCCGCCATGGTGGCGACGGTCTCGTCGCGCTCACCGTCTACGTTCTGCCGATCCTTGCCGTCCTCGTTTTCAAACTTCTCGTCGTAGGTGAGCGGGTTGCCCTGCTCATCGTGCGGCACGGCGCGGATGTAGAGCTTCACATAGTCAAAGCCGTTGACACTGTTTTTGATCGTGATGGTCTCGGTGCGCTCGTCACCGGGCATGACGTCTTTAAAATTATTAAAGAGGTCTGTGTCCGTGTAGCCGCTGCCGGTGGTCTCGATCACAAGTCCGCTGGTACCGTCGCGCCGGACGACCGCATCGGCGGCGAGAGCCGGGACGGTCAGCGCCGCAGCGGCGATGAAAGCCATTCCGAGAGAAAGGAGCCTGTTTGTCATTTTTTTCACGTTCCAGCTCCTCCTTAGTTCCCGAGGGCGGGTGGTATTAGCTGGCCACCGACGAGAGTCGCACCCCATGCCTGCTGAACGGCTTCGGCGGGTTCGCTCTGGATGGCTTCCGCCAGAATCTCGACAGAAAGGGTGTACTCCGGATTATCCGGGTATGTGACGTTACAGGTCGGCAGGCTGTCCAGCGTTGAATTGCCGGGGGCAACGGGCGATGTATAGTAGAAATATCCGTCCGTGCCTTTTTTCCAGTTGTTGCTCAAATTTTCTGTCAGAGTGTAGGAGTAGCCACCGGGAACAGAGACGGCAACCTTTCCGTACGCATCGCGCCACGTTACAACATAGGTGGCACGGATATAGGCGGCAGTATTGCCGGTGTTTTTGATCTGCACATTTTCCTTCGAGCCTGTTACCTCGCAGGAAACCTTGGCGTACTCGAACGTGCTTTTCATCGGCTCCGTACGGGCGACCAGAAAGGCAACGGTCGTACCAACTGCTATGCCGATCAGAAGAATCATGGATAAGAGCAAAACTGCTGCTTTGTTCGTGGGGAATCGGGGCTTGCTGTCTTTTCTGCTATGTGCTCCCGGATACATAATCGCCGTCTCCTTTCTCGATTTTCAGAGCACGCTGTACGCATTTCCGCTCAGCCATTTGGAATTGCTGACGGTGTTTGTAAATCTGACCTCATTGGTCTGCGCACCCTGCAAGGTTATACTCTGAGAGCCGCCGGTTGTGCCGCACCGCCAGTTCCAATTGGTTTCTTCTGTGACAGTATAGGAGCCGATTTTCAAATTCCTTATTGTCACAGAGCTGTTTCCTTTAACCGCTACTTTTATCCCGCTTTCCGGCAAGTCTCCGCCGGTAACAACATAGATGAATGTCTGATTCTCATCCGCAATCCCGCCGTCCTGCTTGATGGTGAGATCGGCCACGGCGTAGTCAAACTTGGCGTAGTACGTCGCGGCTTCATAGCCCATGACGGGGGATTCTGCCGTGCCGTAATTCTTGGTCTTGTCCGGTTTCAGCATATTGCCAGTGACCCAGCCTGCATTCACGGCTTCAGTGCAGGCTTCATTTTTGTACCAGCCGACGAACTTGAAGCCAGGATTGGCGGTGGGAGTGGAGCCGACCGCTATGCCGCTCTTTACCATCACGGTTTCGCTCACCGGGGCAACGGAGCCGAAGTTCATCGCATCCGCAGGGCCGACAGACACATAGTTGATATTCACTGTCTCTTCAGTCGGTTCTTCCGTAGTCGGTTCTTCCGTCGACACGGTCTTCTTCACATACAGATCAAACTCAACAGATGCGCCGATGTTCTCCTGCCCATCGTCATCTATAATTCCGCTTGTAAAGACGAAATCATCGAACCCCTCCCCCTGTACTTCTCCTGCGTTTCTGCCTTGCTTCAAATTTCGGATTGTCTCGGACACATCATTCAACTTGTACTCACTATCTTCGGCAGGCACAATTGCGAAACGAATAGGATACCCTTCGTTATCTGCTGCGCGTTGATAAACAACATGGTCATTATCATTTGTTTCGCCGTTCCCCAGATACGCAGTATCATTTGCAGCATTATCTGGATCCTTTACAACGGTGTACGGCGCGTCAATATTCACAACGCCGCTCGCGTCCGATGTTCCGGTAAACATGACCAGTCCGTCGCTCCACTCAGGCAACGGGTCATTTTCTCCGTAATACGGAGAGTAAAGATCGCGCCGCACTTCAACGGTCACACCCGGCTGCGGTATTGCTTCATTGCTATCGTCTACGCAAAAGACATTGATTTTAATGCGGATATGTCCCGCCGCAGGCTCTGTGACAGGGCTGTCGGTTCCCTCAGCCGCCGCAGCAGTTCCCTTTACAGGCATCAGGTCGTTATAAGCCGGGCAATCCTCCCCGTGTGGCTCGCCCTCGGCGGGCTTTGGGTCGCAGGTGCAGCCCTTTTCTTCCACAGAGTTCTCCGGCGTGGGGACCGGGGGATCTTCCGCGAGTGTCAAATTTTCATTCGCGGCAGACGGATCGCCGGAAAACGCCAGCGTGCCGGGAAGTGCCATGCTGATAATCAGGGTCAGGCAAATGATTAGTGCGACTCCTTTTTTGCGCGTCATATAGCTCCCCCCTTACACTTTCGGCCAGCCCTGCGCGTCCATGGCAGTATTCCCGTTGTTGGCGCTCTGCGTGGCCTGTGCGAAAATATCAATCGTTGCCGTTGCATTCTGATACGCGTTGCTCATATCGGCATGAAAGCTCACGGCAGTGCAAACCGGCGCTGTGACCTCTCCGGGCTTTAAGACTTTGTTGTAATAATAGTAGCCGTCCTTCTCCGTCCAGTCGGCAGTGTTGTACGCCAGCTCCACCAGAGAAGCATCCGGTGTGATGCTCCCGGTCGGAAGAACGATTTTCTTATCCACCATCACCCGCACCCACGCGTCGGATACGCCGGTGTTTTTGATCTCCACGATTTTGGTAACGGTGGTTTCGGGCATCACGCCGGTCACATCTTCAAAGGGCTTTGTTCTCTCCTCGTCCGCCCATTCCTGCACCGCAATCTGCACGCCGCCGGTTGTGATGACGTTGTGCGCCTTGCTGTCCGCGGTGAAGTACGCAATGGTTTCGGCGGCAAACAGGGAGAAACAGAGGGCCAGCACCGACAGAATTAAAAATTTTCGCTTCACTGTTCTTCTCCTATCAAGCTATAATTGGGAAGACCTTCCCCGGATCAAAAACAAAACCGCATGGCCGAGTCAGACCATATGAGAACACCCGCGTTCCCCGGGCGCTCTCATATGGTCTGTACCCCTCGGGGTACAGACCACAGAGATAGGGAGATTAGCGCAGCTCATCGAAGAAGCCGCGCAAAGGAGGAATTAGTTAAAGGCAGCCCACGCAGCGGCGGCATTGGCAAAGCCCTCGGCCTGGATGGCGTCGGCTTCAACCAGAACAGGGAACACACCGCTGGGATAGGGGCCATTCTCGCCGAAGAGCTCCTCGCTCTGAGCACTGGTGACAGTGGTATCCATGTGAATGGTGCCCCAGACGTTCCAGTAGGTCATCTCGCCGGGAGCCAGCGGGTCAATGCGGGTGAAGGTGTAGACGTTGTACTTGACGCCGTCACGAACTACGGTGCCAGTCTGATCAATTGCCATGGTGAATTCTTTATCCATGGCACTGGAGGTGTACATGCTGCTGTTCAGAACTGCGGTGTCCAGATCGGCGGGGATCATCACACGGATGCGGATGTAGGCATCGTTGGCGCCGACGTTCTTAACATAGGGCATCTTGTGATAGGAACGGCCGGGGATAAGCTGCACGTTTTCACACGTATACTCTGCCGCATTCGCTTCGATCTGCGCATCGGTATAGAAGGTATCTCCGGCCTTATATTTGCTGGTGTTGCCGCTGCCTTCCTTGGCTACATCAGACCACAGTTCAGAAGTAGAGGTTGCGCCGTTGGCGACGCCGGCGTTTTCACGGTGCAGGCTGGACTCCAACAGGTCGATGCTGACATTTCCCACGGTAAACGTATTGGTGGCAGTCTTCGTGTCGGTGAAATAAGCGAGGGATGCGCCCACTACGGCGACCGCCAGCAGGGCGACGCAGAGGCACAATGCGGTGATTTTCTTTTTCATGTGCTTGTTTCTCCTTTTATGTATTATTCTTGCGCCCGTGCGCAGGTGGGTACTCATTGACGCAGCTCTTTGGAAAGACCGCGTGACCTACAGGACTATTACGCCTGCGCGTCGAATGCGGCGAAGGCCTCCTCAGCGTTGGCAAAGCCCTCGGCCTGGATAGCGTCGGCCTGCACCAGAACGTTTACGGTCATCGTGCCATCCTCCGATACCTTAATAAAGCCCTTCTCAACGGCAGTCTGGATGTCAGCGCTGGTTACGTTCTTGCCAATACCGACATAGTTGATAACATTCCATTCGGTCATCGCGCCGGCCTTGAGAGGCTCAATGCGGGTGAAGGTAAGGACGTCATACTTCAAGCCATTCTCATCGGTGTAGCCGTTCTCTTCAATGACAGGCCAGTTCACTCCGTTTGCTCCGTGCTGGAACTCACCGGAACTCGTGGCGGTAGAGCAGAACATAGCGTTGATGAAGCCACGATAGCTGCCCTCATAATCGTGAGGAGCCATCACACGGATGCGGACATAAGCATCATTTGCGCCGGTATTAACCACATAGGGGCACTTGGCAAAGTTGCGGCCGGGAACCATGTTTTTTCCGCGCTCGCCGATGTATTCGGAGTATTTCTCAGCGTCCGCCTTGATCTCGTCATCGGTGAACGCCTTGTGGCCGTCGGTGACATACTGCATGCCGCTTGCGGTCTGGGTGGGATCGGGGATGGAGGTATCGCCGGAGTTGTCGTTGCCCTCGCGGTGGAACCTGGACTCGATCAGGTCAATCTTGACGTTTCCCACGGTAAACGTGTTGGTGGCAGACTTGGTGTCGGTGAAGTAAGCAAGAGATGCGCCCACGACAGCGACCGCCAGCAGGGCGACGCAGAGGCAAAGCGCGGTGACTTTCTTTTTCATGTGCTGTTGCTCCTTTTGTGTATTATGTTTTCTACGTACATGCGCAGAAAAATGCTTGAAAATCAAGCAAGGGTTAGCTATTGCTTATGCGGCACATCTTTGCCGAACCATATGAGAGCGCCCGCGTTCACCGGGTGCTCTCATATGGTCTGTACCCCGAAGGGTACAGACCACAGAGATAGGGAGATTAGCGCAGCTCATTGAAAAAGCCGCGCAAAGGAGGAATTATTTAAAGGCAGCCCACGCAGCGGCGGCGTCGGCGAAGCCTTCCGACTGGATGGCGTCGGCCTCGACCAGAACGTTCAGGTTCATGGTCTTGGCACCGTCGGTCTCGACAACCTTGATGGCACCGGCGTCAATGGCCTTCTGGATATCGGCGCTGGTCGCAGTCTTGTTAATGCCGATGAAGTTCCAGACGTTCCACTCGGTCATAGCGCCGGCCTTCAGAGGCTCGGTACGGGTGAAGGTGTAAACGTCGTAGGTTACGCCGTCCTTGGTAACACTGGCCTTAGCAATCGCAGGAGCATTGTCCCAGCCGCCGCCCTTACCATCGATGAATTCGCCGGTGCTAAAGGAGGAGGAGCACCACTGGTTGGTGATCACGCCGCCGTCCGTCACGGCAACAAAGTCATTGTTGGCCGCAGAGGGAACCATCACGCGGATGCGGATGTAAGCGTCATTTGCGCCGGTGTTGACGACATAGGGGCACTTGGCAACGCCGCGGCCGGGAACCATGTTCTCGCCCTTCACGGCCAGATAGTCGGTCGCATAGGTCTCAGCGTCTGCCTTGATCTCGGCATCGGTGAACATGGTGTGACCCGTCTTGACATACTTCATGCCATCGTCATCAGTCACCTTATGGGTGGGATCGGGGATGGAGGTATCGCCGGAGTTGTCGTTGCCTTCGCGGTGGAACTTGGACTCGATCAGGTCAATCTTGACATTTCCCACGGTAAACGTGTTGGTGGCAGACTTGGTGTCGGTGAAGTAAGCGAGGGATGCGCCCACGACGGCGACCGCCAGCAGGGCGACGCAGAGGCAAAGCGCGGTGAGTTTCTTTTTCATGTGCTTTGTTCCTTCTTTTATGTATTATTTTTATGCCCGTGCGCAGGTGGGTACTCATTGACGCAGCTCTTTGGAAAGACCGCGTGACTTACAGGACAATTACGCCTGCGCGTCGAATGCGGCGAAGGCCGCCTTGGCATCCGCAAAGCCCTCGGCCTGGATAGCGTCGGCCTGCACCAAAACGTTTACGGTCATCGTGCCGTCCTCCGATACAAGGATAGCTCCCTTATCGACAGCCTTCTGGATGTTTGCGCTGGTAGCTTCATCCGCAATACCGATGTAGTTCCAGACGTTCCATTCGGTCATCTCACCGGGCTTCAGGGGCTCGGTGCGGATGAAGGTGTAAACGTCGTAGCCTACGTCGTTCTCATCGATATAGCCCTTGCCGCTGGCATCAATAATCGGATAGTCAGTTCTTTTACCGTGCATAAACTCGCCGCTTGTGATGGCAGTAGTGCAGAACTGGCTTTCGATCACGCCGCCGCTGCGAGCCTGCCAGTAATCACGGTTCGCATCGGAGGGGATCATCACACGGATGCGGATGTAGGCGTCATTCGCACCGGTGTTGATGACATAAGGGGACTTGGCAATGTTCTTTCCGGGAACCATGTTTTTACCGCGCTCGCCGATGTAGGCGGAGTAATTCGCAGCATCCGTCTTGATCTCTTCATCAGTGAAAATCGTGGAGCCGTTTGCGACATAGTCCATGCCGCTCGCGGTCTGGGTGGGGGCGGGGATAGAGGTATCGCCGGAGCTGCCGGAGCCCTGACGGTGATATCTGGACTCGATCAGGTCGATCTTGACATTTCCCACGGTAAACGTATTGGTGGCAGACTTCGTGTCGGTGAAATAAGCGAGGGATGCGCCTACAACGGCGACCGCCAAAAGGGCGACGCAGAGGCACAGCGCGGCGACTTTCTTTTTCATGTGCTTTACTCCTTCTATTTTCATTTTTTGCGCTGCATGTAAGGAAATGCTCAGGGGTTATTCGCCGCTGCCCATGCGGCAGCAGCATCGTCAATACCGAGGCGCTGGACAGCGTAGGCCGTGAACGACAGCTGGGGCTGGGTTCCTGCGGCAATGCTGTTAACTTCTGCCTTGGTCAGCATCTGGCTGACCGTGACATTACAGTTCACATCGTACTCCACACCAGTTTTGGCATTCTCCGCGCTGACTTCGCGATAGTAAACGCCGGGATGGTTGTTGAGAGCTATCCAGCTGTCTTGGACGTCGACAGAGTAGGAAACCTTCGCCGTACCGTTCACGTCCGGGAAGCGCGACCAGTTCGTTTCCTCAACCTTCACAAACAGCCAGCAGGCTTCGGAGTTGGGCTCGACCGTCACCTTCAGGGATCTCCTGATTTCAACGCCGGGGATGATTTTGAGCGGCTGACTCTCCGCTTCAGCCTCGGTCAATTTGATATTGATGTCTCCGAGGGTGAATGTACTGACAGAAGACTCCGACTCGCTGACGAGCCAGGCAACCGTTCCGTCTACAGCACAGCCGACCACCATCGTCAATGCCAGCATTACGAAAACGGACAGTATCGCAATGAACTTTTTGTTGCTCATGCGGCGGCGGTTTGCACGGTGTTTCATTTTTCTTTTTCCTCCTTCCCTCGGTTATTTGCGGTTGGTTTTATTTCAACAGGCAAAACGTTTCCATTGGGATCGTCTGCCTGCCGCAATTCTTTTTGCGGCAAGATTAATCCGTCCGGTTTTCGCCGATCGTTTTCTCCGATGCTGCTTTGGAGGCAGCGGCTTTGTATTCTGCCGTATGTCTGCCTTTGCCGGGCCGGGAGAGCTTTATTTCCTCGTCCCGGTCATCCGGAAACATGTCGGGGAGGAACATCAGCAGCAGAAGTATCGCGCCTGCGGAAATCGCAACGTACATTCCGGGCGGGTGCTGGATGTAATTTGTCGCATAGCCCAGATATGGGATGGAGAAAACCGGCGTACCAATGACGTTTTTATAATGAACAAGCCGAGCGTCTTCTGCTTCGTTTGCGTCGCCCTTGGTGCGGAAGCGGATCACGGTGGGGTCTTCCTCGTCGGGGACAATGCCCACAACGCGGTGCGTGGCCACGGTGTTTTCATCCAGCATAAACGTGATGGGCTGCCCCTCCTGAATGGCGGAAGGGTCTATCTTTTTTACATAGATCAGCGAGCCTGTATGATAGGTTGGCTCCATGGAGCCGGACAGCACGGTGAACACCTGCAATCCGGCGACTCTTGCGCCCACCAGCAGAAGCGCCAGAATCACCACCAGCGCAACCAGAATGCTGCTGACCACATTCCATACCCTTTTGAGAGATTTGCTCATATAGTTTCTTTCTGATTCCTTAATGCTTCCGCTTATTTAGACATAATTCGCATTATGTCGGGAGCAAATGGCATATACATACAAAGTTTGCATCAATCCTTGATTTTTTTATAGCACTTACCGCTTGAAAAATCAAGTTCCGATGCAGAAAGAGTTCACAAAAAAGCAAAAAAAATTTAACCGCTGTACATATTGTCGAAAACGAGTAGCACAACGACGCCCCCTGCGGCGTTTTTTCAAAAAAACGTGGAAGGGGGTGTGCTTTTGTGCACCCAAAATGGAAGATCATTTTCGTGTCGAACGCCCGCCGCTGCTGCTCCTTTGGACATAATGCGAATTATGTCGGGCTTTTTTCTATACGACCAGCCCCAACCGTTCGAGCTTCTGGCGGTGCTCCGTGCCGGAGGTCATGATATAGATGCGGGTCGTATCTACGCTGCTGTGCCCTAAAATATCCGCCAGCTTTGCAATGTCCTTTTCGATGCCGTAAAAGGTTCTGGCAAAGAGTTTCCGCAGGTTATGGGGAAAGACCTTGCCCGGCTTTACCCCGGCGGCTTTACACAGCCCTTTCATTTGTGCCCATATGGCTTTCCGGTCCAGAGGTTTTCCGCGCCCCGTGAGAAAGATCACGCCGGAGCGGATTTTCTGTTTTCCGGCATAATCCAGAAGCAGCCGTCTCAGCTTGCCGGGAAGCAGGATCGTCCGGGTCTTGGCCTTGCAGCGCACAATAACCTCCCCGCGCCTCGCCGCTTCCGCCGTAAAATATTTCAGTTCGGACACGCGGATGCCGGTGGAGCAAATGGTCTCCATCACCAGCCGAAGCTGCTCGTTCTTCCCTGCCGCTTTTAAAAGCCGCTCGTACTCTGCCTTTGTCAGCTCCTTTTCCTCCGCACAATAAACCTGACGCTGCACTTTGAGGGATTTCACCTTGCAGTCCGGCCAATCCATAAAAATCAGGAAGCTGTTCACGCTGGCCAGCATGGAATTGATAGACCGCACCGCATAGCTTTCTTCCAGCAGATGGTTTTTGTAATGGATAACCAGCTCCTTCTCTACTGGCGTTTCTCCGATAAAGGCTTGAAAAGCACGGATGTCCCGGAGGTATTTCTCCACGGTGACCGCGCTCTTTTCGTCCCGGATCAGATATTGGCGAAAGGCCTGTATCGCTTCTTCGGTAATTCTTTTTTGTTCCATTGGTAATTTCGCCTACTTTCCTTTTTGGTCTGCACATATTGTAATCATGTTTCGGACAAAGGGAGAAGCAGAGAAACAACTTTAATAAAATCGTAGGTTCAGCACGACATGCGCAGGACGAGAAAAAGCACCTGTCCAGCGGATTTACTGAACGGGTGCTTTTGGCAGGCTGCAAAAGAGCCAACGGGAATTTTCCGTTGGCTCTTTTCCGTTATTTATTCTCCGGCAGCTCCGGGAATTTTGCGTCCTGCACGGCGTAGGGGGCTTCTTCCGCCGCGGTGGGCAGGAGCTTGGCTGCGACCACGAGGCGCTGATCGCCGGTGCCGACCTTGTCGTACAGCGTGCAGCAGGTCGAGAGCGTCAGAAGCTTATCCCCGTCCTCGATGGCCGCGCCGTCGATGGTGAAAAGATTCTTTCGCGCCACCGTTTCGAGATACTCCGCCCGTTCCTTTTCCGTCTCGAACTCGGGGCGGACGTAGTCGAACTCCGTATCCGTCACAAACACCGCGACGATCTGGAAGATCATATGCTATCCCAGAGCGAGATTATAACTGCAATTACTGACAGAACTATCGGAGAAAATACCACTAAATAATCTATTAGACTTTTTTCAATGAAATTTTTATTAACACAATTGTATCTTCCATATTGTCATCCGCTTTCTATCTAAGCCAAACTAAATCAAAAACCGAATCTGATTCTGAGTGAGATACCAATCTACCATTTTAACCGACTCCTGTCATAAAATAGCACGGTAATGATCCTCTTCATCAAAGACAGATAACCATATAAGGCGGGATGCAGAGAACATCGTCTTTTTCTATGAGGTTTCTCGGATGCACAATATAGCTGCCGCCGATTCGATTTTTGAATTTTTCCCGAAACCGGTGCAACGACTCTGTGGTATAGCGCATACCGGATTTCACTTCAATGGGATAGATTTTATATTTCGTTTTGCTGTTGTTGGAGATAATGAAGTCAATCTCAATGTCGTTTCGTTTCTTCTCTTCATTGTATTGCGTATAGAAAAACAACCGATGCCCGTTGGCAGTAAGCATCTGCGCAACGGCATTCTCAAACAGCATGCCTTCGTTGATTCCAAGCTTCCCAGCAAGAATCTGTTTATAGACTTCGTCCTTCAAAAGTTCGTTCTCGTCAAAAGCGTGGCTGACCAGCAATCCCGTATCACCCAAGTAGCACTTGATATAGGCATCCGATTCGCTGAGCGACAAACCAACATTCGGATCATTTGCTCTGCGGCATTCATTGGCCACCATGGAATCCGCCAACCAGAAAAATGTTTCCTCATACTGATCGGCCGTGGATCCTGCGGCAATGCGATTGAAAACAACGCGCTTTTCGTGCCGCGAAAGAAGCCCCGGAATCTGGTCAAATATGGCCAACACCTTGGAACGATACTGTGCACGGATCTTCATGATATCGTTCCGATAAAGCTCCAGAATATCCCGCTTTTCCTGATCGGCTTTTCCGAAGTCCTTATGTCCTTCCAGAAAGGCAACCACACTCATTGGCATGCCGCCGACCAGCAGATACTGCCCCCACAGAAGCATCGCTTTGTTGTGCAGGCTTCTTTCGAGCGGCTCCCTCTTATCAAAGCAGGAACGGATATAGCCTACCAGCGGCTCTTCCTGCAAAGCCCAGCAAAATTCCTCGAAGTCCAGCGGATACATCTTGATATGCCGCTCCTCGGATGGAATGACAATATCCTTTACATTCTCCTTAATGGAGATTAGCGAGCCGGTTTCGATATAATCGTAGCGCCCGTCCGCGACCAGGTATTTTATCGCTTCCCGCGCTTTCGGAAACATCTGGACTTCATCAAAGACAATGATACTCTCCCGCGGGTAGAGCGTAACGCCGTATTCTACCGACAACAGCATGAAGAATGTGTCCAAATCATTCAGATGCTCCAGAAAATATTCCTTAACTGTCTTGGTTGCGCGAGCAAAGTCGATCAGGATATAGCTCCTGTACTCATTTTTGGCAAACTGTTCTACCACGGTAGATTTGCCGATTCGGCGTGCGCCTTCTACCAGCAGAGCCTTCTTGCCGCCGGTTTCCTTTTTCCATGTAAGAAACTTATCATAAATCTTCCGCCGGAAAAGCATAGTCGATCACCTCTATTGCTACTATACAGCGGCAATCAATAAAACGCAAGATAAACAGTTCGCCATTTTCCTACAATACGCAGGTTTGTAATGCTGCCGATTTCCGAAAGAACGCGTTAAAATTTGCACAGCAGACTAGGAGTCATACCTCAAAGCAGAATATTAAGGGCAGATACAAGGATGCATGATAGTTATGTTTCTTTCTTCTTTGATGAAATACCGGTAGATTTTTCTGAAATAGTCAGTATAGCTATTTCTAGTCCTTCTACTCTTACGAAAGCCTTTATTCTTCCCGGCATACTGACATCATGCTGCTAAGGCTGCAACTATGGGTCTATAAAAATACTATATAGATTTTGCGTTCTTTATTCACGCCGCTGTTTTAGGGTATCATTTTACAACATTTTATGATAAAATTCCCCTAAAAGGAGGGGAAAACGTATGGGAAAACTTATAAATAGTTCTGTTTATTCTTTAATCAAAGAAGAATACTCAGGGCGCAACATATCTGATGCCTTCATTTATCTTACAAAGGCAGTAATAAAGGCCAGAGAGTATCCTTAGGAAAGACACATAAGACAACCTGTGAAACCCAATGTTCGGAGATTTGAAGCCACAATAGTTGGCGATTTCTGCTTTGCTGCAGGGTTCTGCGCAGAATGTAACAGTTTTATCTTGGGGGGCATCTTAGGGGGTAACTTGGGGGGTACCCCCTAAGTTCATATCAGTTTTGTAAGCAGTCTTTGAAACGACCAAAGACATTGACCCACATTACAATTCGCAGGCACATGAACCAGGGGAGCTAAAGGCCATTAGCTCCCCTGGTTTTTAGTATAAACTTTATTCTTCATCCTTTTCTCACTTAGCTGTGGAGTGCTGACCTTTGCAGAACACGATTCTGCTTGATATTGGATCAGCTGTTGATTCCTTTCCTTATGAAGTTCGGACTTCACAGATATGTTAATAAAGCGCCTGCTCGTGAAGAAATCAAGCAGGTATTCCTTCGGGACATAAAAGCGATGCCTTATGTAAAAGTTTTGGAGGTACTGCTTATTGCACCACCGCACAACAGAAGAATGACTGTAACCTGTAAATTCGGAGATCTGTCTGGTAGTTAATACATCATCCGGATAAAGCTCCAATTCTGCTCTGTAGTATTCACGCATGATGCACGGATCAACGCCGGTAACCGAGGGAGAGGGAGTGTCCGTCCCTTGCTTGCGGCGTTTCTTTCTTCGAGATTTTCCTTTCACTCGCTTCCGCTTATAAAATCCATCCGGTGGCTTGTACCGGTCGGGGTGGAGCTCACGATCCGCCAAGTAACGGATTACATTGGCCGTCTCGATCTTAAATCTTCGGGTTTTCTTGCCGCTGTCAAGGCAGGGGACAAGGCCGCTTTGCAGCAGAAACAAACAGGTCTTTTTGCTGATATGGCACACCTGATACATCTGTTCCTTTGTCATGTATGCAGGGTACTGTCGTAGGAGATCGGAATAATAATGGTTTGTTTTCATGTGATACACCTCTGCTTTTTTCGCCAACAGCAGAAGAAAATGTATCATTGATTCTCTTGTTAAAGGGTTCATTTTGGGGCTAAAATCAAGGGCCGAATTTCTCTCCTTTTTCTCTCCAATTTCCCAAAATCTCGTTTTTTCTCTCCTAAATCTCTCCTTTTTCTCCTGATTGAAGCGTTTTTTCGCTCTCGTGGCCGTGAGTTCGATTTTCCTTGCCGCGCAAGGGGTTGAGGCAAATTTCTCCTGAAAAATGAAGGCGTTCCAGCCACTTTTAGCCTTCCAAAACAGGGAGCCATTTTCCACTAAAATCCTCCCAAGTCCATTTAACCGAAAAGTCTTGAAAACCGGGAGGTCGGCGTAGAAAACCGGCGCGGGGGTTCAAATCCCTCCATCTCCGCCAAAAGAAGTTCACGGTCGATTTCCTGCAGAAGAAAATGAAAGTCAACGAGGGCGAGGTCCCGCAATACTATGTGGAGAACAGTCACGAAGCAATCATCGACCCGCTCCTGTTCGACCGGGTGCAGGAAGAGATGGCCCGGAGAAAGGCGCTGGGCCGGAGCTACAGCGGCAAAACCATTTTTTCCTGCCGCCTGATCTGCGGCGACTGCGGCCACTACCTTGGCTCGAAGGCCTGGAACAGCACGGACAAATACCGCCGGGTGATCTGGCAGTGCAATCACAAGTTCAAGGGTGAATGCAAATGCGGCACCCCGCACCTGACGGAAGACTTCATCAAGGCCAAGTTCCTCGAAGCGTATAACCAGCTCCTGCCGGATCGGAATCTCTTGATTGAGGATTGCCGAGTGATACAGGCGGAGCTGACGGATTGCACCGACATCGACCGGGAGATGCAGCTGCTTCTTGAGGAGCTGGAAGTGGTGGCCGAGTTGACCAAGCGCTGCGTCGATGAGAACAGCTCCACGGCGCTGGATCAGGGCGATTACCTTGCCCGGTACAACGGGCTGGTGGAACGCTACGAGAATGCGCAGGTCCGGGTCAAGGAGCTGGAGAGGAAGCGTACCGAGCGGATGGCGAAAGCGGATGCCATCGGTGGATTCATGTTCCGGCTCCGTGAGCTGGACCAGCCGCTGGAGCATTTTGATGAACGGTTATGGCTGGAGGTCATAGATCATGTGACCATTCATCGGGATGGAGAGCTGACATTCAAGTTTCAGAATGGCTCGGAGAACCGGGTGTAACCCCTTTATTATCAAAACAAGCCTAAAAGCCCACAGGCTTTACAGCTTGTGGGCTTTTGGGCTTGTTATGGACGCAGGAAAATGGTATAATACACCACATCTATAGCGAAGGGATGATTGCTCTGGCAGAGAACAAGAAACAACACTACGTTCCAAAACTATACATGAAGAATTTTACTCAGGATGGTCAATCCATCGGGATGATTTCCCGTCAATTCGTATCGGATCAAAGATACTGATTAACGCAAAAAAGCTGCAGGAATGGGTAGATAACCAGAGTGCGATTGAAGTATAATGCGAGGTCGAGTCACTTATGTTTATTTCCAAGATTGAAATATCGAATTTCCGTCTATTTGGCGCAGATTCTGTCTTTTCAATAGCCGATTTCAATATTCCTGATGGGGACACGCCGGGATCTGGCATAAATGTGTTCGTTGGAGAAAATGGATCAGGAAAAACGACCCTGCTCGATGCTATATCTCTCCCGTTGTTAGAATACAAAAGTGATAGTTTTTCTCTCGATGATGTAAATGATCCTCAGCAGGCGACAACTATCAATATCTATTCTGGAAGAGCATTTTCTGTAAAAGGAACTATGCCCAAAATCGAATTCAATGCGCTCGGTTTTACTTTTAAAGCCCGTATCCGTTCGCGGAGCGCTGGCACATATCTTTCGTCGATCATTGTATCGGATCAGCTGTTTATAAAAGAAAACCCCGAGAAGCCTGCTGACGGGAGTCCAGATTTGCGTGTCAGTGTAAACAATCCATTCTCAGGAAAGCGCTTTAATGAGAATGATATTCTGTTTCTGGATAGGAATCGATACAATCAAACCAAGTCGGGGACCTTTAATCAGACCCGTTTTGATAGAATGCTTGAGGATTTAGACTATCAGTATATTAAGGGGATTGATCCTGTACCAGATATTAATACTGCTGTCAGCGAGCATGTCCATAAGGCATCTGTTTCTTCTGCTCCGCTCAGCTCAACTGTTTCGGAGTTTAAAGAGATTACCGGGATTCCAGTCACACTTGATTTTGTTGATAATTATAGGCCATTTAAGGAAGCTTTATTTGTTCAACGAAAAGACAATAGCCAGCAGATCCGTTTAAGTAATATGGGCTCAGGATATGAGATGTTCTTTGCTCTGATCTATGCATACAATATGGCGCATCAGAGCAACAAACAATTGATTATCCTGATTGATGAGCCAGAACTACATATGCACCCATCGTTACAGCGCAAACTGGTTGACTACCTACTGAAAATATCAGCTACGGCACAGATTTTTATATCTACGCACTCAGCTCTTTTAATCAAACAATTATCCGGAGTGAATATTGCGAAGATCATGGTTCTTCAGCGGCAGGATCAACCTGTGGAAATTGCAGAAAGGAAGCTCCCATATCTGTCTGCAAATGAAACGAATTACTTGGCATTCGGATTGGTCACCGAGGAGTACCATAACGAATTATATGAGCATTTGAAGAGTGTCCATGGCGAAGCGCTAGATTATAAGAAATTTGACACCCAGTTTTTCATTGGGGAAAAAGGGGAAGCAAAAGACAGGCCATGGAGAGGTCATCCAAATGAGGTCAGCATCCACACCCATGTCCGTAATCAGATTCACCATTCCGCAGATAACGGATTCCCTTCAGAAGCGGATCTAAGGATATCAATCGTTAAAATGCGAAGCTACTTGTGATTTCCCAAATAGTACGCACACCTACAAATACTGTTCTGAAAACGGAGTTGCTGAGATGTACAAATATGATATTTCTTTTCCCAATAAGGAGCAGTGTACGCTTCTATTTGGGCACGATGCGAAATCATCTATCCCCATCAATGTTGCAAAAAGTGTTTCTTATCTTAAAACAAAAATGAAGGCCCATAGAGATGAAATGGGTGCTAATGATATTGGAGTGTATTCAATAGTTGCTCCTGATGGGTCGCTTACATATACTCACACATTCAATAAAGGTGAGTTGGGTAATAGCAGCGCCCCATATCATGTAATAGCGCCCAAGCCGAATATCGTCTACAAACGGGTCTACCTTTATGACCCCGCCGCGGATTTGACAGAGATTGAGCGTGAGCATGAACATCCGATTATCTTTTATGATGCTATTTGCAACAACGACGGGGCGATTGCCACAGATTTGAAGTTGCTCAAGCATCTCAGCATTTTCCTATACCGTGAACGCATCCCGGTAATGGTAACAAAGAAGGCGCTCGTGAGTATGGCTACATATCTTCCGCAGGATAAAGAGTCATTTATAAATCTTGCAGGCACAGGGGAAAAGCTGTATAACAAGTGCGGGGAGCGGTTCATCTCCGAAATCCGATGCTACCTGGAAGAGAATTCATGACAGCCTGTCCCCCCCCAATCGTTCACTTTGAACCCCCTCTGAGATTTGCCCCCCCCTAACTGTTTTTCTATCAAAACGCGATACCTTTTCCAGTCAGAGCAAAGTTCGCTTTGCTCTGATTTTTTATTTGCCGCATCAGGAAATCACATTTAAAGCCCCTTGCAAGCCGTTTGTCAAAACATCGCTAAAGCCCATTTTCGTCTCCTTATAGATTGCATTTTTGATGACTTGGAAAAAGAAGAGTCTGTTGTTTCTTTCGGCAGATGAGAAGAAAATATGTCGAAAAATGACGAAAAGCGGCGATAAAGACCGATTTATCTGTTATCGGCTCTATCATCTTCTTAAATCTTTGGATTTGGGAGGATATACCAATGACAGCTGTACAGGACATTCTGCGATCTTTTGGCATTACAAGATGCTACAAAGGCTTTAAACACACCGAGTACGCCATCTGTCTGGCCATTCAGGACGAGTCCCGTCTGGAGGCGATCACAAAAGAGATCTACATGGAGACAGCGGCGCACTTTGAATGCAATTGGACGGCGGTTGAACGAAATATACGGACCGCTGTTTCCCGTGCATGGTCTGTCAATCCCGATCTGCTCTGCCAGATGGCAGGTTATCCATTGGAATCTGAACCAACTTCCTCGCAATTTATCGAGATAATCTCTTCCTACATAATTCGTTCGCACCAGCCGCAGCCTCTTGTTCTGCCTTAATTCGTTTTACTTTCCCGACGAATTCTTATAGATAGCTTTTCTAAGGCAATTTTTCTCTTTCCGGAATAGCCTGCCCGATGCTGATCTCGATGCAGCGGCGAATGGCATCCATCTGCCGGGCATCAAATGATCCGAGATGCTGCCAGCATTGGCGCTTATCAATCGTCGTGATCTGCTCCCAAAGGACGATGCTCCCTTCCCGCAGGAACGCCGACGGCGGCACCGGATACTGCCCCCCGGCGTGTCTCCCGTACAATGCCCCATACAGGGACAACGGTGTCAGCCAGAATGACGCCGTAATATACGCCGGCGAAATACTGCTGCTGCCAGCCGGAAACTCTGCTATTCTCTCCGGCTGACTCTGTGATCTTAGCCGAAACGGTTTCCGGCTCATAGGGAACGCGGTACCCCTGCACCAACAGCCGGTGCGTATTGACGCCATACGGCGTGTAGGTTTCATCGGATGCTCCTTTTCATGCTTTAAGGCCATATTGTTTTGAGTTATTCGTTTTAAGTGACGTTAAAGCGAATGACTCGTGCGTGGGAAAGGCTTATAGTTTCTGCCTTTCTCATGCGCCGGGTGTGAAGATGCGGAGAACACCTGGGGCAGCGACAATGCCCGCGCCGTCAGACTGTATGAAAAGTACGGCTTTCGGAAGCTGTGTACATTCCCATGTTTTTTAAGATCAATGGAGAATATATTGATTTTGACCGGATGAATCTTGAGCTGAACACAATGGGCGACCATGGAGAGGAAAAAATACGATTAACGCAATTAGCCCAGCCTATTGATATACTGGTTTTGAAGCGGTATAATTCGGGCGGCAGCGCCGAAACGAAGGGGATACTAAACGAAGGGGATACTAAAGGACACTGTCCGGGGAGAACAAGCTATGGGGTAACCTTTGGCGGTCATCCAAAATCCGGGCAGGAAAGATTTTAACAAAAAGACAAGGAGTATTTTTTGAAACTTACCACTTTATTACCGGAGCGTGTGGCCTGACCGGGAGGTCTGGCAAATTCATTCACACGCCATTCCTCCCGAAGAACAAGCCGCACATCTTCAGGAGGACTTCCAATGAACCGCGAAAACAAACGCAAAACCTTTGAAAAAGGGTACTATAAAACCCACGCCTGTCACGACACATTTACCTGCAAGGTCTGCGGTAGACCTTGTGTGCCGGAAAATGCCGGCAGCAGCCACCGCAACCACTGCCCCAACTGCCTTTCAAGCCTTCATGTGGACATAGAACCCGGCGACCGGGCAAGTGACTGCGGCGGCATTATGGAGCCGATCGCCGTCTGGGTACGCAAGGGCGGAGAATGGGCGGTCATTCACCGCTGCAAGCACTGCGGTGCGCTCAGCTCCAACCGCGTGGCTGCGGACGACAACCCCATGAAGCTCATGAGCATCGCGATGAAGCCTCTTTGTGAGCCGCCGTTCCCGTTGGAGCGCATTGAGGAAATGACCGCGCTTATGGGCGGCGATGGGCAGATCAAATAAGCCGAAAAAATCCAATTCAAAAGAACCGGGCGCAAAGACGCAGAGCCGATAATCCGCAAGCCATCAGGCAGTACGGGTTATCGGCTCTTTTTTTATTTCCCTTTGACGTGTCCTTTCAGCTTATCCGCGCTCATGCACAGGTCTATGTGCTTCTGCGACTCGGCGTCACTCTTACCGGCAAAGAAATCTGCCGCGCACTTGGCGGCGGTTTGCGGCGCTCTGTCGTGGAACGCGATTCCGCCGCGGCTGATGTCCATTTCTTCCGAAATCAGTGTAGCCGTTTCAAAACGCGGATGGCTCTCGCACTTTATTTCTGCTCTTTCGCTTAATCGTCATGCGGTGCGGACATTATTCAACGTCTCTGACGGTTGCTTTTTGATACGCCGATAAGCCGGCCGCCAACGCAGAGATCGCCAACATAGCAGCGGACTCGGGCGCAGTTGCTGTTTGCAAGACTGGAGAAGATAGACTATAAGGCTCTTGACCGATCATTCCACGCTGCGAGATACGCAAAACTTGGCCAAAAGCCGCCGCGGGACAAGAGCTTTTCATACAGACACTCCTGCTCGTCACAGTCCGGATACTGCAAAAGACCATACAGCACAATGCTGTATTCCAGATCATCTTTTTCGCTTTCCAGCATTTGAAGCATGGCTGGCAGCGGCGTTGTGCCGCTCCAAACCTGCATGGCCTTTTCATAAGCGGTATGATGGCCCACTGCCATGCCCGGATGATAGTCCTTCAGAAGTGCCGGCGGCTTTTTCGCCCGTGCTGCGCTTAGCGTATGCCAGTACATGACGGCAATGCCCATTTCCTCATCGCAGAGGGGCATACAATTCTCGAACATCTCTATCGCCTGTGCATACCGCCCGGCGTAGTAATGTGCCAGCCCGATCCGATAGAGGCAGTCCGGTTTATCTGCTCCTAAGGACAGGCATTTCTTGAAATCAGCGATGGCAAGATCGCTTTGCAGAGTCGTCAGATACCGTCCCGCCCGCAGTCGGAGCAAGGGCAGGCTTTCCGGTTCCGATTTCAGCCCCTCCGTATAGGCATCAATGGCTTCCCGATAACGAAGCTGCCGGGAAAGAGCTTTTCCCAACGCCATAAATTTCCCCACGGAGTCCGGCAGCGCCTTTGCCTGCGTGACCGCCTCGGAATCGGGGATCCCGGCGGGAAGATTCATGATCTGGCTTCCGATCCCGGCGTGCAGTTCATCAAACGGATATTCCATCACAGCCCCCGTGTATACGGGCGATAGCAGGCGGAGCAGACGATCTCTCCGTCCTGCAAGCGGGCAAAGCTCTCAGCAAAACGTTCTCCGCATACGGAACAGGTAACGGTCTTGAAGATCCGAGCCTCCTCCGGTACCGGCGCCGGAGCCTCCTTCACGTCGAACATCTCGTGAAAATCCCCATCCATGAGCCATGCCAGGCGTTCGTCCTTGGTCTTATCCGGCGTGGGGCGCAGAACAAGGCGGAAGGACTTTCCGTCCGAACGGCGGTAAAAGGAAAAGGCGTTCTTCCCCTGTAAATTGAAAATCAGGTTGCCCTTTCCGACGGTGCATGACATCAGCGCCTGAATAGCGTCCACTCCGCAGGCGTCCGTCTCAGCAACACATACGATCTCCTCGTCCACGGACGCCCGGCCGCTCCCGAACAGCTCCCGCGCGTACAGGACGGCGCGGAAGCCGACCGCAAGACCGCCGCAGCCGTGGCCGTGAAATGTCACGCATGTATCCCACAGGGACTTTAACTCTTTTTGCATGGTGTGACCTCCTATACATCCTGAATCGTGGCTTGCCTGTGCTCAAAATACAGGCTGATCAGATAAAACGACAGCGACAGCAGCATGATGCACACACCCGGCGACAGCAGATACTCATATGCCTGCCGGAGAAAAGCGCCCCGCTTGTAGGCAAAGTTGATCATCGTGCCCCAAGTGGGATAATAAAGGTCGCCAAAGCCGAGAAAGCTCAGCGTAGACTCCATCATGATACAGCTGTTGACCCCCAAAAGGAAACGGGAGAGCAGCACGTCGTACAGGTTGGGGATAATGTGGTGCAGAACAATATGCCCATGACGGTATCCCTGGATCACGCAATTTTCAATAAAAGGCTGGGCATTAAGATGGATCACCTTGGCCCTTACGTTCCGGGCAGTGCCCACCCAACTGAATGCGGCGATCAGCAGGATCAGATTCCGGCTGGAGCTGCCCAGAAAGGTGGCAAGTACGATCATCGTCACCAGCTTTGGCAGAAGCACAAAAATGTTGATGACACCATTCAATACCCCGCCGACCACGCTCTTTCCGGCCGCCAGTGTACCGATCACACTTCCCAGAACCAGTGTCAGGACGCTGCTGGATACGCCGATCAGCAGTGTTTGCCGGGTGCCGTATACCAACTCCGTAAAAATATCATATCCCAACGCATTGGTGCCAAGGAGATGCGCCGGGGATGGCGTAAGCCATGGGGCAAACATCTCTTTCTGCCCATAACTCGTAAACGCAGCCGGGAACACGGCAGCCACGAGGAAGAAGAACAGCAGCATTCCGCCAAGTACCAGCGGGACGCAGCGCTTTTTCATACCTGACCACCTCCCAACCGAACTCTGGGATCGATCAAAATACAGATCACATCTGTCACAACAATGGAAACGGTCATGATGGCCGTTGTAACGAACAGGATGCCCTGCATCAGCGGATAATCCAGCGTATATACGGCGTCAGAGAGCAGCCTCCCCATGCCGCCGATGGAGAAGATGTTTTCCACCACCAACGACCCGCCGATACAGGTGCTGACACTCATGCCCACCATGGTAATGAAGGGCTGAGCGATGTTTTTCAGGATATACCCAAATTTGATCTTATGATCGGACAATCCCCGCTCCTTTGCGTAAAGCACATACTTTTCTTCCGTCACCTGACGGACGGTATTGCGCATCAGCAGATAGCGGGATGGAGCAGCAGCGATGGTCAGGGTAAGCACGGGAAGGATCAGGTGGCGTATCCGATCCCACAGATATGCAGCCGTTCCGGGGGAAACACCGGCGCTGTTCAGGCCGGTATAGGGAAACCACCGCTGCCGGAAGCAGAACAGGATCATCAGCACCAGCGCGATCACGAACGAAGGCATTGTATTGACCACGATTTGAAATGTCGTTGACAGCTTGTCTAAGACACCGCCCTTTTTGTAGCCGCAGTGCAGTCCCCACAAAAGTCCCAGCGCCGTGCTGAGCAGCACGGCGGGCAGCGTGATCTGCAGAGTGTATCCCAGCCGCTGCCCAATGAGGGCGGAAACCGGGGCTTCCTTCTTGTAGGAATAGCCAAGCGTACCGTCAAAGAGCGAGCGCAGATAGTACCCAAACTGCACGAATAGCGGCTCGTCCAGATGGAGGGCCTGCCGGTAGTAAGCCACCTGGGCAGGGGTCATATCCTCCTCGGAAAAGCCGGTGAGATAGGCAATGGGATTCCCCGGCAGAAGCCGGGGCAGAAAAAAGTTCAGCACCATAACGATCAGAAAGCACACCAGTGCAAGGATCAGATTCTTTTGATACTTTTTCACCGGTGTGCCTCCTGCGTTAAAACGATTATTTCTTGGTGACGCTGAACCAGTTATTGACGTTGTTCAGTCCGAACACAGCGTCAACCGTCACGTTGTCCAGCGAAGAGGAATAGGCCAGCATCATGTTGTCCCAGTACAGAGCGATCAGCGGCATATGCGCCGCGTAGTAGTCCTGCAGCTTTTCCGCGCCCGTGTAGTAGTCTTCGATCGTCTTGGCAGCCTTCATCTCACGGAGGATCGCGGAAAACTCCTCGTCAAACACCTGACAGCCACCCTGCACGGCGTGATTGCCGTCCACATAAATGGAACCGAGACCGTTGCCCATGCCCATACCGGCAGCGGTGTAGCCATAGATAGCCGCTTCCATGGTGATGTTGTTCTCGGAGAACTTGTTGCTGGTCTTGGCGTTGTAGGCATCCTTGTCCACCGTATCCAGATTTACCTGAATACCAAATGCCTCCAGCTGTGTCTTGATCATTTCCGCATAGCCCACATGGGTCTCCTTGGCGGCGTTGACCGTCAGTGTGAAGGCAGCGGCCTGACCGTCTGCGTTCACATAGAAGCCATCGGCGTTCTTTTCGGTATAACCGGCCGCCTTCATGTATTCATCTGCCTTGGACACGTCGGTCGTCAGTTTTTCGGTATCCTTGTAACCGACTGTGGTGGCGGGTACAAAGCCCCGGTTGGGGATCTCGGCATAGGTGCTGCCGAAATATGTCCTGAAAGCATCGTAGTCCAGCGCGTAGGAGACCGCCTGACGCAGATCCTCGTTGGTGAACAGACCCTTCGCGTTATTGAATGCCAGCACAGCGGGCGCGTTGGCCGCTGCCACATTGATCAAAGACACGTTGGCATCACCGGCCAGCACATCCTGATAGGTGCCGGCCACTCCGGTGGAGTAGGCCCAGACCATATCAATATCACCCTGCTGGAGCGCCAGATACATGGTATCCTCATTGCCGAAAAGCTGATAGACGATCTTTTCCACACTGGGCTGCCGGGGATACTTTTCATTCACAACGAAGGTGATGGTGCCCGCTTCCTTGTTGAAGGACTCCAGCACATAAGGGCCGCAGGTGATCCGAGCTTCCTCATCGGTGACGGTGTCCTTGCCCTCATAAACATGCTTGGGCATCACGCGGAAGGACATCATGTTGCTCAGTTCCCGGACATTGGGAGAAGCCAGCGTCAGAGAAATGCTCATCATATCGTCGGAGATGGTGTAGCCGGTGTACTTGGCTTCCGTAACCTTTCCGTCTTCCGCAGTCTGGGCCTCAAAATTGGCGCTGCCGTTGGCCTGATCGTATTGGAGGGCGAAAAGGATATCCTCTGCCGTCACGGGCTCTCCGTCGGACCAGGTCATTCCGTCCTGAATGGTGTAGGTCCAGGTGGCGGCGTCTTCCGTGCTGTAGGCTGCCAACAGCGGATGGTATTCGCCCTTGGTATCCTGATAGACCAGAGGCAATTCGGATACGCCGCTGGCCAGCATATCGAAGTTGTACTCGCCGAATACGGCGGCTTCGATGGAGGCCGTCGTGCCGACGGTCAGCGTGCCGATGGGAGAGGCGGGGGTCGGTTCGGCGGCTTCCGCAGTCGGAGCCTCGGCGGCCGGCTGTGCAGATGGTTCTTGCGCAGAGCCTGCCGGAGCCGCGCCGCAGGCTGCCATGGCAAACACCATCAGCATAACCAACAGCAGGGCGGTGACTTTTTTCATCATTGTCTTCTCTCCTTTTGTTTTGTGTTATCAAATACATAGATTTGATCGCAAAGTGATTTTACCAGCGCTTCGTCATGGCTGATAAGCAGAATGCCGCCACCGCTCTCCCGCATCTGCCGCCGTATCATTCCCAGCACATTGGCCTGTGTGGATACGTCCAGCATGGAGGTGGCTTCATCCAAAATCAGCAGTTTCGGCCGGAATAGCAGACACCGTGCGATGGCGACTCTCTGCGCCTCGCCGCCGGAGATCTGGTGGGGCAGGTGGGCAAGGATCTGCGGCGCAAGGCCAACCTTGTCCAGCATTTCTTTTGTCAGTGACAGCTCTTCGCCTTTCGGACGGAAACGGTGATAGCGTATCAGTTCTGTAAAACCGGCCCCGATTTTCTGAGAGGGGTCTAATGTGGCGTAAGGCTGCTGGTAAACCATTTGAATGCGGATACCCAGCCTGCGGTCATACGGATGGTCTGCCGAAACAAGCGTCTGCCCATCCAGCATGACCGCGCCCGCATCCGGCGGACAGACACCGCAAAGCACTTTTGCAAGCGTGGATTTGCCGATCCCGCTTTTCCCGAAAACGCCGCAGATCTTGCCGTCGGGAATATCAAAAGAAACGTCTTGAAGCACGGGATTTCCGCTAAAGCTTTTTTCAATATTTTGAATGGAGATCATTCCGCGCAGCACCACCATTCTCGGCCGTTGGCTTTTCTCTGCGGCATTTCGGTACGGCACGGAGTCCTTGCCGAAGGACAGCGGCGGTAGAACGGGCAGCAGCCGGTTTCTGTTCGCAAGGCGGGCGTTTCCCGCATGCCATTTTCTACCAACGCGCCCAACAGCGCTTTGGTATAGGGATGATGCGGGGCGGCAAGCACCTCCGATGAAATACCTGTCTCCAGCATTCTCCCGCCGCACAGGACAAGGAGACGGTCACACTCCGCTGCAACGGAAATATCATGGGTGATGATCAGCTTTGCCGCATCCGGGAAAAGCTCGTTCAAAAGGGACAGTGTCTGCCGCTTGCTGTCCTGATCCAACCCGTTGGTGGGTTCATCGGCGATCAGCAGCTTTGCCTCGGAGCAAAGAGCAAGAGCGATGGTCACCCGCTGGGCCATGCCGCCGGACAGCTGGAAGGGATACTGTTTCAGAATGGATTCGGGCTGTGCAAATCCCACCTGTGTCAGCTTTTCGCAGGCAAAGGCATATCGCTGAGAAGGCACAACGCCCAGCTTCCCGATGCTGTCAAAGAGCTGCCGGCGAATGCTTCTGGATGGGTCAAGAAATTCATGCCCGTTCTGCGGGATGTACACGATCTCCCTGCCCAGCATGGATCGGAGTTTTTTCCCCTTCGGCAAAGTGTTTCCGCAAAAGGATATCTCACCGGAGACCAGGCTCACATTTCCGGGCAGCACACCCATGATCGACTGCGCGATCAACGTCTTGCCGGATCCGGTCTCGCCGATGAGGGCCAAGCTCTCCCCGGGAAAAATATGGAAAGAAACCCCGCAGACCAGCTCTTTTTCCGTGCGGTCCAGCTTTGCGGCGACCACGCCATTATTATACTGCAAGATCGGTTTTTCCAAGTTTCCCTCCGAATCGACGTTTTTCTATAGCTCTGCAAGAAAGAACTGTGTGCGGTTTCTTATGAAACGCTGTGCTGTTGCGTTGGATTCAGGCAGAAATATATACAATCATATTTTAATATAGGATTTCATCTCGAGGAAGCCTCCCGGGGGGATATTTTTCAGGCAAAATTTTTACAGGGGCTGCGCAGGCATCTTGAAATGCGCGGCCATACAGTCTGACAAACGGGACGCTGTTCATTTTCGCTGCGGCGCTCTTGCGAAAAAGGGCGGAGTGTGACATAATATAATGTATTCTACTTGAAATTCGGGGCGAAACACATGCCATCCTCCCATCGTGCCGCACGCGGTCAGATGTCTGACTCGCTGCTGACGGCTTCGTTCATCATTCTCTCCGGCGGTTTACAGGACGCCTATACCTATCTCTGCCGCGGCAAGGTGTTTGCCAACGCTCAGACCGGCAACATCGTCCTTTTGAGCGCCTATCTTTTTGAGGGCGACACGGCGCGCGCCGTGCGCTATCTCGTGCCGGTGCTCTCGTTCGCGCTTGGGGTATTCGTTGCCGAGTGCATCCACCGGCGCTTTAAGCGCATGGAAAAGATCCACTGGCGGCAGCTCATCATCCTCTCGGAGATCGTGCTGCTCTTTGCCGTCGGCTTCCTGCCGCAGGAGCGGAACATGGCGGCCAACATGCTTGTGTCGTTCGTCTGTGCCATGCAGGTGCAGACGTTCCGCAAGGTGCGCGGCCACGCCTACGCGAGCACGATGTGCATCGGCAATCTCCGCAGCGGCACGGAAGCGCTGTGCGAGTATTTCCACGATAAAAACCCCGCCGTGCTCCGCCGCGCGCTGACCTATTTCGGCGTGATCGGCATTTTTGCTCTCGGTGCGGGCGCAGGCGCGTGGATCACGGCGCGCGCCGGCGAGCGGACGATCTGGATATCGTGCGTGCTGCTCACGGTGAGCTTTCTTCTCATGTTCCTGCGGGAAAAACGAGCGGAGGAAAAAGATCTTTTATGACAAAACCGATCATCCTCGCCCCGGCGGGCGGCTTTGCCGCTGTCACGGCGGCGGTACGCTGCGGCGCGGACGCCGTATATCTCGGCGCGAAAAATTTCAACGCCCGGCGCAACGCCGAAAACTTTGACGATCTCGCCCTGCCGGAAACGGTGAAATTCTGCCATGAGCGCGGTACAAAGGTATTCGTCACGGTCAACACCCTTGTGACCGACGGCGAGATGGACGCGCTTATCGAGGAAGCGGACGCCATCGCCGAGACCGGCGCGGACGCCGTGATATTGCAGGATCCCGCCGTTATGCGCCTTTTCCGCGACCGGTATCCGGCGCTGCCGCGCCACGCCTCCACGCAGACCGCCGTGCACGATCTGGACGGCGCACTGTATTTACAGGATCTCGGCTGCGAGACGATCGTCCTCGCGCGCGAGCTGACGCTCTCCGAAATGGAAAAGATCGCCTCCCGGCTTACAACGGCGGGGGCGGAAGCGTTTGTCCACGGCGCGCACTGCATGAGTGTTTCGGGCGCGTGCTATCTTTCCGCCATGCTCGGCGGACGCAGCGGCAACCGCGGCCTGTGCGCGCAGCCGTGCCGGCTCGACTGGCGCTGCGGCAAGGGCGACCATGTTCTCTCGCTCAAGGACATGTCCCTGCTGCGCCATGCGCAGGAGATGGCGGACGCCGGGATCACAACGTTCAAGATCGAAGGGCGCATGAAGCGCCCGGAATACGTTGCCGCGGTCGTGACCGCCTGCCGCGAGGCGCTTGCGCTCGAGCCCTACGACGAGGATACGCTCCGCGCCGTGTTCTCCCGCAGCGGCTTTACGGATGGGTATCTTACAGGCAAACGCGATAAGACCATGTTCGGCTACCGCACCAAGGACGATGTGCAGAGCGCCGACAAGGTGCTCAAGTCGCTTGCCGCGCTCTATGAAAAGGAGACGCCGCGCGTCGGCGTTTCGATGGCATTTTCGCTGACGGAAACAGAGAGCGCGCTCACCGTGTCGGACGGGGAGAATGCCCGCACTGTCACGGGCGATGCGCCCGAAAAGGCGATCAACCGAGCGCTCGATGCTGCGAGCGCCGAAAAAAATCTTGTCAAGACCGGCGGCACGCCGTTTGCCGTGACGGACTTCACCGCCGATATCGCGCCCGGATATATGCTCCCGGCGAGCGCGCTCAACGCGCTGCGGCGCGAGGCGCTCTCCGAGCTGCTGGACGCGCGCGGCGCGGCAAAGCCGTGGCCACGATCCGACGCTCCCGCGCCGGCGGCACCGGAAAAGCGGGACCGCAGCCGCACCGGCGCGCTGTGGGCACGCTTTGCGGAGCTTTCGCAGATCCCCGCAGGGGAGAGCTTTGATAAGATCCTCCTGCCCGTGGAACGCATTACGCCGGAGATCATTGAAACGTTCGGCGAACGGCTCATCGGCGTCCTCCCGGCGATCCTCTGGCCTGCGGACGAGGAAGCGCTGGAAGCGCGTCTCGCGGCGCTGAAAGAGGCCGGGCTGCGCGAGGTGTACGGCGACAACATCTACGCCATTCCGCTCACACGCCGCCGGGGACTCACGCTGCACGGCGGCGCGGGGCTCAACATCCTCAACACCGAGGCGCTGCGCCACTATGAGGAAGAGGGGCTTGCGAGCGTCACGGCTTCGTTTGAGCTTTCGATGCGCGGCATCAAATCGCTCGGGGGGAGTATCCCTCTCGGCGCGATCGTCTACGGGCGTCTGCCGCTCATGCATTTCCGGAACTGCCCGCTCCGCGCGCAGATCGGCTGCGCGGCGTGCCGCGCGAGAGGCGAGCTCACCGACCGGCGCGGCGTCAAATTCCCGGTCGAGTGCGGGGAGAAAAAGTATTCGACGCTTTTGAACAGCGTGCCGCTGCACATTGCGGATAAGGACCTGCGCGGCCTGGATCACTGCATTTTGTGGTTCACGCGTGAATCGGCGGCGGAGTGCGCCGCCGTCGCGGCGGATTACCGCGCGGGAAGAAAATCGGAGCGGGAGCGCACCGGCGGACTGTACTACCGGGAGCTTCTGTGACCGGAGAATTAAAGGAGGAACGACCTATGGCGACCGGAGCGGAATTTTTTGCTCAACTGGAAAAGCGCTTCAACCAGCTTCCCGCGGAGGAAAAGCTGGATAAGATCGTAGAATATCAAAAAAAGCTCACGGCATTGAAGGAGCAGGGGCTTTCCGAGGAGGAAGCCGTGGCGCAGCTCGAGAGCGAGCTGCCGCTGCCCAGCCCCGTGCCGCCGGAGAACGACGAGTACGGGCGCATCTCGCACCCGAAAAAGCCGCTCGTGACCGGCACGCTCTACGCCGTGGCCCTCGCCGCGGTCGTCGCGGCGGCGGTGCTGCTCTCAAAGATCTTTTAAAACCGGAATATTTAACGGGGTATGACGAAACGTCATGCCCCGTTCCGACTGTCAAAGGCGCTGGGGATGAAAAGATGAAATACGAAACAATGCAGGAAATCGGAAGATCATGGGGAAGCATTATGAATGATTCCGATGCAATTCCGTAAATGGCTTTGTGCTGCACGAATATGGATATGAAATCGAAGATTGACCCGTGCGGAAAGAAGGATATACCATGAAAACGGAAATCAAAACAAAGAGATTGACGCTGTGTCCCATGTCGGACGCGGAGATCGAAGCGCTGATCGAGCGCACGCCTTCCGACGAGCTTCGCGCCGCTTACGGCGAAATGCTCTCCGGCGGCAAAAGCGATCCGGGAAACCGGGTCTGGTACGCGCCGTGGTCGATGGTGCTGAAAGATGCGCAGGAGTATGTTGGCGATCTTGGCTTCAAAGGGCCGGTCAAAAAGCATGCTGTGGAGATCGGGTACGGTGTTCTGCCGGAGTACGAGGGGCAGGGCTATACCACCGAAGCGGTGCAGGCCATGACACAATGGGCGTTTCAGCAGAAGGATGTGGTGTTTGTGGAGGCCGAAACAGACCCGGAGAACAAGGCTTCGCAGCGTGTTCTCGAAAAGTGCGGCTTTGTGCCGGACGGAACAACGAGGGAGGAAGGCCCGCGCTTTGTGCTGGAGAGCCCGCTTTCCAGCCAGGTATCCATCTATATGCTGTTTGGTATCGCCATCGGTATGTCCGTTGGACAGATGTGCGGCCAGATGGTCTGGGGCTTGGCGCCCGGCATCAGTCTCGGTTTGTTGGCCGGCGTGCTGCTCGACAATGCCGCGAAGAAAAAACGTGAAGAGCTCCGGCAGCAGCGCCGGTCTGATGTGTGATTTTTTTCGCATATTGCTATTGACATGGAAACTGTAAAGTGATATATTTACCACATCGAATGTGATAAATATATCACTTGCTGCATTATGTGGGGGCATTATATGAAAATGAAAAAAGTATCGCTGCGGGAACTGGTTGCGGACAAGATTGTTTATGCCGTTCTTCTTGCCATGACATATTGGCTGTGGGCGCGGAACGACTGGAAGGACTATTATACGACCATCCAGTACGTCATTGATGTTTTCGCGTTCTTTTATTTTGTATCCCGTTCTATCCGCGTCAAAAAATATAAGCAGGAAGAGCCGGATGAGATGTCGGAGGCAAATCTCAAACGGTGCGATGCGATCTGCCTGAAGATCGTCGTTGGGCTGATCGTGGCGCTCGGCTTTGTCTGCGCCGCCGGGAGATTTGCGATCTCTACGGAGATCATCGGCTACGGCCTGATGGGGACGCTGGTTTTGCTCGCGGTCATCCGCACGGTTTTGTTCTGCTATATGGATAAAAAGGGAGTCTGAGATGGCGCTGACGACCAAGATCCGGGAATACCGGGAAAAGCAGGGACTTACGCAGTCAGAGCTTGCCGACCTCGTCGGTGTCCGGCGCGAAACGATCGTCAATCTTGAGCGGGGACGGTATAACCCCTCGCTGAAGCTGGCCATGGATATCGCCAAGGTCTTTCACGTCACCGTGGAAGAGATATTTTCCTATACGGAATAAGAAAACGCCGACGTATCCCGCTCAAGTATCGCCGCAAGAGCGATCTCACCCACGCCGGATACAAAAGCGTGAATACCGCTTGTGAGATGGGAAAAAATCTGCTATAATTCCCCTGTTACAGAGCCAATTCACCGTAAGGAGATAAACGAAGCTATGAAACTTGGTATCGTGGGTCTGCCCAACGTGGGTAAGAGCACGCTTTTCAATGCGCTGACGAACGCCGGGGCGGAGTCGGCGAACTACCCGTTCTGCACGATCGAGCCGAACGTCGGCGTTGTCACTGTGCCGGACGCGCGGCTGGACTATCTCGCGGAGATGTACCAGCCGAAGAAATACACCCCCGCCACGATCGAGTTCGTGGATATCGCGGGTCTTGTCAAGGGCGCGTCGCAGGGCGAAGGTCTCGGCAACAAGTTTCTCGGCGACATCCGCAACACGGACGCCATCGTCCACGTCGTCCGCTGCTTTGATAATGCCGATATCATCCGCCACGAGTGCTCGCACGACCCCGTGAGCGACATTGAGACCGTCGATCTGGAGCTCATCCTCGCCGACATCGAAATGCTCCGCCGCCGCCAGGACAAGGCGGAGAAAAACGCCAAGAGCGGCGACAAGAAATTCAAAAAGGAAGCCGAGGTTCTCGGCCGCCTGATCGAGTGGATGGACGGCGGACGTTCCGCCCGCAGCTTTGAGGCCGACGAGGAGGAACGCGAGATCATCGCCGCGTCCGACCTTCTCACCAACAAGCCCATCATCTATGCCGCGAATCTCGACGAGGACGGCTTCTCCGCCGGGGCGGAGAACAATGCCTACTACCGGCAGGTCAAGGCGCTCGCGGACGCCGAGGGCAGCCGCGTGCTGCCGGTGTGCGCCCGGTTTGAGCAGGAGATCGCGGAGCTTGATGAGGAGGAACGCGCCGTGTTCATGGAAGAGCTCGGCATGACCGAATCCGGATTGCAGCGCCTCATTCAGGCGTCCTATGAGCTGCTGGGTCTCATCTCCTTCCTGACGGCGGGCAGCGACGAGGTGCGCGCCTGGACGATCCGCCGCGGCACCAAAGCGCCGCAGGCCGCCGGCAAGATCCACACCGACTTTGAAAAGGGCTTCATCCGCGCCGAGATCGTGGCGTTTGACGATCTCAAAGCCTGCGGCAGCATGGCTGCGGCCAAGGAAAAGGGTCTTGTCCGGCTTGAGGGCAAGGACTACGTGATGCACGACGGCGATGTGACGCTCTTCCGCTTCAACGTTTCCAAGTGAGCGAAAAACGCATAGGCTTTCTCGATACATGGCGGGCAGCGGCGCTGCTCGCCATGATCGTATGGCACTTTCTTTTTGATCTTGCGTCGGTGGGGCTTGTGCCGGACTTGCTTATGCAAAGCGGCATTATGGAGCTTGCGCGGTATATGATCGCCGGGAGTTTTATCGCGATCTCCGGCGTATGCGCGCGTCTCTCGAAGCGCCCTCTGCGCCGGGGGCTCATCGTGCTTGCCGCGGCGCTTCTTGTGTCCGCGGTGACATATCTTATCGGCGCTCCCGTATACTGGGGCATACTGCATTTGCTCGGCGTGTGCATGCTGCTGTATGCTGCGGCGCGCAGACGCTGGGAGGCTCTCCCGGGAATCTATGCCTGCGGCGCGGCGCTGCTCATTTTTGCGCTGACGTTCATGCTGCCCATCCGTGTGCGGGTGGGCGTGCCGTTCCTTTTTCCGCTCGGGCTGCGCACGGCGGCATTCGCCTCGGCGGATTATTATCCGCTGCTGCCGTGGGGCGCGCTCTTTTTCGCCGCGGCTGCGGCAGGGGAGAGGCTCGGCGATATGCCGCCGGAGAAGAAGTACGCAAGCGCGCCGCGCGCTCTTGCGTGGCTGAGCCGCCGCTCGCTCCTTATCTATCTTGTACATCAGCCCGTGCTGCTCGCGCTGGCGGCGCTTTTGCAGCGTGCGGCGCAGGGGGCTTGACACCCGCATTTTTTGGGTGTATAGTCCCGACATAGGCGTTGAAGGGAAACGCCCGGAGAAGTCGGCGCAGAGAGGGACGCGCTTTGGTGAAAGCGTCCTGCGGACGAGCCCGGTATCGACCGTCCCGGAGCCGGTGGGAGGAAATGCCCGCCCGTTTGACCGCGTTATGGGTCAATGAGTGAAATAACAGGGTGGAACCGTGTTTTCAAAGCACCCCTGTGCCGTTTTTGGCGCGGGCGTGCTTTTTTTTGTTTGCAAAAGAGTAATATACATCGGAGGAGACATCATGGAAGAGAACGCTTACAGCTGGGAAAATCCCGAATACCGCAAAACGTACCATCATACCTGCTCGCACGTCATGGCGCAGGCGATCTGCCGCCTGTACCCGGGCACGAAGCTCGCCATCGGCCCCGCGATCGAAGAGGGCTTCTATTACGACATCGACAGCGAGCACACCTTCTCTCCCGACGACTTTGAAGCCATCGAGAAGGAAATGCGCAAGATCTGCAAGGAAAAGCTGAAGCTCGAGCGCTTTGAGCTGCCCCGCGCCGAGGCCGTTGCGCTCATGGAAAAGGCCGAGCAGCCTTACAAGGTCGAGCTGATCAACGATCTGCCGGAGGACGCCGTCATTTCCTTCTACCGCCAGGGCGAGTTCACCGACCTGTGCGCCGGTCCGCATCTTGATTCCACCGGCCGTATCAAGGGCAACGGCATCAAGATCACGAACGTCACGGGCGCCTACTGGCGCGGCGATTCCAAGCGCAAAATGCTCCAGCGCTTCTATGCCGTGAGTTTCCCGAGCAAGGACATGCTCGACGAGTACCTCGCCCGCATCGAGGAAGCCAAGAAGCGCGACCACCGCAAGCTCGGCAAGGAGCTCGGCCTCTTCACGCTCATGGACGAAGGCCCCGGCTTCCCGTTCTTCCTGCCGAAAGGCATGGTGCTGCGCAACACGCTCATTGACTACTGGCGTCAGGTGCACAAGCGCTACGGCTATGTGGAGATCTCCACGCCGATGATCCTCAACCGCGCGCTGTGGGAGCGCTCCGGCCACTGGGAGCACTATAAGCAGAACATGTACACCACCGTCATCGACGGCGAGGACTACGCCATCAAGCCGATGAACTGCCCGGGCGGCATGCTCGTTTACAAGGCTGAGCCGCACTCCTACCGCGATCTGCCGTTGCGCGTGGGCGAGCTGGGCCTTGTCCACCGCCACGAGCTTTCCGGCGCGCTGCACGGCCTCTTCCGCGTCCGCTGCTTCACGCAGGACGACGCGCACATCTTCATGACCTGGGAGCAGATGAAGGACGAGATCAAGAATGTCGTCCGCCTGTTCGACGAGGTCTACTCCGTGTTCGGCCTGCGCTACGAGATCGAGGTCTCCACGATGCCCGAGGATCACATGGGCGATGTGAAGGACTGGGATTTCGCCACCGAAACGCTCAAGGCCGCCGTGACCGAGATGGGCAAGAGCTACGTCATCAACGAGGGCGACGGCGCGTTCTACGGCCCGAAGCTCGACTTCCATCTGGCCGACAGCCTCGGCCGTACCTGGCAGTGCGGCACGATCCAGCTCGATATGCAGCTTCCCGAGCGCTTTGAGCTGGAGTACACCGGCGCGGACGGCGAGAAGCACCGCCCGGTCATGATCCACCGCGTAGTTCTCGGCTCCATCGAGCGCTTCATCGGCATCATCACCGAGCACTACGCCGGCGCGTTCCCGGTGTGGCTCGCGCCCGTGCAGGTGCGCGTTCTCACGATCACCGACCGCGCGAACGAGGCCGCCGAAAAGGTCGCCGCAGCGCTTGACGCTGCCGGGCTGCGCGTGGAGAAGGATCTTCGCAACGAGAAGATCGGCAAGAAGATCGCCGAAGGCCGCAGCCAGAAGATCCCGTATCTGCTCATTCTCGGCGACAAGGAAGCCGAGAGCGGCACGGTCGCGGTGCGCAGCCGCGGCGGTGACGAGGGCGTCATGGCTCTCGACGACTTCATCGCGCGCGTGAACGAGGAAGTCCGCGCAAAGAAAAACTAAAATTTGACATCATAAAACAAATTGCACCCCTCCAAACTATGAAAAACGGTTTGGAGGGGTTTTTATGACAAAATATGGAATAAAACGCGCCTGCATTGCGATCGCGGTGCTGTTCGCGGTGAATATAGCGGTCATCACGCTCGCGCAGAGAGCGGACGCGGCGTCGTACAAGCGCGGCTCTACCGGCAGCGTCGTTTCCGAAATTCAGCAGAAGCTCAAGGACTGGGGCTACTACAGCGCCGAGGTGGACGGCGTTTACGGCAGCCGCACGGAGGAGGCGGTGCTGCTCTTCCAGCAGAAAAACGGTCTCGCCGCCGACGGCAAGGCGGGCGCGGAGACGCTCGCGGCGCTCGGCATCTCGTCTGCGGGGCTCATCGAGCAGAACACCTCCGGCGACGTGGCGCTGCTCGCGCGGCTCATCTCCGCCGAGGCGCGCGGCGAGAGCTACGAGGGGCAGGTCGCCGTGGGCGCGGTCGTGATGAACCGCATCGCGCATCCGTCGTTCCCGAACACGCTCTCCGGCGTCATCTATCAGCGCGGGGCGTTCTCCTGTCTCGACGACGGGCAGTTCGACGAGCCGGTCGCGCAGAGCGCCTATGCCGCCGCGCGCGACGCCATGAACGGCTACGATCCGACCGGTGGCGCGATCTACTACTTCAATCCCGTCACGGCGACGAGTAAGTGGATCTGGTCGCGCCCGCTGATCGTGCAGATCGGCAAGCACCGCTTCTGCGCATAGCCGTGCGCCCCGTTCGGTCGATTTTTCTTGCTTTTTTCGGATCGATACGTATAATTATTTTATAGACACGACCTCCAACCGGAATGTTCGCACAGACCTTCATTCTCCCGGGCGTCGTGTCTTTTTTGTCAGAAGAGCGGCTGCATAACGGCTCCGAGACGCCGTAAAGTCCGAATGCGAAAGTTTATTATATTTCAGAAATAACCGATGCAGACGGAACAGTGATCGTAGATTGCGAAGCAATATCCGCAGCGCGCGCCGAGGATTCCCGCGAGGGCCTGACGATGCTTTGGGTAATATGTCTGGTCTATTGGGGACTTAGCATAGGAGGCTATTGCATCCTGTGCCACGCTTCCGAGTACCCGCGTCTGGCGGGGTTGCTGATACGGCGGGAATTCCGCAATTTCTGAGAAAGGGCTGCGCGCGTAAAAGAGCTAAACAGATGAGCCGGACGGCAGGGAGAAATAAATGAAAAACAAATAGCATGAACATATCCTCAAAGCCTTTCTTGCGTCAAAAATCCCGGCGGCTGTATACGAGCATGCTCCGGAGCTTGTGGCGGTGGATTCTGTGCGGCTATTGTACGCGGCTTTTACAGCGGAATAAAGCGCTGGAATGCTCTCCGGAGGGCCTGATAACCAAAGAGGAGCGGGCCGCTTTCGCCGAATTGGTCAACCACGCGCCGGATACGGAGAAAGACGAGATAGTGATATATTACCGCCTCGCCGTGCTGGCGGAAGCGGTCGTGCTTCGGTACAGCGCGGATACGAAAGAGAAGATATAAACTTTCTTGGCTTTGAGACAGCCTAAAGAAACGAACAGGAAGGAACAAACAGAAAGATGGACGACCCTGTTTTGCCGGAGATCGGCTCCGTTTTCATTCTGACCAAAAAGGACAGCACGGACTTTGACCGCGATGGCGTATCCCGGCGGTTGGGGATCATCCCGACGAAGACCTGCCCGCCGACGGTGAGCCCCGGAAAGCTGCTTTCCGAAATAGACCCCGCCGAATTTCAGCGGGAGTACTTCGGACTTACCGTTCTTCCGGCCGCCGCTCCTCCGTACGCGATAATCAAGAATGCTTTCTGGTGTCTGGAGCTGCCCCGCATGCACAGCTGGGACGTTGCAGACCCGCTGCATCGGCTGGAGGAGCTTTTGAAGGGAAGGGAAAAGGAAGTCGCTCTCCTGTGTAAAGAATACGATCTGACTGCGGAGCTCATTTTGCGTGTCTATGCGGAGTCGAACGATTTGCCGGTGATGGCGCTTCCGAGTGAAAGCGTTTCCTTCTGGAGCAAAATGGGCGCAGGCATGCAGTTTGATTTATATCTGGATTGAGGCGGTAGAGAGAATTCTGCCCAAAGGAATGTTTTTGCGGAAAGAAGGCAAACGGGATGACATTTTGTGAAAGGATCCGGAAAAATGCGCAGAGCTTTATGAGAGCGAATGGCTTTGCATTTAAGAAGGGCATCTTTTGCCGGATAGAGAACGACATGGCTTTCTGCGTGAATCTGGAGATGCCCACCGGAACGGTATATTCAAACTGCTTTGTGCTTCCACTGTATGTGCCGACGGAGTTTTGCTATATGACCTATGGTACCCGATTGACCGTTGGGGCGGCGGAGCGGGATGGAGGCGCGGGAAACGCGGCGGAACTGGCCGACAAATTGATGTCGATACTATCGAATGACATTTTCCCGTGCTTTCAAACGATTACTTCTCCCGATGCCTTTTTCACTCAGGTGAGTCATCGGGCACTTTTCGCGCCGCACGAATGCCGTATATCCGATGTGTTCGTGCAGCGGCTCCGGCTGGCAACGGCCTTTTACGAAAAGCGGTATTCCGAAATTCCGGAAATCTGCGGCGAGTACACGAAAGTCCTCGCGGACGCTCCGTACCTGACCTCCGGATGCAAAAAGATATACCTTAATGAAGTCCGGCTCTTCCAAAACGCTATGGCGATGAACGATCCGGAAAAAGAAACCTTGATGGCAGAGATCATCCGAAAAACCGGACGGGCGTGCTTTGGCCTGTGACAGCCATGGAAATACGGCGGCTTCCGGTGCAAAAACGGCTTTGTCAACCGGCGGTTGACAGATTTCAAGCTGTCAATTGGTGGCTTGCAACCCGGAAAAACGGTACATTGACTCCAACATCACGGCGCAGCATAAGCGCCACGAAACGGAGGAAACGAATATGATCCTGGCGGACAAGATCATCCGGCTGCGGAGAAAGAACGGCTGGTCGCAGGAAGAGCTGGCGGAGAAAATGAACGTATCGCGGCAGGCGGTGTCCAAATGGGAGAGCGCGCAGACCGTGCCCGATCTTGAAAAGATCCTGATGCTCGGCGCTCTCTTCGGCGTTACGACAGACTATCTTCTCAAGGACGAATTGGAGAGTGAGGAATTCACATCCGGCGAGGATTCCGCCATCCGGCGGCTCACGCTCGCCGAGGCCAACGAATATCTGACCCTGCGGAAAAACGCCTCCGTGCGTATGGCGGCGGCGACGTTTCTCTGCATCGTCTCGGTCATTCCGCTGCTGATCCTCAGCGCGCTCGCCGAGAGCCCGGCTTACGGCATTTCGGAAAACACCGCTTCGGCCGCAGGACTTATCGTGCTGTTCCTCTTTATCGCAGCGGCGGTCGCGGCTTTTCTCTCCTGCAGCTTTAAAAACGCTCCCTATGCGTTCCTTGATAAGGAGCAGTTCGACACGGAGTACGGCGTGACGGGCATGGTGAGCGAGCGGCAGCGGCAGTATAAAAGCACGCACGCTCGCTGCAACATGGTCGGCACGATGCTCTGCATCCTCTCTCCGGTGCCGATCTTCATCGGCATGGCGGAGGGGAGCGATCTTGCGATGATCCTCGCGGTGTGCGGAATGCTGTTCCTTGCCGGGGTCGGCGCGGCGATCTTCGTTGTGACGGGCGTTCGTTGGGCGGGCATGCAGAAAATTTTGCAGTCCGGCGATTACACTCCGGCGGAGAAAAAGCGCAACCAAAAGGAGAAGGCACTTTCCGCTGCCTACTGGATGCTCGCTGCGGCTGTATATCTCGGCTGGAGCTTCACGACGACCGGCGACTGGAAGAACACATGGATCGTCTGGCCGGTCGCGGGCGTGCTGTACGCGGCGGTGCTGCATCTTTACCGTCTGTTCACGAAAAGCCGCGAAGACTGAGCCGCCGTGTTTTCTACGGCGGCGAGCGCCCGGAGATGGATTGACGCGCGAGTAAAAAATGGCGAATTGAGAAAGAATATGCCCGCAGGGCGGGGCCGGTGCGCCACGCCCTGCGTTTTTCGTTCATCCGCTGGGACGCCCTTGCAATCGGAGGGGAAGCGCGCTATACTGTATAAGGAAAACTATGTTATTAAAGGGGGGTTCCCGTTGAGTTTCTGCGATAAATGCGGTGCGTATATCCCGATCGGGGAAACCGAGTGCCCTGCCTGCGGCTACGACCCGGAGGCCGAAGCGAAGAAGGCGGCGGAAGCCGCGCAGCGCGCCGCCGAGGAAGAGCGCCGCCGTGCCGCCGAACAGGCGCGCCGTGAGCGGGAAGAAGCCGCGCGCAGAGCGCAGGAAGAGGCGCAGCAAAAGGCAAGAGAAGAAGCCGAACGCCGCTATGCCGAGCAGCAGAAGCGCTGGCAGCAGGACCCGTGGCAGCAGACGCACACCGGCGGCCCGGCGCAGGGACAGTACACCTCCCAGCGCACGGCCGGAGCCGCGCAGGCGCAGTACACCTCGCAGCGCACCGGCTCGGCGCAGCCGAACGCCCAAAACGCCGGACAGCAGCGGACGTACTCGCCCGCGGACGAGACGATGCGCCGTCAGGCTGCGGAGTCGGTCGAGCGGCAGAAGCTCTCCGTATTCTCGTATCTCGGCCCCTTCTGGCTCATCCCCGCCATCACGCAGAAGGATGACCCTTTCATGAAATACCACACGGAGCAGGGGCTCGGGCTCATCATCTTCGGTATTCTTACGAGTCTGCTCGGCAACCTGTGGGGCTGGGTCGGCACCGTCGGAGGCATCATCTGCACCATCGGCGCGATCAAGGGCATTGTGAGCGTTCTCAAGGGCAAACGGGAACCGCTGCCGGTGATCGGCGATCTTGTGCAGTCGGTCAAGGAATCCATCGCGAAGCGGAAAAACAAGCGTTGACAAGGAGGACACACGAATGAAGCCGATCGTATATTTCTCCCGCGAGATCACGCCGGAAAAGGTGCTGGAGCTTTACCGCGCTCTCGGCAAGGAGCTTCCGGGCAAGGTCGCGGTCAAGGTGCACTCCGGCGAGGAGGGCAACCAGAACTTTCTGCACCCCGAATTCTGGAAGAGCGTTGTAGATGCGGTGAACGGCACCGTCGTCGAGTGCAACACGGCGTATGAGGGTGCGCGCAATCTCACCGAGCAGCACCGCCGCCTCCTGCGCAAGCACGGCTGGTCGGAGGTGTTCGACGTGGATATTCTCGATGCCGAAGGCCCCGATCTGGAGCTTCCCATTCCGAACGGCAGCGTGCTGAAAAAGGACATCGTCGGCAAGGACATCGAAAACTATGACTCCATGCTCGTCCTCTCCCACTTCAAGGGCCACCCGATGGGCGGCTACGGCGGAGCGCTCAAGCAGCTCTCCATCGGCTGCGCCTCCACTGCGGGCAAGGTGTGGATTCACTCCGGCGGCACGACGACCGACCAGAGCCAATTCTGGAACAGCCTTCCGGCGCAGGACGTGTTCCTTGCGGGCATGGCGGACGCGGCAAGCGCCGTTGTGGATTATTTCCACGGCAACATGGCGTTTGTGAACGTGATGAAAAACCTCTCCGTGGACTGCGACTGCTGCGCCGTGGCGGAGGACCCCTGCATGAAGGACATCGGCATTCTCGCCTCGCTCGACCCGGTCGCGGTCGATCAGGCGTGCATCGATCTCATCTATGCCGCGACGGACGACCCCGGCCGGGAGCATTTCATCGAGCGCGTGGAGTCGCTCCACGGCATCCACACGCTCGAGTGCGCCGCCGCTCTCGGCGTCGGCAGCCGCGAGTATGAGCTCGTCGAATTGTAAAAATATCACGCCGTGCTTTTGGCGGAATTGACAAGCAAATCCTTTGCATGATAAAATGAAAAAGAGCGGATGCGAATCGGTCTCATAATTCGCGTCCGCTCTTTTTTGATAAAAGAAAAGAAAGGGAGATGGTCATCGTGGGAAAACTGTTCGGGAAAACATGGTTATTCGATACGCTCGTGGAGATCGCGGGAAGCATACTGACCGGCGTTGCCATTTATAACTTCGCGCTGCCCGCAAAGTTCCCGATGACCGGCTTTTCCGGTCTCGCGCTGATCTTATACCGCCTGTTCGATCTGCCCATCGGCGTGATGACCATTGTGCTCAACATCCCTGTGGCGATCCTCTGCTATCGGGTGCTCGGGCGGCGGTTTTTCCTCTGCAGCGTGCGGTGCATGATCCTCTCCTCGCTTTTCGTGGATTACATAGCCCCGATGCTGCCGCAGTACACCGGCGAGCGGCTCGTCGCCGCCATCTGCGCGGGCGTGCTCGGCGGGCTGGGCTACGCGCTCATCTATATGCGCAACTCCTCCACCGGCGGCGCGGACTTCATCACAATGGCGCTCAAGGCCAAGCACCCGCACCTGCCGCTCGGCCGGTTCATCATGCTCACGGACGGCATCGTTGTGGTGCTCGGCGGCATCATTTTCCGCGATTTTGACGGCATCGTCTACGGCATGATGATCGACCTCATTTTCGCCGTCATTGCCGACAAGATCATGTACGGCGCGAACGCCGGAAAGCTCGCACTCATCGTCACCGACCACGGCGAAGCCGTCACGGAGCGGATTGACGAGCTCTGCGGCCGCGGCACAACGATCATCGACGCGCGCGGCGGCTTCCGGAAGGATCACCGCGATGTGGTGCTGTGCGCCTGCTCCGGCAAGGAGATGTTCGCCATTACCCGCGAGGTAAAGCTGCTCGACCCGGCGTCATTCACCATCATTCTCGAATCCAACGAGGTCCACGGCGAGGGCTTCCGCATGCTCCGCGTAGCGGAGCCGCACGCCGGGGATGAGAAATAAGAAACCCCAAAAAGCAAAACGCATTCTCTGCCGAAACAGAGAATGCGTTTTTTTATCACAGTTCGCGGTACATTGCGGCGGCATCGTCCTTTTTGACCGTTTCCTGCACGGAGAGGACCTCCGCCCGCAGCGTTTTCGCGCCGAAGCGGATCTCGATCACGTCGCCGACCTTCACATCGGTGGAGGGCTTGGCGACGCGCCCGCCGACGGACACATGCCCGCCGTCGCACGCCTCCTGTGCCACGGTGCGGCGCTTGATGAGCCGCGAGACCTTCAGCCACTTGTCGAGCCGCATATCAGAAATATTTCTTCAGACCGTCGCCCGCGCCGGAAGGATCGGCGGTGATGGTGATGGTGAAGTTGATGTTCTCGCGCTCGCCAAACGCGGAGAGCGTGTCGAGGAACTTCTCCAGCGCCTCGTTGGAGCGGTCGTCGAGGATCTTGTTGAGATCGTCGATGAAGAAATGGGTGATGTCGTAATTGCCGGCGTGCAGGCCGCACAGGAAGCCGAGCAGCATCGTGTTGCCGCGGACGCCGTAATCGTCGGTGCGGATCAGCCGCGCCTGATAGGGGATATCATAGGTCAGATGCCGGCTCTTTTCGATGCAGACAACATTGCCCTGTTCCTTTTCAATGGCTTCGCTGACGAGAGAGATCAGGGTCTTGGTCTTGCCGGAGCCGGACAGACCCATGATGAGTTTAACCATAGGAAATCACCTCATTTGTAAATTTGAAAGAAAGATGCGAACGCTTCTTTTTCTGTATTCTATCATCTTCCGCCGCCCGTTGCAAGGCGCTTTTCGAATGTTCATCGAATGTTCTTCATTTGAGCGCGGCAAGACCGCGGAACATGAGCTTTTTATAGGCCTCCACGCCCGGCTGATCGAACGGGTTCACGCCCTCCATATAGCCGGAAATGCCGCAGGCGAGCTCAAAGAAGCATACGAGCTCGGCAAAGCCGGTCTCCGCCATATCCGAGACCTCAATGGCGAGATTGGGGACGCCGCCCTCGATGTGCGCGGTCTTTACCGCCGCGCGGGCAATGGCGGCGATCTCGTTGAAATCGTGTCCGGCGAGATAATTGAGTCCGTCGCCGTCGTGCGCGTCGGTGGGAACGGTGTATCCGCCGGGGAGAGAAGCAAAGCTCACGACCGTCTCCATCAGATGGCGCGGGCCTTCCTGAATGTACTGGCCCATGGAGTGCAGATCGGCGTTATATTCCACGCTCGCCGGGAAAATGCCGAGACCGTTCTTGCCCTCGGATTCGCCGTACAGCTGCTTCCACCACTCCGCCATCATGCGGAAGCGCGGCTCGTAGCACGCAAGGATCTCCACGGCCTTGCCGCTCTTATAGAGCGCCTGACGCGCGGCGGCGTACTGCCAGCAGGGGTTCGCTTCGCTGCGTTCATCGAGAGAGGCGAACGTCTCCTCAGCGACGGTGAGGATCTTTTCAATGTCGATGCCCGCGGCACAGAGCGGCAGCAGGCCGACGGCGGAGAGCACGCTGTAGCGCCCGCCGACGTCGTCGGGAACGACGAAGCTCTCCCACCCGGCGGCGTCCGCCTCGCTCTTGAGAGCGCCGCGGCGCGCGTCGGTCGTGGCGAAGATGCGGGAGTTGGCCTCTTCCTCGCCGTATTTCTTCACGAGAAGATCGCGGAACACGCGGAAGCCGAGCGCCGGTTCAAGCGTCGTGCCGGATTTGGAAACGACGTTCACGCAGAAATCGCGGTCTCCGAGCTTTTCGATCGTGTCGCGGAGCGTGGCTGCGGAAAGCCCGTTTCCGGCAAAGAGCAGCTCCGCGCCGCCCTCGCGCCGGCCGATCAGCTCATAGGCCGCGCGTGCGCCGAGATACGATCCGCCGATGCCGACAACGACGAGCGCGTTGCCCTTTTCACGGATCGCTTTGCCCGCGGCGAGAATGCGCGCAAGCTCCGTTTCGCGAATGCGGCGCGGCAGCTCCGTCCAGCCGAGAAAATCCGAACCCGCGCCCGTCTTTTCGCTGAGCGTGCGGTGCGCCGCTTCCGCGGCGGCATAATCCGGGGTGTGTGCGCCGAAGAACGGCGCGGCGCCGGTGAGATCAACATGAATCATTGGTATACCTCCCTGCGGTTAATTTCTTCCTTTGGCGACATTGTACACTCTCCGGCGCTCACTTGCAAGATGAACTATTGCGTATTTGTCCGGCCGCACAGCGCCGCGGCGAGCCGCACCCACAGCTCCCCGGCGCCGACGCGCTCCACGCTCTCCGCCGCGCTGATCGGAACGCTCGCTATCGTTTCGTTTCCGGCAACGTACCGGAGCGTACCGAGAAGCTGCCCGGCGGCAACGGGCGCGTCCACCTTCTCCGGCAGCTCGTAAACGGCGGAAAGCTCCTTCTGCCGCGCCTTTTCGATGAGCACCGTACCGGAGCTCTCGCACACGGCGCGTACGCTCGCCGCCTTGCCGAGCGACACCGGCACGTCCGGCGCGCCGGTCTCCGGCATGACGAGCGTATAATTGGCAAAGGCGTAGTCCAAAAGCGTTCGCGCCGCGTCAAAGCGCAGCTGGCTCGTCTCGCCGTGGAGGATGACCGCAATATACTCCACGCCGCCGCGCTCGGCGGAGGCGGCCAGACAGTACATTGCCGTGGACGTGAAGCCTGTTTTGAGTCCCGTGCAGCCGTTGTAGTGCCGCACAAGCTTATTCGTGTTCGTAAGGCCGAATTCACCGGAACGTATCGTGTCCTGCCAGAGCGTCGTATACTGCCGGACGAACTCGTGCTTCAATAGCTCGCGCGATATGACCGCAATGTCGTAGGCGCAGGTGTAGTGCTCCGCGTCCTCGAAGAGACCGGTGCAGTTGGTGAAGTGCGTGTCGGAAAGCCCCAGCTCCTCCGCGCGGCGGTTCATGCGCGCAACGAACGCCTCCTCCGAGCCGCAGAGCGCCTCCGCGAGCGCCACGGCGCAGTCGTTCGCCGAGACGACCGCCACGCACTTGGTCATCTCCGCTACGGTCATCACCTCGCCCTCCTCGAGCCAGATCTGGCTGCCGCCCATCGAGGCCGCCCGGCGGCTCGCCGTAATGGGATCGTCCGGCGAGACTGCGCCGCTCTCGACCGCCTCCGCCACGAGCAGCAGCGTCATCACCTTCGTCACGCTCGCCGGGGAGAGATGCCGGTGGGCTTCCTTCTCATACAGTACCGTGCCGGTCTGCCGTTCCATCAGCACCGCCGCCGTGCAGGAAAGCGAAAAGCTATCCTCCGGCAAAGTCTCCACGGCGAGAGCCGGTATCGTGAGGTAAAGAGCGGCCAGAGCCGCGCAAATGAACCTGCGCATGGACGCGCCTCCCTTCTCCTCTCATCCTATTATGAATAGATTATGAATATTCATTTTTGTCCCGCACCGGGAAATAATAGGAAATAAAAGAGTTTTGAACATTTCCCACAGAGTTTTCCACAGTGAATACGGCTTGTCCGGCCTCCCAATATTCATATTATGGGTTACATAACGTTACTTTTTGTTAATTTTATGCATAAACAGAAAAAGGCCCCCTCATCGGAGGGAGCCTCAGACTGTCGAAAAACAAGTCCGCCGGTTTCTGCTTAATAAAGGTGTAGTTTTTCTGACGAATCAGACATTGATTTTAGTTTATATTCTTTTGTGTTCAAGAACGGAAGATATACCAACATATACACAATCAGTGCTATCAAAACGTCCTTGAAATCCAGAACAACATTTACTGGCGATGCACCAAAAAAGATTGCGCCGATGTTGTTTTGCAAATAATGAACGATTACAACAGACCAAATATTGCCGGTTTTCATATAAAGCCATCCCATAAAAACACCAATGCCAACACAGAGGGTGACTTGGATCATGAAACTGAAAACACCGGTTTTAGGGCTATAATATAGGAAATTCAGCGGAATATGCCATAATCCCCAAAGAACGCCTAAAAGTATAACTCCTTTTCGCAAACCATATTTTTTCTGCAAGGCTGGTTGAAAAAAATATCTCCAACCATATTCCTCGCCGAAAAAAGCCAAGTAAGATAATGGCAGATTTATAATAAGCAAAATAACACCAAGGGGATTAAAATAATTTATTTGGCTATGGACATATTCGCTCCAGCCCATCCCTCTGATACACGCACTCAAAATAGTATTCAAAGCAAAAATTACTGCATACAAAATAACGAACAGCAGTATTCCAAATCCGGTTTTTTTAAGATCGTTTCCGAACGACAATCCCGCCATACTTCGTTTTTCTTTCCCCATAGCAATCATTTCTATGATGCAGACTACGCCGCAGACAATGGTGAGAACGTTAATTATAATTGCCCAAACCGAACTATCAATAACAGCACTGGCGATCGAAAAAACGACCATCAAAAACGTAGTTACAATATATGTCCAATAGAACGTTTTTGGGAAAATGTGATCGGGTGTCTCATTGCATTTCTTTGCCACCATAACAGCGGCCGCAGGAAGAAACATCCATGTAATAGGAAAGGCGTTGCAATTTAAATTATTCTGGTGAGCAATCCACATGAAAATGCTCAATAAAATTGGGACACCGTACGAAATCAAAAGAAAAATTCGCATCTCTTTATTTGCTTTCATATAGTTGTACCTCTGGTTATTGCTTATCCATTGTATCGTCGGGCTCTGCGTCAAGTTTGTCCCGACGTTTTTTCACTGCTTTGGCTATTATTATGATAGCTGAAAAGCAAAGAAAGAATGTTACTGCTATCACAGAAACCAAAACAATAATTGTTTTGTATGTGCTTTCCTCCCTTTGAGACACAAGTATAAATTGAAATACCCCCATGCATATTGCAATGATTGAAGATATAAAAGCATTTCTTTTTTTGCTAATATATAAGCTGCTATTCCAAATACCCGCTTTTAGGCACGAAACCGCTTCATAAATAGCAAGGACCATAAATAATAACCATGAGCTAATTACAGAAATAATGTTATTCGCAAATATCATTTGTACGATCAACAGGATAAGGCTTCCCCAGAAAGCAATCCAAAAACCACGGCTCTCGATTCCTAATAGTATCTGCTTTTGCAATTCATCTAAGTCTTTTTTAATTATTTTCATGTTCTCCATCCTCCCAGAATATGTCGTTTAATGTTACGCCCAAAGCTTTGCATATTGCGATGCATAGTTTAATAGACGGATTAAAGTCGCCTGCCTCAATCAATCCGATTGTTTGTCTTGTGACTCCGGCTTGTTCAGCCAGTTCGGTTTGAGACATATTTAATTCAATTCTTCTGAACTTCATCTTTAAGTTTCTCATAGATAGTCCTCCTAACGATGTACAGTATATATTACATTGAGCGGGATGTCAAATATAAATTGCAATAAGTTTATATTTTTTTCTTTGGGCTATTATAAACGGTGCTTGCAATGCGCCAAGAGCAGCCATAAGCCAGCCTTGCCATTTAATGTAGAAAACCATTACATCGTCAATAAAACAGAAAAAGCACTCGGCAAAAGGCTTCACGGCAAGCCGGGCTTTGCGCAAGAAAACCTTTTATTTTATATAGTCCGGCTGCCGTTGCAGCAAACGCGCCGCCGCAGCTCTTGACGCTGCGGCGGCGCTTGAGTACAATAGATTGGTTAAAGGGAAGGGTAGAGTTCCTTTCGCGCCGCGGCGAGCGCTTCGCAAAAATAAGCGCATTCCTCCGCGGTCGTGCAGCGCGAGAACGAAACGCGCAGCGCCCCGTCGATGACCTTGTCCGGCGCGCCGATGGCTTCGAGCACGTGGCTGCGCTTGCCGCGCTTGCACGCGCTGCTCTTGGAAACGTAAATGCCCTTCGCCTCAAGATAGTTCATCAAGACCTCGCTGCGGTAGCCGGGCAGGGAGAGCGAGAGAATGTGCGCGCTGCCGCCGCCGAGGAATACGATGCCGGGGACGGTGTCGGTGAGCGTCTGCACGCACTGCGCGCGCAGCGCCTCCATGCGTTTGTTCGCTTCCGGCATTTCGGCCTTGGCGATGCGCACGGCCTCACCGAAGGCGGCGATCTGCGGCATCGGCTCGGTGCCGGAGCGCATGCCCTCCTCCTGCCCGCCGCCGAGAATGTGCGCCGGGAGCTTCAGCCCCTGCCGGATATACAGCGCGCCGATGCCCTTGGGCGCGTGGACCTTGTGGCCGCTCACGGATATCATGTCCGCGCCGAGCGTTTTGGCGGAAAACGGCTCTTTCATAAAGCCCTGCACCGCGTCGGTGTGCAATAGCGCTTTGGACTTCGCCGCGCGCAGCGTCCGGGCTATGCCCGCGATGTCCGTCACGGCGCCGGTCTCATTGTTGACCATCATAAGCGTTACGAGCGCCGTATCCTCGCGCAGTGCCTCGCGCACCGCGTCCACGGATATCGCGCCGGTGCTGTCGGGGGAGAGAAGCGTTACCTCATAGCCCTCGCGCGCGAGCCTTTCGAGCGGCTTTCGCACGGCGTCGTGCTCCACGGCGGAGGAGATGATGTGCCGTCCGTGACGCCGCTGGAGATATGCGCCTTCCAGAATGGCCCAGTTGTCGCTCTCCGTGCCGCCGGAGGTGAAGTACACTTCCTTCGCGCTGCACCCGAGCGCGGCGGCGAGCTTTTTGCGGGAATCGTCCAGCACGGCGCGCGCTTCGCGCCCCAGCTTGTGCGTCGAGCCGGGGTTGCCGTACACTTCCGTCATCACCTTGTACGCCGCGTCCGCCGCCTCCGGGCATACGCGGGTCGTTGCGGCGTTATCGAGATAAATTTCCATATCCATACATCCTTTGAGGAGCGTCTTTCTATGAAGTACATTATAGCCACTCTCGGCTGCAAGGTCAACCAGTACGAATCCGAGGCGATGGAGCAGCTGCTCCAGAGCCACGGCCACACGCCGTGCGCCGAAGGGGAGAGCGCGGACGCCGTGATCGTCAATACCTGCGCCGTCACAGCCGAAGGCGCGCGCAAGGCACGCCAGACCGTGCGCCGTCTCCGGCGCGAAAACCCCGATGCGCTCACGGCGCTCTGCGGCTGCTGGAGCCAGGTGGACGCCGCCGAAGCCGCGTCGCTCGGCGCGGACGTCCTCTTCGGCACCGGCGACAGGCAGGGCTTTGTCCGCGCCGTGGAGACCGCCGCGGCGGAGCGAGGAGCAGGAGGGAGCGTAACGAAGCTCGACGATCCCTTCCGGCGCACCGGCTTTGAAGAGCTGCCCGCCGGAGCCTACGCCGGGCACGCGCGCGCGTATCTTAAAATTCAGGACGGGTGCGACAATTTCTGCACCTACTGCATTATTCCGTTCGCGCGCGGGCGCGTGCTCTCCCTGCCGGAGGACCGGTGCGCGGCGGAGGCCGCGTCGCTCGCCGCGCAGGGCTATAAGGAGATCGTCGTCACCGGCATCGAGATCGCCTCGTGGGGCAAGGATCTCAAAAACGGCAAAACGCTCATCGACGCGCTTGAGGCCGTCGCCGCGGGCGCTCCCGGCGCGCGCATCCATCTCGGCTCACTCGAGCCGACGGTCGTGACGGATACATTCGTTGAGCGCCTGAAAAAGCTCAACGTCTGCCCGCACTTCCATCTCTCCATGCAGTCCGGGTGCGACGAAACGCTCGCGCGCATGCGCCGGAAGTATACGACCGCGGAGTTTTTCGCCGTCACCGAGCGGCTGCGTGCGGCCTTCCCCGGCTGCGCACTCACGACCGATCTCATCACCGGCTTTCCCGGCGAGACGGAGGAAGAGTTTTCCGAGACGCTCGCCTTCATCGAAAAATGCGCCTTCGCGCAGATGCACGTGTTCCCGTATTCGATCCGCCCCGGCACAAAGGCGGCGGGTATGCCCGGCCAGATCGAAAAGAGCGAAAAGGCCGCGCGCGCCGCGCGCGCCGCGCATATTGCGGAGCGGATGCAGCGGGAATATCTCACATCCTGCGTCGGCAAAACGCTCGAAGTTATTTTCGAAACGGAGTCGGACGGCGAGAGCCGCGGCCACGCCGAGAACTATACCGAGGTCGCCGTGCCGGGCGACATGCCGCACGGCGTTGTGAGAAAAGTAAAAATCACCGGTGTGCGCGGTGAAATGCTTGTCGGTACGGCGCTTTGACAGACTAATTCGTTGGGCATATAATAAACTAAATCGCTATAACCCCGCGAGCCGGGGAAAACCGGAAAGGAAATCCAGCCATGAACCGCGAGAACGTATTCAATTTCTCCGCCGGGCCGTCCGTACTGCCGACGGAGGTGCTGCAAACGGCGGCAGCCGAGCTGCTGAACTATCACGGCAGCGGTCTCTCCGTGATGGAGATGAGCCACCGCAGCCGGGAATTTATGGATATATTTGCCGCGACAAAAGCGAAGCTCAAAAAGGCGCTCTCCGTGCCGGACACGCACGAGATCCTGTTTTTGCAGGGCGGCGCGTCGCTCCAGTTTTCGATGATCCCGCTCAATCTGACCGCCGAGGGCGACACGGCCGATTACGCCGTGACCGGCAACTTTGCCAATATCGCCGCGAAGGAAGCGGGAAAGTACTGCCGCGTGAACATCGCGGCATCGAGCGAGGCTACCGGCTTTGACCGCATCCCGGCGCAGAAGGAGCTTTCTCTCTCGCCGGAGGCAAAGTATTTTTATTACTGCGCCAACAACACGATCTTCGGTACGGCGTGGAAGTATGTGCCGGAGACCGGCGGCGTGCCGATCGTGTGTGATATGTCCTCGGAGATCCTCTCGCACCCGGTGGACGTGTCGAAATTCGGCATCGTCTATGCCGGGGCGCAGAAGAACATGGCCCCCGCGGGGCTGACGGTCGTGATCATCGACCGCGCGCTCGCCGGGCACGAGCGCGCCGTTACGCCGCTGATGATGAGCTATCAGCGCATGATCGACAAGGATTCCATGTACAATACGCCCCCGTGCTACAATATTTATATGCTCGGTCTCGTGCTCGACTGGCTCGAGAAGCAGGGCGGCGTTGCGGGCATGGAAAAGCGCAAGAGCGCCAAGGCGAAGCTCCTCTATGACTATCTGGACGAGAGCGCGCTCTTCCGTGGCTGTGCCGAGCGCGCGAGCCGCAGCGACATGAACGTAACGTTCCGCACGGGAGACGCCGGTACAGACGCCGAGTTTGTGAAGTTCTCGCTCGAGCGGGGGCTGCGCAATCTCAAGGGCCACCGCGTTGCGGGCGGGATGCGCGCGTCGCTTTATAACGCCATGCCGGAGGAGGGCGTCCTTCGTCTGGTGGAGACTATGAAGGAATTTGAGGCGAAACACCATGTTTAATATAAAAACCATGAACGCCATTGCGGAAAAGGGGCTTGACGAGCTGAGAGCGGAAAAATGCGCCGTGAGTCCCGAGATGAGCGCGCCCGACGCGCTTCTCATCCGCTCGGCCAAGCTGCACGACGCCGTATTCAATAAGGAGCTTCTGTGCATCGGCCGCGCCGGTATCGGCGTGGATAACATCCCCATCGAGCGCTGCACCGCCGAGGGCATCGCGGTGTTCAACACCCCCGGCGCGAACGCCGATTCGGTCAAGGAGCTGCTGCTGTGCGCTCTCACGATGGCCTCGCGCGACATTGTCGGCGCGGTAGAATGGGTGGAATCCCTCGCCCCGGAGGGCGATAAGATCCCCGCACTCGTGGAGAAAGGGAAGAACGCCTTCGCCGGGCCGGAGGTATCCGGCAAGCGCCTCGGCGTCATCGGTCTCGGCGCGATCGGCTCGCGCGTGGCGAACGCCGCGCTCAAGCTCGATATGGAGGTGAGCGGGTACGATCCGTATCTCTCGGTCGATTCCGCGTGGAACCTTTCGAGCAAGGTAGAGCACGTCACGGATCTCAACGTTCTCTTCCGCACGTGCGACTATCTCACCATGCACATCCACTCCACACCGGAGACGTTCCACTACCTGAACGCCGAAACGTTTGCGAAGATGAAGCCCGGCATGCGCATTTTGAACTTTGCCCGCGGCGAGCTTGTGGACGACGACGCGCTCCTTGCCGCCATTGAGAGCGGGCAGGTCGCACGCTATGTGACCGACTTCCCGAACGCGAAGCTCGTCGGAAAGAAAAATGTCGTGTGCTTCCCGCATCTCGGCGCCACGACGCCGGAGGCGGAGGAAAAGTGCGCGGTCATGGCCGCGCGCGAGATCGTGGACTATCTCCGCAACGGCAACATCCGAAACAGCGTCAATCTCCCGAACGCGACGCTCGACCGGCTCGGAAAGAGCCGCCTGTGCCTCATCCACCGCAACCGGCCCGGCATGCTCAACCGGTTTCTCGAGATCATCGCCGCGGGCAACGTCAACGTTGAGCACATGCTCAACAAGGCGCGCGGCGAGATCGCCTATACGATCTTCGATACGACCGAGCGCCTGGACGAAACGGCGGCGGAGGAGATGCGCGCCATCCCTGGCGTAACGCGCGTGCGGCTGCTGGGATAAAAATCAAACGAACGCCTGCTTTTGTCATCCGAAGGCAGGCGTTCTTTACGCAATTTTAAGACGGTCTTTATTGAAAAAGAGCGAAAAAATGGTATACTGATACATAACGCTTTTTTCGGGGGAGGGCTTGGCGCTTTGAAGCTGTTCCGCAGAAAAACAGAAGAGAAAGCCGTCCGGCAGAAGATCGCCGTGAAGGAGGCCGCGCCCTTCGAGGGGCTCACCGAGGCCGAGGCAGCCGCGCGCGCCGCCGCGGGCTGGGACAATCGCCCGGTTGAACCGCCCACGCGCACCACGGGGCAGATCGTGCGGGAGAATCTTCTCACATACTTTAACCTCGTGTTTCTTGTGCTCGCGCTGTGCCTTGTGGCGGTGAAGGCGTCGATTTTGAACCTTTCGTTCGTCATCGTCGTCATTATTAACGCCGTGATCGGCATCGTGCAGGAGCTGCGCAGCAAAAAGGCGCTCGATGCGCTGAATATATTGACCGCGCCGCAATGCGCCGTTGTGCGCGAGGGGCGCGAAAAGCGCGTGGACGTGTCCTCGCTCGTGCGGGACGATATCGTCCTCTTTTCGACCGGCGAGCAGGTCTGCGCCGATGCCGTCGTGGTGGACGGGACGTGCCTTGTCAACGAGGCGCTCGTCACTGGCGAGGCGGACGAGATCCGCAAAGCGCCGGGCGATACGCTGCTCTCGGGCAGCTTTCTTGTCTCCGGCATGTGCCGCGCGCGGCTCACCGCCGTGGGCGCGGATTCGTTCGTCAGCCGTCTGACGCTCGACGCGAAAGCGCAGAAAAAGCGTCAGGCCAAGGGTATGATGAAGGCACTGAACGATCTTGTCAAATGGATCGGCATCGGCATCATCCCGATGGGCGTGCTGCTCGTGGTAAAGGAAGTCCGCTGGCTCGGCCGGAGCATCCCCGCAGGCGTCACGTCCACGGTCGGCGCGCTCGTTGGCATGATCCCGGAGGGCGTGTATCTGCTCACGAGCCTTGCGCTTGTGGCGGGCGTGCTGCGTCTGGCGCAGAAAAAGACGATGTGCCGCGAGATGGACTGCATCGAAACGCTCGCGCGCGTCGATACGCTCTGCGTGGACAAGACCGGCACGGTGACGGAAAACAAAATGATCGTGGACGATATCGTCCCGCTCTGCCCCGACCGGTTCATCGCCGAGGATATCCACATGATCATGGCGGACTACTGCGCGGCGATGCGCGGCGATAACGACACCATGGCCGCCATGCGCAAATTCTTCACCGGCGAGGTGAATCAGCGCGCGATCGCCGCGCTCCCGTTCACGAGCGCGAAGAAATACGGCGGCGTTTCGTTCCATGAGGATGAGACCTACCTTCTCGGCGCGCCGGAGGTCATCCTCGGCGGCGATTTTGACGCCTATCGGGAAAAGATCGATCACTACAGCGCGAAGGGCTGCCGCGTGCTGCTCCTCGCGCTCTACGACGGGCAGCTCACCGATGAAGCACTCACCGCTGAGCGCCTGCCCATCTCGCTCATATTGCTCTCCAACAAGATCCGCGCCGAGGCGCCGGATACGTTCGCGTGGTTTGCGCGCGAGGGCGTTTCCGTGCGCGTGATCTCCGGCGACAACCCGCTCACGGTTTCCGAGGTCGCCCGCCGCGCGGGGATCCCGGACGCGGACCGGGCGGTGGACGCCCGCACGCTCGAGACCGACGAGCAGGTCGAAAAGGCGGCGCGCGAATGCGTCGTATTCGGCCGCGTGACGCCGGAGATGAAGCGGCGGCTCGTCCTTACGCTCAAAAAACAGGGGCACACGGTCGCCATGACCGGCGACGGCGTAAACGACGTGCTCGCGCTCAAGGAAGCCGACTGCTCCGTCGCCGTGGCCTCGGGAAGCGACGTTGCCTGTCAGGTATCGCAGATCGTGCTCACAGACTCGAATTTCGCCTCGCTCCCGGACGTTGTCGCCGAGGGGCGGCGCGTCATCAACAACATCGAGCGCTCCGCCTCGCTTTATTTTGTGAAGAACATGTTCTCGATCGCGATGGCGATCATCAGTCTGATCTTCACTCTGCCGTACCCGCTCAGCCCCGCGCAGCTCGGCCTTGTGAACTGCATGACGATCGGCGTTCCGGCGTTCATCCTCGCCATGGAGCCGAACCGCTCGCTCGTGCAGGGCAAATTCCTCAAAAACGTGGTGCGGCGCGCGCTCCCGGCGGCGCTCACGGATATTCTGCTCGTCGGCGGCGTGATGCTCTTCTATCTGGCCGCCGATCTGCCGGACACCGCCATGAGCACGATCTGTGCCGGCGTGATGGGCGTTGTGGGACTCATGATGGTGCACCAGACGGCGAAACCGTACAACAAGCTGCGCATTGCGATGATCTGCGTGCTCGCGCTCGGCTTTGCGGGGAGCTTTCTGTTCCTCAAGGCGCTTTTCAACCTTGTGACGCTCGATTTTCTCAGCGCGCTCGTGCTTGCGGTGTTCGCGCTGCTTGCCTGGCCGGTGATGAATGTGATGTACAAGCTGCTGGATAAACTCAGCGCATTCGTGCAGCGGCGGAAAGAGACGCGCCGCGCGGCGAAAGAACTGAAATAAAACGGAGGATCAGGCCGTTCCGACAGGGGAGACGGCGTCATGCCCATGAAAGACATTTTACTCACGTTTCTCGTAGCGATGGTTCCGGTCGTGGAGCTGCGCGGCGCGATCCCGTTCGGCGTCGTGCGCGGACTGAACATCTGGACGGCGATCATTGCCTCGGTGCTCGGCAATCTTGTGCCGGTGCCGTTCATCATCCTTTTCATCCGCAGGATCTTCGCGTGGATGCGCGCGCATATGCCGAAGCTCGACGGGCTCGTGACGCGCATGGAGAAGAAAGCGGAGAAAAACCGCGCCGCCGTGGAAAAGTACGCGTTCTGGGGTCTCGCCATTCTCGTGGCCATCCCGCTGCCCGGCACGGGCGCGTGGACGGGCGCGCTCGTCGCGGCGATGATGGAGATGCGGCTCAAGCGCGCGTTCCCGGCCATCGCCATCGGCGTTGTGATCGCCGGCGTGATCGTCTCGATCGTCACCTACGGTGCGCAGGCCATTTTCTCATTTTAAGAGGTACATAATGAATCAGAAGGAACTCAACGAGCTCCGCCGCCGGTTCCGGCCGGAGCGGAGCGGCATTGCCCATGTATACGGCTGCTTTGTAAACGGTATGCGCGAGGTCGTCGCGGAAACGGACGTGTCTCTCGGCATGTCCGGCAAGGAGGAGCAGGAGATGTATCTGACGCTCCTGCGCAAAACGCTCTCCGGCTCGCTCGGGCGCAATCTCATCGATATCCCGTTTGAAACGAAGCAGGTCGCTGGGAGCGACGAGCACCGGCTGCTGCAGGCCCTGCGCGAGAGCGCGTGCGCCGACGAGAACGCGCGGCATGAGCTCTATTCGCGCGTCATCTCCTCGCTCGATATGCAGGGCGAAAACTACCTCATCCTCCTCGCGGGCGACGCCTACGATGTGCCGCACCGCGGCGCGGACGGCGAGAAGGACGAGCTGAGCGACGAGGTGTTCCGCTTCTTCGTCTGCACGGTCTGCCCCGTGAAGGATGCGACGGCGGCGCTGCGGTATTTTTCGGAGGAACGCGCCTTTCACGGCACGTCCACCGGCCAGACCGTCGCGGCCCCGGCGCTTGGCTTTCTGTTCCCGGCGTTCGATGACCGCCGCGCGAACATTTATGACGCGCTCTACTACAGCCATGATACCGCGGAGATCCACCCCGAGCTGATCGACGGGCTGTTCCGTGTCGCGCCGCCGATGTCCGCCGCCGAGCAGAAGGAGACGTTCTCCGAAACGCTCGCCGCGGCGCTCGATACCGACTGCCGGTTCGACGTCGTGCAGGCCGTGCACGAAAATCTGCGCAGCCGCATTGAAGAACACAAGGAAGCCAAAGACCCGGATGCGCTGGAGATCACGGCGCGCGACGTGGTGAGCGTGCTGCGCACGAGCGGCGTGCCGCTCGAAAAGACGGAGAAGTTCGAGCGCGAATGCGAAAAGCGCTACGGTTCGCACGCCGCGCTCGACCCGAACAACATCGTTGAGAGCAAAAAGCTCGAGATCGTAACGCCGGAGGTGAAAATCACGCTGCCGGGTGAGTTTGGGTATCTCGTCGAGACGCGCGAGATCGACGGGCGGAAATACATCCTCATTCCCGCCGACGGCGGCGTGGAGGTAAACGGCATCGGCGTGAATCTCGCCGATGCGAAAAAGGAATAAAGTGATCCAAAGTTATTCATGGGGACGGTTCTCTCTGACACAAGGTCGTCAATGAGAACCGTCCCCGTTTATAATCTGCCGCAGCCGCAGAAGGCTCAGCGTGAAGTTGAACACCTCGCAGATGTAGAGCGTCACAAGATAGCCCGTGAGCGCCCAGCGGGGGAGAAGGGCCCACACGAGAACAAGTCCCAGCGCGGCCTCGGCAATGTTGAACGCCATGGATGCCATCATCTGTCCCAGACCCTTGAGACAGCCGTCGGTCACGATGTCGGTATAGAGAAACGGCACCATCGGCGCGAGCAGCCGGAGAAAGCGCGCGGCTTCCGCGCTGCCGTAGAGCAGCATTCCGAGCGGGCGGGCGAAAACGAAAAATGCGGCCGCCGCGCCGAGCGAGAGAAGAAACGTTTTCCCGAGCATCTCCCGCACGCTCCGGCGCACCCGCCCATGCTCTCCGGCGACCTGCATCTCCGTGAGCGCCGGGACGAGCAGCTCCGCGACCGAGAGCGGCAGGCACGTCGGCAAAAGCAAAACCGGCATCGCCATGCCGTTGATGACGCCGTAGCCTGAGAGCGCGCTCTCGGCGCTCAGCCCCGAAAGACGAAGACCCCGCGGCACGAGAAGCTGGCGGAACGTGTTGAGCGCGCTCCGCGCATAGGCGGACGAGGCGAGCGGCAGCGCGATGCGCAGCATCCGCGGTGTGAGAGCGGCTCCGCATTCGCCCGCCGGACAAAACCGTTTCCGGTCGGCGAGATAGAGCGCGGCAAGCGCGAGCGAGAGCGCGATCTCCGCGGCGGTGCCGGATGCCGAGAGCGCCGCGCACACGGCGGAAAGGTCACCGCGGCTGCACGGCGCGAGCAGAAGCGCGGAAAGCCCCATGCGCAGAAGCTGTGCGAAAAACTGGGAGAGCGCCGTTTTCCACACGCGCCCGACGGCGGTGAAGTACCCGGACAGAGCGCTCGAGAGCGCAAGCGCCGGAAGCGAGGGCGCCGCGGCGTACAGCGCGCGTACCGCGCGGGCGTCCCCGATCCAGAGAAAACCAATGGGCTCGGCAAGAAAAAAGAGAATGGCCGCTGCGCCAAGCCCGAAAAAGAGCGCGTAGGCGCAGCAGCGGCGCATCACGGCGCAGACGCTCCCGCCGCGGCACTGCCCCAGTTCCTCGGCGAGCAGCCGCGTGACGGAAAACCGGATGCCGGAAACCGCGAGCGTTATGAAAAGAAAGCCGACGCTTCCGATAAGCTGGAAAAGCCCGATGCCGGCGGGACCGATATGCGCGGCCAGCCACACCTGCCAGAGCATCGAAAGCGACTGCATGACGAGAGACGAGACCGTCAGCAGCGCGGCGTTTTTCCGGATCGATCTCCAAAGCCCCATAATGACGCCTCCCCTCCGTGAAAGAGTCTATGCGCGCCGCGGCGCGCGATAGAAGGAAAGAAAAAACGGCGACTGCCGGGGCGGTTTATGCATCTCTTCCAATATAGCTTGTCGGAAAACCAACGAACCGTCCGAAAACGACGCACCAAAATGTCGAAAACGGGCGGTTCTGACGGCAGAATACACAAATAAGAAAGATATAGTTGCAGAATAAATCAACGCTTGTTATAATATTTATAGTATGGATTGATCATACCCCAGCGCTTCCCCGCACAAAAAAAGGAGGAGAAAGATCGCATGAACGAAAAGTACAGTTCCCTGTTTACCCCGTGGAAGATCGGCAACTGCGAGATCAAAAACCGCATTGTTCAGGTGTCCATGGGCGGCACATCCCTCTTCGGCTGGCTGGAGCCCTGCCACTTCGATAAGGAAGCGGCCTACCACATTCTCAACCGCGCCCAGAACAACGTCGGTCTGGTGCTGCCCGGCATGCAGTGCGTGCGCGACACGATGGGCATCCCCGGCCGTCACTGGCTGTATCAGAACAAGCGCATGTTCCGCGAGCTCGCCGAGTGGATGCCCGAATTCCACAAGACGGGTGCGAAGCTCTTCATCCAGCTCTCTGCCGGCATGGGCCGCAGCATGGCGATCAACCAGCTGATGGTCGATATGCTCCAGAAGAAGGCGCTTGGCGCCGTCGCCAAGGGCGTTCTGGACGTCGATTATGTCTGCGCGTCCTCCTCCGAGACCCCCAACCGCTGGTATCCGGAGGTCAAGTCCCGCGCGCTGACAAAGGAAGAGATCCATGAAATGATCGAAGCCTTCGGCAAGACTGCGAAGATGCTTATGGATGCCGGCGTTGACGGTGTGGAGATCCACGCCGTTCACGAGGGCTACCTCCTTGACCAGTTTGCCATTGCCAACATGAACTACCGTACCGACGAGTACGGCGGATCGTTCGAGAACCGCTACCGCTTTGCCGTTGAGATCGTGCAGGAGATCAAGAAGCTGTGCGGCAAGGACTTCCCCGTGTCGCTGCGCTACTCTGTCGTCTCCAAGACGAAGGGCTTCGGCCAGGGCGCCGTCCCCGGCGAGGAGTTTGTTGAGTTCGGCCGCGATATGGCCGAGTCTGAAAAGGCCATCAAGTATCTCGAGGACGCCGGCTACGACATGTTCAACTGCGATAACGGCACCTACGACGCCTGGTACTGGGCGCATCCGCCGGTCTATATGCCGCCCAACTGCAACATTGCGGATGTCGAGCATATCAAGAACTTCACCACCAAGCCGGTCGTCTGCGCCGGTAAGATGGAGCCCGAGTTCGCTGCCAAGGAGATCGCCGAGGGCCGCATCGACGCGATGGGCGTCGGCCGTCAGAACCTCGTCGATCCCGAATGGATCAACAAGCTCCTTGAGGACCGCGAGGAGGAGATCAAGCCCTGCATCAACTGCCACAACGCCTGCTTCAACTTCAACTGCTCCAAGGGAACGCCCAACATGCAGCCGATGGACGATGCGCTGCATCTGGCCCGCTGCGCGCTGACCCCGCCCACGATGCAGCACAACAAGTATAAGATCGTCCCGACGAAGAACCCCAAGAAGGTCGCCATCGTCGGCGGCGGTATCGGCGGCATGGAATGCGCCCTTGTCCTCAAGAAGCGCGGCCATACCCCGGTCATCTACGAAAAGAGCGACAAGCTCGGCGGCATGTACAACTATGCCTCCGCCATGTCCTTCAAGGAAGCGGACAAGAAGCTGCTCGAGTGGTACGACCGTGAGCTGAAGAAGGCCGGCATCGAGGTCCACCTCAACACCGAGATCGACCCGATCAACCCGCTCACCCGCCAGTATGACGAGGTCATCATCTGCACCGGCGCCGTGCCGAAGAAGCTCCCCGTGCCCGGCTTCAACAAGACGATCACGTTTGAAGAGCTGCTCACCGGCGATAAGGACCACGGCGACAAGGTCGTGTTCTTCGGCGGCGGCCAGTCCGCGTGCGAAGCGGCTTACGAGCTCGTGCTGCAGGGCAAGCACCCGATCATTGTCGAATACGCCAATGACCTCATCGCCACGCCCGGCACCTGCCTTGCCAACGCCTCCTTCCTGCGCGAAATGCTCGTGTTCAAGAAGGTCCCCATCTATCTCGAGCACTCCATCTGCGAGATCGGCGACGGCTACGTCATGGTCAAGCCGCGCAGCGGCGGAGATGCCTTCAAGGTCGAGTGCGATAGCGTCGTCAACGGTCTGGGCTTCCGTCCCGCGCCGGTCGCGCCTGCGGGCAAGCATGTCCGCCAGGTCGGCACCGCCGCGAAGTGGGGCAACCTGCGCAACGTTATCTGGGGCGCATGGGATGTCTGCATGAAGATCTGATCTTACATACAAACGCATAAGCGAAACAAACCGGCGGAGGGACGATCCCTCCGCCGGTTTCAGACTGTCGAAAAAGCCTCGCAGAGTTTGCGCCCGCAGGCGCAAAGAAAGTTTAAAACATTTTTGCCGATGACATGTGCATCGGCAAAAATACTTCTCGGCTCGCAAACGTGCGAGCGCAAGCGAGTGCGCTGCGGCGAGCCGCAGCCCCTTCAA
>ERZ840096.135-NODE-135-length-124563-cov-15.904817_pt1 | contig 124563 bp, 137 predicted proteins | sample MGYA00519878_ERZ840096 | MGnify/ENA primary metagenome ERZ840096 (study PRJEB31850, sample SAMEA3708865) | human gut metagenome | biome: human gut; feature: human-associated habitat; material: faeces | place: China | collected 2014 ... | reverse complement strand
ACTATCATACTGTATTTTTTGTGTCAATACATTTCACCTTATGGAAGTGCAAATTAAAATTTTCACTTCCTAATTATACATCCAACCATTACGAAATTCAATCTTTCACAACCTCTTTACAACCACAACCACAGCACTCCAGCAAACGCAGGAGCACCATACCGTAAAACGCTTATGTGTAAATCAACTCCGTTCCTACAACTTCCCTCACACAAGCCTGAATATTATTCATTCTTCCAATCCATTCGTAGGGATTATCTTTCTTTAATTGTTCCGTCACATCTTGTCTGTCGGCATATTCCTTTACCAGTCGAAGAAACATATCCTCTGCTTGCTTATCGACTTCTGCAAGATAACTATGCAGCTTTCCGCTTGTCAGCAGGTTCATATATAACACTTTATAGTGTTCCTTTAAATGCCTTGCATGTCGTTTCCCCCATAAACCAATCGGCTCTATTTCTTCTTCGGCTGGTACTGTGATGTTCGGCAATAAATAATCACCCACCTGTCTATAAGTTCCGCCCATTTCTTCAAAAATTGTCTTTGTCATTTTCCTTTTCCTCCTGTGATTTTTGTCTATCGTGATCGTGTATTATCACGCTTGCGACCTTTAACTGTTCTTGCCTGCTCCAACAAATCATCTATCTGTTTGCGACCAAAAACCTTACGGAGCAGGCTGTAATCTTTATTTTCTGCTTTTAGGATTTTGTTTTCTTCGGTCAATCTTTCATTGACTTTCTCCAAACGCTGATTGGTGCGGTATAACTGTGCATTCGCTGTATTCAGCCTATGATAGTTGTCCCACCCCTCAAAGCAGCGGGCAAGCACCGTTTTGACAAGTTGCTTCAATTTCCTTACAACCGGCTCTGCCATTTTGGTTTTATATGCCTTTGCAGTCATAAATTTCTCTGGTTCTGGCAACTGATATTTCGGTGCAGTATCAAGCTCTATTTCAAGATTTGACAGCTCGTCTTTTGCCTTATCATAGTTCAATACTCGTTCCGACAACACATCAAATTCAATCTGTTTCTGCTCGATTTTCGCACCTAATGCCGCCACTTCTTTTTCTCTTTCCTGCTTTTTATAATCCAAAACAGAAAGATGTTTTTCGTGTGTGCCTAAATGTTCCCACTCAATCCCATAACGTTCCATCACCGCCGCAAGCTGTTCTTTTTCGGACTGTATCCATTGCGACCACTCCGTATCGCCACGACTGCCGCCCTTAAAACCTTGCGTTGCAAGAGCCTGCTTTAGTGACACTCTTGTATCAAGTCCACGCTTGCTGCCTGTGGTAAAAGGTACAAAATCTATGTGCAGATGTGGTGTAGCTTCATCCATATGCAGATGAGCCGAGAACACCCGAAGCTGTGGATTTCGCTCCTGAAAACCCTGATAGTATTCATCTAAAATCTGCTTTGCCAGTTCTCCGTTTTCCGTATCGGCGTTCATATTTCCCTTACCGCCCACCTGTAAAATGATTTCGTGGAACGGTTTTTCCTGCTTGGAACTTCGGATTTTTTCATAATAATCTTTTATCTTTCGGTCTGACCTTATCTGCTTGGCATTGTATCTTTCCAATGCTTCATCAAACAATTCGTGATAAACTGTCTTTATATTTTCATTGCAGTAGTCGATATTGAGATGAGTACGAGTTCCGTCTACATTTTCTGCTCGGAACTTTCGGCTATTGTGATTGACCGAGCCTTTACCGACCATTGCACTTATCGTTCTCTGCATTTTTTCATCTCCCATCTGTAAATTTCAACATTCTCAGGTTTTGTTACTTTTGTCAAAAGTAACGCAAAAGCACTTTTGACGGGTACACCCATCAAAAATGCGACCTGTAAACAGGTTTTGCGTTCTCCGAAGGCTCTCCGAGGGGTGAGCGTGTGCCGGTGGCACACACGCCTGCGAACCGACCGAGCCAGCAGGCGAGACCAAAGAGCCGCCTTTGAAAAGGCACTCTCTGCACACTCCCCTAAACTTTATCCGGTGTCAAAGTGTGACGATGGTGACAATGTTTTTCACAGCGTGCTGCTCTCAAAAACATTGACACCTTTGACACCGTTTGTCACGCCGTCTGCTCGGTTTCTTTCCAAAGTGAAACCTTTCTTCCGTCGTGTGTGCGGCTGTTCTGATAACGGATACCGTAATCACGAAACAGCCTGCTTGCGTTGATACTGAGCCTTAAAGAAAGTACATTCGGCTTTATATCCACCGCAAGCCTTTCGCAAAGTTCCGAAGCAGTTCCTTCCCATCTGTCACTTTCCGAAAAGAGCGTATCCGCTATCTTCTCAAGCAGAGGTTCGGGCGGTTCTTTCCACATCTCCGTTTCCGATTTTGCAAAGTTCCACACCAATCGCTCGCTGTCCCTTACAAGATGGATTTTCATATCCTGCTGGTCTCTGCCAGCAACATCAAGTGTGGCATTGTTGGAAGTACGCTTGTCCTTACTGAGAACAAATGCACCGTCTGCCGCACCCATCAGACCATTCGTGCCTGAAATCATATCGAATATATCTTCCGATTTTTGTTTGCGTGTATGATGAACAATAAGCATTGAAACCTTGTAACTGTCTGCCAACGCTTTCAGCCTTGCCACAACATCATAATCACTTGCGTAGCTGTAATCTGCTCCGCCTGCTTCACGCACACGCTTTAAGGTGTCTATGATAATCAAGCCTGTGTCTGGGTGTTCCCTCATAAACCCTCTTATCTGTTCTTCCAGTCCGCCATTGACCGTTTTACATTCCGTTGCGAAATACAGATTGCCTGTCTCCTTTGCACCGAACATCTGAAACAATCGCTTCTGCAAACGTGGGTAATCATCTTCAAGGGCAAAATAAAGCACCGTTGCCTTACGCACCTTATACTCCCAAAGCGGTGTGCCTGTGCTGATATGATAGGCAAGCTGTGCCATCATAAAGCTCTTTCCCACTTTCGGGGAACCTACGAAAAGGTAAGTTCCCCTTTGGAGCAGACCGTCGATAAGTGGTGTCTGAACCTCAAACACCGTATCATACAGCGTTGTCATTGATACTGTTTTCAGATAGGAAGGGTCTAACTGTCTGAGTATTTCCCTTTGCATTTCTTCAAAAGATTGCTCGTACCCCTTGAAATCCGTATCCTGATTGACTATACTATTGTCAGTACATTTGGAAAGTGACTGTTCCGCATCTGTTGCCGCAGATACATTTGGAATAGTCATTTCTTTTTTATTCTCCATTCGCATCCTCTCCTTTCAAACCGCCGAGAATAATGGAAATCAGTTCTATTACACTCAGCAGTTCATCATCCACACCTTTTCCTGCTTCAATCCTTTTCAGTTCCGCAAGGACTGTGGCAAATTCCGTTTTCAACGCCTTATACACTCTCGGATTGCCCTGTACCACCACATCCTGATTTAAGCAACGGCGGTAACAATACTCCTGTTTTGGCAATCCTGATAGAGCTACAGCTCTGTTAATGAGTTCGTTTTCTTCGGGCGATACTCGAAACCCTACTGTGATATTCCTCCAACGATTTTTGTTATCTCTGTTCTTAGCTGACATTTTCAAAATCTCCTTTCCCTAAATCATCTAATTTTTCTGCCATCTCAATCTGCTTTGACGGAAAGAGGTGTGCGTACTGATAAGTAATATCAATACTTTCGTGACCAACTCGGTCAGCAATCGCCACCGCAGAAAAGCCCATATCAATCAAGAGTGAAATGTGGCTGTGACGGAGATCGTGAATGCGGATACGCTTCACGCCTGCCGCCTTTGCCCCTCTGTCCATCTCGTGATGAAGATAGCTTTTCGTCACCGTAAAGATACGGTCTTTCTTCTTCAATCCGTAAAGCATACCGAGATATTCTTTCATTTCCTCACACAGAAACTTCGGCATTTTAATCGTGCGGTTGCTCTTTTTCGTTTTCGGAGAAGTAATCACATCCTGCCCTTTCAAACGCTGATAGGATTTATTGATTGTGACTGTTTCCTTATCAAAGTTGAAATCTGCCGGAGTCAAAGCTAACAGCTCGCCCTCTCGGATACCGCACCAGTAAAGCATTTCAAACGCATAAAAGGAAACAGGCTTGTCCATCATCTCAAAAGAGAATTTCTTGTATTCTTCCTTTGTCCAGAACAGCATTTCCTTGTGTTCCTCACGTCCCATATTTCCCACCTTTGCCGCAGGATTGGAACGCAGTTCATAGTAGCGGACAGCGTGATTGAAAATGGCGGACAACTGATTGTGCAGCGTTTTCAGATACGTCTGTGAATAAGGCTTTTTCTTCTCATCACGATAGGCAAGCATTTCATTCTGCCAAGTAATAATCTCCTTTGTGGAAATCTCGCTGATTTTCAGTTTCCCGAAATACGGAAGTATCTTTGTGCGTATGATATGCTCTTTGGTAAGCCACGTGTTTTCCTTCAAACGGTTCTTCACATCATTGATATAAAGCTCCGTAAAGGCTTCAAAACTCATATCAAGGTCTGAAGAAGTCTGCAATTTGAACATTCTTTCCCATTCCTGTGCTTCTCGTTTGGTAGCAAAGCCACGCTTGCATTTCTGCTTGCGTTCCCCTTTCCAGTTCACATACCTTGCCATCACATACCAAGTACCGTTATCTTCATTCTTAAATACCGGCATTTACATTTCCCCCTTTCCTGCTCCGTAGAGCCTTTCGTAAAAATACTGGCGATTTACACGCCCTGCAATCGTAATAAAGCCCTTTGCTTTCAATTCCTCATTTAATTGTCTGATGAGTTTATATGCATAAGGTTTTGATACGTTTAGTTCCTGAGCCACATCTTCGGCTCGGATAAATCTGTTTTCCATATCCTTTTTCTTCCTTTCTTAAAATAATTTTTTGCTTGCCGCTTTCTCCGTGTTAAAGTTCCAACAGGCACTCCTGCTTGTCGGCAGGCGCTGTGCTGTCCCAATGCACCGCAGTACATCAGGCGCTCGCTCGTATAGGGGTTCCCGAAAAGTCGGAGACTTTTGGGGAAGAGGAGGAGCAGTGCAGCGAATGAGCTTTTGTGCTTGCACACAAGCGAACGATACGGAACTTGCTCCGACGAGGTCTTGGCGGTTTGGCTTTTCGGACGGTCATTCAGTTGTCGCATTAAGCATATTTGTTTAATTCGTAATTTATTTTACTAAACATATTTGCTATTGTCAAGTGGTTGCAAAGAAAATATTAAACATTTTTGTTTCGGTTTTTCTTGACTTCCACTAAACATTTCTGCTATACTTATTTCACTAAATATAAAAGGAGCGTATCATTATGGCTATCAGCGAAAGAATACATTTTTTCAGACTAATGCGTGGTATGACACAAAAGTATCTCGGTACAGCAATCGGTTTTCCAGAAAAGAGTGCTGATGTGCGTTTGGCACAGTACGAAACTGGTACACGCAAACCGAAAGCAGACCTTACAAATGCATTGGCACAGGTGCTTGATGTTTCTCCACAGGCTCTTGATGTTCCTGACATAGACAGCTATATCGGTCTTATGCACACTCTGTTTACCCTTGAAGATATTTACGGTCTTACTGTCAGTGAAGCAGACGGAGAGGTATGCTTAAAGGTCAACAAGGACAAAGGCAGAGAAGCATATGAACTCCTCAAAATGCTGTATGCTTGGAAAGAACAGGCAGACAAGCTATCTTCCGAAGAAATCAACAGAGAAGAATACGATAACTGGCGTTACCATTATCCAGAGTTCGACACCACACAGCGTTGGGCAAAAGTTCCATCACAGGAATTAAGTGACGCTCTCGTGGAAGCATTCAAAGACCACTTGAAAGATAAATAAGCACCTACAGGACCTGCCACTGGCAGCTCCCTACAGATGCTTTGGCAACGACAAAAAAGCCCTTAACTATGGTTATTAACCACAGCTAAGGGCTTAGTTTATAATATGGAATTTGTTCAGAGCCAAGCTCCGAACTTTAGTCTGCAAGCCACCTGTTAATTGTTCCGTTACCCATAAACCACTGGATAACAAGAATAATGGCACTTGCTATGACTGTTATCAATTTGTTATCAAAAGACTAATCGAAATCGCTGAAACCCGCATAAACACTGGCTTTTTTAAGCAACTCGATTTATTCCCACTCAACTGTTCCGGGTGGTTTGGATGTAATATCATAAACCACGCGGTTTACATGATCAACTTCGTTTGTGATACGATTTGAAACTTTGGCAAGAATATCATATGGGATTTTTGCCCAATCAGCTGTCATAAAATCATCGGTAGTTACTGCTCTTATAGCAACAAGGTGATCATAAGTTCTGTGATCGCCCATTACGCCGACCGTTTTCACGCAAGGAAGCACGCAGAAAAACTGTGCAAGATTTTTTTCATAACCGTTCTTTGCCATTTCATCACGAAGTACCCAATCGGCATCTTGGAGCACCTTGATTTTATCTGCCGTAATTTCACCTATAATCCTAACGCCAAGGCCCGGACCCGGGAACGGCTGGCGCCAAACAAGTTCTTTAGGAATACCTAATTTTTCACCGACTTTACGAACTTCATCTTTAAATAAATCCGCAAGCGGCTCAATAATACCGAGGAATTCAACATCATCCGGAGTGTTAACTCTGTTATGATGAGTTTTAATTACATCGGCATCACCCTTACCTGATTCAATACAGTCAGGATAAATAGTTCCCTGTGCAAAGTAACCGAGTTCATCCTGCTTTCTGATTTCATTCCAGAAAACATTGAAAAATTCTGTACCGATAATCTTTCTCTTCTGTTCAGGGTCAACAACACCTTTAAGCTTTTCAAGGAAAACATCACCGCAGTTAACTCTTACAAAATTCATATCAAAAAGGCTTGTAAATGTTTGCTCAACAAAATCGCCTTCATTTTTACGCATTAAACCCTGGTCAACAAACACGCAGGTAAGTTGCTTACCTACCGCACGAGATAAAAGACCTGCTGCAACAGATGAATCAACACCGCCTGAAAGGCCAAGAATAACTTTTTTATCACCGATCTGCTCTCTGAGCTTTGCTACTGTGTTTTCAATAAAGTTATCCATAACCCAATCGCCCTTACAGCCGCAAACTTCATAAAGGAAGTTATAAAGCATTTGAGAACCAAACTGTGAATGTGTAACTTCAGGATGAAATTGAACAGCATAAATATTTTTATCTGTATTTTGCATTGCTGCGCAAGGGCATGCATCGGTAGTACCAATAATTTCAAAACCATTTGGAACTTGCGAAATATAGTCTGTATGACTCATCCATACAATCGATTTTTCATCAACATCTTTAAAAAGCTTTGAATCTTTTTTAGTGAATTCGATTTTACCGTATTCGCTTTGAGGTGCAGTTTTGACTTCACCGTTGCCCATCCAAGCAATAAGCTGACAACCATAGCAAATACCTAAAATAGGCACGCCGATATTAAGTATATCTTTTGTATAATGAGGGGATGCCATATCATATACGGAATTTGGACCGCCTGTAAAAATAATACCTTTATAATTATTTTGCTTAATAATTTCAATATCGGTAGTATAAGGCAAAATCTCTGCATAAACATGATGGTCACGCACACGCCTTGCGATAAGCTGATTATACTGCCCGCCGAAATCAAGAACAAGTATTTTCTCCATATTTTCCTCCGTAAAAATTACTTACAGTTTATTATATATTATAGAAAGAGCATTTGCAAGTAATATTGAAAATAATGCTCAATAATCAATTATCCGTCAGTTGAGTAATAAAAAGAGCAGGAACGAGCCTGCTCTTAGATAAGATTTTTAGTTAAGACCTTTTTCGTCAAAATTAAGGATAGTTGAAATAATTACATCAAATCCGGTTTTGATAGCCTCAGGAACAAGTCGCTCGGCTGTATCACGGCGGTTATGATAATAATCCGCAGGTTTAGGATCCATAGCTGCAAGGCAAGTTGCGGTAATGCCTGCCTGTGAAAAGGCTGCGGCATCAGATGAGCCAAAATAAACGCTTGAGAATTGAAGGTCATTATGACCTGAGTCTTTAGCTGAATCCATAACAAGTTGACTGAACTGCTGACTATTTTTAACTGTGCCTGTCATATCCTTATTATAAACGCGAAGATATTCTAGGTCTGCAAGCGTATCAACACACAAAACAGCTGTTTCAACACCACTGTTTACATATTCATCATAATGGTCTTTAGCCCACTGCTTGCAACCGCGAAGTCCTGCTTCTTCACCATCGGTAATCATAGCGCAAACTTCTGTATTTTCAAAATCTATTCCTGCCATATCCAGCATACGCAAAGCGCAAACTGCCGCATAAGTACCTGTAAGGTTATCATTCGCGCCCGGTGAAATAGTATTAAAATCGACAAACAATAATAAAGTAACCATGCCAAGTGCCGTAACATAATGGAAAATATAGCTGTAATTTACCATAAAGTCACCAAATGCGCCCATATCAACAAAATTTGCAACAATAGCAATAACGCTTAAAATAAATGAAATTATTGCACTGCCGATAGTCCAGCTCATAAATATGCTGAAAAGCGGTACTTTTTTGCCATAATAAAGATGACGCCATTCATAAGCTGAATCAATATGACCGCTTATAACAATTCTCTTTTTAACTTCGCCCCTCGGTTTTCTTACACCGACAAGATTGTGTGCTTCAACTTTCTTGTAAAGTGGGTCCATAAATCTCTTATAAAGCAAAAATTCCATAAGAGTAATAAAAAGGCCTACAAAAACAGCGCCGCAAACAATGCATTGTGCCAAAAGCGGAGTAATAATGCTTGTATACATCAAAATCGCACAAACGACTACTGCAAGAAAAATTGCCACTGACACAAGCTTTGTAAAATGAAGAAATGCTTTAGGTGCCATTTTGTAGCTTTCAAAATCAGTGCCGTCACAAAAAGTATCCATTTCTTTTTTTATATGCTTTTGAGCCGAGAAGCAATTTTCACTGCCGGATTCACGAGGCCCATATTTTTTGATTACATTAGTAATCTCCTTAACAGCATAATCAACATTTTCTTTGATTACTGCTTGAGGAAAATCTGAAAACTTCATTTATTTTTCTCCTTGATCCATATATTTTTTATTAAGTTTAACTTCAAGATGAGTATCACCTAAACTAAACTCTTTTTTTATCTTTAATTTTAATAACCATTTTTTAGGCATTGCCACGCTGTTAACTGCATAACTCATACCAAGATATTCAAAATATGGCTTGAAATTTTCCAATCTCGCCATAAAAGAATCAAAACTTCTTTTGTCTTCCGGTGACCAAGCAACTTCTGCAAGAGCCTGGGTTCGCGGATACATAAACACTTCAAGCTTTTCAGGGCAATCTGTCCATTCGGTCCAGTTTTCCGCTTCAACACCAAGAATATTCTTTTCACTTTCAGGCTTAATCCCGAAAGATTTATAGCTATAATCATATGTATTTTTAAGCGAATATTTAGCGTAAGGCATATCAAAATAAAATGATTGATGATTAGATAAAATCACACTATTGCCGTTATTTGCCCAATCCCTTGCTCTGCTGTCTTTTTGAGGGGTCCAATACTGGCAAACAGTTGATTTATCAAGGCTTTGAGCCTTTAAAATTTCATTCCAACCGATAAGCCTTTTACCCTTTGCACTAACTGTTTCAAGCACTTGGTTATTAAACCAACCCTGCAAATCTTCCTCGTCCTTAAGGTTGTTATCCTCAATTCTCTTCTGACAGCAAGGGCATTTTTTCCATTCAACTTTAGGTGCTTCATCACCGCCGATATGGAAATACGGTGCAGGAAAAAGGTCACACACTTCGTTTATTACATCTTTAACAAACTCAACCGTTCTGTCCTTACCCGGGCAAATAGGCCTGTTCCAATCATATTGCTTAAGCTTTCTTTGAGGAATAGCACCGCCGAAGTAGCCCGGCACATCCCTGTTAAGCTCACGGCAGGCAAGCCACGGATAAGCGGCAATTGCAGCGGCACAATGAGCCGGAAAATCAATCTCAGGCACAACCATAATGCCACGCTCATCTGCATAAGCAATTATTTCTTTGATTTCCTCCTGCGTATAATAGCCCTCATAAGGTTCATTGATAATATCTGTACTGCCCCAACCGTTAATTTGGGTATAAGCCCTTTTAGAGCCGATTTCGGTTAAAAGCGGATATTTTTTAATTTCAATTCTCCAGCCGGTATCATCCGTCAAATGCCAATGAAAAACATTAAGTTTCATCATAAACATCATATCAAGCATTTTTTTGACATATTCTTTGCCAAAGAAATGGCGACTTTCATCAAGCTGAAGCCCTCGCCAAGAAAATCTCGGTTTATCATTTATCACACAGCAAGGAATTTCCTTGCCGCCAAGTTCAAACCTGCCAAGCTGGCGAAGTGTTTGAAGTGCATAATATGCACCTTTTTCACTTGAAGCGGATATATTGATTTCATTATTTGTTACTTCAAGTTTGTATTCTTCATCATCAAGTGAAGAATCTTTTTTTATTTTGAGCTTTCCGTCTTGACTTCTTTCAAGATTTAAAAGTTTCAATTCAAAATCGGAATTAACCTTGAGATGTGCATCTATCGCAAATACTCCGCTTTTTTCCTGAGCGTAGTATGGAAGCGGTATTAACTGCAACATAAAATTACCTCACAATATAGAATTTATTTTACCACAATATGCTAATTGTATCATATTATAATTCAAAACTCAACTGTTTAAGCATTTTGTAAATGATTAGTAACTATTATAAATCTAAAAATGTTTCAATTTGGCATAATTTGTCAAGTACGGGGGCATTTGTTGTTTCAAGCACATCTTTACTTTGATGCCCGCAAGATACAAGTATACAGTCACATCCTATTTGATTTGAAACCTCAAAATCATGCGTTGTGTCCCCTATAAAAAGAACTTCACTTTTTGAAATGCTGTTTTTATCAAACCAATTTTTTGCTATACCTGCCTTGCCTACCGCCAAATCATCATCAATACCGAGAATATCATCAAAATAATTTTGAATACCAAAATGTTCGACTTGGTTTAAAAGTCTGTTTTTTTCACATGCGGATACAATAATTTGCTTTATATTTTGGCTTTTTATACGGCGAAGTACATTTTCAGCCTCGCTGTTAATCTTTGCGGTAAACTGCAAAGCGGTGTACACTTCAACATATATTTTTGCCAAATCATCAAACCTGTCTTTTGAAAAGTCGAAGCCTGCTTTTTGATAATAATCACTTACGGGAAAAGTAAAAATATTTTTATATAATTCGCTGTTAATTCTGTTTTTGTATCCTGTTTTTTCAAGCATTATATTCATAGTATCAACGCTGATTTTAACATCATCAAAAAGTGTTCCGTTCCAATCCCATATTATATATTTATACTTCATTTTATTCTTTATTATTGTTTGCACCGAAAATATCGGCAACTTCTGTTATTGATATGTACGCCTTTGGATCTATTGAATGAACTATCTCTCTCATTTTACCGATTTGAAATCTGTTAAGAACAAAATATATAACCGTTTTATCTTCATTTGAATAATAACCTTTTGCGTCATAAAAGGTTATACCGTTTTCAAACTTTTCTGAAAGAGATTTACATATTTCCTTTTGCTTGGTAGTAATAATTAACGCTGATTTTGAACGGTCAAAGCCTTCAATAATATAGTCAACGGTTTTAAGTGCCACAATGTAAGCCACTATTGAATAAAGCGGCAAAATCCAGCTTTGAAAAACAATGCCGCATATTATATAGAGTATTACATTATATATCATTACAAATGTTCCTACCGTCAGCGACAGTTTTTTTGCAAATACAACCGCCAAAACTTCTATGCCGTCCATTGCACCGCCAAAACGAATTGCAAGTCCACTGCCTATTCCCGAAATAAGTCCGCCGAAAATTGCACAAAGAAACAAATCATCTTTAGCAAGCGGTGAAAAGCTTGCAACATCAATCGGCAAAACATCGGTTATAAGCCAAGCCGATAAAGAGTATACAGCTACCACGAAAACAGAATAAATCGTAAATTCAATTCCCTGCCTTTTTGCGCCGAAAATAAAAATAGGAATATTAAGCACAATAAGAAAAACCGAAAGCGAAAGCCAATGCGGTGTAATTTGAGATAAAAACATTGATGTACCCGATATTCCGCTGTCATAAAGCCTTACAGGCTGAAGAAACACCGTTACCCCCACCGCGTTAATTATTCCGGCAAAAAAGAGAATTATAAAATTTTTGATTTTAAGTTTTTTCGCAAATTTCATATACCCTCCGAATACTATCTGTTTTATGAAAACAAGGGACTGTCGCTATTAGGCAGTCCCTCATATTTAATGATTATAATCAGTTACCTGAATTATTATTTGTTGTGGTGCTTTCGCCCTTTGATTCCATAAGCTTACACTCAACATTTTTAATTTTGATTTCGTTATTTTCAATTCTGGCAATAGTAAGCTTAACAGTATCACCCGGCTTTGAATCTGCCAAAACAGAAGTCAGCACATCAGTTGAAGTCATAGTTTTACCGTTAACTGCAACAATCATATCGTACTGCTTAACATCTTTGCTTGCAAGATCTGATGAACCGTCAATTGAGTTAATAACCATTGTACCCTCTGCATCCTTGTAACCTTTTTCTTCAAGTGCAGAAAGAATTGCAGAATAGTTGCTGTATTTCGTAAGCTGAACATATGTGATACCAAGCTTTGCTCTGCCCTCAACATAGCCTGATTTAATAAGGCTGTTAGCAGTTGAAATAGCTGTATCTGACGGAACAGCAAAGCCCATTCCTTCATATTCGGTGGCAGCGATTTTTGATGAATTTACACCGATAACCTGGCCCTGCATATTAAATAAAGCACCGCCGCTGTTACCTGGATTTATAGCCGCATCAACCTGAATACATTTATTATCATAGCCGATATTTGATGAAATAGGCCTATCAAGTGCCGAAATATAACCGCTTGTAAGTGAATTCATAAATTCAAGGCCGCCCGGGCAACCGATTGCAACAACCTGCTCGCCTACTGCAAGATTATCACTGTTTGCAAATTCGGCAACCTGAAGTCCCGTTGCGTTGATAGAAAGAACACCAATATCAGTCTGGCTGTCATATGCAACCATTGTGGCATCATATTCTTTTTTGTTATTAAGAGTTACAGTGAATTTTGTGCCGCCGCTGATAACATGTGCGCATGTAAGAATGTATGTTTTTCCGTTACTTTCGGACATTATTACACCTGAACCCTCGCCTGATTTTTGAGGGTCTGAACTGCCGGAACTATTGCTGTTATCACCATAATTATAGAAGTAGTTATATGCTTCCTGCTGCTGACTGTAAACAGTGATACCAACGCAAGAATCCATAACCTTTTGCGCAACGCCTGCTACGGTGAGGTTACCGCTGCTGTCTTTAGTTTCAACACTGTTACTGTCATTAGTTTTAACATCACTTGATGAATCCTGAGATTGAGAAGTTGAATTGTTATTTACGGAATTTTTATTACTGTCTATTACACCGGTAGCACCTAAAACAATACCGACAACTGCTACAAAAGCACAAATAACAAGAATAATTGCAACTATTTTACCGGCCTTATTTTTCTTTGGCGGCTTTGGTGAATTTCCGTTTTGTGAATTATTGTCATTTTGCGGTGGCTTGTAATAATTAGAGCCTGCCTGTTGATTATTATTAGCGTATGAATAATGATAAGTTGTATTACTATCCTGCGCTTGCTCATTTTGTGGTGGGTTATAATATGTTCCACCTGCATTTTGATTTGGCTGATAATAATCAGGTCTTGCTTGACCGTCTTTCTTTTCGCTATCAAAATCGCTCATTATTGTTTATCTCCTTTTTTGTAGATGGGGCTGTATTGCTTCGGCAATTTAAACACAAATTCGGCTGTATTTTCGCTTTCACTCTGCGCCCATATAGTACCGCTGTGCATTTCAACCATCATCTTTACTATATAAAGACCCAATCCTGCACCTTTAGCATCAAGGCCTCGTGATTTATCAACTTTATAAAATCTTTGGAAAACCTTTGAAAGCTCTTCCTTTTGAATTCCTATACCGCTATTTTTGATGTGCACTTCAACGAACCTGTCATCTTCATTCATAGTGACATTGATAAAGCCACCCTCGTTAGTGAATTTAACAGCGTTGTCAAAAATATTATAGATAACTTGATAAATCATATCCCTATCCGCTGTGATATAGGTAGGATTTAAATTTTCAAGACCTTCAATTTCAATATGCTTTTCCTCGATTTTTTGTTCAAAGGTTAAAAGTATATGAATAATTTGGTCTGAAATATCATAATTTTGCGGTTTCATTTCAAAACTGCCCGATTCAATTTTGCTCATATTAAGCATAGTAACTACAAGTCGGGTAAGTCGTTTAATTTCGCCGCTTACTATTTCAAGATAATAATCTGCTTTTTCTTTTGGAATTGTACCGTCAAGAATACCGTCTATAAATCCGCCGATAGAAGTCATAGGCGTTCTGAGTTCGTGCGATACATTAGATACAAAACTGCGCCTTGATGATTCAAGCACATCAAGTGAATCCGCCATATCGTTAAACGCTTTGCCGAGTTCCGCAAGTTCATCACAGCCTTTAACCTTAACTCTGTATGAAAAATCGCCGATTGCAAATTGCTTTGCGGCATTACTCATATCACGAAGAGGTTTTACAAAACTGCGTGTAAGATGCCAAATGCAAACGGATGATAAAAGCAAACACAAAATTGCACAGCAAAGGAAAATTTTAAATACAGCGTGAACAAGCTCGGCAGTGGTTGCCCTGCTTGTAGCAAATACAGAACCTATAATTTGATTTGAACTGTAAATAGGACAGCCGACAATATATGAGCGTTGGCCGCCTATTACCCCATTGCCTACATAGCTGCTTTCATAAACCTGGCGCAAAATAGTATCGCTTATATTATAATCGGTGTGATACGAGCAGTTACCGAATTTACCGAAAAACGGAAGCGAATCCGCCCTTTCTTTGCAAAGAATTATATTTCCCTCTGTATCACAAACAAAAATATCAGCGTCAACAGAGTTTGAAATAATCTTAAGTGCGCGGCATATCATTTCTTTTTCATCAGAATAGTTGTCATTCATATCTGCTACAAGAAGATTTGAACTTACACTGTTTGCAATTGACTCAACATTTTCCATAAGCAAATCGGTAGTTTGCCTTTGCGTATACGCACCGACCAATACAGTAAGCGTTGTACCCAAAAGGGTAAGCACGACAAGCATTATGGTTGAAAACAATAAAAAGTATTTAGCAAAAATATTATCCTTCAAAGTTTTTTTTGGAGGTAAGTCTATTTTTGTCATTGTTTAATTCCTTAATTACTCTTTGGTTTCGAACTTGTATCCTACACCCCAAACGGTTTTAAGTGACCATTTGTCAGATACACCCTCAAGCTTTTCACGAAGTCTTTTAACATGAACATCAACAGTTCTTGAATCACCGTAATAATCAAATCCCCATACTTCATCTAAAAGCTGGTCACGGGTATAAACTCTGTTAGGGTTTGAAGCAAAATGATATATAAGTTCAAGCTCTTTAGGCGGAGTATCAACTACAACACCTTTAACTTTAAGCTCATAATTAACTATATTGATTTCAAGGTTATCATATGTAACAACCTTTTTAGAATTTTCGTCAGCTTCATTATTCCCGCTTGTTCTTCTTAAAACAGCCTTAACTCTCGCCATAACTTCTTTAGCATCAAAAGGCTTTGTAACATAGTCATCCGCACCAAGTTCAAGGCCGAGTACTTTATCAAAAGTTTCGCCCTTTGCCGTAAGCATAATGATAGGTGCATTAGAAACTTTTCTGATTTCACGGCAAACCTGCCAGCCATCCATTTTAGGAAGCATAATATCAAGAAGTACAAGTTCAGGTGATTTAGCCTGGAACATTTCTACTGCCTGCTGCCCGTCATTAGCAACGAAAACAGAATAGCCTTCATTTTCCAAGTAAAGTTTTAAAAGTTCGCAAATGTTGCGGTCGTCATCAACAACCAAAATTTTTGTTCCCATAGCGTTTCTCCTTTTCTGTTATAATGCCATTTTATCACTGCATAGTGATGATTTTTTGTTGTTTTGGTTAACATTTTATAAAATTTATAAATAATTTTTGAATTAAATTTTGTGGTTATATTAAGTTTACCATTCTTTTCCTCTTTTTATACATCCTTCAACATGGTCAATAAACTGCTTTGCGCCCCTCGGTGAGCGTCCGCCCCTTCTTGTAGCCCACTGGTCAGCTTTGAAAAGAAGCTTATCCATATCAACACCGTGATTTTCAAAGTGCCTGTCATTCGCAAGTTTTTCAACAATATCAAGGTATTCTTTTTTATCAGGATTTAAGAATGTAATTGTAAGCCCGAATCTGTCAGAAAGTGAAAGTTGTTCTTGCATTGTGTCACCCTTATTAACATCATTTTCCCTGTCGGAAAAATTCTCTTTAATTAAATGGCGTCTGTTTGAAGTAGCGTAAATAATAGTATTTGGCTGTTTACCGGAAAGCGAACCCTCAAGTGCCGCCTTAAGTTCACTAAACGAAGTATCATTAGAATCAAAGCTTAAATCATCAATATAGATAATAAACTTCATTGGCGAATCGGCAATCTGCTCTCTTATAAGTGAAAGGTCGGCAACTGCACTTTTAGGAATTTCAATCATACGAAGTCCCTTTTGCCAATATTCATTAAGAATAGCGTGAACAGTTGAGCTTTTGCCTGTTCCCCTATCACCGTAAAGCAAAACATTATTTGCCGGGTGCCCTGCAATAAAGCTTTCGGTATTATCAATAACCTTATTTCTTTGAAACTCATAATTTTTCAAATCAGTCAAACGAATAGTATCAATTGAATTGACAGGTGTGATTTCCTCATCTCTCCAAGTAAACGCAATATTTTTAGCGTAAATACCGTATCCGTTTTCTCTATGATATTTTACAAGCTCATCTATTTGCTTATCCCAATTTTTATCAAGCGGTGCAAGTGCTTTGCCAACTTCCCAGCCCGGCAAAGTTAAAAGAATTTCTTTTATTTCTTCATCGTCAACACCGGCGATAATATCCTGTGCTGTAAGCGATGCAATTTCTTCAAGTTTTGCAAGATCGCTTTTAACAGCATTCATAACTGCAATTGAAAGTTCGCCCACTTTACCGGCACAAGCCGCTTTTGTAAAAATGTTATCATTAGTTAAAATCAATCTTGAAATATGCTTTTTCAAAGATTCGCTTTTGGCAAGTTCTTTAAAAAAGTAACTTTGAAGAGCTACCGTATCCTCCTCGTCATCACAAAGCAAATCATAAAGAGCCGAAAAAACATCATCATCTTCAAAATCATAAATGCAAAGTGATTCAATATAATATTTAAGTCTGGTTACCTTATTCATTACAACACCTCCAAGACTTACAAGTTTAGGTATTAAATATTATTATACCTATAATATATAGCATTTGTTCACAATTTACAAGTGATTAGAATAAAATCGTTATTATGAACAAATATTGAGTTTAAAAACACATTTTCGTTGTAAGATGTCTGACAACATATTGACTTTGACATATGACTTGTGTTATCATACAACATAAGAGGTGTTTATATGAGCAATACATCAAGACTTGCGGACAGCACCGCAAGTGAAATATTAAAAATGATAGAAGAACAGGAGCGTTTCAAAATCGGTGATAAATTGCCTAACGAAAACGATTTTGCTTCTGAACTCGGTGTCAGCCGTTCCACATTTAGAGAAGCGGTTAAAATACTTACAACATACGGTATTCTTGAAATAAAAAGGGGCAAAGGCACATTCGTCACATCAAATACAATTATAGATTCAAACGACTTGAGCGATATCACATCCGGACTTGACGATTTGTTTGAAATGAGGCTTATGTTTGAGCCTGATTGCGCCTATTATGCCGCTTTAAGAGCCACAGAGGAGGAAATTAAAATCATCTGTGAATGTGGCGAAGCTGTCGAAAAAAAGATACTTTCAGGTGAAGACAGAACAGTTGAAGAACAGAAATTTCACGAAAGTATTGCAAATGCAACACACAACGCATTCGTAAAGCAATTTATACCTATAATTTTCAACGCGATAAAAAAAGGTGTGGTTGTTTTGATGAAAGACAGTGATGTAAGTAAAGACAATATGAGCGATGACAGATTGATTATGGATTTTATTAAAAAAAGAAATCCTGACGGGGCAAGAACAGCAATGCGCCTGCATATTATACATGCAATGGAAGCCTTGCAAAAAAATTAAAATTAACTATTGACATTAGACAACAGACAAGTTATAATGACAATTGTAAAAGATATTTAGCGAGTGGTCGGACAACCGAGCAACGCAAATATTCAATTAAATATTATATTTTTGGAGGAAACAAAAATGGCAGAAGCTAGACTTTTTTACGAATCAGATTGTAATCTTGATGTACTTTCAGGTAAGACAGTTGCTATCGTTGGCTTTGGTTCACAGGGCCACGCACATGCACTTAACCTTCATGAAAGCGGTGTTAATGTAATCGTTGGCCTCTACAAAGGTTCAAAGTCATGGAAAAAGGTTGAAGACCTTGGATTAAAAGTAATGGAAACAGCAGATGCAGTTAAGGCTGCTGATGTAGTTATGATTCTTGCTCCGGATGAGAAGCAGGCAGCAATTTATAAGAAAGATATCGAACCAAACCTTAGAGAAGGTATGGCACTTGCATTTGCTCACGGTTTCAACATTCACTTCAAGCAAATCGTACCACCTGCAAATGTAGATGTATTTATGATTGCTCCTAAGGCTCCTGGCCACACAGTTCGTTCTGAATACAAAGAAGGTAAGGGTACACCTTGTCTTGTAGCTGTATATCAGGATGCAACAGGTCACGCTTGGGATATTGCTCTTGCATACGGCGCAGGTATCGGTGGTGCTCGTGCAGCTATCCTTGAAACAACATTCAAATGTGAAACTGAAACTGACCTCTTCGGTGAGCAGGCAGTTCTTTGCGGCGGCGTTACAGCTCTTATGAAAGCAGGTTTTGAAACACTTGTAGAAGCAGGCTATGACCCAAGAAACGCTTACTTTGAATGTATCCACGAAATGAAGCTTATCGTTGACCTTATCTATGCAGGCGGCTTCAAAGAAATGAGATATTCAATTTCTAACACAGCTGAATTCGGTGATTACGAAACAGGTAAGAGACTTATTACTGACGAAACAAAGAAAGAAATGAAGAAAGTTCTCGAAGAAATTCAGGACGGTACATTTGCTTCAAAGTTCATCACAGAAGCTAACAACGGTTGGGCTCACTTCAAAGCAAAGAGAGAATTGGAAGCTAACCATCAGCTTGAGCAAGTTGGCGAAAAGATTCGTTCAATGTACAGCTGGTATGGTGAAAACAAGTACGCTGAAAAGTAATTTGCATACAATATATCTAAAAAGGACTGCTCACGCAGTCCTTTTTATTTTATCTTTACATATGAAGTTTTATTTGATAAAATAAAATTGGAGGTAGTTATATGAAACAACTAATTAAAATTTCGGCTTCCCTGCTACTGATTATGATAGTTTTTACAGCCTGCACATCAAGTGAAAAAGATGTATACAAAAGTGTTATAGGATTATTCAATATTGAATGTGTAAATTCAGACTTTGAAAAAACCGAAAGTTCTTCATCCGGTGTAAATGACCGAATAGCATATCAAATAAAAGTAAGTGATAAAGAGCGCGAAAAATTTTTAAAATTTTACAAAGAATGTGAAAACAGCGAATACTGCAAAATACCTAAAGGGCAAAACAATTTTGACATTTTATGCAGTAACTTAAATGAAGATTTCGGCAGTTATACGGCTGTATCACGCGGTTATTTTGCGCTATGTAATGCCGACGGTGATTTGACACCTGATCTTGATTCAAAATCAATTTCACAATTCGATTTTGATTTTTATTCGGCTATGATATTTGATGTAGATACAAACACACTTTATCTTTATAAATATTCTGCTTCTTAATATATTTACAACTATGAAAAAAGGACTTGAAGAATTTAATCTTCAAGTCCTTAATTATATTATTTAGGTATTATCAGTCAACAAGCTCGATGATGCACATTTCTGCTGCGTCACCACGACGAGGGCCTGTTTTGATAATACGGCAATAACCGCCGTTTCTTTCTGCATACTTAGGAGCAATTTCATCAAAAAGCTTCTTAACTACATCTTCCTTAGTTACATAAGAAAGAACCTGTCTTCTTGAATGAAGTGTGTCGTTCTTACCGAGAGTAATCATCTTCTCAGTCATTGCACGAACTTCTTTTGCTCTTGTAACGGTAGTTTCAATCTTGCCGTTTTCTAAAAGAAAAGTAACCATACCTCTGAGCATAGACTTTCTATGGTCAGTAGGACGTCCTAACTTTCTGCTACCTGGCATTGAAATTCCCTCCTTTAGTCCTCATCCTTAGCAAGTCCGAAACCTAATGAGCCGAGCTTTGCTACGACTTCATCAAGTGACTTACGGCCAAGGTTTCTAACTTTCATCATATCTTCTTCAGATTTTCCGATTAAATCTTCTACTGTATTTATGCCTGCTCTCTTCAAACAGTTGAATGAACGAACTGAAAGGTCAAGTTCTTCAATAGTCATTTCAAGAACTTTTTCTTTATTGTCGTCATCCTTTTCAACCATAATGTCTTGATTGCCAATCTCTTCAGAAAGGTCAACAAAGAGCATAAGATGGTCATTGAGAATTTTTGCAGCAAGTGAAGCTGCTTCATCAGCCGGAATAGTACCGTCTGTCTCAATGTCGAGAATGAGTTTATCAAGGTCAGTTTGCTGACCTACACGGGTGTTTTCTACTGTGTAGTTAACCTTTAAAACAGGAGTATAGATTGAGTCAATAGCGATAGTGCCGATTGGTAAATCCATAATCTGCTTGTTGCGGTCACAAGGAACATATCCTCTGCCGTGATTAGCAGTAAGTTCCATATTTACACTTGCACCTTCATCAAGATAAGCAATATGAAGGTCAGGATTAAGAATTTCAACATCTGCGTCGTGCTGAATATCAGCAGCAGTGATTTCACCCTCGCCTGAAGCCTCAATATAAAGAGTCTTCGGCATCTCATCATGTATCTTTAAGATAACATTTTTGAGGTTAAGAACGATCTCAGTTACATCTTCCTTAACATGCGGAATTGTTGAAAATTCGTGTAAAACACCATCAATCTTAACAGAAGTGATAGCATAACCAGGAAGTGATGAGAGAAGAACTCTTCTCATTCCGTTACCAAGAGTTGTACCAAAACCTCTTTCAAGAGGTTCAACAACAAATCTTCCTGTGCTACGGCTTCCGACAGTAGATACATCTACAATCTCGATTTTAGGCTTATCAATTTCGATCATTTAAAAGCCTCCTAATAAAATGTTGTATTTTGTTTTCGCTAAATAACAGCCAAACACTATTATTTAGAGTAGAACTCAACGATTAAATGCTCTTCAACAGGATAATCAATGTCATCACGCTGAGGTAATGCAACAACCTTTGCTGTGAGTTCAGCTGCGTTTACTTCAAGCCACTTAGGAGCTGTGCCGTAAGCACCCTCTTCTTTAACAAGCTTGAATCTGCCATTGTCCTTGCTCTTGTCAACGACTGCGATAACATCTCCTGCCTTAACGAGATAAGATGGAATGTTTACTTTCTTGCCGTTTACGGTGAAATGACCGTGAGAAACTGCCTGTCTTGCTTCACGACGAGTCTTACAAAAGCCTGTTCTGAAAGCAACATTATCAAGGCGGGTTTCAATCATTGTAAGAAGAACTGCACCTGTCTGTCCCTGAGCTTTAGCAGCCTTCTCATAATAGGTGTGGAACTGCTTTTCAAGAATGCCGTAGATAAACTTAACTTTCTGCTTTTCGTTAAGCTGCATAGCATATTCGCTCTTCTTACGGCGATTCTTACTATAAGAATTTCTAAATGTATCCTTATTTGTATAACCCATAACAGCCGGTGAAATACCGAGTGCTTTGCAACGCTTTGCAATAGGTTCTGAATTCTTTGCCATATTTTACTACACCTCCAATAAACTATACACGACGTCTTTTTGGTGGACGACAGCCGTTATGTGGGATAGGAGTAACATCTTTGATAAGACTTACTTCTAAGCCGGCTGTTTGAAGAGCTCTGATAGCAGATTCTCTACCTGAGCCAGGTCCCTTAACGTATACTTCAACATATTTCATACCATGTTCCATAGCAGCCTTTGCAGCGGTTTCAGCAGCAGTTGCAGCAGCAAATGGAGTTGATTTTCTTGAACCACGGAAACCCATTTCTCCGGCAGAAGCCCAAGAAACAGCATTACCGTTCATATCGGTAATAGTTACGATTGTGTTGTTGAAGGTTGATTGGATATGGGCAGCACCACGCTCGATGTTCTTCTTCTCACGGCGTTTGCGTGAGCCTGTGGTCTTCTTAGTAGCCATACTTATTTGTTCCTCCTACTATTTCTTCTTGTTTGCTATGGTCTTTTTAGGACCTTTGCGTGTACGAGCATTGTTCTTTGAAGTCTGACCTCTTACAGGAAGACCCTTTCTATGTCTTACGCCACGATAGCAACCGATTTCTATAAGTCTTTTAATGTCAAATGCTGTGTTTCTACGAAGGTCACCTTCAACAGTGAGGTTGTGGGTGATGTAGTCACTGAGCTTTTTAACATCGTCTTCTGTTAAGTCTCTGCAACGGGTGTCAGGATTGATGCCAGTTGCTTTGATGATTTCGTTAGAGGTTGTGCGACCGATACCGTAGATATAGGTAAGGCCGATTTCAACTCTCTTGTCATTAGGTAAGTCAACACCTGAAATACGTGCCATTTTACAGTTTACCTCCGATTATTTATTCAGGATTAGCCCTGACGCTGTTTGTGCTTTGGATTTTCACAGATAACCATTACTTTTCCATTGCGCTTAATTACTTTGCACTTTTCGCAAATTTTCTTTACAGAAGGTCTTACTTTCATTCTGAATATCCTCCTAATTATTACTTTGAGCGCCATATAATACGACCTTTTGTAAGATCGTATGGGGACATCTCAATCGTTACCTTGTCACCGGGAAGTATACGAATATTATTCATTCTGAGCTTCCCACTGATGTGGGCTATAATGATGTGGTCATTTTGTAATGTTACTTTAAAAGTTGTATTAGGTAACACTTCAACCACGGTACCCTCAACTTCTATCATATCTGACTTTGACATCTTATACCTCGCTAAAATTTTATTATTTACGATTGATGTTTTTCTATTTAACTGGAATCACATTACGGCGTAATCGCCAGCAATTGATTAAAGCCTCAGACTTTAGTTAAAATAACAGGACCGTTTGGCGTAATCGCAATTGTATGCTCAAAATGAGCTGCAAGCTTGCCGTCAGCGGTTTTGACGGTCCAACCGTCTGAAAGCTGTTTAACCTTGTAGGTTCCCAGATTTATCATTGGTTCAATTGCCAATGTCATTCCGGGTAACAGTCTGATACCACGGCCTGCGTGACCGAAGTTTGGTACGCTTGGTTCTTCATGAAGTTTTGTTCCGACACCGTGACCTACAAAGTCACGAACAACGCCGAATCCACGCTCTTCGCAGTATTCCTGCACTGCATGGCCAATGTCACCGATTCTGTTGCCTGGAATTGCTTGTTCAATACCTTTATAAAGGCTTTCACGAGTAACATCCATCAGCCGCTTTGCCTCGTCAGAGCATGTGCCGCAGGCAAATGTGGCAGCATTATCACCATTGTAACCGTTTTTAGCAGCTCCCAAATCTATGCTGACAATGTCACCCTCTTTGAGAATTCTGTCAGCCTTTGGGATTCCGTGAATAACTTCATCATTTATAGATATACATGCGGTAGCAGGAAATCCACCGTAGTTTAAAAAGTTTGGAGTTGCACCGTGTTTTTTAATAAACTTATATGCAATCTCATCAATTTCCTTGGTAGAAACGCCCGGCTTAACTGCCTCGCCTGCTACCAATAATGCTTCAGCCGAAATCTGACAAGCTTCTTTCATAAGCTCAAGTTCGCGGCTACTTTTTAGCACTATCATGTTAATCCTCCAATGCAGCGTAAACGAGTGCTGTTGTTTGTGCAACTTCCTCCTGGCCTTCTACGACAACAAGTTTACCAAGCTTATCATAGAAATCTTTAAGTGGTTCTGTCATTTGGTGATATTCTGCCAAACGAGCAAGAACTGTTTCAGGAGCATCGTCCTTACGCTGTACAAGTTCACCGCCACATGCATCGCAAATGCCTTCCTTTGCAGGCTTCTTATATTCAATATGATAAGAATTAGCACATTTTGAGCAAACGCGACGGCCACTCATTCTTTTTGTTATTTTTTCATCCGGTACCTCAATGTCAAGCACCTTATCAATATCAATACCTGAATCTAAAAGTGCCTGAGCCTGAGGGATGGTTCTTGGAAAACCATCAAGAATGAAACCATTTTCGCAATCTTTTTCTTTGAGTCTGTCCTTGATAATACCGATAACAACTTCATCGGGAACAAGCTGACCTGCGTCCATAAACGATTTAGCTTTTATTCCCATCTCTGTACCGTCTTTAACAGCAGCACGGAGAATATTACCTGTTGAAATTGCCGGAATACCGTATTTTTCAACAATCTTTTCTGCCTGAGTACCTTTACCTGCACCCGGAGCACCGAGAAGAATAAGTTTCATAATATATACTCCTATAATTTATTAGTCAAGGAAGCCTTTATAATGACGCATCATCATCTGTGACTCTAACTGACGAACTGTTTCAAGTGCTACACCGCACATAATGATAAGTGATGTACCGCCAAGTGAGATTGTCATACCACCATCGTTTCCGCCTTCTGTGAGTGGCTTGATTGCTGCATCACAAATAAGTGAATAAACGATTGGGAAGAGTGCGATAACCGAAAGCATCAAAGCACCGATAAGTGTAAGCCTTGAAAGAACTCTGAGAATGTAATCAGAAGTTGGCTTACCAGGCCTGATACCCGGAATTGCGCCATTGTTTTTACGCAAGTTGTTTGCCATTTCTATTGGATTGTACTGAATTGTACTATAGAAATAAGCAAAGAAGATGATAAGAAGGAAGTACATACCTGCGTACCACCATGAGTCACCCTGGAAAGCTTTGAAGAACTTTTCCCAGAAAGTGCCTTCATACTTATCAGCTGAAAGGAACATTTGAACTGTTCCAGGAAGAGAGAGAATTGAAGAAGCAAAGATTACCGGAAGCACACCGCTCATATTTACCTTAATAGGCATATGAGTTGACTGGCCACCCATCATCTTTCTTCCGACTACACGCTTTGCGTAAGAAATTGGAAGTCTTCTCTCTGAGTTATCCATAAATACGATGTATGCAATCATAAGTAAGAAGCATACGATTACTACAGGAACAAGTATTTTATAAACAAGTCTGCCGGTATCAAGATACTGGAAGAGCTGCTTGATAAGTGTTGGGAAACGAGATACGATACCTGCAAAAAGAATAATTGAAATACCGTTGCCGATACCACTGATTGTAATCTGCTCACCAAGCCACATAATAACTGCTGTACCTGCAGTTAAAACAATTATGATAACAAGTGCCTGGAAAACTGCGTTGAAACCGGTGAACTGTGCGCCGTTAACATCAGTCATAAGGTAATTGTTACTACGAAGATAGAAGTAATAAGCAACAGACTGAAGAATACCGAGTGCTACTGTTACAAAACGAGTAATAGAAGCAAGCTTCTTTCTTCCTTCTTCGCCTTCCTTCTGTAATCTCTCGAGTGCAGGAATTGCAACTGCGAGAAGTTGAATGATAATTGAAGAGTTGATATACGGTGTGATCGACATAGCAAAAATTGTACCGTATGTGAATGCACTACCTGTCATCAAACTTAAATAAGTGAGAATTGTGTTACCCTTACCAACATTGATTTCATCTACAATGTTAAGAAACGGTACCGGAATGACTGAACCTATTCTAAAAACGAGGATGATAAATGCTGTAAACAAAAGCTTTTTGCGAATGTCAGGCACCTTCCACGCATTGATCATGGTTTTAATCATTAGAGCACCTCCACCTTGCCACCTGCAGCTTCAATCTTTGCCTTAGCTGATTCACTGATTGCAGCAACTTTTACAGTGATTGCCTTAGTGATTTCGCCTTTACCGAGAACCTTAACACCGTCAAGTGTCTTCTTAATAACACCTGCGTCTTTAAGGCTCTGAGCATCAACTGTTGCGCCGTCTTCAAATCTGTCATTAAGTGTTGAAAGATTTACGACAGCATATTCAGTAGCGAAGATGTTGTTAAATCCTCTCTTAGGAACTCTTCTTTGAAGTGGCATCTGACCACCTTCAAAACCAGGGCGTCTGCTGTAACCTGAACGGGACTTTTGACCTTTTTGGCCTTTGCCTGAAGTCTTACCCTGTCCTGAAGCAGTACCTCTGCCTATTCTCTTTACGCTCTTTTTAGAGCCTTCTGCAGGAGAAAGTTCATGTAATTTCATATTATCTGCACCTCCCCTTATTCTTCTACGATAGTTACAAGGTGAGCAATCTTTGTAAGCTTACCCTGTGTCTGTGCATTATCAGGCTGAACTGTTACATTGCCGATTTTGCGAAGACCGAGAGAGTGGGCTGTGGCAATCTGGTCTTTCTTACTGCCGATTAAGCTCTTTGTAAGCTTGATTTTAATGTCTGCCATTATTCCACCCTCCTTAACCTAAAATTTCTTTGGTTGCCTTGCCGCGAATTGCAGCAACTTCATCAGCTGTGCGAAGCTGACTTAAACCGTTAATAGTAGCTCTTACTACATTGCAAGGGTTGTTTGAACGGATAGCCTTTGTTCTGATATCTTTGATACCTACTGTTTCAACAACAGCACGAACAGGACCGCCGGCGATAACACCGGTACCTTTTGGAGCCGGCATGAGGAGAACCTCACCTGCACCGAACTTACCCTTTATCTCGTGAGGAATTGTTGTTCCCTTAAGAGCAACCTTAATTACATTTTTCTTTGCATCCTCGATACCCTTACGGATTGCATCAGGAACTTCGCCTGACTTACCGATACCGAAGCCTACAAGACCGTTACCATCACCAACAACTACAAGTGCTGCGAATTTGAAAATTCTACCGCCCTTTACAGTCTTAGATACACGGTTAATAGTAACTACTCTTTCTTCAAGTTCCATTGAAGATACGTCAATCTTTGCCATAAAAATTTACCTCCTTCGTTAGAACTTAAGTCCGCCTTCACGAGCACCGTCTGCTACTGCAGCAACGCGTCCGTGATATACGTAACCGCCGCGGTCAAATACACATTCTTCAATGCCCTTTGCCTTGGCTCTTTCTGCTAATGTCTTACCAACAGCCTTAGCTGCTTCTACATTACCGCCGTACTGAGCGAATTCCTTTTCAACAGTTGATGCTGATGCAATTGTTACACCTGCAACATCGTCGATTAACTGAACGTAAATATTGCTGAGAGAGCGATATACGTTAAGTCTTGGACATTCAGCAGTACCGCTGATTTTGCCACGAACTCTTGTGTGGCGTTTTTGTCTTGCCTTATTGGCGTCTTGTCTTGAAACCATTGTATTTCACTCCTTCCCTTATTTCTTACCAGCTTTTCCTTCTTTACGACGGATATGCTCTTCGGCATATTTGATACCCTTACCCTTATAAGGTTCAGGTGGTCTCTTTTCACGAACCTGAGCTGCGAACTGACCAACCATCTGCTTATCTGCACCGCTGATTACGATAGCGTTTGCTGAAGGACATTCAACTTTAATACCTTCCGGAGCTTCCATTGTAACCTGATGTGAGAAACCAAGGTTCATAACAAGGTTATTGCCCTGCATTTGAACACGGTAACCAACACCGTTAACTTCAAGGTTCTTCTTGAATCCCTCTGTAACACCTACTATCATATTGTGAATAAGTGTACGGGTTAAACCGTGAAGTGATCTGTTTTCTTTAGCATCGTTAGGTCTGCTAACGATGATTTCACTGCCCTCAATGCTGACTGTCATGTTTGGATGTGCATCCATTGAAAGAGTACCGTTTGGACCCTTTACGGTAACAGTTGTACCGTTGACATTTACATCAACACCGGCAGGAATTGTAATAGGTTTTAAACCGATACGTGACATCCTGACTGTACCTCCTTACCAAATGAATGCTAAAACTTCGCCGCCGACATTCTGCTTGCGAGCTTCTCTATCTGTCATAATGCCCTTTGAAGTTGAAACGATTGCAACACCGAGTCCCTTCATAACCTTTGGCATTTCTTCAACATTTGAATAAATACGAAGACCTGGCTTTGAAACTCTGCGAAGACCTGTGATAACCTGGCTCTTACCTTCGCCGTACTTAAGTGTTACACGAATAACACCCTGCTTGCCGTCTTCAATAATTTTATAATTTTTGATATAACCTTCATCAACAAGAATCTGAGCAATTGCCTTCTTCATGTTTGACGCAGGAATATCTACTGTATCGTGCTTTGCTGAATTTGCATTACGAATTCTTGTAAGCATATCAGCGATTGGATCTGTAATATGCATTGATAATTCCTCCTTATTTAATTAGCAATTCTCAGTTCTTACCAAGATGACTTCTTTACACCAGGAATCTCACCCTTGTGAGCAAGTTCTCTGAAGCAAATTCTGCATACACCGTACTTACGAAGATAAGCGTGAGGTCTACCGCAGATTTTGCATCTGTTGTACTGTCTTGTTGAATACTTAGCAGGCTTTGCAGCCTTAACTTTCATAGATGTTTTTGCCACGATAATCCCTCCTTACTCTGAGAATGGAGCACCGAGTAACTTAAGAAGTTCTCTGCCCTCTTCATCTGTGTTTGCAGTTGTTACCATGATGATGTCCATACCGCGAACAGCATCAATTTTGTCATACTCGATTTCAGGGAAAATCAACTGTTCTTTGATACCCATAGCATAGTTGCCACGGCCATCGAATGAGTTAGGGTTGATACCTCTGAAGTCACGAACTCTTGGAAGTGCCAAATTGAAGAATCTTTCAAGGAATTCATACATTCTGTCACCACGAAGAGTAACTTTTACACCGATTGGCATACCTTCACGAAGTTTGAAGTTAGCAACCGACTTCTTTGCACGGCAGATAACCGGCTTTTGACCTGTGATGATTTGAAGGTCATTTATGATAGCGTCTACTACCTTTGAATTTTCACGGGCTTCACCGCAACCAACATTGATTACAATCTTGTCAAGCTTTGGGATTTGCATAACAGATTTGTATCCGAATTTCTTCATCAACGCCGGAGCAATTTCGCTCTTATATGTTTCTTTTAAAACAGACATTGTTATGTTCCTCCCTTACTTAAAATTCATTTCCGCATTTCTTACAAACGCGGATGCCGCCCTTTTTGTGACCTACGCGTGTAGCTTCGCCACATTTAGGACATACGAGCTGTACTTTTGATGCATAAAGAGCTGATTCAACTTCAATAAGACCGCCAGGCTCGCCCATCTTTTTAGGTTTAACATGCTTTGTAACAACATTAACCTTCTTAACGATAACTTTGCCTTCGGCCGGGCTTACTGCTACAACTTCGCCCTTAACACCTTTTGACTTACCGCTGAGTACCATTACAGTATCACCGGTTTTAACAAACATTTTACTCATTTATACGCACCTCCATTAAAGAACTTCCGGAGCGAGAGAAAGGATTTTCATATAATCCTTTTCACGAAGCTCACGAGCTACTGGTCCAAAAATACGGGTGCCACGAGGGGTTTTATCCTCTCTGATAATTACGGCAGCATTTTCATCGAAACGAATATACTGACCGTCGTCACGACGTACACCTTTAGTTGTACGAACGATGACTGCCTTAACAACTTCGCCCTTTTTAACAACGCCACCAGGTGCTGCCTTCTTTACGCTGGCTACGATTACATCACCGATATTTGCATATCTTCTGCCTGAACCGCCTAAAACTCTGATGCAAAGAAGTTCTTTTGCGCCTGTGTTGTCTGCAACTTTAAGACGACTTTCCTGTTGTATCACAGCATTTTCCTCCTTCGTACTGCAAAATAACACTTTGCTACATTGCAGTTATTATTTTATTGACTAAATTATTTAAAAAAGCTGTAAATCGCAACGATTATTTAGCTTTCTCAACGATTTCAACCACACGCCATCTCTTATCCTTGCTGTATGGGCGACATTCCATAATAAGAACCTTATCACCGATACCACATTCATTGTTTTCGTCGTGTGCTTTATACTTAACTGTATCGTTTACAATCTTGTTGTAAAGTGGATGACGAACTCTGTTCTTGATTGTTACAACAACAGTTTTGTCCATCTTATCACTTGTTACGATACCTACTCTTGTCTTTCTGAGGTTTCTTTCCATTTTCAGTTACCTCCTTTAATTAAGAATTGCTGCTCTCAAGTTCGATTTGACGCTCAACTGTTTTGATGCGTGCAATATCTTTCTTGACAGCTTTAATTCTCATAGGGTTGTCGAGCTGGTTGATTGCTTGCTGGAAATGAAGGTTGAAAAGCTCTTCTTTTAATTCTGCAAGCTTCTTTGATCTCTGTTCTGCTGAAAGAGCCTTAATTTCTGATGCTTTCATTACTGCTCGCCTCCCTCTTCTTCTTTCTTTACAAACTTACATTTAACTGGAAGTTTGTTTGCGGCAAGACGCAAAGCCTCACGAGCTGTTACTTCGTCAACACCGCCAAGCTCGAACATAACTCTGCCCGGCTTAACTACTGCTACCCAGTAGTCAACATTACCTTTACCTTTACCCATACGGGTATCAGCAGGTCTTGCTGTAATTGGCTTATCAGGGAATATCTTGATCCATACTTTACCGCCACGCTTTGTGTAACGTGTCATTGCGATACGGGCAGCTTCAATCTGTGCTGCTGTGATCCATGCAGGCTCAGTAGTCTGCAAACCGAATTCACCGTAAGTTACCTTGTTGCCTCGAGTAGCCATACCGGTCATACGACCTCTATGCTGCTTTCTGTGTTTTACACGCTTAGGTAAAAGCATTACTTTCTTCCCCCTTCTCTACGATTTGTTCTTCTCTTATTACGAGATTCGCGGAGTACTTCGCCCTGGTAAATCCATGTCTTAACACCGATCTTACCGTAAGTTGTGTTTGCTTCTGCAAAACCATAGTCGATGTCAGCACGAATTGTTTGAAGTGGAATTGTACCCTCTTTATAAGTTTCTGAACGAGCGATTTCAGCACCGCCGATTCTACCTGAAACCATAATTTTAATACCACGAGCGCCAAGTCTCATTGTATTTCTGATAGCACCCTTAACTGCTCTTCTGAAAGATACACGTCTTTCAAGCTGCTGAGCAACTGACTGTGCTACGAGTGTTGCATTGAGGTCCGGCTGCTTGATTTCAACGATGTTGATGAAAACTTCGTTAGCATCTTTGCCGAGCTTCTTTGCACAAACTGCCTTGAGCTTTTCGATTTCAGCACCCTGCTTACCAATAACCATACCTGGCTTTGCGCAGTGAATGTTGATTCTAACTCTTTTAGCATCTCTTTCAATTTCTACTTTTGGAACACCTGCACCGTGAAGAGATTCAAGAAGGTAATTACGAAGCTTGTAGTCCTCTACAAGTGTATCACCAAACTCGCCCTTCTTTGCATACCAGCGAGAGTCCCAGTTCTTAATAACGCCGATTCTTAAACCGGTTGGATTACATTTCTGTCCCATTTAACTTTCCTCCTCGCTTAGTCTTCCAATTCCTTAACGGTAATTGTGATGTGTGATGTTCTCTTATTGATTCTGTAAGCTCTGCCCTGTGCTCTTGCCTGAATTCTCTTAAGAGTAGGACCTGCTGTTGCGTTGCAGTAGCTTACTACTAATCTTGATGTGTCCATATTATTATTGTTCTCAGCATTTGCAATTGCTGACTTAAGAACCTTCATTACAGGTTCGCAAGCAGCCTTCGGTGTGTACTGAAGAATAGCCATAGCCTTATCGGTAGGCTGATTTCTGATAAGATCAAGAACAATCTGCACCTTTCGAGGGGAGATACGGACATAAGTTGCTTTAGCTGTTGCTTCCATAATAATTCTCCTTCCGATTACTTAGATGTCTTTGAGCCGGCATGGCCTCTGAATGTTCTTGTCGGTGCGAATTCACCGAGCTTGTGTCCAACCATATCCTCTGTAACATATACAGGAACATGCTTTCTTCCGTCATGAACAGCAAATGTGTGTCCTACGAATTCAGGGAAGATTGTTGAACTTCTTGACCAAGTTTTGATAACCTGCTTGTCGCCTGAAGCATTAAGAGCTTCTACTTTCTTATAAAGGCTGTCTTCTACATAAGCACCTTTTTTTGTACTTCTACTCATTAGTTAATCTTCTCCTTTCTTCTTATTTACCGTTACGACGGCGAACGATCATCTTGCTAGATGCCTTCTTCTTATTGCGTGTCTTATAGCCAAGTGCAGGCTTGCCCCAAGGAGTGCAAGGACCCGGACGGCCGACAGGTGATTTACCTTCACCACCACCGTGAGGGTGGTCATTAGGGTTCATTACAGAACCACGAACTGTTGGTCTCCAACCCATGTTACGCTTACGACCGGCTTTACCAATCTTAACATTTGCATGGTCAGTGTTACCAACAACACCAACTGTTGCCATACAATCTCTTGGTACATTTCTAAGCTCGCCTGAAGGAAGTCTAAGAAGTGCGTATGGACCTTCGAGAGCCATAAGCTGTGCACTGTTACCTGCTGAACGAGCAAGCTGTGCGCCGTTTCCAGGATAAAGTTCAACATTGTGAACGATTGTACCAACAGGCATATCCTTAAGTGCAAGAGCGTTACCTGCTACGATGTCTGCGTTAGGACCTGCCATAACAGTATCGCCAACTTTAAGACCTTCAGGAGCTGTGATATAGCTCTTTACACCGTCTTCATACTGAATAAGAGCGATATGTGCGCTTCTGTTTGGATCATATTCAATAGTCTTAACAGTTGCAGGCATATCAATCTTGTTTCTCTTGAAATCGATTACACGATATTTTCTTCTGTTTCCGCCACCACGATGACGAACTGTAATTCTTCCGTAAGAGTTACGACCTGACTTCTTATTGAGAGGCTCAAGAAGAGATTTTTCAGGAGCAACCTTTGAGAGTGAAGAATAATCAGTTACTGACATATTTCTGCGTGAAGGAGTGGTAGGCTTGTAATTCTTAATTGCCATTATTTTTCTCCTTTCCGGATAACTTTGCGAAAGGATGGCACCTTTCATACCTCATCATCCGAAATACTTTATGTTATATACTAATTATATATAGGTTGTGATTACATCATATCGTTGAAGAATTCAATTTCCTTTGAATCTTCTGTAAGAGTAACGATTGCTTTCTTCCAAGATGGAGTGTAGCCTTCGTGCATACCCTGACGACGCTTCTGGCCTCTTACATTCATTGTGTTTACCTTAGCAACCTTTGTGCCAGGGAAAACAGATTCAACAGCCTTAGCGATTTCGATTTTGTTTGCATCTTTTGCAACCTTGAAGGTATATTTCTTAGTCATAATACCCATCATTGATTCTTCAGTGATGATAGGCTTAAGAATAATATCCTGAGCTGTTCTCATTATGCATATACCTCCTCAATCTTCTTTGCTGCGTCCTTAAGAACTACGAAAGAATCGCAGTTAAGGATGTCATAAACACAAAGTGTGTTTACAGTAGCTACCTTAACACCTTCGATGTTACGAGCGCTCTTGTAAATTTGTTCATTGCTCTCTGCTGTAATAATGAGAGTCTTTTTAGCTGCCTTAAGGCCCTTGAGCATTGCAACAACATTCTTTGTCTTAATGCCGTCGAACTCAACCTTATTAACAACCATCATTTCGCCTTCTGCAACCTTTGTTGAAAGTGCAGACTTCATAGCGAGTCTCTTAACCTTCTTGTTGAGGTTAACTGTATATTTTCTTGGCTTTGGACCAAGAGCGATACCGCCGTGTGTCCACTGTGGACTTCTTGTTGAACCCTGACGAGCTCTACCGGTACCCTTCTGTCTCCAAGGCTTTGCACCGCCACCGCTAACTTCTGAACGAGTGAGAGTTGACTGTGTGCCTTGACGCTGATTAGCAAGATAGCTAACAACTGCAAGATGCATTGCATATTCGTTTGGCTCAATGCCGAATACTGAATCTGCAAGTTCTAATTTTGAGGTTTTCTTACCTTCTTGGTTATAAACCTGAACCTGTGCCATTACTTATCTCTCCTTTCGTTAAGCTTTAACTGCGTCTGCGATTACAACAATTCCGCCCTTTGGACCAGGGATAGCGCCCTTAATTGCGATAAGATTGTTTTCTGCATCAACCTTAGCAATCTTGAGGTTTTGAACTGTTACTGTTTCGTGACCGTAGTGACCTGCCATCTTCTTACCCTTGAATACTCTTGAAGGGCTTGAACAAGCGCCGAGTGAACCTGCGTGACGGTGGTTAGGACCTGTACCGTGTGTCATTCTGAGTCTTGAGAAGTTCCAACGCTTAATAGCACCGGCTGTTCCGTGACCCTTGCTTGTTCCCTTAACATCAACAACTTCGCCAACTTCAAATGTGTCAGCCTTAAGGATGTTACCAACCTCAATGCCATCAATGCTGTCAAGACGGAATTCTTTAAGTGTTTTCTTTGGAGCTACATCAGCTTTATCAAAGTGACCCTTCATTGGCTTGTTTACGCGTGATACCTTAACATCACCAAAACCAACCTGGATTGCTTCATAGCCGTCATTCTCCATTGTCTTAATCTGTGTTACTGTGCAAGGACCGGCTTCAACTACTGTTACAGGAACTACATTGCCTGCTTCGTCAAAGATCTGAGTCATGCCAATCTTCTTGCCGATAAGACCTTTTTTCATGTTTATTTCCTCCTTCTGGTTATTGGTTGGGTTTCCCCAACATGACCTCAGCTGCGATTAGAGCTTAATTTCAATCTCAACGCCTGCTGGGAGCTCAAGACTTGTCAAAGCTTCAACAGTTTTGTTTGAAGGTCTGAGAATGTCGATGAGTCTTTTGTGTGTTCTTTGTTCGAATTGCTCACGGCTGTCCTTATACTTGTGAACAGCTCTGAGGATTGTTACCTTTTCAATCTCTGTCGGAAGAGGGATAGGACCGCTAACCTGTGCGCCTGTTCTCTTTGCAGTGTCAACAATCTTCTCAGCAGCCTGATCAACTAAACTGTGATCATAGCCTTTAAGTCTGATTCGAATCTTCACTTTACTTGCTGCCATTTTATTTCCTCCCTGAAAAATTATGGTGCGAGTACCGATATTTCAACCACGCTTCCGTGTGTTTCAAACCTCTCTTTAAATAAAACCGAATGAAAAAACATCATTCGGGCATAAGGAACGAATACACAGAAAATCTGCGTTCGCAAGTCACAGCTTGTAGTTTCCTATCGGTTCAGATGATTACAAATCATCTTCGTTTCGCCCGGTTTAAAATCGGACATACTCCGTATGAATTACCGTCGTGGGTTATGACGCAACCTCATACATCATCGCATATCTATGGTGAATCACTGATATATTATATATTTATATAATACACCCCGTTCACACGCTCGTTTATTATATATTATAAAGCCCTGCTTGTCAACACTTTTTTTATATTTTTTTAATATTTTTTCGCTTTTCCGAATTTTGTATATTTTAACAAAAACCAACGCAAAATTTCGTCAAAACTGCACAATAAAAAAATAAGGATCGCCCGAACCGACGATCCTTAAAATTATTCTTATTTGCACTTAACGGTTTTTACATTTGACCATTCACCATAAACTTTTCTACCGTTTACATTTTTGTATGCACGCACTTTTACATAATACTTTCTGCCCTTTGTAAAGTTCTTGCCCACATATGAAGTTTTTTTACCGCCCTTTACAATCTTTTTAGCTGAAAGTTTTTTGAAATTCTTATTTCTTGAATAATAAATTTGGTAACCGTTTGCACCTGATTTTTTATTCCAAGATGCTTTGATTGTATGTCTTTTTCTTGCGGAAGAAACGGATTTAAGGTTAACTTTACCAAGCTTTTTAACAGCTTTGTAATTTGATGTGTAAGAAGCACCGCACGAGCAGGTATATACATCATACCCCTGTGATTTATATGTAGATTTTACTGTATAAGCATAGTTGTAACTGTGCTGATGTGGTGAATTGATTGAGAATGAATAGAAGCACGAGTATGTGCCCTTTTCTATTTTTAAACAATAAGTCCCTGCATCAAGAGATACAGATTCAGATTTACTCGCTATACCTGTCGCGTCATTCTTGTATGCACGCCAACCACCTGCAATCCGTTCACCTGTTATTGAATAAACAGAAAAATCAATTGAGGCATTTGATTTAATATTGATAACTTGTGTTCCGTTTGGCACAGTGAAAGAATAAAAATCCACATCATCGTTTTCACCTAACATACCGTTATATGTTGTATCAAGTGAAATGGGATTAGCATTTCCTATAATATTGTCATTAACATCTAAACTTTCAGGGAAGCTCTCATTAGCAGAAGTGAATGAAGTCGAAATTTTATAGCTTTCATTAGAGCAATCTCTACAAACCATAAAATAATATGTTCCCGCTACTAAATAAGCACAAAATTCTTCATATGCTTTTCCCAAATTAAAATTAAATCCGATATTCTTTGATAAAATTTTTCTATCTAAATTTTTTGATGAATAAGCATAAAACGAATAACCAGTTGTGCCCTCTAAAACAAAATCAATCCTGCCTGACTGCGGTACATCAACTTTTAAAAAGTCAATATTGTCATTAGAAGAGAAATAACCCGTCGTTGTAGTGCCGAGAGTGTAACTCTTTGCTTTTGCCGTTGTGTCATAAGAGCCTGCACCTGCATACGCAGTCAAATCGAAACCCACTACTGCCGTAAGCATAATTATTGCCGACAGCAAAATACTTGTTAATTTTTTCATACTTTTACCTCTTTTTATATATTTTAGGACTGTGTCCGAATAAATAATACACCACATTAGGTGTAATGTCAATACACTTAATGTGGTGTATATTAAAATCAACCTTGTAAATATTATTACAAGGAGATTAGATATGAAATCATATAATGAAATAATCAGAGAACTCAGGGAAGATAATGACAAAACGCAAAAGGAAATTGCAGATTATCTGGGTACAACACAGCAGGTTTATTCCAGATACGAAAAAGGTGAAAACGAAATGCCGATAAGGCACATCATTTCACTTTGCAAATATTATAATGTCAGTTCAGATTATATATTAGGATTGACGAGTAAGTTATAATTCATCAACCATATCCTGTGCAAATATCGCATAGCCTTTTTCCGGCGAATCCACTATAACATGTGTAAGTGCGCCCACAAGCTTTCCGTTTTGAATAATGGGCGAGCCGCTCATTCCCTGCACAATTCCGCCTGTTTTTTCAAGCAGGCGTTCATCTGTTATTTTAACCACCATATTTTTGCCTTTTTTATTTTCACGATATGAAATGCGACTTATCTGTGCATTATAAAACTTTGCCTTGCCGGAATCTATTGTGCAAAGGATTTGCACCGGTCCTCTCACAATTTCATTTGGCGAAGCTACTTCATATTCATAAGTGTTTTTCAGCGTGCAGGTATATTTACCGTAAATTCCGCTTTGGCAATTCTTTTTAAGCGTGCCTATTATATCATTTGTAAATTCACAGCAAAGCGAACCTGCTTCACCCGCTTTGCTTTTATAAATTTTGGTAACAGTTGCCCTAACGGCTTCACCGTCTAAAATCGGCATTATTTCGTTAGTATCAACATCCGTTATAGGATGCCCCAAAGCCGAAACGGTATTATTTGATTTATCATAATAAGTTATTGTGCCTACACCTGCTGTGGAATCCCTAACCCACAAGCCAACCTTGTAGCACCCCTGGCTTGATGAATAAGCCGGCTTTAGCAAAAACTCTTTGTAATTACCGTTTCTTTTAACGGTAATTTTGTAATCTTTGCCGTTATTATCATTCAATATATCTGTAACAGAATCGGCAGAATATACTTTTTTACCGTTAATTTCTATAATAATATCGCCTTTTTCAAGTCCTGCTTCCTTTGCCGGATTGCACTTGCCCTTATCCGTTTCAACATCACGAATACCTACAATAATTACCCCGTCTGTATAAAGCTTAATTCCAAAGCTTTCACCGCTTACACTTACTTTTTTAGGCTTTGATTGAATAATGCTTGTTGTTTTAACCGGGATAATACCCAAAAGCTTAATATCATTTTCAACGGGCGAAACCTTGCTGCTATTTTGGTAATCAACCTGGTATAAAGAATTGTTTTCAACCGAATATACACTTTTATATTCAATTTTTTTAGTTGAATATGCTTCTATCTTATCCGGCAAAACAATATTTCCGAAAACTATAAATGAATAAATTATTATAAGGCATAACGCAAAAATTCCGTCAATAATACGAATGGCTTTTTTCATAATTTCCATAGCCTTTCCGACTACAAGTAATTTTGAATACACGCCCTATTGCAGTCGGATAAGGCGTATAATGGAAATTTAGACATCTCAAAATTATGCAAAAGCAAATTTTGAGGTCAATATAATTTGTGATAGTGTAAACGAACACTATCACCAAATATATTATTGACGGAATTTTAATAAGTATTTTTATTTAATTATCTTCTTTTAATTGTTTTTTGAAAATCAAAATGCAAAAACAAGAAAAAATCAGCCCTTGAAATCAAGAGCTGATTATCGGCAGAGCAAACCTGCCATACATTATTTTATAAGCGTTAGATTGAAACCTCGTGTGCTATATCATAGAGATTCATATCAATTGTCTTCTTCATATTAAGAGCTTCAAAAATATCGTAATCGACTACATCTTCTTTTTGAGCGGCTACAACACGGTTGCCGATATTGTTCATAAGAAGCTTAACTGCATAGTTACCCATACGAGTAGCAAGAACTCTATCCTTTGCAGTAGGTGAACCGCCACGCTGAATATGGCCGAGAATACAAGCACGAGATTCAACGCCTGTTTTTGCTTCAATTTCTTTTGCAAGTTCCTGAACATCAACACCTACACCCTCGGCAACAATGATGATGAAGTGCTTTTTACCTGTTCTTTGAGTTTTTTCCATACGCTCAATAATATGCTCCTGAATATCATATTCGATTTCAGGAATAAGAATTGAAGTTGCACCGCAAGCAATACCTGCATTGAGTGCAAGGTAGCCAGCTTTTCTGCCCATTACTTCAACTACTGTACATCTGTCATGTGATTCACTTGTATCACGAACACGGTCAACCATTTCCATAATAGTATTAAGGCAGGTATCATAACCGATTGTGTTATCACAGCAAGCAATATCATTATCAATAGTACCCGGAAGGCCTACGCAAGGAATACCCCTTTCACTAAGGTCTCTTGCACCACGAAATGAACCGTCACCGCCGATAACTACAACACCTTCAATACCGTGTTCCTGGCAGGTACGAATAGCTTTTCTCATACCCTCTTCAGTAGCAAATTCAACTGAACGGGCAGAATAAAGGATAGTACCTCCGCGATTGATAATATCAGATACACTTCTAAGGTCCATTTCAATGAAATCACCGTTGATAAGACCGTTGTATCCACGGATTACACCATATACTTTAATTCCGTTTACGCAGGCTGTGCGCACAACTGCACGAATAGCCGCATTCATACCCGGTGCGTCGCCACCGCTTGTTAATACCGCAATTGTTTTCATAATTATGTCCTCCTATATATAATATAGCCTAAAATTTACTAATCATAATCTTTATTATTTTATATGTTTTGGCAAAAAAAGTCAAGTATTGTCGTTAAATTAGTGAACAAATACGACATTTTCATCACCAAGAATCCTTTTAAGTTCTTTTAATTCTGTATTGTTAACTTCTACAAAACATTCCCTCGGCTGAAGAACATACCGCTTATCATCAGTATAATAAAAATATAGAGGAATGTTACCGTCAAAAATATCAGTAACTCTTTTAGCCAAAATAATATTTTCGTCATTTTCATTTTTAAAGCGCAAATACAGTGCAGCTTTTTTCTTTTTATGCGGTTCACTTTTTGTTTCTTTATTATTTGAAACATTATCGTTTTTATATTTTCCGTTTTCAAAATCCGCATTTGACGGTGCTGTGCCGATAGAATACGCAAGTATTTTTGCATCCTTTTCCTCTTCAAGTGAAAGGTTGCCCGACACGGTTATAACGCTCCCGGCATAAAGATAGTGCGAATATTTTTCAAGCGTTTTGGCAAAAACAATAACTTCAATCGAGCCATACAAATCCTCAATAGTAACAAATGCCATTGATGAACCTGCTCTCGTCTGCTTTGTTGTAATATGGTTTATAATACCGCAGGTACGAACAAATGATTTATCCTTATACACGCTCATACTGTCATTTGCACTTTCCAAAAGTTCGCCTATATTAGCAAAGCCGAATTTTTCACAAAGTTCGGTATATTTATCCATAGGGTGACCTGAAAGGTAAAGACCGGTCATTTCTTTTTCCATTTTAAGCAGCTCTGCTTTAGGAAATTCATCTACATTAGGAACATCAAATTCAAGCGGCGAATCATTACCGCCGAGTTCAAAAAAGCCGACCTGCCCGTATTGAGTGCGTTGCCTGTAATTTTCAATATTTGCAGCAATTGACGGTAAAGCCTGAAGCATTTGCCGTCTGTTTAAATCAAAGCAGTCCATAGCGCCGCATCTAATCAAGCTTTCAACTGCACGACGGTTAAAATGCTTGCCCTGCAAGCGCATACAGAAATCGGGCAAATCTTTAAATTCGCCGTTTTTTCTTTCCTCTACAATATCATCAACAAATTCTTTGCCAACATTTTTAATGCCCAAAAGGCCGTAATTTATAATTTTTTTATTTGCGGTAAAGCCCTGCATTGAACTATTTATATCAGCCGGTGCAAGCCTGATACCAAGGCGCTTACATTCAGCCGTGTATCTTGCAATTTTATTTGATTGGTCAAGAACCGAAGTCATTAAAGCAGCCATAAATTCAGCCGGGCAGTAGCATTTTAAATATGCTGTTCTGTAAGCCACAAGCGCATAGCAAGCCGCATGCGATTTATTAAAAGCATATTTTGCAAATTCAGACATTTGGTCAAAAATAGTGTTTGCGACTGTCTTATCAATACCGTTTTCTTCACATCCGAATATAAATGCTGTACGCTCTTTTTCCATTACATCAAGCTTTTTTTTGCTCATTGCCCTGCGCACAATATCCGCCCTGCCATACGAATATCCCGCAAGCTCGCGGAAAATTTGCATAACCTGTTCCTGATAAACTATGCAGCCATAAGTATTTTCAAGTATAGGCTTTAACTTATCGGTTAAATACTTCACCTTTTCAGGATTATGCGAGTTTTCAACAAAAGTGTCAATTTGATTTGCAGGGCCGGGGCGGTAAAGTGAAGTAGCGGCAATTAAATCTTCAAGCCTTGTCGGCTTCAAATTCATAAGCATACGCTTCATTCCGCTTGATTCAAACTGAAATACACCCTCTGTCTGCCCATTTGCAAACAGCTTGTACACTTTTTCATCATCAATAGCAATATTGTTTATATCAATACCGGCAGATTTACTTGCATTATCTATTACAGTAAGGGTACGAAGCCCCAAAAAGTCCATTTTTAAAAGCCCGAGTTCTTCAAGAGAAGTCATAATATACTGCGTTACGGGAACACCGTCATTAGTAGCAAGCGGAACATACGAACTGACCGGGTCATGAGTAATTACTACACCTGCCGCGTGGGTGGATGTATTTCTCGGCATACCCTCCACCTTTTTTGCGGTTTCTATAAGTTCGTTTATCTGCGCATTTTCTTTCATAAGGGATGAAAGCTCTTTTGATTTATTTACAGCCTGCTCAATAGTAATATGAAAATCATTTGGCACAAGCTTGGCAACAGCGTCAACAGCAGCATAAGGCATACCCATCGCCCTGCCTACATCCCTGATTGCAGCTTTAGTGGCAAGTGTACCGAAAGTGACGATTTGTGCCACATGGTCTGCACCATATTTCTGCGTTACATAATCAATAACTTCGCCCCTTCTGACATAGCAAAAATCTATATCAAAATCAGGCATTGATACACGCTCCGGGTTTAAAAATCGCTCAAAAAGCAGATTATACTTCATCGGGTCAAGATCGGTTATTTCCATACAATAAGCCGCAATTGAACCTGCACCCGAGCCTCTGCCCGGGCCTACGGGAATACCCTTACTTTTTGCAAATGAAACAAAATCGGCAACGATCAGATAGTAATCCGTATATCCCATTTTTTCAACCGTTTCAAGCTCATAATCAAGTCGGTCATAATATTCTTTAGGCGGATTTTGCCCGTATCTTTTTTTCATACCCTGCATACAAAGCATTTTGAAATATTCAAAATGGTTCATATTATCGGGTGTTTCATAATAAGGCAATTTCGTATGCCCAAATTCAAAATCAAAATTGCACATATCCGCAATAATTTGAGTATTATCAATTGCCTGTGGAGTATCGGCAAAAATTTCACGCATTTCCTGTTCGGTTTTAAGGTAAAATTCATCTGCGTGAAATTCAAGCCCGGTATCATCACCGATGGTTTTATTTGTAGCGATGCAAATAAGCACCTGCTGTATTTTTGCATCTTGCTTTTCTATATAATGAACATCGTTTGTAGCAACAAGCGGTATACCCGTTTCCCTTGAAATACGCTTTAACCCTTCGCATACTATTGCCTGTTCGCTTATTCCGTGATTTTGCAGTTCAAGATAATAATTTCCCTGCCCGAAAAGTTCGTTATACCACTTTGAAATTCTAACCGCTTTATCATAATCTTTTTGAAGAAGAGCCTGCGGCACTTCACCTGCAAGGCAGGCTGAAAGGCATACTAATCCCTCGTGATATTTTTCAAGCAGCTCGTGGTCAATCCTCGGCTTAAAATAAAAGCCCTCGGTATATGCTTTTGATACCATTTTAATAAGGTTTTTATATCCCAGCTCATTTTTGCAAAGCAGAATAAGGTGACTGTATTCCTTATCAAGCACCTTGTCTTTATCAAATCTAATTCTCGGTGCAACATAAACTTCGCACCCGATAATAGGCTTAATGCCCTCGTTTTTACACGCTTTATAAAAATCAACAGCCCCGTACATATTACCGTGGTCGGTAATTGCAAGAGACTGCATTCCAAGGCTCTTTACACGCGCCACAAGTTGCCTGATACGGCAAGCACCGTCAAGCAAAGAAAACTCTGTATGTGTGTGCAAATGAGTAAACATATTATCTTCCTTTTTATAATTCCTTAGCTATTTCTACTATTTTTTTCAGCCTGTGATTAACGCCTGAGCGTGAAAGCCCGCTGATTTTAGACAGTTCTGCAAGCGACGCTTCCGGGTTTTCCTTCCTTAAAAGTGCCATATCTTTAAGATCCGGTTTAAGGAAATCTAAACCTTTTTTCTCCTCTATTTTTTCAATAGCCGCGCTCTGTTCCCAGCTCGCTTTAACAGTTCTTTCTATATTCGCCGCCTCACAGTTTGCCGTTCTGTTAGCCTTATTTCTAAGGTCTTTCACAATTTCAACATTCATCATATCAAACATTGATGAACTCGCACCCATAATATAAAGGCAATCTTCAATAGCTTCGCTGTCTTTAAAATATACTATATTATACCCTTTTCTGTTAGCTGTTTTAGGGGAAAAGTCTATTTCTCCCAAAAGAGTAACAAGACTTTTTGATAAATTTAAAAAAGGAACTGTAAATTCCAAATGATAATCTTTATTAGGGTCTGAAACAGTACCGCAAGATAAAAATGCACCAGCCAAAAAAGCCTTTTGGCAATTTTCACAATCAAAATTAGAGTGATTTATTTTCAAACTGCCTTTGCTTTCATGGCCGAAAAAGCCAAGCACTTTATCGCAATTCGATTTATCGTTTATCATAACGGTATGACTTTTACCAAGCGGTGATGTTTTAACTTCGCATTTAATATTGCAATACTTTTCAACAAGTTTTGAATATCTGACTGCGATTTCTTTATTTTCGGTTTGAATTCCGACTCCGTAACTCGAAAAAGTTTTACCGAAAATGCACATTCCGTAAAGCATTGCTTTTTCGCAACAAGTACTTTCATATTCAATTTTTAATAATTCGCTTTTTACCTGCTGTGAAAATGACATTAACATTACTTTCTGTTTATATCCCTGTGACTTACTGTTACATTATCCCATTTTTTTGAAAAATATTCTTTCAACGCTTCTGCAAATGCCACACTTCTGTGGTTACCGCCCGTACAGCCAATTGCAAAAACGATTTGGCTCTTGCCCTCTCTGATATAAAGAGGATTAAGAAAATCAAGAAAATCAATAAGCTTTTTAAGTAATTCTTTTGATTCGTCAAATGAAAATACAAAATCGCTTACTTCTTTATCTAACCCTGTTTTATTACGCAACTTTTCATTCCAATATGGGTTTGGCAAGCATCTTACATCAATTACAAAATCTGCAGAATTAGGCACACCGTATTTAAAGCCGAAAGACATACAGTGAATATTCATATACTCCTTGGCATCCCCCATAAGAAGTTCTGTAAGCCTTGCACGAAGCTGGTGTGTATCAATGCTTGATGTATCAATAATATGGTCTGCCTTAAGTCTTAACGGAGCCAAAATCTCCCTTTCATAATCAAGAGCATTTTGAATATTACCGTTAAACTTATCTGCAAAAGGATGCTTTCTGCGTGTAAGCTTATATCGCTTAAGGGCTTCGGTATCATTTATATCGAGGTATACAATTTTACAAGTGTAGCCATACTGCTCAACACTATCAATACTTGCGATGATTTTTTCAAATACATAGCCTGACCTAATATCTACAACCATTGCAACCTTTGGATAGTATTCACTGTTATTTGCAAGTAGTGATACAAAGGTAGACATAAGCTCCGGCGGCATATTATCAATACAATAATATCCTGCGTCTTCCATAAATGCCATTGCCGATGACTTACCTGCACCGCTTACTCCTGTTATAATTATAAGTTCTTTACTGCTGTCCATATTTTACCTCTTGATTTATTTTGTAACTCTGATTTCCATTTCAAGCTTTACGCCTTTTTCTTTAAACACCGTATCACTGCAATACTTGCACAAATCAAGCACATCTTGGCAGCTTGCACCGCCTTTATTTATAACGAAGCCCGCGTGCTTAACGCTGACTTGTGCACCGCCTACGCTTTTGCCTTTGAGTCCGCATTCTTCAATAAGAGCGCCTGCAAAATACCCCTCAGGTCGCTTAAAAGTTGAACCTGCCGACGGATATTCAAGCGGTTGCTTATCCCTTCTTCTCCTGATAAAGTCATCCATTTTAGCCTTTATTTCGGCACGCTCGCCCTTTTTTAGTTTTAAATAAAGGCCTGTAATAATGCAATCATTATCATAATACACACTGTGACGATACGAAAGTTTCAGTTCATCCTTTTCAAGTGAGCCGACATTTCCGTCATTATCAATATGCTCACATTTATAAAGCACATCTTTCATCTCGCCGCCGTACGCACCGGCATTCATAAATGCCGCACCACCTGCCGAGCCGGGAATACCATAGGCAAATTCAAGCCCCGAAAGTGAATGTTCATAAGCGAAGCGGCAAAGTGAAATCAGCTTTGCACCCGCTTTTGCATATATAGTTTCATCATCAATAAGCCTAATATCCGAAAATGGCTCGCCGAGTATTAAAACGCAAGCATCTATTCCGCCGTCATCCACAAGAAGATTTGAGCCGTTGCCGATAGCAATCAGCCTGACTTTCTCACTTTTTGCGCATTTTACAAATTCACCAATCTGCTCTTCATTTTGCGGATAAACAACAAGCCTTGCATTACCACCTATTTTAAAGGTGGTATGAAGGCTCATTTTTTCATTTTCAAGATACTTGCAATTAAATTTTTTACATAGTTCAATTAACTGCTTCAATATATCACCGAATTATTATTTTACTTTGCCGAGGATAGCCGCACCGATAACACCTGCGTCATTGCCAAGCTCAGCTTTAACAATCTTTGTTTGAATTTTACTGTGGATAGAATATCTTTCAGACTGAACAAAGCGGCGAAGAGGCTTCATAAGTGTTTCGCCCTCGTTGCAAATACCGCCGCCGATACAAATGATTTCAGGCTGAAGTGCGTTTACAATATTGATAAGTCCGCAAGCAACATATTTGATGTAATCATCAACCACTTTAATACCTGCAATATCGCCAAGTCGCATAGCGTCAAATGCAGTTCTGCCTGATACTTTGCCCTCTTCTTTAGCAAGCTTGTGCATAAGTGAATCCGGATATTCCTCCATAGCTTTTTTGGTCTGCCTGATAAGAGCGGTTGCAGATGCATAAGCTTCCCAACAACCTTTACGACCGCAAGAGCATTGCTCCCCGTCAACAACTATTACCATATGGCCGCATTCACCACCGGCATAGTTAACACCGTTTACGATTTTGCCGTCAATAATAACACCTGAACCTACACCTGTACCAAGGGTAACAGCCACAAAATCCTTTGCACCGTTGCCTACACCGGCATAAGCCTCACCGAGTGCCGCACAGTTAGCATCATTTTCAATATAAATCTTTTCTTCAGGCATATTAAGTCTTTTTGCAAGCATAGTTCTTGCCGGAACATTATTAAATGCAAGGTTATTTGCAAATTCAATAATACCGTCTTGGTTTACAGTACCCGGTGTGCCCATACCTACACTGTCAATATCAGCCATAGTCAAGTCTGCTGACTTAACTGCTTCTTCGCAAACCTTGGCAATATCATCAAAAATTTCATGAGCACTTCTTGGTGCATTTGTAGGAGTTTTTGATGTACCGATAATCTTATATTCATCATCTACAACTGACGCAACAATATTTGTTCCACCTAAATCAATACCAATAGTATACATTTTTCTAACCTCTTTATTTTAATTTATATCTGCAAAATTCGGCTTAACTCTGCCAAATTTCAATTTCCCTGTCAACAGGCTGAACATCATCCATCCCAAGACTCAGCATTAAATCTTTAGCCGCGTTATAACCCATTTTCTTTTGGCGGTTATTCATAGCCGCGGTTTCAACAATAACAGCAAGGTTTCTGCCCGGAGTAATCGGAACAGTCATTGCAGGAATTTTCACACCGAGAATATTCGCATATTCATTATCAAGCCCGAGTCTGTCATAAGCTTTGGTGGAATCCCAAGCTTCAAGCTGAATAACCATATCTATCTTCTCACTTGGTTTTACTGCACCCATACCGAAAATACGCCTTGCATCAATGATACCGATACCGCGAAGTTCAACAAAATGGCGAATATTACTCGGCGAATTGCCACGCAGTGTTCTGTCATTTATTTTTCTGATTTCAACAGCGTCATCGGCAATAAGTCTGTGGCCGCGCTTGATAAGTTCAATTGCGGTTTCGCTTTTACCTGCACCGCTTTCGCCTGTGATAAGCACACCCTCACCGTAAACTTCAACCAAAACACCGTGCCGTGTAATTCTTGGTGCAAGTTCTGTGTTAAGAAATTCAATAAGAGCAGCCAAAAACGGCGAAGTTTCCTCCTCTGTTTTAAGAAGCGGAACTTCATGCTTTTTGCACGCTTCTAAAAGATAATCCGGTATTTCAAGACCTCTTGTAACAACTGCAGCAGCCGGGCGAAGTGAAAGCCAGCAATCAAGTGCATTATCCCTTTCCTCTTCATTCATACTGCGAATAAAGCCTATTTCAGTCCAACCGAGAATTTGAATTCTCAACGAATCAAAATAATCGGTATATCCTGTTAAAACAATGCCAGGACGGTTAATTTCACTTGTGGTAATCAATATATCATCAGCAGATTTTGGCATAAAAACCGTTTCAAGCCTATGAAAATCAATTATCTTTTCAAGCGAAACAGAATATGTTTGCGGCATAATCCATTCCTCCAAATATACATTCAAAAAATATTATAAAGTATTTTATTAACTTAATCAAGTGGAATTTTATTTTTTTATTATATAAATATAAAATAAACTGCTAAATGTTTACAATTTGCTTTTTTTATGCTAAACTTACTTAAATCATATTATTTACGGAGCATAAAAAGTGGAAAACAGAAAAAAACTGAAAATTGCTATCGGCACAGATGCTTTTCCGCCCACTACCGACGGAATCAGCAATGTTGCACAAAGCTATGCTGATATTATAAACAAAAAATTCGGTGAAGCAGTAGTTGTAACACCTAAAAATCCAAATCAGCTTGATTACAGATACGATTATCAAATTTACAGATATAAAAGCTGGTGGGTTCCCTCAAAAGAGGGTTACAGTATAGGCTGGCCATTCAAAGACCAACTTCATCAAGATATTATTGATATGAATTTTGATATTCTTCATTCGCACGCACCGCTTGCCACAAGTTATTATTTCAGGCGCGTTGTTGAAAAGAAAAAAATCCCCACCGTTTTAACATATCACACAAAATATGAATATGATTTTGACAGACGAATTCCTACAAAACCTGCAAGGGATTTTGCGTACCGTTTCCTGCTCAACAATATAAATGCAGCTGACGAAGTATGGGTAACGAGTAAGGGTACGGTAGATTCATTAAGAAAAGTAGGCTATACAGGCGATTATGTTGTTATGCCTAACGGTTGCGACTTACCTGTTACCAATGTAAGCGATGATGATATTGCACTGATTAAAAGAAAGCACAATATACCAAATGATGTTCCTCTTTTTATCTATACCGGCAGAATGATTTGGTACAAAAATATAGAACTTATTCTTGATGCCTGTGCAATGCTTAAAAACGAAGGCAAAGAGTTTAGACTTATTATGCTCGGCTTCGGTGCTGATGAAAACGCCATTAAAAAGAAAATTCGTAAATGCGGGCTTTCCGATTATGTTATTTGGACAGGAAAAATATTAGACAGAAACGAACTTTTGGGATATTACGGAATTTCGGATTTACTTCTTTTCCCTTCAACATTTGATACAAACGGATTAGTTGTAAGGGAAGCCGCAGCTTGTGCAACACCAAGCCTTTTGGTGCGTGGCAGTTGTGCGGCAGAAGGTGTGGAAGACGGAAAAACAGGCTTTTTATGTGTTGAAAGCGCACATTCCATAAGAAACACACTGAATACAATTATGGAAAATAAGGAATTGCTCAAAACAGTGGGCAAAAACGCGCAAAGCCAAATTTATATAAGTTGGGAAGATGCAGTTAAAAAAGCGTACGAGCGTTATTACACCGTAATAGATAATTTTAAAACAAAAAACAACTTATAAAACACCTATATACTTTATCAATTTTGTATGATAATAAAAATATAGACAAATGGCTTATCGGATAGACAGCCGGCATCTAAAAGAGCAAAAAATAACCGCTTGTTTTTCAAAAACAAAGCGGTTATTTTTTCGTTTACAGCATATAAAACATCAATTGATTGAACTTCCTCAAAATCGTACTTAAATTCCAAGTATTCTGAATAATCTATATCTCTTGAGTATTTTTCTTCGGATGTCTTATCATAATTAACATCTTCAAAATTTCTTCCTCTGTTACCGTTCCCTTCTCGTTGTATCTTCTCTTTATCGAGTTTATCATTATTTGCTGTTGTTCTTCTGTTTTCAACATATCTAATACTGCTATTATTGTATCCGTCGGAATCTTCAGATATTTCATGTCCGCCACTAATGTCTCTTCTATCGGTGTTAACATTATTTACATCCTTTCATTATTATTGACATTTGAAGCATTATTTGATATATTATCTGTGCGAGACAGTTCGTTGTTATTATGACCTTTGGATATTTTATCCTTTGCGCTTAATGCGACTGTCTCGTTTTTATTTATATAGGCACTTATCACCCAAGCTTTTTTCATTTTTATATAGTATTATTGACATTTTGCAATTTATTGAGTAAACTATATATAGAAGATGAAATGTCGCTGGGAGCGCCGTGTTTCACGGTCCCAGTCTTGAACGACATATCATCTTCTTTTTTATTTATAATTACTGTCTCATATAAAACACCAATTGATTGACTTCCTCAAAATCGCACTTAAATTCCAAGTATTCTGAATAATCTATATCTCTTGAGTATTTTTCTTCTGACAGGTTATCATTATTATCATTTTTAATATTTCTTCTTCCGTCACTGTCCCCTTCTCATTGAATCTTCTCTTTATTGAGTTCAACATTATTTGCTGTTGTTCTTCCGTCTCCAGCGAATCTAATGTCGCCATTATTATATCCGTCGAAATTTTCAGATATTTCATGTCCGCCACTAAAATTTCCTCTGTCGGTGTTAACATTATTTACATCCTTTCATTATTATTGACATTTTGCAATTTATTGAGTAAACTATATATGGATACATTGTCGCTGAGCAAACCACTTTCGTGGCGAGGCTCAGTCTTGAACGGCAATGTATCTTTTTTATTTTTCAAAGCTATTTCTTATAATAATATTAGTCAAGTACACTTTAAAGCAGTATAATATTGACATAATCAAGCAAATTAGATATACTAATTGTAGAACCAGTAGGAGGTGTCGAAACCTCCGGGGATAAGCTCCCAGCTGGTTCTTTTTTTGCGTTTTCAGCATATAAAACACCAATTGATTGACTTTCTCAAAATCGTACTTAAATTCCAAGTATTCTGAATAATCTACATCTCTTGAGTATTTTTCTTCGGACAGGTTATCATTATTGTCATTTTCAGCAATTCCTCTTCCGTCACTTTCCCTTTTTGCTCGTATCTTTTGATTATCGAATTTATCATTGTTATCAAGTTTTCCTTGTTCATACCTAAATATGTTGCTATTGTCATTGCTGCTGTTTCTGTTACTTTCAATGAGTTCAGAAATTGAAACAGTATTTCCATTAAATTCTCTTCCGTACGCTCTTCTAATTGCATTATATTCACTCCTTGTTCTTTTCTTGGCTTTATAAATAATTATATCTTTTGTTTCATTATCAAGCATTTTATAAAGATAAAATCTATCATCAATGCTTATGCAATGCACTTGATTAAGATGTTTTATATTATCCCAAGTCATAACCTCATGTTTAAGACTTGCATAGTCTTTTAAACCGGTTGTATTGATTACATTGTAATTCCTTTCGTCAAACTCGTCAACATCAAGTGAAAATTTTGTATCATTATTATTGACACTTGAAACATTATTTGCTATATTATCTGTGCGAGACAAGTCGTAACTATTATAACCTCTGGATTCTTTATCCTTTGCGTTTAGTGAGACTGTCTCGCTTTTATTTTGCGTGGTAATTTAACATATCTTTTTTCTGTTCTTCAGGCAATATATCCAGGGAACAATTATTGACATAATCAAGTAAATTGGATATACTGCTATTGAAGGAAACATTACCGACACTCGTCTCGGACGTTGAGGCAAGGGCTTTTGCATTTGCTGTGTCGTCGTTGTTTCCTTTGTTTTTTGCATACATTGTATGTATTCTTAAATCCAAGTACTTTTTTTGCTTAAACGCACCAATAGTTATAGCGTCGTCTTTGCTGCTTTTCAAATTTATAAAATCGTTATTGCTGTTCTGCATTCCGTTATATTTTCCGGCATATTCAGCATAATCAATATTATTCAGCAATTGCGGAAGTTTCAGTATATCTTCATCTGTAATTGTTCTTTGCCCTCTACTTAACTCAAAAGTTTCGTTGCCTTGCATCGTTAACAAATTTTTGTAACTGTTCTTTTGAATGATATAATTCAATTTTTTTACTATTTTTAAAGCTGTCAATTTGTTTTTTGTTATAAGAATCGAGAGAATACTTAGTATTATTTTCAGCCTCAACTCCGCCGTAGAGGTTTTCGCTTGCATTATCAAGCATATCAAGAAACTGCTTACGGATATTTTCCGCTCTTCAGGCAATATATCCGGGAAACAATTATTGACATAATCAAGTAAATTGAATATACTAATAGTAGAAGTAGTAAGAGCTGTACCGTTTATCGGTCGAAACTCTGGCTCGTCAAGAGCGGCTACTTCTTTTTTTGCGTTTACAGCATATAAAACATCAATTGATTGAACTTCCTTAAGGTGCTTGTTTTCACGCTTAAGGTCTGCGTACTCGGCATAGTCTACATCTCGGGAGTATCTTTTTTTGCTTGTGTTATCATTATCAGCATCTTTCCTATATCCGTATCTGTCACTTTGCCTTTCTGCTTGTAGCGCTTCTCTATCGAGTGAATCAATATTTCCTGCTGTTCTTCCGTTTTCATTGCTGTTAAGGCTGCTGCTATCGTATCTTTCGGAAGCTTCAAGTAATCCAGATAGTCTATTATTGTTTTTTGCTTTTCTGTGAATTTCATAATCATCCATTCCTTTCAAATACTTTTCGATATTATATCTATCATAATATCGAATACCGTTTTCGTTATAAATAAAATAATATTTATAATCGCCGTAATTTATACTTCTTATCTCATCAGAGTACTTAATAGCATATCTTATTGTGATTGCACTTGATACAGCAGCATATTCTTTTTTCCAAGTCTGATTTCATTATAATCCGTATCATCAAACTCGTCAACATCAACATCACGGGAAAATTTTGTTTCATTATTATTGACATTTGAAGCATTATTTGATATATTATCTGTACGAGACAGTTCGTTGCTATTTAAACCTCTGGATATTTTATCCTTTGCGTTCAGTGCGACTGTCTCGTTTTTATTTTGCAAAGTCATATAAAAACAAATTGTTTGTTGCCGCCGTGTAACAAACAATTTGTTTTTTCATAGAATAAACAAGTAATTTAAGGAGTTGATTATTTGTTTAGTTATATAAAAAAATTGCAATATCCAATCAATATTAAACACCCAAACCCAAAAGCCGCTTCAATAATAATAAGCCAATACGGTGGGCAATATGGTTTTTAGATATGGTAAGTTATCAATAAAAACAACAAAACGCCCTCGGCATAGGTGACCGAGGGCGTTTCATAATGCGCTGTGTACCAGGAATAGAATACCCATGACACAATTGTATTTTAACTTTTACATTCCGTTATGTCAATATTTATTTTATATTACTTGAATTGATATATGCTACTCTGCCGGTCTTTATTACCTTAACTTTATCAATGCTTGCGCTGATATGCTTTTTGACGATTATTTCAGTTTTCGGCAGATACTCATATTTAATTCCTGTAAGGTTTTTATTTTTATACAAATATGTTTTGCCTTTTAATCTGTAATGCTTGCCGACGGTTGTTTTGTATGTAACCTTTTTCGGCTTGTCGGCAACTACCTTGGTTGATGAAAGATAAGTAGTACTTACCCAACCTTTAGCCGGAGATGAAATGTAAGACCAAGAGCCGCTGACTTTGGTAACAGTAACCTTTGTGCCTTTTTTGAGCCGAGTTAATACCTTTGATGATTTATTAGCTTTTGCTCTGACATTGAGCGACTGTGACTGAGTAGCAACATACTTGGTAATATTCTTCTTTGCTTTTGATTTTTTCTTTTTATAGTCATTTGAGAACACCCAATAATTAACGGTATTGCCATACTTCTTAAAATTCTTCTCACTCACAAAAACGGTATTGCCGCTAAGCTTAGCACCTGCAGCCTTTCTGCTCGGTGTTTTGAATTTGCCAACATAAGAATAAGGGTCGTAAACAGAAATAGTACCGCCGTTGTAACCTACAAGCACAATGTAGTGGCCGGATGTAGTGAATAAACCGTAATTACAGGATGCAACAATAAAGTAATCAGATATGCCGTCCTTGTTCTTATCCTTTTTCAAATAGTTTAAGGCTTTATCAATATTAGAAGTTATAGCATATTCCTTGAAATTAAAATAATCAGCCACAAAAGACCACGCCGACCAAGCAGTTCCGTTTGATTTTGTACGGTAACCATTATCTACAAAAAGTTTTGCCATAGTAGTTGGTAATATTGCACCTTTTGAGGAGCTTACAACCATTGCCGCCGAAGTCGGACCGCAACCGCTCGATTTAATAGTCTGCGTTTTGTTGTTTGAGCTTGTATAAGGTGTTTTCGCCCACCTGCTGTCAGCCTGATTATAATATGTAAGACCGGTGCAAGCACCGAGAAGTGCTTTACCTTTCCCGGTATTAGTACCGTCATAGGATATATTTTCTTGTTCAATAACAGCGTCCTGCTCAATCAAGCTTTCATCAACAACAGTGCTTTCGTCTTTAGGCTTTGCGATAATAGGCTCATCAGTGCCGATATCTTTGCCGTTTTCAACTTCATCCTTAGTTTTCTCTGCCTCTGACTTAACATCAGCAGAAATAGTAACTTTGGGTTCGGTTGTTTGCTCAACGGTAGTCGTTTCTGTCGGTTTTGTTGTGCTTTCGATATTTGAATTATTACAACCGCAAAAGATTGTAATAACCAAGAGTAATGACATAATCACTGACATTATTGCTTTATTTTTTTTCATTACCTTTCACCTCTTTCTCAATTTCTAAAAATGATTTGATTGCGTTTTTTACAGATTCAAACACTCTTTTAAAAAGCTTGTCATATCCGTACATAGCGCCATAAGCAATAAAGAACGAGCCTACAATTGCGCCGACAATTATATACCAAACGAGTTTGAATGGCACAATTTGGCTTGCCGCAATGACTGTAACAATCGTTAAGAATAGTGAAACACCGAATACAATCAAGTTGTAAACGATATTTTCCTTATCCTTAAATACGGATTTGATAATTTCAGTGATAATTTGTACTGCTAAAATAAGTAATGCAATAACGATTAAAGATATACATAATGTTTTCATTTTTTTACCTCCTCTGCCGTTTCAGGCAGTTGCATAGTTTCGTTATATATTTTAGTAATCGTGCCGTTGCCACCAAGCGAATGATAAGCAGCATAAGCCTTTGTTAAGGCATCTTTAGCATAAATGGGGCAATATTGCCTTTGAGTGTATTTGTCGTGTTGTCTTATAATTTCGGCACGAAGCAAAGAAAGCATACCTTCTTTAATTGCCGTGTCTTTCTTGTGTACGCCTTTAACATATACGACAACGCCGCTTACTACTGCCGCTGTCAGTGATGATATAACTGTTGAAATAATAGTTGTCATTACTCTGTCACCTCGTTTTGCTCATTTGTCTGTTTGGCGGCAACAGCTTTTTCCAGTGCTGTTACTTTTACCTGCAAATCGTCAATATATGAAAATACATTTTCGGCGAAAGCTTTTAGTGTTTCATTGTTTTCGCCCTCATAATTATAAATGATATACGATTCGCTCAAATTGAGTTGCGCTGGAACAATTGTTAATTTTGAACTTGGGTAATGCCCATCCATATCAGAACTAACAAGCATGAGGCCATTATCCATACTAACAAACTCATAAATCGGATTCTTATTTTCATCTTTTTTGGTTGTTGATGCAAGTAACTTGTGCTTTCCTCTTGGAATGTTCAAGCTTTGAACTGTCAAATCATATAAGTTGTGGCCGAAGCTTATACAATTATCGTTACTGATTTCTGAGATGTCTGTCTGTTGATAACAGTTTCCGTCCACACGAACACTCAATTCAAATGTAGTAATATCAAAGAATGAGTTTTTAAAATATCCTTTTTGTGCTGCATTGTTTATTGTTAATTCATCGTAATTTTGTGAAATATCACCAATGTAAAGAACATCTGTGACATTTTTTTCCGTGTCGAAAAGGAGCTTGATAATATCACCTTTATTTACCTTTAGTGTAAAGGGCGTGAAGTCGGTCGTGCCCGGAAAGCCGATTAACATATCGCCACTTTCAGCAACATCATATCTACCGGAAGCAGTTATGGCTGTTAACATATCTGATTTTTTCAAAACAGTTGAACCGTTATTGAGCGAAAGTGTCGTTTTGGGTCTGTTAAAACTTAAACCGTTGTCAGCGTCAAAACTGCGCTGACGGTTGTTGAGTGCAGAATTTACTGTCTTAAGTTCATTTTGTAATTCTTTTTCCGTAACTCCATAATATTCCGTCCAGTCGTCATTCGCCTCTTCGGGTATGTTATCTATGCAATAGCAACCGTAACCGTTTTGGATATTTACTGTGTTTTCCTTTAAGAATAGCAAGTTGCCCTTATCGAGCTTAAACTTTTCAACACCGTTATATGTCACAGAAGTTACACCACTCGCTTCATATCCGCCGTCTGTAATCTCTGTAAGTTCAAGAACCCCTGAGCACGGTGTTCTTGGTAGATTTTGGAGTGCGGTGTAGTCGGTTGTGCCGGGAGCTCCTTGGATTCCTTGTTCACCTTGAGGACCTTGTTCACCCTGAGGTCCTTGTTCGCCTTTTTCACCTTTAAGCTCTCCGTTTTCAAGTTTTTGTGTAATTTCATCAGTAACATCATTTGCTTTATCAGTTGCTTCCTGTGCTTTCAGAGTAGCTTCGGTTAACGCTGAATATTCATTGGTTGAAACAAGATGTTCTTCATTGGAAAGTACTCCATACACTTCAATACTAAATCTCGGCGAAGTAAGTAATTGAGAGCCGGATGAATTCTCACTGTAAATCCTTAATTCACAATTAACAGTGCCTTCCGCACTAATGCACTGCTTTGTCGGCTCAAAAATTACTAATCCGCTCTCTATTTTGCAATTAGAATATATAATATTTTCGTCCGGCTTTTTGGCGTATACAGTTACAATCATATTTTCATCAAGATTAAAAGTTTTTCCGCCGTCAGTTAAAGAAATCACTATTTTTCGCGAGTTCACATCATTTTTCTTGATGTCAACGGACCACTGAACTCCGTTTTTTTGTAAATCAAGCGATTTTCGATAACATTGCTTATTCATATAATCACCTCTTGACCTAATTATACAAAAAGAACGAGGGTGTTCGTCACACCCTCGTTTTAGTTATTTAAGCCAATATTTTTTGATATATGAAATGACATCCGTTCTGCTTCCGTAAACTCCTGTTTTCGTCATTATTGTAATGATTTTTGCTTTTTCGTCTGCGTTACCTTTGATATATTTTTCTTTATACATATTAGTAATAGAAGTTCTTATACCAAATACTGCATTATCCTGCGTCATACCGTTTTTCACTTTTGCTTTTATTCTGCCATTCACATATTTTTTTATAGTGCTTGTATCATTTGATTTAAACGCTTCAACCATAGCTTCTGTATTGTAAGCCGAAGCTTCCCAATTTGTAAAATCTTCATCGTCAAAATAGCCTGTTGATTTAAGCTTAGTCTTAATCTGACTGCGCTTTGAATTATCAGAAGATAAATATTCTTCTTTAAAAGCACTTGAAAGTGATGATTTAATACTTTTTTCAGCTTCGCTTCTTGATTTACCGTTATTCATATCAGTTTGTATATTTCCGTTAATAACAGTATCAATTGTACTTTTTTCACCGCTGTTTATAGCATTAACTAAATCTTGCTTATTATATAGCTTGCTTTCGTTGTCACTGATTTCTTTACTCAAATCAACTTTATCAATCGCGGATTTTATTGTGTTTTTATCAATTCCGCTTGATATAAGCGTTTCAAGCGCTTCCTTATATTTTTTATCTTCGCCCTCTGCTTTATATCCTGCTGCTTTTTCTATTTCAGAAGAATACGATTTTATGGCTTTATATGAAAGCTCATAATTAAATCCGTCATCTTCAAGTTCCTTGGCAGTACTTATTGCTTTGGATATATCATTGTTTAAATATGCAAGGCCGGCTTCGGCAACACGCTTGTCGTTTTCTATCAAGCCCTTCTTGATATAATTATCGGGATTAGAAACATTATCCGCAAGGCGCTTATACATTTCCTTGTCACCGTTTTCAATTGCTTCATATATCATTTGTTGCTTGTCTTTTTCAGGGAATAAGTCAAGGCCAAATATAGCAAGCACATCATCAGTAACCAACGATTCTTTGATACCGTCCATAGTAGCCGATTTGAGAGCTGATTTATTTACCTTAAGGCCTATTGTTATTCCCTTATGTACCATATTATAAACACTTCGAACATCTCTCGCAACATTTTCAATAGGCCACCCAATAAATGCGCCAAGTGCACCCGCAATATTCTGCACCTTTTTCCATGGTGTTAAGTTATTGCTCCAAAGATTTTTTACCGCACTAACCAAATCGCTTACACTATCCATATCGGCTCTTGTAACATCATAACCTTTAAAAATATTTGCGACATCCTTAACAAATGCAATTTGATTAACCGGATTTGCATTATCAATAAAGTTTGGAATAAGTTCGGCTAAATAGGTTTCAAAATATGTCTTGTCGTCATCGTCGTTTCTTGCAGCAGTCACTATTGACTGTAACAACGAGTTTATAACGCTGGCAATTACAAGCGAAGCAATAATTGTTGTAGCTTGCTTCTTGCTAAACTTTCCGCGCTTTGCCTGAACGGTTGCATTTACAAGCATATTAAGGGAAGTAGTCGGCTCTGCCATAAATGCCGTTGCCATTTTTACCGCTCCGTTTTTTGAACGCATAAGGGCAGAACGAGAAAATACCGAATCATATACCTGTGTTTTTGTTATAACCTCGGTAAATCGTTCCCCTGCTTTTTGCAAGCTTTCTTCAGTTGATAAATCAGGAAACTTGTCCTTTGTTTCCGCCTTGCATGCATTCCATATGTGCGCCCAGGTTATTTCATCAGCTTTTGAAGCAAAGTAACCCATTGCTTCATCACGAAATGCACCGTCTTTAAAAAATGCAGGAACTTTTTCCAAGCCCTTATAATCAGCATTGTTAAGATAGTCAACTGTGCTTTGTGCCATATTGGTATCGAAGTATCCCATTTCCTTAATAATGGCAACCGGTGCATATTTTTTTATTTCATCATAACTGCGCTTCGTAAATGTTGTTTTAGCAAAATACTTTGCGTCAATGATTGATAATGCTCTGCCTATTGCCGACGGTTGCTGAATTGCAACGGAAGCCGAAGCGAAAACAGCATTTTTCTTGAATAAGCTCGTAAGCTTATCAACTATGTCTGAACCGGGTTCGCGAATTACACCGCCGTTTATATCTTCAATTAACTTTGATATATACGATATTGCTTCATTTCCGTAATTCTTTTTGATTTTTTCTTTAATTGAAGTTAAATTGTTTGAACCGTCAATATCAGAATAGTTATATACTTTATCAAAATTTTCAAGCGGTAATGTAAAAGCGTGATATTTCGTCATATCATCAATGTGTGTTGCCCAAACACTATCAAATCCATCAAGAATAAGAGCCTGCTCTGCACCTTCCACCGTTGCGTTAGTCATTCCTGAATTCTTTATCTTTTTAGAGCCTTTAATCATTGAGCTTTTTTCAGGAAGTGAATCGCCGTCAACTTTCATCGGAAAATAATTTTGCTCTTTAAATAACTCAACATCATAAAGCTGGCGCGTTACTTCATTGCCTTTTTCCGCCATTTCAGTTGAAAGATAATTAACCATATCCCTAACATATGCTTTTTGTTCTTCCGTAAGCAGATTAGTTAAGTACTTCAAATCCTGCTTGCTTAATTTATGTGTTGAGTATTCATTGCTTTTCTTTTTATTCTTGGTGTCGGCAAATTTAATGCCACCGTGCAAAATATGATTTTTCGCTTGTTCTCTTCGGCTAAAAGCATACAATGCCATTAAATCTTCCAAATCAAATTTAAGTTTTTCGCCTAACGAAGCTTCATACTCCGTGATTTTTCCAAAATCCCAATTCTTCCAATTATACTTTTCTCGAATATCATCAGCATAATTTTTGCTGTCGCTGATAGTTACCGCCCATGTATCTTCACCTTTTCTGACATCACGGTAAAGTTTAAGCAACTCATCACTGCCAAGATATTCAAAAAAGTATTCCGGCTTCATTGAATTATATCCAAGAGATTGCAAGTATTTGTTTTTAATTTGTTTTACAGATATATTTTCGATTTCGCTGTTGACCTTGGCTGCGGATTTTTCTATCGTCTTGTTTCTTTCGTAACCAAAAAGCTTATTTGCTTTGCCGATAGTATTAAGTGTCATTGATATAATATCATCAAGCTTTGAAAGCTCTCTTGAATTTAACATTGCTACGGTTTTATTTCCGATAGAATTTTCTAAAGCCGCTAAATCTTTCATTAACCAATCATTGTATAAATCGGTAATATAGTTATATGTATCAGTTTCGCCGGCACTCAGCTGAGTAAAACTATCATTAAGATTTTTTATTTTATCAAGAATCATATCATCAAACTTCGTATCCGTTGTAACGGTATAGACTAAATCTCTTACTGATTCAACCATATTATTAGGAATATGTTTAGTTTTTGTTTGCTTTGCGAGCGAAGCGATTCTTGATAAATTACGCTTAATTCTCTTTCTGTATTCTGCTTTAAGCTTTTCTTCTTTATAGTTTTGCCTGAATTCTGCTTTATATTGAATAGTGTCTCTATACAAATCAGACCTATATTGTTGATTTTTGTGAACTTGTTCTTTTCTAAATGCAGAAAATTCCTTTTTATGCTTTACTTTTTCCTCTGCAAGCTCCTTACGATATTTCGCAACTTGTTCAGCATATTTTGATTTAGCTTTTAAAAATCTCTTTTCGTTTTTATCCGCTTTTGTTTCAAGCAGCGGTGTTCGAAAATATGTTGAAAGAATATCATTTGCCAGGCTTTCCAAATATTCTTCTTTGCTGTAACCGTAATGATTTGCGATTGTTTTATCCCGGTAGGTATTAACCAAATCTAACAGAGCAATCGGCAAATCCTGCGAGTTATCACTCGGCATCAGATTACCAAACATTTCTTCCATTTCATTTGATAAATCATCAAGCAAAATTCCGTCATCGGTAATATTAAGCTTACCTCTTGCCGCATTTTTATATTTTCCGTAACTGCCGAAGTAATATGCAACTTCATTTTTTTGCTTGTCTGAAAGCTTTATTTTTGTATTTTTAAGATAATCAAGCATTTCCTGCTCACTGTCGGTAGGCTGGTATTTCTGCACTTTTTCATTATCAATAAGCTTTTCAGCAAGGTTATATGCTTCATTAAATAACTCCTGCGAACTGTCGGCTTTATACCAATTTTTCATAATTGCACCTACTTCAATACCGGTCATTCTTGTAGGTGTAAACTTGATTATCTTTCTGCCTGCTGCAACCAATGCATTCGTGCTTACTTCCCTGCCGTTAGTAAGTTCAAATTGGTGCTTTAAAATTTCATTAACTTCCTTAAGGTGCTTGTTTTCACGCTTAAGTTCTAAGTAGTCTGAATACTCTACATCTCTTGAGTATTTTTCTTCTGACAGGTTATCATTATCATCATTTTCAACAATTCTTGTTCTGTTACCGTTCCCTTCTCGTTGAATCTCCTCTTTATTGAGTTCAGCATTATTTGTCGCTGTTCTTCCGTTTGAAACGAATCCATTATGGCTTCTATCGTTTCCGTTGGTATTTTCAGATACTTCATGTCTGCTACTAATATTTCTTCTTTTTCTGTCAACATTTTTATATTCCGCTCCTTTTTTATCATTGCTATTATATACGCCTAAAATTTTAATATCATAATTTTCATTGAGAATATAATAATAGCGCTTATTATTAAAATACTTATAACATATTTGACCCACTTTGTTCGAATCCCATGTTAATGCCTCGGAATAAAGCTTATTATACTCTGCTTTTGATAATTTAACATTAGTATATTCTGTTTCGTCAAACTCGTCAATATTAACATCACGAGAAAATCTAATATCTTCGTTTTCAGTCGGTGTAAGATTATCGGCAAGTTTAATTTGATTTGAATTAAATGCTATATATTCTTCATCACCGTTATTTACTCCGTCATATCCAAGATTTTCAAGATACTCTCTTGCTTTAACACCTGCATTGTTTTGGCCTTGAAATTTGCGCAGTGCCATATATCCCATTCGTTCACTTGCCGGATTCGTAATATTGATATAATAAGCGTTGACATTACTGCCATAGCCTTTAGCATCAATTTCCCAAGGACTGAAAAACATTCCCTGAATATCCATATTTGACCTGCCTTTTGTTTTATCAAAAACAGTAAAGTTTTCGGTTGTACCGTGGTATACTTTTAACAAATTGCCGCCTTCGTCACGAACCTTTGAGTTTTTGAAATACTCTGCCTGCTGCTGTGTAAGTTTATTTCCGTCGCTATCAATATCAAGTGAAAATTTTGTTTCATTATTATTGACATTTTGCAATTTATTGAGTAAACTATATATGGAAGATGAAGCATTGCTGGGTGTCGTCTTTTGACCATTCCCAGTCTTGAACAATGTTTCATCTTCTTTTTTATTTACCATTGCTATCTCATGCAAATAATATTCATTACTATTTTTGTTTACATTTACTACTGCAGCCACATAATAATCTTCATTGCCCAACTGAATAGGTGCAGAAAATACAGCAGTATCATATCCTCTCTTTTTATAATTATCAGTATAATCAATAATTCTGCCATTTTTAATAACATCAGGTACCGCCATAAAGGCAACCGCCTTTTTTCTGCCTATACCGTGTGAAATAGACGATTTAACACCGGTTCTGTTTAGTATAACTGTACCGTATTTACTTTCTACCTTGTTGCCTATTGAATTAAAGTATTCAGATACTTGCGTTACAAGGTCGGTACTGCTTTTTGCAAATTCATTACCGTTAAGTGTAGCAACCGGCTTCATATTTGCAACATATTTTATATTTTTATCAAAATCAGTATTGCTGTCAAATTCAACATTTAAAGCATTTGCATTCTTTTCCTCAACCTCGGTACCGTTATAAAGATTATTGCTTGCATTATCAAGCATATCAAGAAACTGCTTACGGATATTTTCCGCTCTTTTTTGCTCCATTTCCATAGCGTTTCTTGCCGCCGTTTGCAAATTAGAGGTAGCAATCACATTTTTAATTTTTTCTATAACAGATTTAAGAAAATCGGTGATTGTTTCAATAATACTTTTCTTTTCAGGCTCGGTTTTATTCTCGTCAAGCCATTTTGCGAAATCTTCTATTCCTTCATCAGTTGAAAAAAGCCCCGATACAGCGTCATTAGTCAATTCATCTAATGCTTCTGCTCTTGTTTTTGTGCCTTCCGCTTTTGAATATGTATCAACATATGCATCAACAAGTGCATTAAAATTTTCAGCACCCCTAAAATCAACATACCAATCACGAATTGCACTTTGAATTTTTTTATATTCTTTTTCATTATAAGCAAGTCCAAATTCGCCAAGTTCGTGAATAAGCGCATTATACTCACCGCTTCCGTCTGCATTTATAATAATTTTAGCGAGCGACGGTATAAACTGTCCGTTTCCGGCTTTTTGGCCGTCTGAATGACGCTCAATATCAACTCTTGTTTTCTTTGTAACTTTTATAAATACATCATCAATAATGCTGTCGCTGTTTGATATATTTTTGTATTCACCTTCAATGTGCCTTTCGGTTTTTGCAGGTGATTTTTTATTATCTCTCAAACTTTCAACATACTTATCATAATTCAAAGTATCTGTTTGCCCTGCACGATAAATGTTAATTGCACTGTCACCAAGAAGCTTTATTGATGAATTGAAAACAGGATTTTTCTTTACAAATTCAGCAAAAGGCACATCAGGTTTAGCGACACCCAAATCATATATTAGTTTTGCCTGCGAAACATAAGTTCTAATATCACCGTTAAAATTTTTAGGCTCATTTTTGCTTAAATTAAGATAAACGGCATTTGCCCCGGCATCACCGAAATTTGCACTTGCTATTTCGTTCACAAGAAGCTTTTGTAAATTATTTTCAATTGAAATATCATTGTAGCTTATTTTTCCGGCTGATGTTCTTAATTTTAATTCCGCATTGTCACTGTTTATCTCAAAAGGATGTTTACTGTCAATTCTTACATTTGCCTGCTGTCCGTCTTCAAAAGTCACCGTTGCATTAACATTGTATCTTGGATTGTCGTTTTGGTGTTCTGCTGTAAGCACTTCTTTAGGCGTTTTAACATCATCTGTTACACTCTGTGTATTTTCTTCAAAAGCTTCATTTTGAGCGTTTTCGGCTCTTTGCTGATATTTATTATATCCGTCATAAGTAAAGCTGTAATCGGTATATCCGCTCTTTAGTTTTGTTGATAAATCTGCAAGCGATGAAACGCTTATATTTTCCCTCGTGAAATCCGAACCGAACTGTTCATTGATTGCATTGATTGCCTTGTCGCTGTCAGCTATTGATTTGGCGTCATATTTAGTAAGGTCAAATCCGTTAACCATTTTATTTATAACTTTGTTAATTCTGCTTTCGTTTTCTTCGCCTTTTACAGCATTTGCAATATTTTCCTTAAAGCCTTCTTTCGCTATCTCTGTTTGAAGCTGGCCAAGTCTTTTAGCATTAAGCTTGCTATAATCAATTTCGCTGTCATTTATCGAATCCCCGGCAAGAACATCAACATTATTATAAGCATTACTGTTTTTATACTTTTTAGCTTTGCTTTGTAATTCTTCGGCATATTTATATGCCTTGCTTTTTTTGTCTTTGGAAAGCCCGGTATCAATAAGTGATTTTATTTCATCTGAATTTTGCTTTTTTACTTCATCGCCGAGTTCCCTTGCATTTACATCATTAAATGCATATTTGTTGATTGCAGTTCCGACACTTCCGACAACTGCACCTGAAAGTGCGCCACCGAGGAACGATTCGCCTACTTGCATTCCGAAATCTTTTGCAACCGTACTTTTAGCCTGCTGCTTTGTTGCACCCTCTTTAATATAATTATTATATTTCAGCGATAATTCCGACATATCGCCGTTTATAATTTGGTCGGTTATTGCATTAGTAATATCTGTAAATGCTTCTTCTGAACCCTCCGTAAATGATTGCTTAAGGGCATCAGTCACAGCATTTAATACACCTGTTCTGCCCGTTGCTTGCAATCCTTTAAATTTATCAAGTGAAATTTTTTCAAAAAGTGATTCTGCAATGCCTGCCGCAGTAGCAGTATATAAAGCCTTATCTGCGCTTAGTCCGCGTTCTGTTGCTTCAACCGCAGTATTCGCGGCTGCACCGCAACTCATTATTCCAAGGGTAACCGGTTCGGGCAAATACGCTATTGAAAGCATATCGGCAACGCTTAATCCGGTTTGGTCTAAAAATGATACTACTTTGCCGGCAGCATCACTACCGCTTTTCTTTTTCACATAATTATATAAATTTTTCGTATTTTCTTCTTGCACTGCATTTCTAAAATTCGTTGCAATAAATCCTGAAGTATTGGTGTCCAGAGGACTGTATTCGTCTGATACAGCGTTTTTCACACCTTGCTTTATCATATCGGGAACAGCCGCAACTTGCCCTATTTGTGCAGCTACATATGCACCTCTTGAAAGAACCGGGTGTTTATCGGCAAATTCTTTAGCCGAATCCGTTATTTTTTTCGTTTCCTGCTTATTCATATTCTTTGAATATGTATCAATCAGGCTTTCGGCATCATATCCACGCTTTTTAATTTCTTTAACAGCAGATTTATATGATTTATCGTACATTGTGTAATTTTCGGCTGAAACATTATCACCGAACGCCACCTGTCCGCTTTGCTTGGAACGATTATATTCTTTAAGGGCAATATCGGCTTTTAGTTTGCTTTGATACGCCAAATTAACAAGTTTGCTTATTTCGTTGTTTTTCAAAATCTTATTATTTTCATCTTGCTTCTCATAATAAGCTGATTCTTTAAGATATTGCATTTGAGAATTTTTGCTTTTATTCTGCATATCGGCAGATTCAACCTTATGCTCTGAAGAAGTTGTATCTTCGCCTGAAAGCTTATCGGTCACATATTCCATTCGTGAAAGAATACTGCTTTTCTTTTGTCCTACACCGTTGATTCTTTCATACTCTTCTTTAAGCTTGTCATATGCTGTTCTTTTTTCCTCTTTGCTTTTTTGCGCAGATTGAAAATTCTTTTTAGCCTGCGAAATTGAAATGCTGTCAAAAGGGTTAATCATATTTAGCACTGATTTCAGCTGCTTGCCGGCGCTGTCGTTAATGCTTTTCTTTTGCTCTTTAGCGTACGCTTTGGTATTTCTTTTATAATCATCATAATAAAGCTTATATGTACCGGCTGATATATTATCTCGGTTTTTTGTTGCGCCCTCATACATTGATTTAGAATATTCGTAATCGTGTTTACTTTGAATACTCTTTTTCTTTTTCCATTTCTCGTCAATTTTTTTGAAATCATATGCCATAATTATCTCCTCTTATAAATCATAATATTTTGTCAACCATTCCGCCTGGTCATTGTTAATCTTTTTCTCTTGCAAAAGTTTATTGATGAGCTGATTTCTTGACCTTTGTGTTTCAGCACCGGGATTAGTAACGAAGTTACCATTTTTGTCCTTCTGTGTTTCAGTACCGTCGCCTCTAACAGAACTGATTTGCATAATTATACCTTTACCTATTTTTATTTCATCAACACTCTTAAGTTTACCGTCTTTATTGTAAATGTTCGAATTTTCACTATTTTCTGTATCTTTTACACTTCCTGTCGAAGTATATGAATAACTCGAGCTGCCACCTGACCGCCTACCGCTTGAACTTCTACCGCTGCTCTTCGGAGCAGTATATTTATACTGCTTATAAATACCGTCTGCTTGGTACTGAGTAATATTGCCTTTTTTCACCTGATTTTGAAGGTAAGCTTTCATACCTTTGTTATCTTTCTTGTCACGGTAACTGTCTGCCTTGTCGGCGGCGATAGAAACATTAACATCATTCATTGCCCAATATTCGTCTCGCTTATTTTCTTTCTTTTCTTCTTTGAGCTTATTGTTATTCCAATAGCGTTCATTTTTTGCTTCGACTTGGTCATTCATAGCGTTTTGCTCATTCCAATATTGTTGATACCAAAAATCTTTATTATCAGCATAATTATTAACAGCATTAGCATTTTCTTGATTTGACCTGCCTGCTGCCGAATTCACAATATCCGCCCATGCATTTTTCCTATTCAAATTACTGTTTTCAGCGTTTTGATAGCCTTCTATTGCAGCTTCATAATTTGTCAAATCCTTTTGTCTTAAAGCGTCATATTCATTTTGCGCCATTTGGTAATAAGACGGAAGCGCGCTATTTACATTTGCCTGATATGCATTATCAGTTTGCATTGCGACCTGTGGCGAGTATGTAGAGCCGTAACCGGCAGTCAATTCATTTGCCGCCTGCTGTGTTGCCGCCATAGACAGACCGCCGAGTTGCTGATACATTTTGGCATATTGCTGATATGCTTTGTCGTTTGCTTTGTCATAGGAAAAAGCGCCTTTGCTTGCAACTCTGTTATACATTTCTTGCATTTGCTGTGCGTAATTATTCGGTGCATTATTCGGCTGAGAATATGCTAACTGTTGTGCAATTTCACGCTGCTGTTTTTGGGCTTCGCTTTCTACATAAGGATTGTTATATTGTTGATATTTGTTTTTTGTTGAATTTGAAATTGCCATACTTATCCCTACTTTCCGTTTGCGCCTTTTTTCTTGATTGCTTCAAGAGCGTTATTATTTCTCGCTGTTTCGTTAAGAGCATTAGCAGTGGCAATTGCATTGTTGTTGTATTCATTAGCCCAATTAACCTGACTCTGTGCATTGTTAACTCTTGATTGTGCAGCATTTCGGTTATCGCTCCATAAACTATATTGATTGTTATAATCGTCTTTATAAGCATTGTTAAATACGCTGTAAGCATTATTTGCGGTATTTAATTTATTATAATAACTGCTTTCTTCAGCTTGCTTTTGATTATTAACAAGATTATATCTATTCTGAAGTTGATTGTACTCATTTTGCCAATTGGCAAGAGCGTTAGAACGAAGTTCAATAGCCTTATCACTCAAACCGCCAACTACATTGTTGTATGCCTGCTGCGCAGATTGCTGCGCATAACTGTTGTTGTATCCACCGGTTTTTGCGGCAGCGCCGGCAAGCTGATTTTTCATGGCACTGTTACCGCTTGCCATGTACTGCTGTTTATATATTTGGAAAAGCTGGTCTTTTTCCTGGTCGTAACTAAAGTCACCGTAATTCATCATTTGGTTATACAAATCATCAACCGTTGTTTGAAGCTTTTGCTGTGAAGCGTCAAAGTTTGCTTTTCCCTGTCCGCTAAATAAATCATTCCACTGGCTAAATGCATTATCAGCTTGCGACTTATATCCGGATGTATCGTTGTAGTTGAATTCCCCTATCGAAGCCAACTCATTGTTTGCCTGCGCAAGCTCATTGTTATATCCGGTAACATCAATTGTATTAGCTTTATATGTAGTTGCCGAAGCTTTACTTTTGCCGCTGCTGCTCTTTTTGCTGCTTTTGCTGCTGCTTTTTTTCTTTGCCATAATCTCGCCCCTTTTATATTTCAAATTCTTTAGTAGTTGAATCACTGAATTTCACAGTGATTAAATGTGGCGTAACCGTTATATCTGTCACATACTTTTTTTCTTCTGTATTGCCCCTGTTACTGTCGATATACTTTTGAAGTTTAACGACAAGCTGTTCAATATAATTAACTACATAAGGCAAATTTCCTGCTGCACTCATTTTACTTATAATAGGCAATTTCATAACTCGCCACCTACTTCCAAACACTTTGTAAGAGAGTAAATTTTACATTCACCCTCACCTTCAATTTTCAATTTCATATGGTCACAGCGCCGCGGCCTTATAGGAAAAACAAACGAATTCACTCCTCGCCCGATTATTTCTCTGCCGCAACTTTGCCATTTACCGTTACTGTTATATTGAATATATATCCTTGCCTTTGCTCCCTGGGCCAAATACATTCTCAATTGTAATCTTGATATGTATTTTTGATTTGGATATGAATATCCGTATATTCCTGTTTCAGCACTCCAACTTACATTATCTTCCTTAACTTCATAATCATTATCTGCATCAATAATTTTTACTTGTGTGTCGGTAACATAATAAAGGGTATTTCCGTCATTTAAAAATCGAATGATTCTGTCTTCTGCTTCTTTAGTCCACATACCTTTCTTGGTATCGTAGCAAAACAGCTCATATTTATTTGTTTTGCAATTTTGCATTGAAACATAATACTTATTACCCCACGCACCTGCTACTGCATTTTTATATTTTTCTCTGCCAAGCGCCGATGAAATAACAGTTGTGCTTCCGTCATATGCAATAATTCCGTAAACGCTCTTGTAATACAGCACATTATCAATAATCGCAAAACTTCTTTCACTGCCTTTTTCAACACCTTTAAAATTGTTCACTTCCGTATACGAAAACTCACTCGGTGCCGAACCGTACACAATATATAGCGTATCTTCTTTGAAGATAAGAATATTCCCGAGATAATTTACAATTCCTGTAAATTCGCCGTCACTACCTACATTTGCGCTCCAGCTGTCGCTGTTAAGCCCTGAATAATCATAATAATTTGTATAATCACCGAGTGCGGAAGCATATATCTCGTGGCCGTCTTTTTGACATAGCCATACTCTGTTACCGCATAACGCACCGAAAGGTTGCACATTGGGAAACTTCTTTTCGAATGTAATTTCATACTCATTTTCCGAATTACCGAACCCTGTTATCCAACTGTTTTCGCTTTCCTCATAGTTAATTAACACAGCCGATAAATCAATGAAATTATTACCGACTTTTTGGATTCTGTAACTGTTACTTTTCAAGTTACCTGTTGCATTATCGTATTCAAACATACCTTTTTTGAATTTTGTTAAATCGGTAATCTGTCCTTCTCCCAGCTTCAGCGACACCTCAACATTGTCACCTTTACTAAATTTTTCGAATTTACCTTCGTTATCAAAAGTAAAATTAACATATGTCGATATGTCGCTCCACAATACACTGTTATCTGCTAATTTCACTTTTTTCTGTACAACACCGTTAACAATTCTGTAATCACTTGCGGAATTGAGTGTAAAAAAGCCTGCATTAAATGTATTTTCATCACCGTCGCAGGTATAAATGAAGCTGTTCACGCCGTCGCCTTTTTTAGAAGTAAATGTTTCTTTGTATGCTATTTTTTTTGTTTCGCCGGATTTAGTATCAATAATCACACCGTCAGGAACTACAAGGATTTTAGTGCCGCATTTTATCATTGCTTTTTTGTCGTTATAATCTGATTGTTTTAATACTTCAACATTCTTTAATGTATTCAAATTTGTTATAAGCGCTAATGTCATTGCTATTTGGGTTTTGATTGGGTGATCCTGTTGCTGAATCACCCAATCATGTTTAAGTTGCGAAAAACTAATTAAAAAAGCATTTTTATTTACATTAGGCCTATCTATATAAGCAGCACCCCAGCCGCTCAATCCTGCAAATTCTGCTATCGTAACTAAATTTCTATCGGTTAATAAGCATTCATAAAAATTACTTGAAAGTTCAATCAATACTTTTTTATCATAAATATCCCAATTAGACGGTGTCAATTCTTCCCAAGTCAAACAATCTTTTCTAAAGTATAGTTCAATGGCCCATATATGCGGTTGTATATAATCATTTGTGCCAATATAACTTCCGTTGCTATTAAAACATACGGCTTTACAAATATTACGATTATTAGACCTAATAAGAACCGAACACCAATATACTCTTTCACTTGCATTATGAACTTTGCCTTCATAGTCAGAATAGTAGTAAAAAGCCGAATTTTTTCCCTTTACAAAAGCACCTTGGTATTCTTCGTAATATTTATTTATAATTGTTTGAACATACGGAACAAGTTCTTCTTCGTTTTCTGCTATACTTTTATTTTTTTCTTTTTCAAATAAACAAAGTAATTTTTCAGACATATCCACTATTTGCATTTCGGCATATGACCGACATTCGTAATCTATATGTTGAAAGCACCACGGCTCTAAATGTATCTTACCAAAATCACTTTCCTTATACGGTTCATCAAATTTATGAATTTTATGGTCAAGTTTTTTATTTAAACCTGTTGTGTAAAAATAATGTTTTGTTTCTTTTTCAGATTCATCATTATATACATCAAGCAATGCTTGGGCGGCACTTTTCCAGTCTGCAAACTTTCCTAAATACTGTGCCTTGCCGCATATTTTTTCCTTTATTTCTTCTTCTTTTAACTGCCAAGCAGCGCTGTTTTGACTTACATACCATTTTTTATAATACTTGTCCTGAAATTGCTGAAGCACTGTACAATCTTGAAATTTCCAATTTATATCCGGCTGTGTGCCGTAAAAAACATCACTGTAATATATTTTTATAGTTTTTTCTTTTTTTGCTATAAGCATAGGGAAAGTCCAATCGCCAACTGTTACAACTGCACCTAATGCAATGTCATCATTTTCTGCGAACTCACATGTTCGATATTCGTACCACCGGCCGTTTATGTTGCAAATAGGCTCACCTCTGCCGATAAAGCACCATTTGTCCTGAAATTCTCTTAATAAATGTTCGTTGCTCATTATTGTGCCGGTAATTCTTTCTTCGCCCAGGGATATGAGGCTATCGTTTGTATCTCTAACCACCTGACCGCTAATCTTTGTGTCATTGTTATTTGCCGTACAATTTTGCAACAGCGATACATTTTCATTAACAATAACTGCATCATTTGCATTAACTGAAGTTTTCAAAGTCACTTCGCCGCTTTTAATTGTATTAGAATAATTACTGCTCACTATGCCACGCTTATTTCTTACGCTTGCAACCGGGTAATCGTCAAGCGTCATATTTTTCATGTCATACCAAGCACCGTTTTGCGTGCGTTCATTATGGTCTATACCCTTAAATTCTTCAATATTTTCCTTTGTCACATTATATATGTTAAGTGATTGTGGAAGTTTGCTCATTTTTTCACTCTCCTAAACTCCTAAAGTCTGTAACCGTGCGTTCCTACGGGCCTGTGATTACGATTATAATAAGAAAAATAATTATCATAATAAGTTTGAAACATTGTCATAGCGTTATTCATTCTGTCAATTTCACCGTTAGCATAGTGAACGCTCTTTTCGAGCCAGAATCTATATAGTTCACTGTATTCCAAATCTACTATCATTTGTGTGTTTATATCTGTATCGGTTGTAAAACCGTGAAATGCAATTTCATCCGCATCTTTATGCGTTAGTATAATATCGTTATAAATTTGTGCCTCTATCTCGTTTAGCCACCTTATCTTTTCCTCGTCTGAATACTGATTAGGCACTTGATTGTCAAAATAGCTTAATACCTCGCCAATTGTAGTTTTCATATTTCTTTCACCTCAAATAGCAAAGGGCAAGGATTTCTCCCTGCCCTTTAAAATTACAACAAAGAGTTAAAGCGTTACCTCTTTAGTTCCCTCATTTGCTCTTATATATGAATGCTCAACCTCTCTGAGATTAAGGCTCATTTTAAGTCTGTCGGCATATTTCTTCTTGATTTTGCAAACCTTGCCACGTGGGACGAACATTGCCACGCCGTTTACTGCAACATATTCACCCCTTGGGTCGTCATTAGGTCCGAGATACATAGGAATTTTAATAATTTCCATTTCCTCGCCCTCAGGGTTGTCCTGTATAAATTCAGGCTTTTCCTGCAAGGCCTCTATGGTCTCATTCTGTTTTTTAAGCTTTTCGGCAAGAATAGCGTCAAGCTCTTCCTGTGTATATGTTTTTGCTGTTGTTTCTTCAACAACTGCGGTTTCTTCAATCGCCGCATTTTCTGCGGCTACTTTACTTTTCGCCATAATATTCACGCTCCTTTATTAGTTAGCTTCATCATCATTTGCAAACTCTGCCGAAACAGTTTCGATGCTGAGAAGTCGTGTAGGATATAGCACAGCAGAAGCAGTAGAAAACTTAAAGCCTACCGAGCCTCTCTGTTCGAGTGGGTCGCTTGCGCCGCTTGAGCCGACCTGCTTAACAATCATCTTAAGGCTTGCACCGTCAGGCTTAACAACGCCCCAAGCGTCCTTACCGAAAATAAGAGTTGAATATACGCTGTAGCCTACCGGGCAATTATCGGTATAAACCTTAGCATTGGGGCTTTCAACAAAACGCACACCGTGAAGCTCACCGATTTCGCCATTAAAGATTTCTTTTGTTGCAGAATACTTATGTGCCTCTTCCCAACCTTTGCTGTCTCTTAAGTCAAAAGAAACAGACGGATGAATAATACCGATATATGAGCCGTTGATTTTAGGCGCTTTATTCTTCTTAAGAATTGAAACAGCTTTATTGATAACTCTCGGTGTGAGCTGACAAGTGTTATCGAGTTTATCACGTGAAGCAACTGCCGTGCCGTCACTCTTACGTGGGAAAAGTACATTCTTAACAGCCTCAGTCATAACAGAGTTACGTGTAACAATATCCATTGTCTGTGCCGCAAGGTCACCAAATAATTCGGTAGCACCGCCGATTACATCATCAAGGTGTGTGAGACTAAGTACATCTGTTACATAAGCATATCTACCGTATTGATGAACTTCCGCTTCAATGCTTGTCTGTCCGAGCTTGTCACCTGTAGGTGTAATACCTTCCTGAAGCGGAACAGTTGAAACGGTAAATGTATTCCATTTACGCCACTCAGCCTTTTTACCTCTGTGCTTCGGCAATGGCTGCTGCTTGCCAAACTGTGCAAAATATGTTTGACTACCCACATTTTGAAGCAATGCGGTGTCATAAAAGATTTTCATACCCGGTGACAAATCGCTGTCGCCGGTTGTGTTAAGTACAGCGTCAGCAAAAAGCTGTGCGCTGTATTTCTTTGCGCTGATACTTGCGCTTTTTAATGATTTAATAATATTCATAATGCTCCCTTTCTGCTGAAAGTAAGAGCGAATTACATATTATTTTGACAAATATTTCATAAAATTATTTTCGTCAATTTTTTCGCCCATACTTGCAGCGTTTAATAATTCTTTGATTTGATTTTGATTTAACTTGTCAAAAGACATTCCGCTGTAATTAGAGGCCTGCTGCTGTGATGTTCCGTTTTCAATCGGACGGTTAGCATTAGCCCTCATTGTGTCGGCGATATCCTGTCGGCTTTGATTGTATGCGTAACCCATAGCACCACTAAGAATTTCCGGCAAATGGATTTGTTCATAGGCGTCCTTAACACTCATGCCACGATTAAGCCATTCACGGAATTTATCGTTTTGGCTTTCCAACTCGAAATTGAAATTCGGATAATACTCTTTTAATTCTTCGGCTTCTTGCAACCAAGCGTTCATCTGATTTTGAAATGCTATTTTTTGAGCGTCCTGCTGCTGTCTGATTTCATCTTGCCTGATGATTCTCTCAGCCTGCATAAGCTCCTTAGCCTGCTCAACCGTAACGCCTCTCTCGGTTGCGATTTCTTCATAAATCGAATTGTCGCTGTCGATAGCCGATACAATCGAATCAATATCCGTCGAATCTTTAATTCCGTATTTAGCGGCAAATTTTTCAAGCGCCGGGGTAAGCTTGTTTCTGAAATCTATACCCTCTTGAATTTGTGCGTTTGCTTTGCTCATACGCTTGTTAAGTGCCTTTTCAAATTTAGCTTGATAATCTTGCTTGTATCTGCCATTGATTAAATCGTCAAAGCTTTCTTCCTTAGCGTCTTGTGTGCCTGTCGCACCGTCAACTTTGGTATCAACCGTACCCTCAGCCGTTGTACCTACTCCGTCAGCTCCTGCAGTAGCCGCACCGTCGGCAAATAACTGAATATGATATTTCTGCATAATAATGCTCCCTGCTGATTAAGTCAGCGAATCTGTAATCTGTGGGTTAAGCCCACGGCTCTTTGTCCTCATTATACCTAAGGGCGTTATTTCAATGTCACACCCTCAAAATAACTTTTTTACATTTTTTTCAAACTCTTCCGAAAGCCAGCTAATACCCTGCTTCACCGTTTCAAAAGTGCTTGCAATTTCTTTATAATATCGTTTTTTCGGATAAGCACATATAAGCGCATATCCGTCTTCAACAATAATAAGTGCCGGTATTTTCAGCTTATTTTCATTTTCTTCAAGCGTTTTTGCAAGTGCAACAATAAGTGTAGAAACACCGGCGCAAGCTATGTCCTTGCCTTTTTCGGCATATCTGCAATGTCCCTCAGCCTTTAATTCAAAGCCGTTTCTTGTCTCTTTGTATGTAATCTCAACCATTTTGCTTTACTCTCCTATCTTGGCTGTGCCGATTCATTAGCCTTTTGCGCCGCCTGCTCGGCAAGCGAGCCTTTGTCCCCGGTGCTTACGCTTTGCATTCCCTCTGGCTTTGTGCTTTCCATATTTGCGCTTCCGCTTGTTGAAGCCTGTGCTACATCAGGACTACTACCCTGCTGCTTCCCTTTCATTCCTGTAAGGTTGCTGTTGTCAATGTTCAAATCGCACATAACCTTAAGCTTTTCGTTTTCCTGCTGCAATTGTTGTAATTGCATTTGTGCCTGCTGTAATGCGTCAAGCAACGTACCGTTTTTCTTAATTTGATTTATAACGTCGCTCTTGTGGTCGAAATCCATAATATTGAGGCAAGCAAGTGATTGGTCTGTATTCTGAGGGTTGAAAAATCCTGCGCTGTAAAGCTGCAGTGCAAGTTCATTTTGTGCTGCCTTGCTGTACGGTGAAGCTTTTTGAGCTGCTACTTCAATATCAAATTCAGGTAAATACTGCGCTGTATCACCTGTCATTGTCTGTCTTACTTGCAATTTCAAATTGCGATTATCGTATGTATCAAAATCGTCGGTGCCGTCGTCACCTGTTATCCTTACATATCTCGGCAAATCATAAAACTGTCTCATACGCTCAATTATGAGGTAGATAACATTTTCAAAAGCGTCATACGTGCCCTTAATCGCCATTCTGCTTACCTTTGAGCCTGTTTCGATAAGCGCAGAAATAGCACTTGCGGCAGTAACACCGCTTGTTGTGCCCCCTGTTGATACATCACGGTTAGCTGTTGTTTCTTTAATCTCGTTAATCTTGCTGTCACGCTGGGTAAATACTGCGCTGTCAAGTCCTTTAACGTTTATTTCTCTCAAATCATCTTGACCGAGGTTTGTATTTGTTTTTACAAACGGTTGCGTCCAGTCGAGGAACTCTTCCTCGTTTATCTCGCTGTCTTGCCGCTCAAAATAGCGTGGCATTGAGTTCATCAATACATTTTGGAGTATTCCTGCGTCCATTTTGTCGATATATTCTTGCGGTTGCTTGCCTACGTCAATAAAGCCAAAGCCTGCAATAGTGCCCTGCATAGGGAACATAACATCAAAAACAAACGGATAATTACCGTCGTCATAATAGCCGTTTGGATATTCGTCAGGCTCATTTTCGGTTGCAAACAGCACAACATTATTAACGAACTTGCAGTAGTGAAGCTTGCCGTCCTTTTTATACCACCAATCAATAACAAGACTCTTATCGGTCGTATCGATATAGTCCTCATACAAATACTGCTTTAAATCAACTTCACCGTCGCTTGTTATATTTTCAGCCTCACTCGGATATTGCTTTTTCAGTAGGTCTGTATCAACAAGCTCAACAGTAAATACATTTCGGCTTTTTTGAATATTCGTTATACCGCCCTGCCAAAAGATTGAAAGAATATTTATATTTTGAATTTCAACGTCGCCTACACCGTCCTTTTTCGGATTCCAACCTACGTATGTTATGCCGGTACCACTCTTGCTTTTTTCGGATATATCTGCAATGTACGTTTTATAAAACTTATTTCGCTTCAAAATCATAGGAATAACATTCTTAAGTCTTTCCGCTTCAGGCACGTCGTCGCCTGTTCTTGCCCTTATATTTGCTTCGGGATAATTATCTGAGAAGTCGGCAATCTTATTAGTAATTGAGTTGAACAGCCACGCTGATGAAGAGGGCGTTTCAATACCGTTAGGATTTTCCCTATCTGCCTTTACTGCGTCCTTTTTCTTTATCTGCTCCCAATTATGTATCTTCCACCACTCTTCGTTGTTTACAACTCTGCTTTCAAGCGACTGCTTTTGTTGCTTGTATTTCTGCAGCGTTTCACGTGCTTTGATTATTTCTTCAACACCGATTACATTTAATCGCTCGCCGCCGCCCTTGCCGCTTTCGTGCACTTCAAGCCCATTTGCCTGATTAAAGCTGTCAGCCTTATTCATAGGCTTGTCGGCCTGCTGCTCGGTTTCTTTCAAAACCTTATTGTTTTTTTCGTCCATAGGATTTTTGTACTTACTCATTTTTTCTGCTCCTTAATAAATCTTAATTCCGTAGTTATTCATGCTACTTCTGTATTCGCCACGCTGATTAAGTGGGTCGTCAGCAAGCTCCTTAATCGGCTTACTCTTTATAGGCTTAATCGGCAGCTTGTTACACATATATCTGATTTCATCTGCAATATGGTCCTCGCCGTCTGTGTCAAGGTCCTCAACCTTGTGTTCGTCATATTGCAAAGTCGGTAATGTTCGTATTGTATTTTTACAAGTATTGAATATATACATTCTCGGTTTACCGTTAGCAGCAAAGGTAAATCTGTAATGCACCTGCTGCCAACCGGCAATTCTGTTGTTGTCACCTTTTTGGAAGTAAACACCGTTTTTAGCTGCAACATCATATATGCTTATACCGGTTGTTTTTTGCCATATTGCCGGGTCAGCAATGCCGATTATGTTTTTACCTTTCAACCACCTATGCGTTGTTTCGATTTCCTTTACTCTTTGAAAAACTTGCTGAGGGTCCCACTGCAAGCCCTCGTTTGCTTCGTTTTTCACACAACCATATAATTCCATTATCCTATACAGCACACCGTCATAGTCGACAGCCCACCAACCGACTGAAAAGGGCTTGTGGTAACCCCAATCGAACGAACGGTAAATAGTCCAATTAGGCGGAATTTCAAACGGTTCTATCACATGAGTGTATAACCCTGTGCCCTGCTGTTCTTTTGTGCCAACTCTAAAATCTTCGAAGAACATTCCTTCTGCAACATCCCACAAACCGTAAAGAAACATTCGCTTTTGTTTTTCCGGCAAATTCATAAGTTGCTCTATATAATCAGGCTGTGATTCCATAAGTGCCGTGTTATCTGTCACAAGTGCCTGAATGAAAGAATAATCATCAGGGTTTTCATCAGGCATATAGTCTTTATCAATAAATATCCTCTTGAAATAGTGATGTGAAGCTCCGCCGGGGTTAGTTGTGAAATATACTCTTTTAGGGAATTCATTAGCGCCACGCAAGCATAAAATAATCGTTTTTATTTGATATTCCGTCAAGTGTGTTGCTTCATCAATAAAAATCACATCATATTCTGTTCCTTGGAAGCGGTTCAGGTCTGCATCATGCTGGCAATACATAAACTGAATCGTGCTGCCATTTGGAAAATAAAAAATCTTTTCCTTATCAACATATTTTGCAACACCGTGCAAAATCGAACGCATTTCACGAATATGGTTATTCATAAGTTCAGGATATGACTGTCTGACAATCAATATTTTTATCCCGGTAAAAAAACAGGCAAGAAGTATCGCTTTTATTCTTACAAACCAGCTCTTTCCGCCGCCTCTTGCACCGCCGTACCCGATATATTTATGCGTATCTTGCAATGCCTGCTGCTGTTTAGGATTCACCTTCGAAAAATCAAGTTTTAATTTTACTGCGCCCATTCCTTTTTACCCTCAATTATTTCAATAGTTACATTCTTGCTGTTTTCATCCTCTGTCAAATCATTAAGCTGTTTTATAGTGTCATTCATGGTGGAAATGGTGCTTGCAAAATCCTTTAACGCTCTTGTATCGAGTTTCTTGGTAGTTCTAACCGCCTCTGCGCCGCTTGATGTTCTGAGTATTTGCCGGTACAGCTGCTCCGGGTCGTCAAGTGCTTTTTTAAGCTCAAAGGCAAGCCTATCTGCTGCCTCAATTAAATTATTAAGCTTTTGCGATTTATTCTTAATATCAGTCGCACGCGCGTTTTGTAAAGTGACCTGCGCCACGTTTGACCTATATTTATCACGTTTTTTTACCCAATTTTGCTTTTTTCCTACCGCCGATACCCTCGACGGCGCTATTTTGTGCTTGTTTGCAAGTGCTCTGTAAGACATTTCACCGCATACATATTCATTTTCAAGCTCTTTCCAATCGACTTTGCTCACGTTCTCACCTCTTATTTACCTTATCATTTTAAAATGCTTCAATGTCACACCCCACAAAGCAAAAAAAATAAGCCCCTGCCTTCCGGCAAGAGCTTATATACTCACTTATTCTTTTTCTTCACGGACTTCGTATGTATTTTCCGCCTGCGTATCTTCAACACCGTGTTTTTTAAACATTTCTTTCCAGGCATCGCCATACATCTGCTTTAAAAGGCAGTAGCAAAAGGCTTTAAAAGGATTGTTAACATCACCCTCTTTGAGCTTAGCCCAGGTGGTTTTACCGTCATTCCATTTAACTATGGTCTTTTTATCCTTTGTCACAATAATATCTTTAACGCTGTAAGATTGCAGCATTTGTGCAAGCGCTTTTTTAGCTTCATTTTGGGTGATACGCTTATAATATACCGCAGTGTCTTCCTGCGCACTTTTATATGCTTCATCGGTTTTTTTATCAATAAATTTAATTGTAAATATTACAGCATTTGCTATAAGCGCGGCCAAAACAGCCGCTAATAAAATAATAATAGCAGTTTTCATTTCTTTACCTCATTTAAAATATTTTTCTTTGATTATAAGTTTGTACATCTCGCAATTCCGGCATCCGTTTATACTGTTACAAAAATCGTTAAGCCACTTATCGCCTTTTTGAACATTTGAAAAGAGCATAACAGGCCGCCCCTTTTCAAAGAGGTTTTCACACTTAATATACATAGTACCATTCTTTTGCCGGATTTGCTCTTTATAAAAAGGGCAACGCGCGTTTGCGTCTTTATAGCATTTTTCTGACATAGCCTAACTCCTTTTAAACATAATTGCTGTGACATACCATTTTTGGTTGTATTCGTTAAATCGAGCATCTACCCTTTCGTAAGCATAGCCCTTGTATTTGTTTTCCCAAAAAGTGCGGTCGTCTTTGCGTTTTGCAAGTCTTTCAATATACCTATTGCTGATTTTACCTTTTTTCTCTCTTTCAACAGGCTTTTTTAGATTTTGCGAGCAATACCAGCGCTTTTTTCCCTTTGGGTCTTTAGAAACATACTTAGCCGCTGTTTCAGGGCCGAATACATCAGGATTGTATCTTCGTGCATTTACCCAACCAAATTTCCAAAAATCTTCGGCTCTGTCTCTTGTAAATCCGTCATCATTCATAAACATATGTACATGAATGTTAACAAGGCCTGCATATTTTCCTGTTTTATATGTTTTTTCTTCAAGAATAGCTACTACTCTTAATTCAGGTAATTTATGCTTTTGTCTGTAATAACGGATTCGGCGGATATAGTTATATACATCACGATATGCCTTATCTGAAGTTTGCGGAGCGTTTTCCGGTGAATATGTAGCATGCAAATATATGTCACCCGTATCAAAATTAGCATTAACAAGCCTAACAAGCTTCTTTGTAGCTGTTTTTTGATTATATAAAGCTTGCTGCTCTTTTGTCCTTTGATTTTTAGGCTCTCTTTCCGGTATTTCTCTACCACTGTTAAAACAAGGATAAAAATCTACCTCTAATAATCTGCCACTTATTGTATGCTTTTCCTTATTCACCTATTTACACTCCTTTCTTTTATTTTCGTTCAGTTGTTAAGATACAATACAAGCTCGTAAGCCGGACTTGCACCGGCTTAAATTTTTGCTATATATAATATGTATATATAATTGGTGATTAGAGCTTTTTAAAATTGTATTTTCTCATTTCGCTTTCGTGAACAGCTCCTATTAGTGCATCACTTTCAAGCGGAACAAGAACTATACCGTTTGGTGTATTTTTAGCTTCGTAGCTGTAAACACCGTTTTTGCAATCAAGATAAAAACGGTCACCGTCTCTAATCTTGTTGCCTTTTTCTTTTATGAATCCCATTGCCAAACCCAAACACATTTTCTGCACCTCACAAAACCTTCGTTATATAAATCTCAATAAAAATAATTGTTGCAAATGATATTGCAAAAAGCCATTTTGTACTGTTTTCATAATTGTCACTCATTTTTACCCCGCCTCATTTATGAGCGGCTCATAAATATAATCATAAGCCGGTCCGTATTTTTCTTTTTCTGCCGCAACAAGCTTTTGATAATATCTGCTTTTCATAAACTGCTTTTCAAACTCATCCCTCAAATCATCCGTCATATCATATTTGCCGATATTGTTTTTCTTTTTAAAAGCTTCATACTTAGGCAAAATCATAGGATGATTTATATTTATCCTGAATCCATATGGATTTTTAAATGAGTGAAGCATCACAGCCTGCTGCTTGTCCTTCTTCTCATTTAGCTTTTCCCAAGCTTCTGTGTAGTCCATTTAATCACTCCGCAAAATCAGGTCTTTTTGTTGTTAAGTTGCCAACATTTATATCAACAGCAGATTTATAAGTGCTTTTGTTAAAACCGATATAAAGACATAATATGTCATATTTTCTTGCACACTCTTCTTCAATGCCGCAACCTCTTACCGAAGCAATTCTGCTGTCGATAAAAAGCGTGTTATATGCAAATACCGCAATATCTGCTGTGCTTAGTTTTTTTAGCGATTCGCCTAAAAGCCATAACGGTTTAGCGTTTGCCGGAGCACCTTTTATAAAACTGTCGATAATTTCAATATCATTTCCGTACTTTTCTTTAAGCGCTTCTTTAATCTTTCCTCTTATGATTTCAATTTCAAAATTTGAATAGCCTTTCATAGGCTGACTTATAAATATTTTCATTGTTTACTCCTGTTCTTTCACTTCGTCCATTCTCGCACCGCATTCAGGGCAGTAATTGTAAAAAACATTCTCATCAAAACAATCAGTATATCCACAAGCATTTCCATTTTGAGCGTTCTAATCGTTTCTTGTGTTGTCATTTATCTACCTCGCTTTCTAATTGCTTTGCCGTTTCAACATCAATCGGTTTTGCATTCCAACAAAACCAATTATTTGCTGTGTCTCGGTTAAGCATATAACATCTCTCATTTTCACGATTGTAAGACTTGCAATCTATGCAATAACAATCGGCAAGCGGTGGCTTATCAAATCTATGTTTAATTCTGTAATAGTTTTTTAACTCATCAATTTTTTGTTGAATAAAACTCAATATTACGATTAAAGTAAATCCAACTATTAAAATCAAAAATAATATTCCAATAATAGCAAAAAAATTAGTCAACTCCTCACTCATTCTTCTACCTCACTTTGAAGCCATTTTTCCATATTTGTATATTTAGCCGAATTTACAGATACATCAAAATAAAAACTTATAAGAAACTTTGCCATTTCTTCAATATTCTTTTCTTTAATTTTTTCAAAATTTGTCATTTCCTTACCTCTTTCGCCATTAGTCATAGCCCTAAACTTACGCTTTTTCTTTGGCTTTTCGAGTTCTGCAACTCGCTGTTTTAATTTGCTGTTTTCTTGCTTTAATTCCGTTATTTTATCTATTGCTTTAATAGATAAATCACATACCTTGTCGACAAGGTTATATATACGCTCTCTATCTGTCATTTCTACTCCCTCAACTCATGTTTTTCTTGTAATCTTGTATTGCTTTTTCAATACAATTTCTAACACTTTGTTTTGATAACAAACATTCCCTTGAAAAGAAATTAACACCATTTTTGTCAACCCATTCGCCAACTAAAAACAAACTTGCATTTGCCATTAAAACAGGCGTATTGTGTTCGTATATTTTGATATGAATTTCATAGCAAACACTCGTGCCGACTACAAAGCGATACAATCCTCTTGTAATTTCTTTCCAATTATTAAGGTCTTTCATTTGTTTTAATTCAATATCTTTACTCTTGTTCATTATTTAACTCCTTTAACTTTTCTTCTGCTTTTGATTTATCAAGAAATACATCATTCTGACGAAGAATAAGCGCTTCATAATTTGTATTAGCATATATTTCAAAGTCTTTTATAGTCATTTCTTGAATGTGATTACCAAAGCAAATACTTCTTACAATTTTGTATACTTTATCTCCTACCTTACAAGGCAGTTCTATGTAGCGTGATTTGTCTTTGAAATGTAAACAATGTTTTTCAACATCATCACACTTCTTATACATAATAGATGATATACTTACTTTGCCTTTTATAACAGGCAGAAAATCAATGCTGTTTATTCTTCTATGACATACATCATAATGATAACAATCTTTACAAGTCATTTTTCATCACCTCATTTCAAGTATTCAGGTGTTTCAAAGGTCATTTGCAATGGGTTATCACCAACCCACCACATCATTACAGCTTCAGGGCTATTCCAACTGTTATTATCAAGCCCTGCTGCCTCTCTTGCCTTTAACATTCGCCTGAATGCTCGCAAATAGTTATCTCTGTACTTTGGATAATGGATAAAATCTGCTTTCATACCTTTACCGTTTTGCATAGGGCAACCGATACATTCAATACGCTTCATTCCGCATTGATATAAAGGATTTGACTTACATCCATAGTGATGCAGAAATTCCCACACATCTTTATCAGTCCAATCAATGATAGGATTGACAAGCGTTGAGGTTGTCCTATAGCACCGTTCAACCATTCGGCGACTTTCGTCATTATCAATATTAAGTATCAAACCGCCTTTTGGTACTTGCTCATATTCCGCTTGCAATTCTTCTGCAAGTGCGATTGTCGATTTAGGCTTGCCTATAATCTTTACAACGCCACCATTTTGCTTTCTGCTTGCGCTTTCCGCCCAACGAACACCTGTTGCCTTAACTCGACCTTTTCCACCTTTTTCTTTCAGTTCATCACAACAATAACGGATTAACCTTGTAGGTGGAAGTTTCTTTTTTTCAATTAACTGCCACATTGAATACTTAGGCATTTCAATGTGAACATTCGGTATTGATTTGATATATTGGACCGTTTCGGGAGCGTCAACAGTTGTTAGATTGTGAACTATATCGTGCTTAACTCCTGCAAGGTCAGCAAGAATGCGAATGCTGTCACTGTCTTTACCACCGCTATAACACAAATAATACGGTTCGTCAGCAGGCTCAAACGCTTTTAAGCGTTCTATTGCCGTGTTTATTTTTGTTTGTAATTCGCTCATATCATCACCTTTAACACCTTTTTATTTTATATCCGTCAAGTACGCTCCTTTTGTATTTGCCATTCAAATAATCAGCCAAAGTCTGATAGCTGCAATTAAGATACTTCGCAGCTTTTCTTATATCTCCTCAAATTCTTTTTTAATTCGTTATACCTTTTCATTCTGTTTTCTGATAACAATTTCAAATCTTCAGCACTTAAAGAAAAGAGATAATCTCCGTCAGATTCTACAATAATACAATGCGATTGCTTTTTTAACTCCCTATTTACTTTAGGTTTTATTGAGCATAAATACCTACCACGAAAATTTTTTAACAACATATTGCTTTCATTTTTCAGACGCCACATTTCTTCTTGAATTTCGTTTGCTCTTTTATATTTTTCTTCAAGCATTTTCATTCAACTCCTTTGACCTCTCACTAACACCTTTTTATTTTATATCCGTCAAGTACGCTCTTTTTGTATTTGCCATTCAAATAATCAGCCAAAGTCTGATAGCTGCAATTAAGATACTTCGCAGCTTTTCTTATACTTCCAAATTTGTTCTCATTTCCGTTTTCATCAATAACAACAACTCCTTGCGCCTTTGACATAGCGCCGGTTATTTTAGCAACCTGATTTTTAGAAACCACAATTAAATTTTCCGTGCAGTTATTTTTGTAGTTTCCGTCTTTGTTAAAAACATTGCTTACATTTGGCCCTTTGTATGAAGGAATGAACGCTTGCGCTATTAGATTCTTTACATAATGTTCTTGACCTAATATTCTCACTGTTAGCGGTCCATTCTTTTTACCATGTTGACGATAACCATTTAGCTTGCGTTCAACAAAACTTTTTGTTGAAACACTCATTATGTAGCCTTGATTACTTGCATAATACTTACGCCGGTTGCTTTCACCGATAAATTCAAACTTTTCAATATTCGCTTCACCCACAAAATCACCTTGCCCTGCTGCTATGTGAATTTTTAATCAACTATTCTAACTCAACCTTTTCATAAGTACCGGTGCCGTGTGATATTGAAGATAGAACCGTATTCTTTGTTGCCCCGACTAATCGGGCAAGCTCAGCTGCGGAATCGGCAACGGCAATAGGTAATCTGTATTTATCATTCGTCACTTTTATATAACAATAATTTCTTTTTATACTCATTATTCAACTTCTTCAAATTCTGTATTTTCGTTTACTTGCGCCGGAGCCTGTCCTTTTTCGCCGCAAAAGCTGACCTGATTAGCTACAACTGTTACCGCTTTTCTGTTTTCGCCGGTATTTGCAACATAATTGCTTGTTTGTATAGAACCCTCAACAGCAATCATTGAGCCTTTGTGGAAATAACGAGAAATAAATTCAGCAGTCTGTCGCCAAGCGGTACAATCTATAAAGTCACAAGCACGGTTGTCCTTAGAATAACCTCGGTCAACCGCAACTTGGAAGTTTATAAAAGACGTGCCCTCATTTGTAGCCTTTAGTTCCGGTTCGTAAGTAAGCCGTCCCATTAAAACAACACTATTTATCATCTTTGCTCCTCTTAGGTACTTCAATACACATTCCTTCTGAGCCTATTAAGCTCTTTAAAACACAATAATTTATCTTCTGCTTCGGGTATCTCTTTATTGTGCCTTTCATCATTTCCGTAACTTGTTCAAGTGCAAAAAGAATAAAACTTGTTTTGACAGTTGAACTCGGTGTTATTACTGATACAATATTATCAACTTCAAGCTGAGCAATTTTTAAGTAATTTTCCTTACTTTTCTTTTCGTCCGTCATTCCTTCCATAAGAAGTTGCTTTACTTTTTCAATTCTTTCCTCTGATGTCATAATGTTTCTCCTTTTATATATTTTTGCTCTGAGCCTAAAACAATTTCGCGGATACTCGGCTCAAGATTTCGTGAATATTTATATTTTTCTGTTTCGTTATAAATGCGGCGATACCTTGCTTCCTGCTCAGGTGTCAAGCAATTACAGTCCTGATGAAATTCGCTGAAAGCGTCCCAATGCAGACAATGTAATTCCAACTTGACTTCGCTTATCGCCGGCGGAAAAGGTTTGTTGCTTATAAGCCTGTTAATTGCCATTAACATAATATCAACCGGAACACTTTCAAATTGCATAGTCCAAATTGAAATCGTCCCCATTGCTTCTTCCTTAGTCATTCCTTTGTAAGAGTTTGGATATGCTGCCTTTAGCAATGCCAAAACCTTAGTCGTTTCGTCACATGTCATTTTAACGCCGCCCTATCATTTGCAAGCGAAAGGAATATGTTGTTGCCGCTCTGCTCCGGGCTTTCTGCCTGATACTCGTTCAGGTACTCGCCGAAGCGTGTACCAAAAAGCGTTGACGGCCGCAAGTATAAGCTCATTTTCGGGTCGTTGCCCCAGCTTTTGAATTTCTTATCAATTACCGTCTTAAAGTCCTCAACCGTGTAGCCCTCATTCGTTCTTGCCCTGATTAACTCTTTGATTTTTTTGCCGTTCGGCTTATAGTGCGCACCGATTTTATTGTTAAGATATTCAACAATAGCCTTAATATCGTCGGCGCTCATATCCCCGGCTCTCTTGTCTGCCTGCTGCCATTCGACTTTGGGCAGTTCGTATACCACCTTTTCAACGACGGCTATCTTGCCTTCGCATTCGTATGTAATCTTAAGCTTATGCTTCGGCTTAGCCTTGTAAATATCACAGTCAACAACCGCCCTTGTCACATCATCAAGCGTTATTTGAGTGAAATCAGCTTCGCACTTGTCAAAGCTTCCGTTTGCACAGCTTTCGCATATTTCATTTGTGAAAACTTCCATATTTTTTAACTCCTATTGATTTTTTATAAGAGTTGTGATAACATAATGGTGTCAATTGGGTTATCACAACTCATTTAATGCTGTGTAATATGTATTCCCACTCGGCATTATCGGAGAATATATATCGGCATTTTCGTTCAAAGCCATTCCGCTTGCGGAGTGGCTTTTTCTTTTTCTTGTTTTTAATAGCCACTTTGCATATCGTTAAATATATTACAAATAATGCAAGCGATATTGCCGGTAACTTAAACATTTTTTCACTTCCCTTCATTTATATTTAAAGTTTTTTAAATTCTTCCGGATGATTTGAAAAATATAAGCTCATTGCGCTTTCAAGTCTTTTTTTCACATTTTGCCTTAATTTTTCAACTTCATCACTCGTTAATTTCTCAAATGGCTTTATACTTTTGTCTTCCATAATTACATTAACCGTTGCAGTTAATGGTTTTCTTGCCATTTCATCACCTCAATTTAAAATATGATGAACCTTTTTGTCCGTATCACTAACACTTAACCAAAACAGCAAGGCTAACTATCGCAATTAAAAAATCAAAAGAGGAGTATAAGACGATTTATTTCAAAAGAAATTTTTCGATAGCTTTTCGGCTGATTTCAGTTAACGGTAAGGGGAATATTTTCAGCCTGCACCCTGCTGCCTTGATTAAGTGTTAGTAAAATGTTCAAGTTATTGAACTTTTCTTGTAAAAAAATATAACGGTATCTCAAAATCAGCTATATGCAACAAAACACACGCTCTTTCAATCTCATCTTGTGAAAAAGACGCTTTATTATTTAGTTTTACTGATAAAGACTTTTCTGAAATCTCCATAGCCTTTGAAAAGGCTCTACGAGTTTTATAATATTCTGCAATTTTGCCTATTAACTTTGAATAATCATATATCATAAAGAAATCTCCTTTTGTTCAATTCTTTGAACACTTTTAATATATCACTGCTTTTTGATTTTGTCAAGCACAAAAATACATTTTCTTGAACTTTTTTGTAATCTTTGTTGAACTTTATGTTATGTTATGCTAATATTGTATCAAAGGCGGTGAATTTATGAAAAAAAGTAATACACAAGAACGCTTAAAACTAATAATGCAAGAAAAAAATTTAAGACAAGTTGACTTGTTAAACAAGTGTATGCCGTTTTGCGAAAAATATAATGTAAGACTTGGTAGAAATGACATTAGTCAATATGTATCAGGCAAGGCAGAACCCACTCAAATAAGATTGTCTATTCTTGCTGAGGCTTTAAATGTTACTGAAACATGGCTTATGGGTTATGATGTTGAAAGAGAGCCTAATTTTCGTTTTTCTTCTCTTGAAAAAGAATTAGTAACTGCATACCGTAACAAGCCCGAAATGCAAACAGCAGTAAACACTCTTCTCGGAATTAGCAATAATTCACAAAGAAAAGTCGAATATCCTATGGCTGCACGTACTAATGCTAAAAAAATAAAACTCTCAGCGCAGGAAGTTGAGAGCTTGAAAAAAGCTAAAGACTTTAATGAGGATATATAGCTTATTATAATTACCAATATTTACTTGTATAATTCATTACTGCAAACATTTAAAATGTTTGTGGTGATAAAAAATGATAAATTATGGAAAATATAAATACGTACGCAACGCTTCATGGCAAATCCTTTTAGATTATAACGTGAGGCAATTGCCGGTAAAAATAACCGATATCGCAAGACAAGCCGATATTAAAGTTGTAAAAAATAGTGATTGTCATCTTCTCAAGGATAATCAAATAGGGTTAAGCATACTTATAGACAGCAAATGGTATATCATTTTCGACGATAATATGTCATCAGAAAGAGCACGATTTACTATTGCACACGAACTCGGTCATATATTCTTAGGCCACATATCCTTGCTTAACAGAAGCGATAGTGAAAATGAATATAAAGAAAAACCTGAAGAAGAAACGCAAGCTGATATGTTTGCCGCTCGGCTACTTGCACCGGCTTGTGTCCTTTGGGGGCTTCACTTACATAGCGCAAATGACATTTCGCAGATATGCAACATTTCTTATCAAGCCGCTACATACAGAGCGCAACGTATGGAATTGCTCTATAAGCGAAATAAGTTTTTAACAAGCCAATTAGAAAGAAAAGTTTATTCAAATTTTGAGGATTTTATAAAACAATATAATAAGGGGATAAAATGAACGAGGAGTACAATTTAACAATACAAGAATTTCTTTATAAAAAGTCTGGAGCGGACCATTTCGTTTATATTGATGAAAATGACTTTGAAGAAATTAAGGATGAAATGTTCTTGTCAAAAGACGAACCCGGAAATTATCATTTAGAAGTAAACACTGACAGTTATTTTAAAAATTATGCAGCTTACTGCGTTATTGACAGCAAAGGAAAAGGTGCAGGAAACATTTTTCGAGCCGATACGAAACCTATAATAAATTTTAATCAAGGTGAAAAATTATATTTATATAACTGCTGTGCATTTACAGAACCGACAAAAAAATTAAGCAGTAACGCAAGAGAAATACTCGGCATAATTCTTTCATTTATAATTCTATTATGTGCATTGTTTGCACTCGAACCGTTATTCGGAAAGCCTCGTATTTTTCTCGCCGGTCCTATTGCTTTGATAGGAATTTATCAAATAGCCAAATGGCTAATTCCCAAGTTAACTGATAAAATTTCACTTAAAAATGATGATTATCAAAAAGCACTTTATGTATCATATACTATCGGTCAAAACGACAAAGAATTAGAAATCAATGTTTATAATAAGCGTAACAGATACTATAAAGGACAACTTAAAATAAAAGAAATTTGTTCACAAAAAGCAAAAGAGCTATCTGATATTATTTTGAACATTAAGCAAAAAGAAACAGACTTATCTAATTCACTAAAAAAATATTTATTTGATACCTGCTCAAACCTTACTCCTATCGAATATTTTAATATTAAGAGTCAAATTGATGATTTGAAAGAAATCTTTCCTGAAGAATATTATAAATTTATTTTTCAATATGAAGATTTAAAAGATATTGCGAATATGCCTAACGACCAAATTATTTTTAACGATGAGCCTTATATAAAATTTGAAAATCGGTTTGCGAGGCATTTCACACCGACTGAATACATAGCTACTCAACACATCCAATTACTTTACAACATAAAATTAAGAATCAATGATAACTATGGCTTATTAGACGAAAATAATTCTTTTTATACAAATCTCGATAAGGTTACCGACTGCAGCAGTATTTTTTGCCATTCTCGTCAAATTTTCTTACAATCAATCAATCAAAATACCGACTATCTTTCACCGGAACCATTCGCGGATTTTCCTATTCATCTTGAACCATATGTCAACCGTGACGGAAAAGATGTATTCCTTGCAATTTTAACACGCACTGACGAAGATTTAGGCGAGATTAACGCTCAAAAAAGCGAACTCATTTATAATAACTCCGACCATAAAATCACAGCTAAAATTGTAGAAATCACCGGTGGCGAACCACCTAAAAAGTATTATGGCTGTAATATTAAGGTAACAATAGATTAGGTAGGTGATTAAATGAAATATGCCGCAGCATACATCAGAGTATCTGATGACCGGCAGGATGAATACTCCCCGGACAGTCAGCTTAAGCTTATTCGGCAATATGCAAAAAACAATGATTATATAGTGCCTGATGAATATGTATTTTACGACGACGGAATATCCGGCAGAAGTGTAAAAAAGCGTAAGGCTTTTAACAGTATGATAGGCTACGCAAAATCAAAAGAACATCCGTTTGACGCAATCCTCGTTTGGAAATTCAGCCGTTTTGCACGAAATCAAGAAGAAAGTATCGTTTATAAATCAATGCTTCGTAAAATCAATGTGGCTGTTATATCCGTCAGCGAAACAATAGACGATTCGCCTTTCGCTCCTCTGATTGAAAGAATAATCGAGTTTATGGATGAATATTATTCAACAAGACTTTCGCAGGAAGTCACACGAGGAATGACTGAAAAAGCCAGCCGTGGCGAAGCAATGAGTGCTGCTCCGTTCGGCTATGATTCGCAGGGAAAATCATTTATTCCAAATGATGATGCAAAAATCGTCAATTATATTTATGATTCATATTTATCAGGAAAAGGCTACCGTGCAATAGCACAGGAATTAGGCACAATGGGAATCAGAACAAAGCGTGGAAACATTCCGGATAATCGTTTTGTTGAATATATTTTACAAAATCCGGTTTACATCGGAAAAATTCGTTGGTCACCGGAGTGTAAAGGCTCAAAATCGCGATATAAAGGTGATAACAGCAGCGTTATGATTGTTGACGGAAAGCACGAAGCTATTATTGATACCGCAAAATTTGAACAAGTGCAGGATATGATTGCGGACCAGAAAAAGCGCTACGGTAAATATCAGCGTAAGGAACAGCCGGTTCAATTCATGCTAAAAGGTTTAGTACGCTGTGGTAATTGTGGCGCAACACTCGTATATGTCGGCACTAAATACCCGGCAATGCAATGCCACCAATACGCAAGAGGTGTATGCAAGGTATCTCACAGCCTTTCAATTGCCAAGGCGAACAGAGTTGTTATAGATAAGATTGAGGAAACACTTAAAACATTAGATTTTAATATCATTTATAAAACGCAAAACAATCCGCAAGAGAATATCGACTACGATAAGCTTATCAAGCAAGAAAAAGAGAAAATCCGCCGAGCAAGTGAAGCTTACGACGCTGGATTTGATACACTTGAAGAATACGGAATCAAAAAGCGCACTTATCAATCACGAATCAGTGAATATGAAAGTGCAAAAATTCAACAACCTAAAAAGAAAAATGACACTATTCCTAATGAATTTTTAGAAAAGTGTCAAAATGTACTTAAAATTATAAAATCACCGGAAGCAGACGAAGCAGCCAAAAACGAAGCACTCCGCACAATAATAGACCATATAACATACGAAAAAGAGGATAACAACCTCGCTATTTATTTTTATCTCTAATCTATATCTAAAAGCAATACGGTGGGCCTCACGGTGAATTAGGTGCTTCACTTCGCTATCTTTCACAGCGCTATTCAATGCCGTATCCGGAGCTTAAAGGTTTATTAACGGACATCGGTGTGGAAGAATTAGGGCATCTTGAAATGATAGGCACTATGGTGCATCAGCTCACCCGCAATTTAACCGAAGACGAAATTGAAAAAAATCCTAATTTTATGGCATATTTTGTTGACCACACAGCGGGTGTTTTCCCGACTGCCGCAAGCGGTTCACCGTGGAATGCCGCATCAATTGCATCAACCGGTGACACAATCGGCGACCTAAATGAAAATTTGGCGGCAGAGCAAAAAGCAAGGGTAACATATGATAACATTTTGCGCCTTGTTGACGACCCTGATATTATTGAGCCTATTAAATTTCTGCGTGAAAGAGAAATTGTGCATTACCAGCGTTTCGGTGAAGGCTTAAGGCTTGTTACGGATAAACTTGACAGTAAAAACTACTATGCGTTCAATCCTTCTTTTGATAAATGATAAAAAACAAAAAGGCAACGAATAGAATTCGTTGCCTCAGACTGTCGATAAAGTGGCTAAAGCGCGCCGCATTATAATTGCCATAGAGTTATATCGTATGGCAAAGGTTACTCTTGCCAAAACAAAATCAATAAACAGCGTTTATAGAAAAGTGGCTTGAACATTGTGTTCAAGCCACTTTTGGCGCTTTTTGTCTTTTGCTCGGGGGCAGTACCCTCGTACAGCTCCCACTCGCAAAATACAAAATTTATCTCACTTTCTCAAAGTCTACCAGCGTGTAGAAATTTATAATTTGACTTTTTCTACACGCTGGGGCAACGAATAAAATTCGTTGCCTTTTTTTGTTGACATTTTTATCAACATTATTCATCTGATTTTTCCTGTGCTTTAATATCGGCTGAAGATAAGTTATAAATATAGTCAATAAGTTTGTCCTTATTTTTTTCTGTATTGATTTTAATAACACTGTTGCCCCAAATATTTGCATAATCCCAAGTTCCGTCAAAAGGAACGCTTGTTTGGTGAATATTAAATACGCAAGTACCTGCTTTTGACACAAGCCCCATAAGTTCACCCTTTGATAAATCGGTTTCAATATACGGTGCACTGTTATATGCCATTTTATAAAGTTTAAAAGGGTTTGTGAGTGCTTTTTTAAGTATCGCACTCATAACCGTACGCTGCCTTTGAGTTCTGACGAAATCGGTATCAATCTTCCTTATTCTGCAATAAGCAAGTGCTTGCTCACCGGTAAGTTTATTATTACCGGATTCAAGTGTAACATCGCCATATCTTTTCGGATGATTTGTAACTTCTTTAGCTTCTTTTTCGGTAACATCAATTTTAACACCGCCAAGGCTGTCCACCAGCACCTTAAACATTTCAAAATCGGTTACCACATATCCTTCAACATCTATACCGAAATTATATTCAATAGTTTCAACTACATTTTTATATCCCCCGTCAGAGCAAGCCGCATTGAGCCTTTGCTCATGCCCGAGTGACGGAATATACACCCAAGTATCACGAAGAAACGACACGAGCTTTATAGAATGATGCTTTGAATCAACGCTTACAAGCATCATAGTATCACTTCGTGTTTGCTCGGCATTTTCACCATTTCTGGCATCAACGCCTAAAAGAAGAATATTTTTAACCGACGAATCATTTTTCAAATCGCTTGCGGTAACATACTTATCTTCTTTTTTCTCATCATAATTAACTCTTGCAAGAACCGGAAATACCGAGCCTACTATAATAAGAACAAGCACCAAAATAACTGCCAAAACAGCCTTTGCTTTCTTGCCCTTTTTACTGCTGTGCTTTTTGTTTTTACCGGGTTTGTTGTCAAAATGATGATTAGGTCTGCTGTTATTTAACTTTGCAAAATTACCCTTTAAAGCTTTTGAATGACTGCCGCTTCTGCTGAAATCATCAATAGTTTCACTCTTAAAGGTGACATCACCTTTATCATCAAGCTGATAATTCTCATAATTTGAGTTTTTTCGCTGATTATCAACTACAACATCGTCTCTTTTTTTAGAATTAAAATTAAGGTCAACATCCATAGGTGAATAATTATAATAATCTTCATCTTTAGGAACTGTTCTGTCTATATCTTCCCTACTTCTATTTTTAGGGTCAAAATCTTCATTTTCAAAGCGTGGCATACAATCGCCTCCAATTCTACTAAAGAATATACTACATATTTAAAACTATTTCAACTACCATTTTATAAAATATATTGACATGAATAATAAATTACCTTAAAATAGAAGAAGCGAGTTGACTTGGCAATTGCGTGCCGAATTATCGGTATGAGGAAAGTCCGAGCAGTACAGAGCAGAATAACGGCTAACGGCCGCCGAGGGTGACCTTAGGGAAAGTGCAACAGAGATATACCGCCTGTTATATTTAGCAGGTAAGGGTGGAAAGGCGAGGTAAGAGCTCACCGAGGGGGTGGAAACATTCCCTGCCATGTAAACCCTATTCACTGCAACATCGACTGAAGGGTTGTTTGCTCGACACATAACTTCGAAGGATGGCTTGATTGCAAGAGTAATTTTGCAACTAGATAGATAATTGCCCACGACAGAACTCGGCTTACTGTCAACTCGCCCATTTTATTTTAAGAGGGTAAAAATAATATGCTTGTAAACATGAGTAAGCTTTTAGCAGATGCACAAAAGAGCAACTATGCTGTTGGCTCATTTTCAGTAGCAAATATGGAAATGGTGCTTGGTGTACTGAAAGCAAGTGAGGAACTTAATGCGCCTGTTATTTTGCAAATAGCGGAAGTCAGGCTCAAACAAAGTCCGCTTGAACTTATCGGGCCGCTTATGGTAGCAAGTGCCGAATATGCCAAAACACCTGTTGCAGTTCATTTTGACCACGGCAAAACCATTGAAAAAATCAGCCAAGCACTTGAACTTGGCTTTACATCTGTTATGTTTGACGGTTCACACTTGGAGCTTGACGAAAACATTAAAGTTACAAAAGAAGTTATAAAACTTGCTAAAAAATACGGTGCGGATGTTGAAGCAGAAATAGGCTGTGTTGGCGGTTCTGAAGACGGAAGCGAAGACATTGCCATTAACTGCACAAAACCTGAAGACGCAGTTAAATTTGAAAAAGAAACAGGTGTTGATGCACTTGCAATTGCAATAGGCAATGCACACGGAAATTACAAAAGCACACCCAAGCTCAGATTTGATATACTGGAAGAAGTTGAAAAAAATACAAAATTACCGCTTGTTCTGCACGGCGGCACAGGAATTACACCTGATGATTTTGTACGCTGTTCGCATACCGGTATAAAAAAAATAAATATTGCAACAGCTACTTTTGACAGTGTTGAGCATACAGTTAAATCTACCTATGAAAAAGGCGAAATAAGCGGATATTATGATTTGCAGGGTGCTGAAGTTGAAGGTGCTTATCAAAATGCCAAAAAGCACATTTTGATTTTCGGCACAGACAATAAAGCTTAACAATATTATTTGTATATATGAGAGGTAAAATTTATGAAATATGTAGAATTTGATATGTCAAAGCCACTTGACTTTATTCCAATCGGCAGAATTGCTATCGACTTTAATCCGACAGATATGTATATGCCGCTCAGCGAATCATCAAATTTCAACAAATATGTCGGCGGCTCACCTGCAAACATTGCAGTAGGCCTTGCAAGGCTTGGCTGCAAAGTAGGCTTTTGCGGATGTGTCAGCAATGACCAATTCGGCGATTTTGTAGTTAACTATTTTGAAAAAGAGGGCATTGATACAAGCCATGTAACAAGAGCAAAGAACGGTGAATGTATCGGCCTTACATTTACGGAAATTCTTTCAAAAGAAAAATCATCCATACTTATGTATCGTGACAATGTTGCAGACTTTTGTTTGGCTGCCGAAGATATAGACGAAGAATACATAGCATCGGCAAAAGCGATTGTAATCAGTGGTACAGCACTTGCAAAATCACCGTCAAGAGAAGCTTGCCTTAAAGCTATGATGCTTGCAAAAAAGAATAATGTTCGCATTGTATTTGATATTGATTACAGGGAATACACCTGGACTTCAAAAGATGAAATCGCCGTATATTACAGCCTTGTAGCACAAAATGCCGACATTATAATGGGTTCAAGAGAAGAATTTGATTTAACCGAAGGCATTGTAGGTGTTAAAGATTCCGACCCTGAATCTGCAAAATATTGGCAGTCATTCGGTGCGGCCATCTGCGTTATCAAGCACGGTAAAGAGGGTTCAACTGCATATACAAATGACGGTAAATTCTATTCTATCAAGCCATTCCCTGCTGTTAAGCTTAAAGGTTTCGGCGGTGGTGACGGTTACGGTTCGTCCTTCCTTTACAGCTTGCTTCAAGGAAAAGAAATAATTGAATGTCTTGAATTCGGCTCAGCTTCTGCCTCAATTCTTATCAGCGCACATTCATGCTCTGACGCTATGCCAAGTGCAACACAGGTTGAAGAATTCATCAAAAAGAGTAAAGAAGAATACGGTGAAATGGTGGCAAGAGTATAACATCGTTTATATAAGGTTTGGGCGGACGAAAACACTTCGTCCGCTTAATATATGCATTTTACACAAGGATTTCTAATATGGAATTAAATAAAAAATTCAAAGAAAAACAAATGAGTGAAAATTTCATACTCGGCATAATGCTTGCACTTTGCGGCGGCTTTCTTGATGCTTATACATATATCACGCGCGGCGGTGTATTTGCAAACGCTCAAACGGGCAACATTGTACTTATGGGCATAAATATTGCAAAGGGCGATTTTGAAAGGGTAATACATTATGTTGTGCCTATCCTTGCATTTGCACTCGGCATCTTAATTTCCGAAGTAATTAAGGCAACACTTAAAAAAAACACGCATATGCACTGGCGGCAAATAATTGTGTTGGCAGAAATAATTATCCTGATAATATGCGGTTTCATTCCAAGCGGCAAGGGCAACACCTTTGTTAATGTTATGGTATCGTTTGTATGCTCACTTCAAGTTGAAAGTTTCAGAGTTATAAACGGTAACACCGTTGCAACAACAATGTGCACCGGAAATTTAAGAAGCGGTACGGAACTCCTTTTTTTAGGAATAAGCAAGAAAGATAAAAGTATCGCAATAAGAAGCTTGACCTATTATGGCATAAATCTGTTTTTCGTTATAGGTGCAATTGTGGGCGCGGTAGTAACAAAATATCTTGATGTTAAAAGTGTTTTTATCGCAAGCGCATTGCTTATAATTCCTTTTATAATGATGTTTAAATCAAGCGAAAATGTTGAGTATATATAATTTATGCTATATTAAAAAGATAACCCCGCTGTTTTCTTTCAATATGAAAGTTAACAGCGGGGTTATTTTATTTATTTTGTTTTGAAACTAAAGTATATCTATAAGGCGGTAAGGTTATAAAACCGTCAACACATATTTCATCAAAAAGCGAATAGGAATTATCCCACTGTGTGCCGACAAATATTTTTTTACTTTCATTTGAATTATTTATTGCAACCAAAACACTATCAGATTCGCAGTTGCGTGAATATGCAATAACTCCTCCGTCACAATAAACTTTTTCAAAATCACCGTTTATAAAAGCTTTTGAGCTGTGCCTAATTTGCCCAAGACGCTTATACCACTTCAAAAGTTCATCATTTACATCATCCCAAGCCATACATCCGCGGTTAAACGGGTCTTTCATACCCTGCATACCGATTTCATCACCGTAATATATTGACGGTACACCCGGAAGTGTAAACTGAATAAGGGAAGCAATTTTCATCATAGAAACGCCCCTTAAATAATCGAATTTTGAAAGAGTATTATGCTCAAACTGCCAAGTTCTGTCGTGTCCGTCAGGATTTTCACCTGCAAGGCGGGTAATTGCTCGCACGGTATCGTGAGTTCCGATATGATTCATCAGCACGCTTAATACCTGCGGCGGATAGTTTTCAACTATTGACATAACGCTGTTAAAAAAGCTGTCACCGTTAGCAAAGCGAACAAAGTCCAACACTGCATCTGCAAACGGGTAATTCATTACACTGTCAAGCTCTTCGCCGAGAAGATACTTTCTTCTCTGCCCGTAAGCAAATTTATTTGTGGCATCCTCCCACACTTCGCCGATAATAATAGCATTAGGATTTTCCAATTTTACGGATTTCCTTAAATCATCAAGAAAAATATCAGGCAATTCATCTGCAACATCGAGCCTGTAACCCGCAATGCCGCATTTAAGCCATTTTTTCAGTATTCCGTTTTTACCGCAAATGTAATTTCTGTAACTTTCATCTTCTTCAATAACTTCCGGCAAAAGCTTAATACCCCACCAGGAATGGTAATCATCAGGCCAATTTATGAATTTGTACCATGAATAATATGGGCTTTGCTTGCTGTTATATGCCCCCACATCATTATAATGATTATACATATTAAAATATCTGCTGTCGCAACCTGTATGGCTGAATACACCGTCAAGTATTATACTTATTCCATACTTTTCCTTTGATTTTTTGCAAAGGCTCTTAAGGTCATTTTCATCACCCAAAAGGCTGTCGACCTTTTCATAATCGGCAGTATCATATCTATGGTTTGAATGTGATTCAAAAATAGGGTTCAGATAAATACAGGTAACACCCAAATCTGCAATATAAGGTAATTTTTCTTCAATTCCTTTAAGGTCACCGCCGAAATAATCATTATTCCAAATACCGTTCATCTGCTCCTCATTCCAATAAGGAGTATCGCCCCATTTGCGCAAAACGCGTGTGGTTGGCACATTTTTCTTTTCTTGATTTGATTTAAAAAATCTATCCGGGAAAATTTGATACATTATTCCCCCTTTTAAAAAGTCAGGTGTGACAAAATTTTCATCATACACGGTTTGCTGAAAATCAGGCAAAAATGCATTAAGTTCGCCCCTACCCTCACCTGCATTTTTAATATAGCTTTTGCCCCAAGGGGTATCAAGCACAAAATGGTAAAAATAAAGTCCCGGTGTGGTGGCATAAAAATGAAGCTCCCAATATTCAAAATTCTCACCGCACATTCCTGCCCAAAACATATTATAATAAGCTGTTTGCTCATTTTCCTTTGTTATGGCAAGGCACGCGCCGCAGCATTTCACATCTCTTGGAACTATAATACGAAATTTGCATTTTTCATTTGTTGCAATTGCCGAAATTATTGATTTGTATGACTTATCTCGTGAATTATATATCTGCACTTCAAACCTCTATACAAAACTAAAGAGGTTAATTTAATTAACCTCTTTAAATTATAATAAAATGATTACTTAGATTTTTTTGCAGGCTTTTTAGTCTGCTTTTTTGCTGTTTCCTTTTTAGGTTCAGCTTTCTTTGCAGCACTCTTTTTTGCAGGCTTCTTTTCTTCGGCTTGCATAGGAGGTGATTTTTTAGAAGCTTTCGGTGTTTCTTCCTTAAACTTAACCGGCTGTGTATGCCAAATATTATTCGCATAGTCCATAATTGAACGGTCAGCACTGAATATACCTGCACCGCTGATATTCATAAGCGACATTCTTGCAAACTTTTCTTTATCCTGATATGCCTTAGCAGACAATTGCTGTGCCTTTTGGTAATCTGCAAAATCAGCAAGTGCCATATATTGGTCAACATTCATAAGTGATGAGCTGATTTCACCAAAGCTTTTGCCGTTAACCCCTGCCTGAATAAATTCAACAGCAGATTTAAGCACATCATTATTATACATATATTCCATAGGATTATAGCCCTTCTTTTGAAGTTGCATAACCTCTGGAGTTTTCAAACCGAAGATAAAGATATTATCATCACCGACAGCATCGTGAATTTCAACATTTGCACCGTCAAGAGTACCGAGAGTAACAGCACCATTTAACATAAGCTTCATATTACCGGTACCTGATGCTTCTGTGCCGGCAAGTGAAATCTGCTCTGAAATATCTGCCGCAGGCATAAGCTTTTCAGCAAGAGAAACATTGTAATCTTCCATAAATACAACTTTAATTCTGCCTTTAATATCAGGGTCATTATTAACAACCTTTGAAAGTGCATCAATAAGTTCAATAATCTTCTTGGCCATAAAGTAGCCCGGAGCTGCTTTTGATGCAAAAATGTATGTTCTCGGCTGGAATTCCATATTAGGATTAGCCTTGAGCATTTGATATTCGGCAATAATGTTGAGAACATTAAGTTGCTGCCTCTTGTATTCGTGAAGTCTTTTAACCTGAACATCAAATATAGATGTAGGGTCAAGTTCAATACCGTTTCTCTTTTTAACTATATCTGCAAATTTCTCTTTATTTGCAAACTTGATAGCTGCAAGCCTGTCAAGAACCTGCTTATCATCCTTAAATTCACGAAGTTTAAGGAGTTCATCACTCTTTGTAATAAATTCGTCACCGATAAGTTCGGTAATAAATGAAGTAAGCTTCGGATTTGACTGGCAAATCCATCTTCTAAATGCAATACCGTTTGTTACATTTGTGAACTTTTCAGGGGTAATGGTGTAAAAATCATTAAATACAGTATCTTTAAGAATTTCAGAATGAAGTGCCGATACACCGTTAACAGAATGTGAACCTGCAACACAAAGGTTAGCCATTCTTACAACGCCGCCTGAAACAATAGCCATTCTTTCAACCTTATCTGCGTCGCCTGTTGCGCCCCAAACATATGCACGGAAGCGATTATCAATTTCTTTAGTAATTGAATAAATACGAGGAAGAAGGCGCTTATAAAGATCTTCACTCCAGCATTCAAGTGCTTCTTTCATAACTGTATGGTTGGTATAAGCCACAGTTCTTGTTACCAACGACCAAGCAGTGTCCCAATCATATCCGCATTCATCAAGCATAATTCTCATAAGTTCAGGAATTGCCATTGTGGGATGCGTATCGTTAATATGAATTGCAACTTTATCAGGAAGATTATCAAGTGTACCGTAATTAGTAAGGTGACGCTGAATAATATCCTGAATTGACGCTGAAACGAGGAAATATTGCTGACGAAGGCGAAGCGACTTGCCTTCAGGTGTATTATCGGCAGGATAAAGAACTTTAGAAATAGCTTCAGCCATAGCACTTTGCTCCATAGCCTTAACATATGAACCCGAATTGAAAAGGCCCATATCAAGTTCCGGTTTTCTTGATGCCCAAAGACGAAGCCTTGAAACACCCTTGCCTTTACCTGAAACATACATATCATAAGGAACTGCTGTTACAGTGTTGCAATCTCTGTAATCAACATGGTGGAAATCACCGTCCCAGCTTTCATCAACCCAGCCTTCAAACTTAACTTCAACACTTCTTTCATCACGCGGAACAAGCCAAACATCACCGCCCGGAAGCCAAAAATCAGGAAGTTCAGTCTGCCAGCCGTCAACAAGCTTTTGCTTGAAAATACCTGCTTCATATCTGATTGAATAACCCATTGACTGAAAACCGTTTGTAGCAAGACCGTCAAGATAGCAAGCTGCGAGCCTGCCAAGACCGCCGTTACCAAGTCCTGCATCAGGCTCTTTTTCATAAAGCTTATCAAGGCTTACATCAAATGATTCAAGTGCTTTTTTAAATGTATCTGTTAAATCAAGATTGTAAAGATTATTTTTAAGTGAGCGGCCCATAAGGAATTCCATACAAAGATAATAAATTTCTTTGCTGTCCTGCCCTTTAGCTTCGTGCCTGAAATCACTGTTCATCTGTGAAAGTCTGTCACGAACAATAAGTGCAACTGCTTTGTAATATTGAGCGTCTGTTGCTGTTTTTGTATCTACACCAAAGAAATGACTAAGCTTATCGCTGATAGCTTTCTTTGCTTGCGAAACAGTCATCTTTTCCATACAAATCCTCCAAAAAAAATTATATTTTCAGTTATTTTTACTATGTTCTTTGTACATTATATACTAAAATTATGCTTTTTGCAACTGTAATATATCATTGTTCATATTATGACTTCTTTTTCTTAATAAATTTAGCTAAAAGAAGATTTACAAGTTCCTTAATAGGCTTTAAGTTAAGAAGAATCATCACTACAACAAGCGCAGCTTCAATACCATAAATCCACAATGTATTTCCGAATTTAAGAAGAAGTACGGATTGCGAAACAAGAACAGCGGTTTCACTCAAAAGTACAGGTAATTTAAAGTCAATTTTAATATATCTTCTTGTATCAATGCCCCTTGTTACAAATACAACAAGGAATGCACAAACAGTAGCAAGTGCTGCACCGTTAGCACCCATACGCGGAATAAACACAAGATTTAATACAAAGTTTGTGACAGCGCCGCTCATAGCAGTAACAAGTGACATAAGGCTCTTTTTCTTTGCCATATATACGGAGGCAAGAAAGTTAACGATACACGAATAAGTTGTAGCAATAATAAGAATAGGTACAAATTGCCAAGATTCATAATAATCCTTTGCCACAAGTATTCTGGTAATAATTTGGCACATAAATATAAGCACGGAAGCCACTGCAAATACACCGCCCGAATAAGCACGAAATACCTTGGTAAAGAAGTGCGCACCGCCCTCTTGGTCATATTCATCAACCGCACTGAGCTGCCAAGCGTCAATAAATATTTGCGAAAAAAGTATTACAAAATTAGGTATTTTAGAAGCGGCAGTATAAAGTCCGTTGGCAGAAGATGAAATAAAATATGTTACCATATATCTGTCAGACACATTTATTATCCACCACAGTACAACGGTAGGAATAAGCGGCACGCAATATTTAAGCATTTGAAAAGCAATGCCCTTATCTTTAAGTTTATTAAATCTCAAATATCTGTAAAGCTTTGCTGCGGCAAAATAAAATACAACCGAGCAAGCATCAGATGCAATTATGGCAACGATATATCCCGTTACACCCCATTTAAACGGACCGAGGAATAATATTGTAAATGCAAGTGTTGTTGCTGTTGCAAGAATACCATCAAGCGCATAAAGCTTAACATGGCCGCTACCTCTGACAAATTGCTGGCAAAGCTGTCTAAGGCTTGAAACCAAAACAAAGGCAATAATTAAAATTATATAATCGCCTAAACGGAAATCATTGATTGTAAGCATGCTTAAAGGATAAGTAAACAGCAAAAATACCGCAAATCCGGCAAAAGTAGTCCTAACTCCGACCTTGAATACATCTGCTTTATTTGTCGCTTTATCAAGTGCAAATCTGAGCGCAGCACTGTTAACCTGCAATGTTACAATAGGAATAAGCACATTAACGGTTTGCTGAACCAAATCAGCAGCACCATAATCGCCAGTTCCCATCATTCTTGTAACAAACGGCATCAACAAAAAAGAAAGTACCTTTGAAGAAAAAGTGCCTATTGCAAATATTATTGTATTTGACGCTAATTTTTTGTACTTGTCCATAAATTTTCCTCAAATAATAATTTAATAAGTAAGCTTTTCACCGTTAAAGCTTAAGGTATTATCCCCGGAAGAAGAAGTGTAAATACAACTTGCTTTACATACAGATTCGCTGTTTTCACTCTTACTGCCGATTAAAAATACATATTGATAGCCATATCCGATACCGATAGAACCCGTGCTGTCGCAATCGGATGTAGAAAGCATTGTTTTAACTTCGTTTGAATTCATATTCAGCTCTCTTGCTTTAAACTTTGAACCGTCAAGTTCGCTAAAATAAAGCCTGTTTGAATAAACAACGGGATAATCTGTAACAGAGCAGTTTTCAACTAAAACAACTTCATTTTCAGAGCCGAATTTTTTTCTGCAAAGCGAATATGATGAATCATCATTTTTTTTGTAATAATACATAAATCCACATTCTAATGACATATTAACTATATCATTATTATTTGTATCATCGTGCCAATTGAGTACATCGTTTGCATCACTCATATTAACAGTGATATATTCATCATAATTCGCAACATTATCGTGAGTCACAAAAAATATTCTGTAAAGCGAAATACCTGCAAATGATACCGTCTTATCAGCCGAAGCAGTATATAAAATCGTTTTTTGAAAATCATTCAAATTTATAAAACCTACGCTGTTATCGGTTGAAACAAAATAAATTTTATCATTATATAAATATGCAAATGCAATATTATCGCTTACAGTTACGCTGTCGCCGCCGGAAACAGGGAATTTTTTAAGCGTTGCACTGTCTGTATCAACCGCATAAAGATAATCGCCGAGCACATTAAGATATTTAAAATTATAATTACCTTTAATAACATTTGAATTCTTTTCTTCATTAGGTTCAAAGCGAAAAATGCCCTTGCCGCTGACAGAATAATAAATATATGATGAACTGTAAGTTACGGCACCACCTGTTTTATTAAGCAAATTACCCACTTGATTACCTTGCAGTGATGTATCAAATGCGAACACACCGAAATCATCATAATCATAATTTACCTTGTTTGTTTCGTGCACTTTTGTTGTAGTTTCTTTTTCAGTAGTGCTTTGCGGCTGTGTCTCGGTGGTTTTGCCTAATATTTTTGAATCAATAAGTTCAATTACCTGCTGTCCCTTGCCGCCGTCATACAAAGCCTCAAAAAAATCAGGGTTAACAATTTTAATTGTTATCACAAAAACAGCCAATAATATTATTATCACTGCAAGAGTGAGTAAAATATTTTTTCTGATTTTTTTTCGTTTTCTGGCACGCTGACGCTTTTTACGCATCTTCTGCCTTTCCTCATCCGTTATCATCTGATTTGTCCGTCTCCAAAAATTAGATATTTAGTAGTAGTAAGTTCCCTAAGTCCCATAGGCCCTCTTGCGTGCAGTTTTTGGGTAGAAATACCTATTTCCGCACCCAAGCCGAATTCGCCGCCGTCTGTAAACCTTGTTGATGCATTATGGTAAACAGAAGACGAATCAATAAGTTTCATAAACTTATCTGCATTATCTTTATTTTCCGTAATAATGGCTTCGGAATGGCCTGTTGAATATTTATTTATATGCTCTATCGCTTCATCAAGTGAAGAAACTGTTTTAACACTGATAATGTAATCAAGATATTCTGTGCCGAAATCTTCCTCACTCGCCTTTTCAATATCAGGGCAAACCGCTCTTGCTTTTTCATCACCGCGAATAATAACATTTTTTTCATCAAGCTTTGCTTTTATTGCCGGCAAAGCCTTTTCAATAATATTTTCGTGGATAACAAGGCTTTCGCAGGCATTGCAAACACCTATGCGCTGTGTTTTCGCATTAAATATAATTTCAGCCGCCATATTAACATTTGCACTTTCATCAACATAAATATGGCAATTGCCTGAACCTGTTTCAATAACAGGAACACTCGCATTTTCCACAACCGCCTGAATAAGCCTTTTACTTCCCCTTGGAATAAGGCAGTCAAGCGTGCCTTTCATCTTCATAAGCTCTGTTGATGACTGCCTTGATGTATCATGCACAAGCTGAATTGCATTTTCATCAATACCGACTGATTTAACCGCTTCTCTCATAACATCGGAAATAGCAATATTTGAATGAATTGCTTCTTTTCCGCCGCGAAGAATAACAGCGTTGCCGCTTTTTAAACAAAGAGCAGCCGCGTCGGCAGTAACATTAGGCCTTGCCTCATAAATAATACCTATAACACCCATAGGGCAACTTACTTTTTTAATAACAAGTCCGTTAGGCCTTTCAACTGTTTCAAGTACTCTGCCGCATGGGTCATCAAGCTTCATAACCTGAATACAACCGTCTGCCATACCCTTAATTCTGTCAAAATCAAGCATAAGCCTGTCAAGCATTCCACCGTCAAGAATTCCGCGTTGCGCATTATAATCAACTTTATTTGCATCAATAATTTTTTGAGCATTATCTACAAGCGCATTTGCAATAGCTTCAAGTGCTTTATTTTTAAGTTCGGTTGATGCACCTGCCAAATTTGCCGATGCTTTTTTTGCGTTTATTCCTAACTGTTCAAGCATTATTATCACCCTTTGCCTTAAAATATGTACCTATACTTTCACCTGAAAGCACCTTATATAAATCGGTAGGCTTTTCGCCGTTCATAATTATTACCGGTATACCATCATCCGTTGCAATTTGTGCGGCTTTAATTTTCGTTTGAAATCCGCCCGTACCCTTTTCGCTTGCACCACCGGCAATTGAGTAAATATCATCATTTATTTCTTCAACAACACCGATGAGCTTTGCATCATCATTCTCACTTGGATTTGAATCATAAAGACCGTAAGTATCAGTAAGCATAATAAGCAAATCAGCGTCAATAAGAGTAGCAACCATAGCACTTAAGCAATCATTATCACCGTTTAAAAGTTCTTCAATATAGACCGAGTCATTTTCATTTATAATCGGCAATGCACCGTAATCAAGAAGTTGGTTAAATGTATCAACCAAGTGTTCCTTTTCTTCCGGATTGCGTAAAGTATCGGCAGAAAAAAGAAGCTGGCTCACTGTTACCGTATATTCGGAAAATAATTTATCATAAAGAAACATAAGTTCGCACTGGCCCACAGCGGCAGAAGCCTGAAGCCCTTGGACTGTTTTCGGCTTTTCACTAAGTCCGAGTTTTGACCAACCTACTGCAATAGCACCGCTTGATACAAGCACTATTTCATGCCCTTCATTTTTTAAATCGGATAAAACAGATGCAAGCTTTGCAAGTCTTGCAATATTTGTTTTGCCTGTTTGGTGGGTTAAAGTTGATGTGCCCACCTTAACAACTATTCGCTTTTTCCCTTTAATTCGTGCCATAATTCTACTACTCCATACTAATTACAAGTAATTGCATTATATCACAAATACCATAACAATAAAACATTTTTTTGAATGTTTTTCAAAATTCAGTCAAAAATATAAATCGGAGGTAATTTTTATGACAAAAAGAGGTTATATCAGGCTGTTTTCATACGCTATTGCATTTGCGGCCGTTCTTTCAATATATGCGATAATGAATATGACTACGGCAAACTCATACAAAGCACAGCTTGAACTGAATTATCAGCAAAGTTTAAACGAACTTTCAGAAAATCTCGATTCAATCGAAACCAATTTAACAAAATCGGTTTATTCAAATTCGGATAAAATGCTTATGGATATAAGCAAAGACTTATATGCCGAATGTTCACAGGCTAAAGACGCGCTTTCACGCCTGCCCGTTGAGCAAATGAATTTGAATTCAACCTACAAATTCATCACGCAGGCAAGCGACTATGCATCATATATTGCAAACAAAATTGCGGCAAATCAAAGTATCAGCGATGAAGAACATCAAAATTTGACAAAGCTTTTGAAATATTCAAAAGAGCTTAACGAATCAGTAAGCAATATGGCAACAATTGCAAACAACGGTGCGGATATTGACACGGATGAGCTAAAGGCAAAGGAAATGAAAATTTCTTCACTTTCCCACAGCTTTTCGGCAACATCAAAAGTGTTTAAAGATTATCCCACTTTGCTTTATGACGGTCCGTTTGCCGACGCGGTATTGAACAGAAAATCGACCTTACTTGAAAAGGCCGAACAAGTAAGCCGTGAAAACGCACGCGAAGTTGCGGCAAAAGCACTTGGCTGCAATATAAGCGAAGTAACATATTCGGGTGAAGACAGCGGTGATATGCCTTGTTACACATTCACTTATTCTCAAAAAACAATCGGAATCACCAAAAAAGGCGGATATGTGGCTTATATCCTTTACGGCGGAAAAATCAATCGTTCATCAATAGATAAAGACAACGCAATAAACCTTGCTCAAAGCTATCTTAATATGCTCGGTTACAGCAATATGGAAAGCACCTATTATGCGATTAACAACAATATTTGCACAATAAATTTTGCGTACAAAACAGAAAATACAACCTATTATGCAGATTTAATTAAAGTCGGGGTTTCAATGGATAACGGCAAAATAGTATCACTTGAAGCACAGGGATATTTAACAAATCACATCAAACGAAAAGGTTTTGACTGCAAGCTTACAAAAAGCGAAGCTCAAAGGAAATTATCAAAAAATCTTGAAGTTATCAATTGCAAAAAATGCGTGATACCTAAAGAAAACGGAAAAGAAGCCAACTGCTATGAATTCAGGTGCAAGAGCAGTGAAACAAAAGAAGAAGTTTTGATTTATATTAACGCCGATAAAGGATATGAAGAAGATATTATGCTTTTGCTTTATTCCGACGGCGGCACGCTTACAAAATAATTGAATAATTATATTAAAACAGAAAATAATACTCTTGAAAGGAAGTATCATTATGAACAGCAAGATTTTAATTATAGCAATAGCAATTGCAGTAATTGCAACTGTATTTATGGGATGTGCAAAAAATAACAATGATATGACAACAACTACAATTCCGTCAAGCGAAACCACCGTTTCCGATACAAGTAAAACAACAGATAATATGGAAAGCGAAGCCAGCAGTGCTGTAAGCAAAGCAGGCGAAAAAGCAGATAAAGTCGGCGACGACATCGGCAAAGGCGCAGATGATGTGGCAGACGGAATAGGTTCAGGTGTTGACAAAGCAGGAGATGCTGTATCAGACGCACTTGACTAAACGAACAAACAAATAAATAAATAAAACCTCGAGTTTTTACGCTCGAGGTTTTATTTATATAATATGTGCAAAAATGATTGCACCCAAAACAGTAAGTATACCCGATACAGCGATTGAAAGGCTGCTCATAGCACCCTCAACCTCTCCAAGCTCCATTGCTTTGGCTGTGCCGATTGCGTGCGAAGATGTGCCGATAGCAATACCTTTGGCAATAGGATGATTGATTTTAAATATTTTGCAAATTCCATCTGCTAAAATATTGCCTAACACACCTGTTATAACTATTACTGCAACAGTTATTGTTACATACCCGCCAAGCTCTTCGCTTACTCCCATTCCGATAGCGGTAGTAATAGATTTCGGCAGTAATGTTACATATTCCTTATGTGACAGTTTAAAATAAAAGCCAAAACCATAATAGTGGTAAGACTTGTTAAAACACCTGATAAGATACCGAAAAGCACCGCTTTATGATTCTTTTTCAGAAGTTCAATTTGCTGATAAAGCGGAATTGCAAGGCAGGCAGTAGCCGGAGTTAACAGCCAGCTCAAGTATTTAGCACCGTCATTATAAGTATCATAATCAATATTACAGTTCAAAAGAAATACAATAGTAATAACAATGGAAATAAGAAGAGGATTAAAAATACCCGTCTTAAATTTTTTCTTTAAAAATGAACCGAAAGCGTAAGATAAAAGGCTTACTGTAACGCCTAAAAATGCCGAGCTTTCAAAAAACTCACTCATTTACTGTACCCTCACTTTCGCTGCTCTTTTTTTCTTGAGCTTTAATAATTCTCTGCGATATCCGCCCACTGACAGCCATTACTGCAATAAGAGATATAACCGTTATCACAACCACCGGAATAATCAGCGGTTTTAAAACTCCCCAGCTTTTCATCAGTCCCACACCGGCCGGAATAAACATAAGCGGCATTATTTCAATAAGAAACATACCTGCATCCTTTACAGCTTCAAGTTTAATAATTTTAGTGCAAAGGCACACGAATAAAATCACCATGGCATAAATACTTGCCGGAACAGGCGCAGGAATAAGAAAATTAAGTCCCTCGCCCATAAATGAAATTAAAAGTATAATTAAAAACTGCTTAACATATTTCAATCTTTTCACCAAACCTAATTAAAATTACGATTATTTAGTATATCACGATAAAGCTTTGTGTCAATTGTAGAATTTACAGATTTTTTTGCGAAATTTAATAAAAATTTGTTTATATTTGATTTTTTTAAAAAATTGATATATTATTGACTTATAAATTAGTAAAAGCAGGTGATAAAATGAGCCTTTATGATAAAGCAAACGAAACAGCAAATTACATAAAATCAAAAATAAAAAATATTCCCGATACCGCAATTGTGCTAGGCAGCGGACTTGGAATGTTTGCAAATGAAATTGAAAAAGAACTTGTACTTGACTATAAAGATATTCCGAATTTCCCCATATCCACCGTACCGGGCCATAACGGAAAGCTTATATTCGGCAAAATCGGAGAAAAGAAAATAATCGCAATGCAAGGCAGATTTCATCTTTATGAGGGATACGGCGTTGAGCAGGTAACTTTTCCCGTTCGTGTTTTTCAACTTTTAAATGTAAAAAACTATATAGTCACAAACGCATCCGGTGCTATAAATCTTAATTATAAACCCGGCGATTTAATGATAATAAGCGACCATATCGGCCTTTTTTGCCCAAGCGCACTCTTTGGCAAAAATGATGAAAGGTTCGGAACACGCTTTCCGTCAATGAGTGAAGCTTACAACAAAGATTTAATCAAAATTGCGGAAAAAGCCGCACAAAAATGCAAACTGAATGTTCACAAAGGTGTATATTGCTACTGCAAAGGTCCAATGTTTGAAACTCCTGCCGAAATCAGATTTTTACGAACTGCCGGTGCAGACGCAGTCGGAATGTCAACAGTACCCGAAGTTGTATGCGCAAATCACGCCGGAATGAAAGTTTTGGGCATATCGTGTATGACAAATATGGCTGCCGGAATACTTGACAAACCTTTAACCCACATTGAAGTTATGGAAACAGGCAAAAAGGTTGAAAAAGAATTTTCCGCATTTATGAAAGAAATAATAAAATCAATATAATACAGAAAAACAGCCATCGGATTTTCCGATGGCTGTTGACTTTTAAAAATTATAATTCAGCGATAACTTCAACTTCGCAAAGAACACCTTTAGGCAAATCCTTAACTGCAACGCATGAACGAGCAGGCTTTGAAGTGAAATAAGTGCCATAAATTTCATTGAATTTTGCAAAATCGTTAATATCTGCAAGGAAGCAAACTGTTTTAACTACCTTTTCCATTGAAGTTCCTGCTGCTTCAACAACTGCTTTAAGGTTTTTGCAAACCTGATGTGTTTGCTCTTCAATAGTTTTTGCTTCTACCATATTTGTTTCAGGGTTAATTGCAATTTGACCTGAAGTGAAAAGCAAACCATTTGCCTTTACTGCCTGTGAATAAGGGCCGATTGCACCCGGTGCATTATTTGTTGATACATATTCCATAGTATAATATTCCTCCTATTATCAGTCGCAGACTTCAAAGCCTGCTTCTTTAAGTGCATTTTTGATTTGAACTATATGTTGATAGTTTCTTGTTTCAATACCGATTTTAAGATAGCAATCGGTAATATTCATATCAAGGTCTGTACTGTCATAATTAACGGAAACAACATTTGCTCCGTTTTCGGCAACAACCTTGCTTACGCCGAGGAGTTGGCCCGGCTTGTCCGAAAGTGCAATTGTGATATATGCACTTCTGCCGCCCATTTTAAGCCCTCTTTCAATTACTCTTGAAAGAATAGTAACATCAATGTTACCGCCTGATACAACACAGCATACTTTCTTACCTTCAATGTCAGGAATTTTGCCGTTCATCACAGCGGCAACAGGAACAGCGCCTGCGCCTTCCGAAACAAGTTTTTGCTGCTCCATAAGTGTAAGAATAGCAAGTGCAATTTCATCATCGCTGACTGTATAAATACCATCAACATACTTGCTTACAAGTTCATAAGTATTAGTACCCGGAGTTTTAACTGCAATTCCGTCTGCAATAGTTTGCACGCTTTCAAGTGTTTCAATTTTGCCGTCGCCAATGCTCTTTTGCATAGACGCAGCACCCGCCGCCTGAATACCGTAAACCTTGCAATTAGGATTGATTTGCTTGATAGTATATGCAACACCAGCGATAAGTCCGCCGCCGCCGATTGGCACAACTACTGCGTCAACATCAGGAAGCTGCTCAAGAATTTCAAGGCCAATTGTACCCTGGCCCGCAATTACATCAGGGTCATTAAAAGGGTGAATAAATGTATAACCCTTTTCTTTTTGAAGCTCGATAGCTTTGTTATAAGCATCATCATAAACACCTTTTACAAGGCAAACATCTGCACCGTAACGCTTTGTAGCTTCAACCTTACTGATTGGCGCACCGTCAGGCAAGCAGATAAGTGATTTAATTCCGTTTTTAGTAGCTGCAAGTGCCACACCCTGTGCATGATTACCGGCAGAGCATGCAATTACACCTTTTGCCTTTTCTTCATCTGAAAGCTGGCTTATTTTAAAATACGAACCTCTTACTTTAAATGAACCCGTAACCTGTAAATTTTCCGTTTTCAAATAAACATCACATTGCGAACTGATGTTTTTAGCACGAATCATATCAGTTTTCCTTACAACTTCTGATAAAACCCTTTTTGCTTTGTATACTCTGTCTAATGTAAGCATATTATTATCCTCTTAAGTAAATCAAATATAATTTTCATAGGTCATTTTACTCTTATAATTTTGATTTGTCAATCACACCTGCAAAATTACTTTAGCATCAATAAATATTTTTTCTATTGACTTTATACAGTTAATATTATAAAATTGAATATAGCTTATAAAAAGTAAATCTGTTTAGGCAGAAAGGTTTAATTATTATGGTTAATACAAAGAAAAACATAAAAAAAATATTTGCATTTTTATTATGCATTGCCGTTATCGGCTGTGTATTTGCCGGTTGCTCAAAAAGCGGTGAGGCGGATGAAATCACAGACAAAACAATGCTTATAGCTTATACCGAAGAGGTTGAACCGTTTCTCTATAAAGATAAAAACGGAAAGCTTACAGGCTTTGATGTAGATTTATTTGAAAAAATTTATGATAATGTTAAAAACGATACAAAAAATTACAAATTCGTAAAAGTCGATAAAGATTATAAAGTAGGCGACGATATAGCTTATACCGATAAAAAAGGTACTGAATACATTGCATACACTATGATAGGTGCAGTGCAGAAAAATGTAGGATCTGTTAACGAAGATTTCAGCTTTACAGATGACATTATTACTAATAAAATTATCACTGTTACAAAATCAGGCAATAACATTTCTGATTACAGTGACCTTACAGGAAAAAAGCTTGCAGTAGTTACTGATACTGCAAAAGCCGCTCTTGATAAAAATGCGACAATTAAAAACAATAATAAGAATGTTGTTTATCCAACCGTTAAAGATGCGCTTGCTGCTCTTGATAAAGGCAGTGTTGACGCGGTAGTAACCGATGAATTCAGCTTTTCTCCGCTTGACACAGCAGAAAGCTATCAGGTATTAAACGGTTCTCTCGGCGAAACATCATATGCATTTATGTTTAAGAAAGGTGACTGGGTTGTTGACAACTGGAATGAAGCAATCTATGAACTTAAAAGCCCTGATTATAACGATAAAGACGAATTCACACCTATGGTTGAAAAATACTTCGGTTACAATGCATCAAATTTTGATTTCGTTCCGTCTAAAACAAAATAATATATAGCAAAATATGAGAAGAGCGGATGCCTAACCAAATAGGCATCCGCTCTTTTTATGCAAAAAAATTATCCCCCAACATTGTTGGAGGATTGCTTTGGCAAAATCTGCCGTCATACAAAATCAAATTATTTGTGCATTTGCAAGTGCTTCCTTTTCAGCCTTGCGTTGAGCCCTCTTTTTCTTTGCTTTATATCCCATAAGTTTATCAAGCTGCTCATCAGGTGTAGTGCAGGAACCGAGTGTAACGGTTGAACTGCCGTAAATACCGTGAAAATCTGAACCTCCGGTCATAAGAAGCTTATGCTTTTTGCATACACCTGCAAACATTTCAACATCGGCATCGGTTGCTGACGGATGCCAAACTTCTATTCCGTCAAGTCCCATTTCTATATAATTCTCAATTTCATCATAATTATCAAGAAATGCCGGATGAGCAAGAACAGCGATGCCGCCGGCACCGTGAATTTCATCAATAACTTCTTTGACATCAGGATATTTTGTAGGAGCCAAAAGGTTAGTTTCACTGTCCGGTGAAAACAGAGCATAATAAAGGTCACCGAAAATTTTATCGGTATATCCGGCATCCATAAGTGCGTGCATAATATGTTGCTTAAAAAGATTTGTAGAACCCGAAGCGTGACCGATGATAAATTCGGTTGAAATCGGGAATCTTGCCGCAACTTTAAGCATCATTATTTGGCCGGCTCTTTTGCGTGCAACTGAAGTGCGCTTACACAAGCCTTCAAGTCTGTCAGGTGTATCTGCAAGGTAACAAAGAATGTGAACTTTTTTACCTGCTTCATTATCAAAAGCCGAAAGTTCAACGCCCGGAATAACATTAACACCGTAACGTTTACCGATAACCTGCCCTCTTACAGTACCTGCAAGGCAATCGTGGTCTGTTATGGCAATAGTTTCAATACCGCTCTTTTGAGCTATAACAATAAGGTCTTCTATACCAACAGATCCGTCGCTGAGTTTTGTATGACAATGTAAATCTGCTGCCATAACAATCTCCTTCCGTTTAATAGACATTTAAACTGCCTATCGTGTATATTTGGGCGATAGCTGCCAAAAACTTATGCTCACTGTACCGATATATATTACAGTGAGTAAAATAGCAGTCTGTCCCTCAACATATAGGATAACACAGTTTTTTTCTTTTTTCAAGTTTATTTTAGACAATTATTTACTTTTTTAACAACTAATTGTAAAAATTTTCCAACTTCCTTGCCAAAATGCTTATCGGCAAACCGACAACATTGAAGAAATCACCGTCAATTTTTTCAACAAGAAGTGAACCTTTACCCTGAATACCGTATGCACCGGCTTTATCAAAAGGCTCGTTTGTTGAAATATATTTATTGATTTCATCATCCGAAAGTTCAAAAAATTTAACTTTTGTTTGAACGCTGAAAGTTTCGGTTTTATCATTTTTAATTATCGTTACTCCGGTAAAAACACTGTGTTCTTTTCCGCTTAAACTTTTAAGCATTAAAAAAGCGTCGTGTTTATCTTTCGGCTTGCCTAAAATTTTATCGCCGATTGCAACCACCGTATCTGCACCGATAACAATATTATCACTGCTTCTGAAAGGTTCTGCTTTAATTTTTGATAAATATTCAACTGCCTTATCAGGCTTTATATTTTGAGGCAATGTTTCGTCAACATCTGCGCTGTCAACTTTAAAATCATCTGTTATAAAAGATAAAAGTTCTTTTCTTCTCGGTGATTTTGACGCTAAAATAATCATTATAATGTACCCCTTTGATAAAGTCCCCTTGTATATTTAAAGTCAGGCTTTGCCCCCTGCTCGTAAAGCGATATAACATTTTCAACCTGCTTTTGACTTTCGATTGAAAAATAGAAATGAACAAAATCCGTTTTCACTTCTTTAATTCTGTCAAGCATATAAAGCGGATAACAATTAAGCATTTCAACACAAGGAAAATCACTGCATATAACAGGAAATTCCATACCTTTTCTGTCAGTAAGCTTTCCCTGCTTATTACATTCAATGCAGCCAATATCATTTTTAATCGGGCAATTTCTTGTAAGCATCAGCGGCAAATAGCCATAAACAATCATACCGGTATCCTCTGCTTTAATACTGTTTATTTGCGCTTGCGTAAGCTCGAATGATAAAATAGGATGTTCAATTTGGTTTGCCGAAACGCAATTAAAAACATTAAGTCCGAAATCACCGTAAACTTCAAATCCCATATTTTTGCAAAGAGCGTATGAACCTATATTGCCGCAAAGTGCTTTGCTAACCCCTGCTTTTTTCAGCTTTTCAAGTTTAGCCTTGATTTCATTTTCAATTGAGAAAAGCCCCCTCGGCAAAACAACACCGGCGCGATTATCAACAAAATCTTCAAGGCTTGAATTTATAGGGATAAACACTCTTTTAAAAGGATGATTATCAGGTATTTGGCTTGCATTTGCAAATGAAGCTGTGGCATATGGCACATCATTTTTTTCAAATTTTGGATATACCACATCATAAGCTTTGTATCTAAGCTTTATTTTTTCCTGCTCATCAAGCTTTTGAATTGCCGTTCTTCTCATTTCGTTAATTTTAGAAGCCGGCATAATAAGCCCGTCATCAAGGGTGACATTTATATTTTTCACATAATATTGCGTACCGCCGAATTTTGAAAGCCTTTCGCTTACCGTAGCTGTATTCATCGGCTTGTTAATTGCCTTTTCAGGAATTTCACCTACTGCTTTTACTTCTTTTTTATCGGTTTTTACAGTCAAAACCGCATTTTGATTTTCTTTACATACAAAATCAATATCAACACCGATAAGCGCAGTTTCCTTTTCATAATTTTTAGCAATTTCTTTAAGCACATCATTTGTAGTGGCAACCACATCTTCCTTTTGCCTTGTGCCAAACATATTTTTACCAAGCTTTGAATTCAAATATCCATCTGTAAATCCGCTTCTTGAAAATACGCTTCTAAGCATAAATTCATCACTTGGCGAATAATTACCATCAATTGCTTTCTTCACTGCGCTGACTGCCATTGATACATATTCAGGGCGTTTCATTCTGCCCTCTATTTTAAGGCTTGTTATTCCCTCAAGCTTATCAAGCTGTGATATTAAACTCAAATCTTTTAATGAAAGTGCACAGGCAGTATCACCGCCGGCTGTAAAAGGCAAGCGGCACGGTTGGGCGCAAAGTCCCCTGTTTCCGCTTCTTGAACCAATCATTGAAGAAAGATAGCACTGCCCGGATACAGACATACAAAGCGCCCCGTGAACAAAAAGTTCAAGTTCCAAATCGGTACTCTCCCTTATTTCTTTAATTTCTTTTAAGCTCATTTCTCTTGGCAATACAACACGGGAAAAGCCCATATCTTTAACCGCCTTTGCGCCGCTCGGCGTCATCACCGTCATTTGAGTTGAACCGTGCAGCCTTGCGCTCGGAAAATGCTCCCTAATCATTTTTGCAACGCCTATATCCTGAACGATGAAAGCATCAACACCGCATAAAAGCGCGGTTTTTACAGTATCATAAGCCTCTCTCATCTCATCATCACGAACAAGAATATTTAGCGTCAAATAAACTTTAACATCACGGCAGTGGCAATATTCAACCGCTTTTTTCAGTTCCTCATTATCAAAATTGCCGGCATTGCGTCTGGCGTTAAACGATTTACCTCCAAGATAAACCGCATTTGCACCGCTACGCACACCGGCAATAAGCGACTCCATACTTCCCGCAGGAGCCAAAATTTCAAATTTCATATTATCTCTCATTCAAAATTATTTGTTTGCAAGTTTTTCCCTTAATTCGCTGATTTCACGGTTAAGACGCTCCACTTCACGCCTTGCAACATCAACTTCCATTCTTGCTCTTGCGCTGTCTTCAAGATAATCTTTAATCTGCGCGCGAAGATTATCAGCTGAAGCAGTAGCTTTTTTGCTTGCATCAGCATTATCAAGGGCAACAAGAACAGCCGCCTGAGTCATAGAAAGAGATGGATTTGAATTGATGATAGCCCTCATATTTTCGCTGATTTCATCAGCAAGAGTTTCAACATATTCGGCTTCATCTTCAGTTACGATTGTATAACTTGCACCGCCTATTTTTACATGAACTTTATTTTTATTCATAATTTACACCTTCAAAATAAATCGACATATTTCTACTCAATAAGTATATCAACAAACAGTATAATTGTCAACGCGAATAAAAAAATTTAATAACTTTTCTATATTTTAGCAAAAGTTTATAATTAGCCTATTGATATAAAAATTATTTTGTATTAAAATATCTGCGTTAGGATTCGGGAGGAAAGAAATGGACGAATTTAATGTTAACCAAATCGGCTCAAACTTAACTGCGGTAGCCAATTTTTATAATCATCGCAGAACAGAGCTTCAAAAGAAAATATATTCAAATGCCTTTGGCGCATCTAACGGATACATAATATCATACCTTTGTGAAAACGAAGATAAAAATATCTTTCAAAGGGATATTGAGCGTGAATTCGACTTAAGCCGCTCCACAGTTTCAACTATTCTTAAAGAACTTGAAAAAGAGGGACTTATTGAACGAAAGAGCGTTATTATAGACGCAAGGTTAAAAAAAGTCGTACCTACTCAAAAAGCAAAAATGATTAACGAGGCATGCTCAAAAGAAATCGCCCATTTTTTCTATGATTTGGCAAGCAATTTAAGTGATGATGAATTCGGCACATTTGTAAAAGTGCTGAACACGCTTAAGAAAAACAGCGAAAGAATACGAAACGATATATCAAGAGATATTTACTAAACAAAACCGTCATTAAGACGGTTTTATTTTTTATATATGTAATAAAATTACAATATTTATAATATTATCAGTATAGACAAGTTTTGATTATTGTGATATTATATAATTATTAAACTGTAATATTGTGTCTATCGGCAATTACGGTGATTATTTGGGTATTATATGAGGGTATTATATGGGTGACTATAAAGTTAACATAGTCAATTTGAATGTGACGAACAATTATGTTGAACTCACGATAGAGCTTGAGGGAAACCAAAAGCTTTACTATCCGCGAATTTCAGCTTGCTTTTACAGTGAAAGCGATAACAGAATTTTACCGATGGATTTAAAATCCTGCAGTGACAACAAGGCTGTTGCAATCGGTATATTCGACACACCGTTTTTATTTTATAATGATAACAGCAGTAAAAATGTTAAAGTTGATTTTCTTTTCAGTGACGGAAACGGGGAAAACATAATAGTTAAGCCGGAAAACGAATTGACTATTCCTATTAAAAAGAAACGTGCTTTGATGCGCTTTTTTTCAAGCAGCAGAAGAGAAAAATCGAAAATGATATTCACGCTTTTGATGTCAGTTCTTTTTTTACCATACAGAAGAATGAAAGTTCAGCCAAATAAGGTGACATTTTTATCTAACAGGGCTGACAGGCTGACAGGCAACATTAAAGCTGTATTTTTTGAAATGACTAAGCTTGATAATGTTGATATAACGGTACTTTGCAAAAAAGGCGGACTTAAAGATAATTTGCCTAACCTATTCAAATTTTTCAAGCTTTATGCTACAAGTTCGGTAGTATTTGTTGATGATTACTATCACTTCCTTTCTTATATAAAAAAGAAAGATGATGTTAAACTCATTCAGCTTTGGCACGCATGCGGTGCGTTTAAAACTTTTGGCTTTTCAAGGCTTGGGCGTGACAGTTATCTTCGCCAAAGCTCGCCAAACCACAGGCAATATGATTATGTTATTGTAAGTTCAAATGAGGTTATTCCGTATTATGCCGAAGGCTTCGGTGTAGCTATGGAAAAGGTTATACCGCTTGGTTCACCGCGCTGTGATGTGCTTGAAAACGAAAGTTACAAAAAAAGATTTGTTAAAAACTTTTATAAAGATAATCCTGAACTTAAAGGCAAAAAAATACTTCTTTTTGCGCCGACATTTCGCGGTGGCGGTATGGGCAACTGCTCCTACCCTATTGAAAAATTTGAAGCAGATAAAATTTTCGATTCAATCGGGGAAGATTGGGTAATTGCAGTTAAAATGCACCCTTATCTTCAGGAACGCCCAAATTGCAGTGATAAATATAAAAGCAGGCTTATTGATTTCACATCAGAGTATGACATCAACGATTTATTATTTGTTACCGATTTGCTTGTAACAGATTATTCAAGCGTTATTTTTGAAGCTTCAATAGTAGATGTACCTATGCTGTTTTATGCATTTGACCTTAATGAATACAGCCGTGACAGAGATTTTTATTGCAACTTTTCAACTTTTGTTCCGGGCAAAATTGTTTTAAACACCGAAGAAATGATTGATTCAATAAATTGCAACGATTATAAAAAAGAGCTTGTTAAACCATTTAGGCAAAGATATTTTGGGGAAAAGACGGGCCGGGCTACAAAAAATGTTGTTGAATTTACAAAGGAGTTATTAGAAAAGAATGTTTGATTGCAAAATGATAATCAACAAAATGAATATTGAAAAAAACAAACTTAACCTTTCAGTTTCAATCAGTTGTCCGTTTGATATTGATGTTACATCACCAAAAGCAAAAATAATATTTGAATGTAACGGAAAAACAAGGCGCTTGCCGTTTCTCGTAACCAACTATTTTAGGCAAAAGCAAAGTGATTCCTGCATAATTGTTTGTACATATTCATTTTTTCTTGATGAAATATATTATAATTATAACTGCAACGATGATATAAAAGTCAGAATTGATTTTTATTACGGTGACAATGAAGTTATCGGTATACCGTTCACTGTTTCCACCAATGTTTTAACTGAAAACAGCAATATTGAACTTAATGAAAAATATATTGAATATGAATGTTTTGACGGTGTAACCGTATTTTCAGATGAAAGCGAATTTGATAATGACAGAAAGAAGTCGAAAAACTCTTATTCTTTTGATTTTGACTGCGAAAACAATCAATTTATTATTCATCAAATACCGGAAAATAAATATAATGAAAGCTTTATTAAAAAAAGTGTAGTCATCATTCCTCTTATAAGATTTATTTTCTTTATCTTAAGAATTGTTTTAAGCGTTGTTTTGCTCCCTTACTTTATTATTGATGGATTTTTAGCCGCATTAGATATTTTACCGAGAAGAAAAACGCAATCAATCGACTCGCTTGCAAAAAATATATTTGTTCAAATTAAAGTTAATGTTTCATCTTTTATGAAAACAAGCTTTAAAAGAGATTTATTTTTTGAAAACATACGCAGGCCGATTTACGAACTTGCCAGAATTTATTATAAATTCCTATCAAAAAAACCTATTGTTAAAAATCAAATTGCATTTATGTCCGGCAGAAGAGATGAAATAGGCGGCAACCCCGAATATGTTTACAATTTAATTAAAGACCGCAAAGATATTGAATTTAAATTTCTTATGTTTTCAGACCCGGCAGGCCACAGAAGAATAAAAAATGTAATTAAATTTCTTAAACTTTATGCAACATCTAAAGTTGTAATAGTTGATGATTATTTCAGGTTGCTGAACTTGGTTACCAAGCGTGAGGATGTAAAACTTTTCCAATTATGGCACGCTTGCGGCGCATTTAAAACTTTCGGCTTTACCCGCCTGGGCAAAAAGGGCGGTCCAAAGCAAACCGACCCTAACCACAGAATGTATGACTATGCAATAGTAAGTTCACAAGAAATTGCAAAGCACTATGCAGAGGGCTTTGGTTTAAGTGATGAAAATGTCGTAGCAACAGGTATTCCGAGAACCGATATATTTATGGATGAAGAATACGCAAATAAAGTTCGCACATCATTTTATGAAAGATACCCACAACTTAAAAATAAAAAAATATTACTTTTTGCCCCTACTTTCAGAGGCAATGGGCAAATGAGCGCGTTTTACCCTATTGATGCATTTGATATTGAAAAAGCATACGAGGGATTAGACGGCGAATATGCAATTTTAGTTAAGCTTCATCCGTTTTGCAAAGAAAGATTTGAAATACCTAATCAATACAGTGATGTAATTATAGATATGAGTGAAGATGACGAGCTAAACGACCTTTTATTTGTTACCGATTTGCTTGTAACAGATTATTCAAGTGTAATATTTGAAGCTTCGCTTCTCAATATTCCTATGATGTTTTATGCATTTGATTTATATGATTACATTGCAAGCAGGGATTTTTATTACGATTTTGAAGGTTTTGTTCCCGGCAAAATTGTTTTTAGCGAAAATGAACTTATCAATTGCATTAACGCAAAAGATTTTGAAAGTGAAAAAGTCAACGGATTTAAAAACAAGTTTTTTGATGACCTTGACGGTAAATCAAGCAAACGAGTTGCAGACTTGATTTTAAAAAATTTAGATATATAATATAATTATGAAATATAAAAGGAGTTAAAATTTATGGTTTACGCAGTAATATTAGCAGGCGGCATCGGCTCAAGAATGGGCGGTGACAAGCCGAAGCAGTATCTTACAGTTAAAGACAAGCCTATTATTGTATACACAATTGAAAAGTTCTTTGCTGTACCTCAATTTGAAAAAATAATTGTTCTTTGCCCAAAGCAATGGGTTGAGCATACCAAAAATCTTATTGATAAGCATATTGCTCCTGCAAGCAACAAAATAGCTGTAATTGAAGGCGGCGACACGAGAAATGAAACTATTATGAATGCAATTAAATTTATCGAAAGTGAGGGCAATCTCAATGATGATACAATAATTGTAACTCACGACAGTGTACGACCTTTTGTTACAAACAGAATTATTGAAGAAAACATTGAATTTGCAAAGCAGTATGGTGCATGTGACACAGTTGTACCTGCTACCGACACTATTGTTGAATCTGCCGATAATGAAATCATCAGCTCAATTCCTGACAGAAGCAAAATGTATCAGGGTCAAACACCGCAGTCATTCAACGCTCTTAAGCTCAAAAATATTTATAATTCACTTACGGCTGACGAAAAGGACATTTTGACTGACGCCGCAAAGATTTTTGTAATCAAAGGTGAAAAAGTTGCCCTTGTTCAAGGCGAAACTTATAATATGAAAATAACCTATCCTTATGACCTTAAGGTAGCCAAGTCTTTGTTGGAGGACGAAAGCGATGATTAACACAATTTACAGACTTGTTGCACCGAGAAGATTTGAAATTGCATTTGAAGACATTGAGCTTTTTGGTGAAAACGCAATCGTCAGACCAACTTATTTATCTATCTGCAATGCTGATATGAGATATTACCTCGGCACCCGTGATGCAAAGGTACTTGCCGAAAAATTACCTATGGCTTTAATTCACGAAGGTGTCGGCGAAGTATTTTTTGACCCGACAAATACATTCAAGCCGGGAGATAAGGTTGTAATGGTGCCTAACGCACCCGTTGAAACAGATGACTACATTGCAGAAAACTACCTTCGTTCTTCAAAGTTCTGCGGTTCATCAATGGACGGTTTTTTGCAGGAATTTGTTGAAATATCACCTAAAAGGCTTGTTAAGCTTCCAGATGATATTGATATGACTGTTGCCGCATTTACAGAAATTGTTTCAGTTTCTGTACACGCAATTTCAAGATTTGATAAAATCGCTCATAACAGAAGAGATACTGTTTCTGTATGGGGTGACGGTAATCTCGGTTACATCACATCGTTATTTTTAAAATATCATTTTCCTAAATCAAAAATCGTTGTATTCGGCACAGATGCAAACAAGCTTGCCGATTTCACATTTGCGGATGAAACACATCTTGTTAATGAAGTACCCGACGGTTTTACAACCGACCACGCATTTGAATGTGTAGGCGGAAACGGAAGTCCGATTGCAATTGAGCAAATCATCGGCCTTATTAAACCTGAAGGCACAATTTCAATTTTAGGCGTAAGCGAATATCCTGTTCCTATTAACACAAGAATGATTCTTGAAAAAGGACTTCGCGTATTCGGCTCGTCAAGAAGCGGTGTTAAAGACTTTGCAAAAACAGTCGAAATGTACAAAAAGCACCCAGAAATAATTGATTATCTCGGTAATCTTATCAGCTCTGTTAACACAGTTCGTACTACAACCGATATAAAAAACGCTTTTGAAAAAGATACGCAAAAATCTTTTGGCAAAACCATTATGAAATGGGAAGAATAATTTAAAATCAAACATTAAAAACCGGCTATGAACCAAATTCATAGCCGGTTTTTTTACATATTATCGCTGTTAATTATAAAATTATTTTGCGGATTCATTATTACATTATCGCTCTGTTTAAATTCAAGTGCGGTAAACGCTGTTTTTTCCTGCGGTTTAAAATGACTGTTATCTTGAAAATCATATAATTCGGCAGTTTCTTCTGCGTCAGCGTCATCATTATTATATGCATATATGTATCCGTAAAACTGCTGACCGTAGTGCGAATTCAAATTATAATATGTTTTAGTATTAAAATAATTCCCGCCCCAATGCGACTCGGATATTGTCACACTTTCGTCATCATTTATTTTTTCTACAATTGCCACATGGTTTGACCAGCAGGCAACCGCACCCAATTTTGCTTCATTGCCATAGTCATAATAATTATTTCTCTTATTCATAAACCACCATTGGCCTGCATCACCTCGGTTAAGCTTCGGTGCTTCACCGTTTAGTTCATATAGCCTGCCATAAGCGTATGCGACACAGTTTGGCATACCGTATCCTGTTTGTGAATATACATTTAATTTGCTTGTGTAATACGGCTCTCCTTGCGGAGCTGTAAGTCTTGGTTCGTATTCTTGTGAAAATGCTGTAAGTGGTGAAAGAGTTAATATAACCATCGTCATAATAACTGAAAGAATACCATTTTTCAGTATTTTTGCCAATATAACGCCTCCTTTTGTAAGCAACGGAGACATTCTATCATAAATTACATTTTGTAATCTATGGCAATATTTTACAACAAATTTGTAACCTTTTTGTAATAATTATACCGATTACACAAAATTTCACCATTTTTCTTGACAAAAACGCACATTATATTAGACACGAGTCTGTTTTGGTACACTTTTACTCATTACGCTACTTAATAGCAACGAAGTACAAACAAAAAAGCGGACTTGCGTCCGCTTTTTATTCTTTTCTTATGCGAAATAT
>ERZ840096.134-NODE-134-length-125960-cov-37.790961_pt1 | contig 125960 bp, 108 predicted proteins | sample MGYA00519878_ERZ840096 | MGnify/ENA primary metagenome ERZ840096 (study PRJEB31850, sample SAMEA3708865) | human gut metagenome | biome: human gut; feature: human-associated habitat; material: faeces | place: China | collected 2014 ... | reverse complement strand
ATCTTTATGCGTTCCTCGGGAACAGCCCTCAAGATAAGTTTGATGCTTTGGGGTTGGTTTTTGTTATGCCTATACATACAGCAACAGGTGTGCCTGGGTATGATCGTCCCTCGAATATTCCTGGATGGGGTACAGCTTTAGTAAACTTCCTTCGTTGGTTAATTGGTACTGTTCCACCTTATTCTATTTATCCAGAGGGATCTGAAGAATCGGAAGCTATTAAAAATTCTCCCATTGGAAGAGATATCATGATTTTTTTCAAAAGAAAAAATAAAGGAGCACGGTTTTGTGATGAATGGGAAAATGCAACTAATATATCTATTTCGTATCCGGGATTTAAATCTGTTATGTCGTTTACAAAATTTAAACGAGATTTTGAAAGATTTTTCTCAAGTTTACCTAATGGAATACCAACTTTTGTTGGAAGTTGTCGTGGCGATGTTTCTATTGAAATTATTAATAATAGAAATGAATTTTATATAAATACTATATATAAAGTAACTAATACAACATCTGCTACTTCATTTTTTTATCACTTAATGCCTAGTTGGTCTTCTGGCTATCCAATGGGAAATTGGACACAAGTATACATTTGGAAAGAAAAAATAAAATGTTGCAAAAAATAAATAAAAAATTATTTCAATCATGCTTATAATATTTTTTTTCTTGTTAATTTATTTATTATCTCTCTTTATGTCCACATATATAAAAGATTCAGATATATCTTTTATTTTTAATATTATATCTATCATTATAGGTTGCATTCCTATTGTTTTGATTACATTCATAATTTGTTTTGATTACGGAATAATTTCAGGCATTTTTATAGGACTACTACTACTGTTGCTATTATTATTGACAAACAAAATAATTAAATTTATTTTTAAAAAGTTTAAAACAAAAATACAATAAAGTACTTATTATTAACTATAGTTTATTTTAAATATCCATTACCTGAATACAGAGATTCCGATAAATAGATACTTCGTTTTTCATAGTAACACGATGGAAGAAAGTCGCTAAGCCTACATAGAACAAAGGTATAGCAAGTATCCGCTGTAGACCTGCTCAACAACCGTAACGTGCTTCGCACGCTGCTGTGGGATCCTCTGGAACCGGTGGCCACCCGCCCCCTGGCCCTCGTGCAGGGCGCTTCCCTGTACTGCTACGGCGTGGACTTCAACAAGAATGTGTCGGAGGTCTTCGACGCACAGGGAACGATCGCGGCGGCTTACGATTACTCCCCCTATGGAACAGCCACCCGCACCGGAAGACTCGTCCAGCCCGTCCAGTGGTCCGGCGAGATGCACGACGAAGAATCCTCCCTGGTCTATTACAACTACCGCTATTACAATCCCGCAGACGGAAGGTGGATCAACCGCGATCCCATCGCTGAACAGGGAGGATGGAATCTTTATGCGTTCCTCGGGAACAGCCCTCAAGATAAGTTTGATGCTTTGGGGTTAGAAGATAAGAAAAAAGATAAAGAATTTCTTGGATATGTTTATGATCAAACTTTAGAAGGAACAGACATATACATTTGTTAAACAACAGGATTGAAAATAAATGACAAAATTTTAAATAATACAGTTTCAGAATCCATGAACGCTTTTAAGGAAGCTAATAGCGCTAATCAAGCGGCAAGCAATATTAGATATGCAAAAGATTTTAGTAAAAAAGTGTCTAAACTTTATAAAGTAACTCCTGGAACAAAAATTCCCGGAGTAAAAATTTCTTCAATTAAAGATATAATTGATTTTGTTTATATCAAAAGAGATGAAAAAGTTGCATATCAACAATTTTATAAAGCTGCTACAAGATATCAAACGCTAAAGAAAAAGACATTCTCAAGTTGTTTTGAATTATGCGTAGCCATGGGAGAGCATGCAAAAGTATTTTTAAAAAATGATTTAGGAAAAGTAATAGTTAAATTTTCTACTGACTATTGTATTTCTAAATGTAATAAAAGGCATAAAACATTAGATTAACAAAACATGAAAAATATCTTCAATATATTAATATTCAGCGCCATAATAAATATAACCCAAGCACAAGACAATATAGAAATTTTGAAACAGATCGTTCAATCCGCAAATTTATTTCAAGATTTTCCTATAATAAAGTTCATAGATACTAATAAAAATTTAAATGATACCACAAGATACACACAGATATCATATTATCGGGATAGATTTGAAGCTTGGAAAAATATTCAAATAGTGACATCTGGAGTTATCAAATTCAAAAAAGACAATGTAGTAGGTAGATCATATGATGTTATTCAGATAGATCAGCAAACTGGAAAGCCTGTTCCAAGTTTTTGTATGTTTGGTGGTCGAGATGCAGCAATTTATACATATCAAGTTTTGAAAATCGGACAAACCATGTATTTGTGCCACCAATGGTACAATGAATTATGGAAACCTGTTCATAATGAATGGGGAATATCTAGTGTAATAATCAAACACGATTCTTTCCAAGACAGAGCTATTATGTTCTTTTTGGATAAGGGAAAAAAATCATATGTCTTACCATGCGGAGTTGCCTCAGCCTTGTATGAGAAAAAAAATCAAAAGATTGTATTAACATTTTTTGATCGTAAAAATCAGCTTACCGAGCTGAATAATGAAGAATACCGTATTTCCAAAATAGAAGCTTCATGCGATAATGACAATATAACATGTTATCTGAATGATAAAAAAATTGATATGCAATGGTCCAAAATAGGAAATTGGAGAGAAATGATGATTTATAATTTATGGACTTATGGCAACGGAATTGATTGGAAGAATTGACACTCCTGTATCAGAGCTATAATGCCCCCTTAGAATGCCCGACTGCCCGCACGCAGTGGCGGGGTATGGAGCCTGCCCGCAGCGACAGCTTCAGCTACAACGGCAGAAACGAACTCACCGCCGCCACCCTGGGCGCCGCCCCCTACGGCTACAGCTACGACAACATCGGCAACCGCAAGACGGCACGGGAACCGGCCGGAGAACTCGCCTACGCGGCCAACGGGCTCAACCAGTACACCGGCATTGAAGAAAGCGGGGAAGCGCCTTTTGTGCCGACGTACGACGCCTCGGGCAACCAGACCCTCATCAAGACGTCAACGGGCATTTGGACGGCCGTGTACAACGCGGCCAACCGCGCGGTGAGCTTCACCAGCCGGGACGGAGCGACAGTCGTGGAATGCGGCTACGACTATCAGGGACGAAGGTACATGAAAAAAGTGCCCCAAAACGGCACGGTCGCCAGCCACGAACGGTACCTGTACCGGGGGTATTTGCAGATAGCCGCCCAGGACATGCTGGACAACCGGAACGTGCTCCGCACGCTGTTGTGGGACCCTCTGGAACCGGTGGCCACCCGCCCCCTGGCCCTCGTGCAGGACGCTTCCCTGTACTGCTACGGCGTGGACTTCAACAAGAATGTGTCGGAGGTGTTCGACGCACAGGGAACGATCGCGGCGGCTTACGATTACTCCCCCTATGGGGCCGTGACCGGTACGGGCAGCCTCGTCCAGCCCGTCCAGTGGTCCGGCGAGATGCACGACGAAGAACCCGCCCTGGCCTATTACAATTACCGCTTTTATAATCCTGCAGACGGCAGGTGGATCAACCGCGATCCCATCGCTGAAGAAGGGGGATGGAATTTATATAGTTTTAATAAAAATATAATATATACAACAGATTATTTGGGATTATTATCATTGGGGCGATTTATAACTAAAAGATTGATAGGAAAAATAAAAAATCTCTTATAACTGATCTTAATGGACCCTATATTCCAGGATATTGGGAAGAAGATGCAGAGAATTCTGGAATAATAGCAATTTGTTTGAAGTGTAAAGGAACGAATAAACCTTTTAAAATTAATTTAGGTAACAACCCTAATCGTATTGGCAATACAACTACTTTATGTAATGGATGGGAAAAAATTGCAACATTTGATGGTTATGATTTATCTTGCAAGTGGAAGGAAGTCGGAGGAAGGAATTCCGATGAAGCACCCCGATATACAGGGAGAGTTCAAAGTAAAACCTATGAGTGTGTAAAATTGTCAGGAACAGGTAGTCTGTGTGGTACTAATTTCCCAGAAGATTGGAGAGCATAGCAATGAAAATCAAAAGAAAGAAATTCTATATTGTCGCAGGAATCGCAGTCTTATGTGCTGCTTTAATATATTGGTTATTGACCATATTTTTACGAGTATACGTAATGAAGTCGCCAGTTATGGAACCATTAGTTCCAACGGGATCAATCGTTATCATGAAACGCATTCACAATATAGATGAATTAAAACGGGGAGATATAGTTCATTGGAATTTTCCTTCTTACACATCCATTCCTAGCAATACAAGTACATTAGGAATAGTAGTTGGTTTTCCCAATGAACATCTAGAGTTAAAACATGGTGATATATGGATTAATGATCAAATAGCTCATATTAGACCTTTCCAATATGTTTATACGAAATCAGAACCAAATGTGTTGGAAGGATATAAAATGAAGCAGAAATATATGAATATGATTATTCCGAAAAATACATTCTACATCCTCTGTTTAGACAGAAATGCCATGGACAGCAGGGTAGTAGGCCCTATTCCATGGACTAATATAAAGAGTAAAGTAATTGAGCATATAAATCCTTAAATAATTATAAATCATCTATTCTATTTTTCATTTTAGGAATTATCATTTTATTCATTATATCGTCATTATTATTTTAATTAATAAACAAATTTGTGGAATCCTGTGAAACCAGTGGCAACAAGGTCATTGGTTTTGGTTCAAGATAATGCTATCTACTTTTACAGCCATGACTTCATCAAAAACGTGACGGAAATCTTCGACGAACAGGGAACGATCGCGGCGGCTTACGATTACTCCCCCTATGGGGCCGTGACCGGTACGGGCAGCCTCGGCCAGCCCGTCCAGTGGTCCGGCGAGATGTACGACGAAGAACCCGCCCTGGTCTATTACAGTTACCGCTTTTCCAACCCCAAAGACGGCAGGTGGATCAACCGCGATCCCATCGCTGAACAGGGAGGATGGAATCTTTATGCGTTCGTAGGGAATAGCACTATATGGCATAACGACTATCGTGGGATTTCTAATGCTAAAGAACAATGTTGTTGTGGAAAGAAAAGATTACCTAATAAATCTTGTTGCGAAAATGGTGAAATTGTGAATTCTAAATCTTGCAAAATAAGAATTCTCATGGGACATTATAATAAGGAAAATTTAGAAAAAAAGATTAATCAATTTTGTAAAGCTGATAGGCTTGGGATCGTAAGTTGTTATTCTACAGAAACAAATACATGGATTCCTACTACTCAATCTTATCCTATGATGGTAGAAATCCTGATATAATTAACAGAGGAGGAGAAGCTGCACGGTATTTGCGGGCAGAGTTGGAGGCAGCTAAACAGGAAGCCAAAAATATGTGTAGCAAAGAAAATAAAAGATGTTGCTCTAAGGTTATCATTATCGTTTCGGATTCAGGAGATAAGAATGGTAAAGGAGCTTGGCAAGTAAAATTTACTTTTGGAATAAATCCCTATACAGTTATAATAGACTGCGATAAGCCCAAACCCAGAAATTGCAAAACCAGAGGAGGAATGGTTTCCTCTAAATAAGTCGAGATGTTTTAAGTTTATTCTACTATGAAATTAACATGTATTATATTTTTATTTTTTATTTTTTGTGTTATCGCAATTGGTGAAATGGAAGATAAGGAATATAAAGACTTTGACCTATATACAGAATCATCATTTTTAAAAAATGGGAAGAAATTTCGAGCCACGAAGTTATCTTTAAATCAAAGGAAGGAATTGAGAGATATTTTAAGTAAATATGATTTATTCTTGGAAGGAAGAACAGAAAACACCTTCCCTTTTATAGGAACTTTGGCTATATTTCGTGTTGCTATAGATAAAAAGCCGTATTTATTATGCATGATAAATAATACAAACCATATTTTCGCAAAAAAAAAGATTGGGCGAGAGGAATATCAAAAAAAATTATTTTGGATACAGGAAATAGATGGAAATAATAATCCGGAAAAACCGGAAATTAGGATATTTGAATCCGCCGCCCTCTATTTAGAGTTGGAGAAATTTTTGGAAAGAATTGCATCTCCTGTCTTGAAAAAAGAGTAATAATTGTTATAACATTGTTCCCTGCCTCCCCCTCTGAATATAGATTTAAAGTTACGCGACGTTTGGGGCGTTGTTACCACAACTGTCCTCAGTAACGGGGAACAGAACCTACATGCCGTGCGTCCTACGACTGCACCTACACGGCAACATCAACAACCGCAAGAGGACGCAGGAAATAATCGAAGAGCTCACCTACGCGACTAACAGCTTGAACCAGTCACCAGCATTATCAATTCAACTCTCAATTTTCCACTCCTCCACAACCTTTTATTCCCGCTTATGACGCCTTGGGCAACCAGGCCTTGATCAAAAAACTTCAACGGACATTTGGAACGCTGTTGTACACTGCGGCCAACCGTGCGGTGAGTTTCACCAGCCGGGACGGCGCGACAGTCGTGGAATGCGGCTACGACTACCAGGGACGGCGCTACGTGAAGAAAGTCACCCAAAACGGCACGGTCGCCAGCCACGAACGGTACCTGTACCGAGGCTATTTGCAGATAGCCGCCCTGGATATGCTGGACAACCGTAACGTGCTTCGGACACTGCTGTGGGACCCTCTGGAACCGGTGGCCACCCGCCCCCTGGCCCTCGTGCAGGGCGCTTCCCTGTACTGCTACGGCGTGGACTTCAACAAGAATGTGTCGGAGGTCTTCGACGCACAGGGAACGATCGCGGCGGCTTACGATTACTCCCCCTATGGGGCCGTGACCGATACGGGCAGCCTCGTCCAGCCCGTCCAGTGGTCCGGCGAGATGCACGATGGGGAATTGGAACTGGACTATTATAATTACCGCTATTATAATCCTGCAGACGGCAGGTGGATCAACCGCGATCCTATCGCTGAACAGGGCGGGTGGAATCTTTATGTGTTCCTCGGTAGCAGCCCTAAAGATAAGTTTGATACTTTGGGGTTGATAGGAATATTTGGATTATTAGGAGGAGCTTTAATAGATTATGGGTTTCAAGTTACTGCAAACTATATTCAAGACAAAGAAGATCCTTGGACAGATATAGATTGGGGTTCGGTTAAAACTTCTACAGCTTTAGGGGCTGTAGGAATACCTGGAAATGTAAAAATAGGAAAAAATATATATAAAAATATTAAGGAGGCTGTTAAGATGTGCAAACGTATTAAAAATACGTCAGAAAATTCACATATATAAAGAAAAATTACCAACAGCTCATCAAAAAAAACTTTTGAAAAGAAAACAGAAAAGAGAAAATATTTATTCTGAATATAAAAATGAAATAAAGAATAATTTTTTAATTGGAATTATTCGAGGATTAGCTAAAAATATAGGTTCTGAGGTTTATGAAAATTACAAAAATACGTTAGGAAACAAGTACGAAAAATGCTGTCAAGACATCATCATAATAATTATAGTAGAAATAGAAGTAGAAATAAAAATAGATTCTTTTCAACAATATGAGAACAATAACATTCTTGAGGAAAATCCAAATTATATACCACCTACAAGACCATTTTATCCTTTAAGATAAATATAAAATAATGAATTACTTATATATATTTTCTTTTGTATTAGCTATTGGCTTATCTTTTTATGTGTATGGATTAAAAAAAGGAGCATGGTATTTTTTTATAACATTTTTTATTATCTTATTAGGGATCATAGCTGACGATTTATTATTCCCTTATACAACTATAATTGCAATATTAATATTATCAATTTCATTCTATTTTTATAGAAAATTCTTTCATTTAAGAAAAGAAATAAAAAATAATAAAATCAATAAAAAATATTAATCCTAAAAAAGTGAAAAGAAAAAAACGGTTTCGAAATAAACAAAAAAACTACTAAACATAAATAACGACAATAGAATTTCGTATATTTAATATATCGGACTGTATTCCGAATATTGTTGTAGGATCTTCTGGAACCGATGGCTACCCGCCTCCTGGCCCTCGTGCAGGACGCTTCCCTGTACTGCTTACGGCGTGGACTTCAACAAGAATGTCACATAGGTCTTCGACGCACAGGGAACGATCGCGGCAACTTACGATTACTCCCCCTATGGGGCCGTGACCGGTACGGGCAGCCTCGTCCAGCCCGTCCACCTGTGGGATCTCAAAAGCAGCAATGTCGCAGAACTCATGCACACAACGGCTGGAATCCTCATTATCATATTTTACAGTTAATCAGTCTCCTATAGTAGCTGGTTGCCGGTGTTTCGATAAGCGGACTACAATTCCGAACAATCCCAATTATCCTGAATATACAGGTCAGCCTACCGGAGGAGGAATTGAAGTCATCAAATAACAAAAATTATGGCAAATTATTTTTCAGGAGAAGAAATCAAAGTTGGAGATTTCATTACAACAGATAACGGATATGATAAAAATAAAGTAATGAAATTAATAGATAACACATATTTAATGAAATCTTATGGTTTAGATTGTTTTGGCGCATTATTATCTAGCAGCAGCGCTAAAGGAATGATCTTTGTATCGTTTAAAGAACTTTCATCTCAAGATACAAAATTTATAAGAAGGAAAACAATTTAAATAAAATTATGAAAACATGAATAATCATTTTAACAGGTCTTTCTTTTCTATCAGGAAGCAATTTGTCATTTGCAGAAAAGGAGCAAAAGAATACACGGCAAGAATTTTCTTTTGGAGATGATCATTGTGTGACTAGATTTAATTTTTTTGCAAACTATTCACTGATTAATACAGAAAAAAATATACACATTCAGTATTCAACTTCTCAATACTGGATATGGTTAAATGGAATATTTGATAGCAGAAAGTATAATAACCGAAAATATAAATTCTCCTTCTTTCCCGCATGAGTATGAACTCATCATAAATAATTGGGAAAATGTAAAAAACAGTGTGAGGAAATAAAAAATAATGATTATTATAAATATTCTGCTTTTAAAAATTGTCTGAATGACACGATTGCAATATGAATGGATTTTTTAAGATATGGGAAAAATAGTTTTAGTCAAAAAATATAATATATTCTACGGATTTTTATTTTCTAATTGATGCAATAGCAAGTCTTTCTTATTCTGTATTAAGAGCTATGATGCCCTGGGACACGCAACCATACGCACGCAGTGGCGGGGAACGGAATCCGTCCACAGCGACAGTTTCAGTTACAAGGCAGAAACAAACTCACCGGAGTTACCCTGAACACCACCCCTACAGTACAGCTACGATAACATCGGCAACCGCAAGACAAACGCAGGAGACAGAGAAAAAATTTATAAATGCCTATTCAATTTTATACATCTTCACGAAATTGTTATGAATTAAGATTTATTGCAACAATATATCGCCATCCGGTATACGACGAAACTTTCGAAATCTAAAAAATCATATTATGTCAAAATATATAATAATTCCTATTATTTTCACATCAACAATAGTTTATGGAGATAATCAAAAATTTAATGAATATGCAATTTTTTGCGAAAAAATGATTGTCACATTGCAGAGCTGCACGGATGAAAAATCCACTTTTTCACACTCTTCCGAATTTCCTATTATTTTATATACTGTTTTAAATGAAAATCCTTTGAAAGATTTTTTTAAATCTCAAAAGGGAGCTTTATATCATATTATGCTATTGGCGGAGATAGAAAGATTGAACCATCACAAATGGTTCAATCTTTCCTCTATGAAAAATCATGTTAATCAAATAAAATCAAAAAATACCTTATGCAACGGCATAGAGGATCCAAGTTCTGCTGTTTCCGCCAAGGAAAAAATTATTAATTACGTAAATAATTTAAATGATAATAAATCAGATGTACTCTATTTAATTTCATATTTATTGGATATATACAAAATTAATGATTTGGAATTGTTTATGAAAATCATGTCGATATCAGATTGCGAATTGCTCAAAAAAATAGATATGATAGAAAAAAAGATTGGTTCTTTACAAATTGATCATCTGGAACGGACAACAATCAAACATTTGATAAAAGAAATTCAAAACAAATATAAAATACATGAAAATATTTATAATGAATTAAGAAAAAAATTAAACAGTAACATAGATTGATTCGTATCAAGAAGAATTTGTATATGATAAAATTGCTTCTCCGAGAGAAATCATGCTTGTCTCCAGCAGCCTGAGCTATGATGGCCTGGATGCCGTCCCCTCATACGGTTACAGCTGCGACAACATCGGTAACCGCAAGACGGCACAGGAATTGGCCTAAGAACTCTCCTACGCAGCCAACCGCGCGGCGAGCTTCACCAGCCGGGACGGAGCGACCATCTTGGAATGCGGCTACGACCGCCAGGAACGAAGGTACATGAAGAAAATCACCGTCAACGGGACAGTCGCCAGCCATGGACGAACCTGTACCAGGACTATTTACAGATAGCCGCCTCTTGACTGCCGGACGCCGAACAAATAAAATGAATAAAGAGAACCCTATATTTGTTTTCCCGGTTTATCATAACAAATACCATGCTTGATTTTCTCGTTTTTCTGCTGGATATCCCGTCCCTTCTTGCTGATTTTTCTCCTCGCGCCAAGCATAAGGGAGAATCACCGTACTGGCGTTTCATGGGGCTTTTTTTACTGACTGCAGAACTGGTTATTCTATTTTTATGGGATATTACGGAAAGCCCGCCAGCTCTTGTAGCCTGTATTACTTTGGGCCTCTGGCTGATCGCGCACCTCTCCATCCGCGCCTTCAGGAACGGGAAAAACGTAAACGGCCTCTCCGTCCGTTCCGCTCCGCCATTTTCCTCACAGGCGCCACAAAGAAATGAAGCCCCTACCCCGTATCTCCCTGAAAGGGAATAGCTATATAATTTATTTATTATCAATCATTTTAAAATATATACCCGGATTTTTGTCATACAAATTTCTTCTTTTTGAACGGATGCTCCTGTCCGGGACTCTAACCTGCATCAGCAACAAACCGGGCGGCGGGAGGTAGAGAGACCGCCGCCCATTATGGGGAGTTCTGAGTTTCATAGGTAATATAGTTGGATAAAAACCCGCACGGGGGAAACCCTGTGCGGGTTTATTCATCCCCCCTCCCGGAATGCCAGAAAACAGGGCCGGAACAGGCCGCAGAAAATCATGGCTGAACCAAATTAAGGCTTGAGAGTTGAAGGCATCTCGCTAATCTGGCTTCAGCAAGAATCATCTGTTATCATGGTCACCAAGAACGAACCGAATATTTACGAAACGGGAGTACTGGACTCCAATGCGGAAGGCAATTTTGTCTATACCACCCTGGACGCCGCCATCAACTGGATTCGTAAAAATTCCCTCTGGCCCATGCCGATGGGTCTTTCCTGCTGCGCCATTGAGTTCATGGCCGTGGCCTGTTCCCGGTATGACCTTTCCCGCTTCGGCTCGGAAGTGACACGTTTTTCCCCCCGCCAGGCGGACGTGATGATTGTAGCCGGCACCGTCACTTATAAAATGGCCCTGGCCGTCCGCCGCATCTGGGACCAGATGCCGGAACCCAAGTGGTGCATCGCCATGGGCGCGTGCGCTTCCACCGGCGGCATGTTCCGCTCCTATTCCGTACTCCAAGGCGTGGACAAGATTCTTCCCGTGGACGTTTACATTTCCGGTTGCCCGCCCCGTCCGGAGGCTATTCTGGAAGCCCTGCTCACCCTGCGCAAGAAGCTGGATACCCAGCAGCCCGCACGCACTTTCTTCAAGAAGGAAGAACCTCGCGAAGCCAACGCTCCCGTCCCGGTCAATACGGAAATGCCCCTTGAATAAGTTTTTTCAAACGTTTCTTCCGTTCACTTTTACCATTTTTTCTCCATGCTTTCTCTAGAATCACAGATTAAAACCGCCGCAGACAACGCCCAAAACCGCTTTGGGAAAGACATCATCACGGACCGCTACGAATTCCGCGGAGATATTACGCTGACCGTCGCGCGCCAAGCCGTGGCGGATGTTGTCCGCTGGCTACGGGATTCCGCCGGGTTTGATATGTTGGTTAACCTTTCTTCCGTGGACAATATGGGGGAAAGCCCCCGCTTTGAAGTCAACTACACGCTGACACAGTCGGAAACGGGAGCGAACCTGAGCCTCAAGACGAAGGTGGACGATGGCGAAGAAGTGCCCAGCGTCACGGAAATTTTCCAGTCCGCCAACTGGCACGAACGTGAAGCATGGGACCTGATGGGCATCAAGTTCTCAGGTCATCCTGATTTGCGCCGCATTTTGATGTGGGAAGGTTATCCTTATTTCCCTCTGCGAAAGGATTTCCCTGTTCAAGGCGTACCTACTGAACTGCCGGGCGTCGCCTTTACGGAGGCGGCTCCCACCCAGGGAGCGCCGTTCGCTACGGAACAAGGCCGCTGCCCCAGTGCCTGCCGCGAACCCCGATCCCATAAATTCTAGCCCATTTTCCAGCCCCGCAAGGCGGGGTCCCACCCATGACCCGACTCATCCTGCCCATATGCATCATCAGCCTGCTCAGCGGCTGCCAGGACGCCAACCCGGCAGAGCGGGGATGGAAGGAGCAGTTATATAAAAACCTGGCAATCGTGGGGGCCAGGAACTGGATTGTCATCGCGGAATCCTCCTTTCCCGCCTACACGGGAACCGGCATCAGAACCATGGTTTCCGACAAGACGTCGGACGAAGTACTCCTGGATGTGCTGAATATGCTGGAAGAGGAAGCCCACGTGGTACCCCGCATCATGATCAGCTCGGAGCTGCGCAGCATTACGGAGGACTATGCTCCCGGCATTAAGCGCTACCGCAACAATATCAATAAAATGCTTCCTGGGCGCCAGCATTTTGAACTGATGAGCCGTACGATCAATTCCCTGATCGAAGACGCGGCCAGGCAATTCAACGTGCTGGTCATTAAAACCAAGACATCCCTGCCTTACTCCAATATTTATATTGAACTGGATTCCGGGTACTGGAATTCGGAATCGGAAACGGTACTCCGCAAGTCTCTGGAAGCCAGGGACGCCGCCAACCGCCGCGCGGCCCAGGACAGAGTGCTGGACGTGCCGCTGGTTCCGGGAGCCACGCCTGCGCCACAGGGCAGCAAGGAAAATCCGCCAATTCCGGGAGCTCCCGCCTCCCCCGCGGACAACCTGCCGGAGCTCCCGCGGGAAAACCGCCAACCGGCTTCCCCCTCCGGAGACAAGGCTCCCGGCGTGCCTCCGCCTCCCATCAGGGATCCTCTGGGAGGGAAAACCGCCATTGCCAGATTTTCATGAACCATCATATGGACAAGGCTACAGAAGAACGCCTCCGCGCAGAGGCATGGGTAGGGGACGCCATTTTGGCGTTGTACGTCAGGGAATGGATTCTGGCGGAGGAAGGAGCGATCAACGGCAAGCTTTTCGTAGAATTCACCAGCAATGATTTTCTGCGCCGCACCGGCAACGCCACAGGCGTGGAAGCGGAGATAGGCCGCACTTTCAAAGCGGGCGGCCTGGAAGCAGCCTATGCATGGATTGAGCATCATTTGAAGCCCCGCATGGAGGAACGCTGGCACACCCTGCGCAGAAAAGCCCTCCGGTAAACTGCCGCCGCCATGCCTGCCACCGGAACACCCCTGCCTTGGGACCGCGGCAACGGCCCCTGCGTGATGGCCCCGCCCCATTTGAGGGGCTGGGCGGAAGAGGCCGCCGCCTTTCTTTCCCTCCGGGGCATGGACGGAATCACAGCCTTCGCCACCTCCGGCTCTTCCGGTTCTCCGCCCAAAGCCATTTTGTTTACCCGCCGCGCCCTGGACATATGCGCGCGCGGGGCATTGGAACATTTACATGCGGAAAGCGGGGACTGGTGCTGCCCGCTGCCTGTATGGCATGTGGGGGGCGCCATGATTTACCTGCGCGCGGCCCTGGCCGGAACCGCCGTCCATACGCTCCGCGGAAAGTGGTGCCCGCAGGCTTATGCCGACCTGATGAAAAGTTCCGGAGCCAGATGGTCCTCCCTGGTCCCCACGCAGGTAGTGGATCTGGTCAGCCTCGGCCTCCGCGCGCCTTCCACCGCCGGGTGCATTATCGTAGGCGGCGGCGCGCTGGACACGGAGACGGGACGGAAAGCACGCACCCTTGGCTGGCCCGTAGTGCAGAGCTACGGCATGACGGAAGCCGGCTCCCAATTAGCCACGGCCCTTCCCGGAGATTCCTTCCATACGGACCGCCTTTCCCTTCTGCCCCATTGGGAAGCTCAGACGGACAAAGGCGGCCTCCTGCGCTTCCAGGGGAAAGGCAAATTGTTCGGCCGCCTGCTGACGCAGTCTCATGGAGGGTTCCTTCTGGAAAGAGTCGCTCCGCAGGAGTGGTGGAGCACCCGCGACCTGGTGCGCCTGGAAGGGCGTTTGCTGACCTTTCTGCGCCGGGCGGACAGACTTGTCAAAGTCCTGGGGGAACTGGTGGATCCGGATGCCGTTCAGGACGTTTTACGCCGCAGCGTCCCGGAGGCTGTCGTGGAGGCAGTTCCACATCCGCGCGCCGGAATGGAACTGGTCGCCTGCGGCCCTTCCGCTGCCCCCCTGAAGCAGGCCTGCCGCGAGTGGAATGCGTCGGCCCCAGGCCCCCAGCGCATCCGCGCCGTCATGGAAACGCCCATCCCCCTCACGGTCATGGGAAAGCTGGACAGAAACCGGCTGCGCTCCCAGTTGAGCGATCATCCGGAAAAGTTGAAGGGAATTTACTAAAAGGTAATCTTCCGGGGATATTCATCAAAAGAATCCGGACCTGATGGAATGAAGAAATACGGCGGGGTTGGAATCCCCAATCCCTTGCCCACTTCATTCATCCCGTCTCCCAGGAAGCCATTTTCCTCTGCCTTGCGGGCTTCCGCACGCGTCTTCGGAACCACCCGGTCCCACTCCATTTTTTTCTTTAAAAAAAGAACGTGACATGACCAATAATTAAACATTCAGACACGTGAAAAACGCTTGTAGGGCAGAGGTTTTTCCTGCTAGAAAAGAGTTGACCCATGCGAGCCCGTCTTTTGCTTATTCCCTTTATTTTTTCCGTTCCGGCTTATGGCCAGGACATTTCGTCCGCCGCAGCGGCAAATCCTCCCGGGCAGGTGAAATACGCTCCGGTCCGGGACCTCTCCCAACTGCCTATGGACGGCGGCTGGACGTACGGGGAAGTGCTGGACAAAGCCGCGGCTGGAGACTTCCGGGCCAATATGCTGGCCGGGGAATACTGGATGGGGCTTTATTACCTGAACCGTGGAGACCTGCCGCTGGCCTGCCTGGAACATATGCAGCATTTTTTCCGTGATGCGGCCACGGCATCCGGCCATCCGGCACCCAAGCTCATGATGACGGATCCTTACGGGATTTTCGGGATTTTCAAGGCGCAACCCATGCAACCGGAACATGCGGAATGGCTGGCTGCCTGCCGCAAGCTTGCGGAAAAGGGAGACATGGATGCCGTTACGGCCCTGTACACCGTCACGGATCTTCCGGAAGCCGAGTTGAGACGCTACCTGGCCCCCCTGGAAAAGAAGGCCTCTTCCGGCGACCAGGATGCGCTGGCCCAGCTCGCTTTCATCAAAGTGGATTGGCTGAAGGAAAATCCCGCCAACGTTATCGAGACCCTGAAGCAATACCGGAAAAACGCCAAACCGGTTCTTCTGGCGCGGATAGGGGAACTGGCCCTTGCCCTGGACGGCAAGGACGGCAGGGGATGGAGGGATACGGCCATTCAATCCCTTTCCCGGGCTGCGGAAAAGGGGCACGCGGGGGCCATGCGGCTTCTGGCGGAATTGACGAAGGGGGCCGCACCGGCACAGGCCGGAAAGCTTTTGGCGGAACTGCGCTCCAGAGGGGATCTGGAAACTCTGCTGGCGGACCTCTCCGCCGGCATGAAGGAAAAAACAGGGGGAGGGAAAAGCTCCCTCCTCCAGCCTTTGTTCGAGCAGGCCAGGAAACTGGGCAGCAATAACGCCTGTGCCTGGTACGCCCAGTTAATTTCCGAAGCGCACCCCCCGCAGGAACAGAAGCTGCGCAAGGCGTCCCTTGATCTGCTGTCCCTTCATGACGAACGGGGCATGCCATACCTGAAGGAACCTCTTTCCTTCCCCCAGAAAAAACTCAACCAGCTTCCCCCCTACGCCAAGACACATAAAGAGCTTGAGCTGGCCTCTCAGCTTGGGGACGCAGATTCCAGCGTACAGTTGGGCGAGCTGTGGAAGGAGGAACTGGCTAATACACTGGATTCCGTAGGGAAGGCCCATGAAGCGCGGGAAAATATGCGCGTATGGTACAGGCAGGCGGCGGAGGAAGGCCACCCCCTGGCCAGGCTGCGCCTGGCCCAAATGGAAAACCCGGACTTAATGGACAAACCGTCCGCAGAACCTGCCAGAACGCTGCTGAACGATTGCCTGGCAAAAGCCGCCGCAGGAGATTTCATCACGCTGAAAGGAATTTCTGAATACGTCACGCCGGAACAATGGGAACAGCTGACCGCCACCCTCCGTAAAAAAGCTCAGGGGGGGAACGCCCGCAGCCAGGCGGATCTGGCATACCTGATGTTATTCAGTTACAGGAGCGAAGAATCCGGCTACCCGGAAGCCCTGGCCTGGGCCCGGCTTTCCGCCGGACAGGGAGATCCCTGCGGCATGTACGTGCTCGGCCGCGCCCTCATTTATGAATTCGGCCTGGAAAAACGCATGGCCGAGGGGGATTCCTGGATGTTCCGGGGAGCCTTGAAAGGCCATGTGGATGCGGCGGACATGTGGAGTTCCAACAATGAGAACCTGCAGCCTTACAGCGCCATGATGCACGGTCTGGCGGCACGGGGGCATATCCCCTCCCTGCTTTTCCTGGCCAACCAGGCGGCCTATCCCCAGAATACGGGGGAAACAGCGGCCCTGGACAACGGATTCACTTCCGCCTGCCAGCAGGTCAAGCTGACCCTGAACGGAGGGGACGCCAACACTCCGCCGTGGCTCCGGAAACCGGAACAGAAGGGTAAGGGGGAAGATATTCCGGCGGATGCCGGAACCGTTCCTCCCTGGATGACCCCGTCCGGCAGGGAACGCCAGGCCCCGGCCCCGAAAACCATCAATCCGGAAGCCGTGAAGTTCTGGGAACAAGCTGTGGAACTCGGCAGCCTGACGGCACTGGACGAGCTGGCCAATTATTATGAAACCGTGGCAGGGAATGTGCAGGAGCCTGCGGAACGGCAGCAGCTTCTGGCCTCTGCCATGACGGCAGCCACCGCCCTGGTGAAAAAGGAGGACGTACGCGGTTTCAAGAGGCTGGCCCGCTATTACGAGCAGGGCATCGGCGTGCAGCCGAACAGGGAACTGTACAAGGATTATGTACTGAAAGCCGCGGAAACCAGGGATCCGGAAGCTCTGGTGGAGAAGGCGCGCCTGCTCATCAAGGGAGAGGATCTGGAGCCGGACCCGAAAATGGCGCTGGATATTCTGACCGATCTGGAAGAGAACCAGACGCATGCGGTGCCCGGCATGCATTTCCTGCTCGGCTACTTGCATGAAGAAGGCCTCGGCACCCCGCAGGATATGGCCTTGGCCTATCAGTTTTACATCAAGGGGGCGGAACAGGACGACGCCAAGTGCATGAACAACCTGGGTTCCATGTATGAACGCGGAACTGGCGTAGCCAAGAACCTGGCCGAAGCCCAAAAGTGGTATGAACGGGCGGCGGAGCTGGGGAATGAAGACGCTCTTGCCAATGTGGAACGGGTAAGGGAAAAACTCAACACGAAGAAGAAATAGGCTCCTTTCCCGTTCCGGAAATGCCACGGAATGGCGGTGGAACACAAATTTTTGGCACAGGTTTCTGCAGACGGCAGAAAATAATGCGTGCGAAGCGGACGCGATTTTTTAAAGCGCCCCTGCCTGTTTCAAGGGAAGCAATGCTTTTGCAATTCGAGCATCTTTTACAAACAGCCGCCCGTCCGGTTGCGGCACGGATACGCGGCGCTCCCCAGCCGGGCATGCCTCGCCGGACCGTATAGATTTCTCAAAAAACGGGAGTAGGAACGGAATTTTTTTCAGAAAGGACGTACCGAAGTTATTCCCGAGTCACTTTCAACCGCAAAAACCGGCGTTCCATCCCGCTTTCCCGTACGGGTTCCGCATCCCAAAATTCGGCAGCCGTTTTTCCGGCGGTTTCCACTTCTCCCAGGGAAATCCAGTCGACCAGGTCCGTGGAGGCTTCCACTTCATGCTTCACATCCGTTGCCTGCGGATTTACAGGCCAGCGCAGCACCAGATGCATGCATCCGTCCTCCCCCTCTTCCAGCGTTACTTTCGTAACGCTCCCGCAGGGTTTCAACGGATCCTGTCCTGTGGCGTATTTCATCAGGTTGGGGATACCGTCCCCGGCAGGAACGGCATCCGCAGCCGTCCGGTCCGCGGCAGCATCCGGAGGGAAGGAGTCCTGCACCCACTTGCCGTAGCCCGTCAATTCGGCGCCATCCTGCGTTATGATGACAGAGCATTCCTGTTTGTCGGAAGAACGGAAGATTACCGTTCCGAACCGTCCGTCAGCGGATTTGTTTTCCGCCGCCGTCAAAATGACTGTAGTCCGGCCGATTCCCGAAACGGCGGAGGCGGAAATCCAGTCCGGACAATCTGCGACCACCCAGCCCAGAGCCTTCTCTTCCGACTGCACTTCCACCGCCACGGCACCGCCACCGGCCGGGACGGTTTCTCCCGCAGAAGAAAGGGCAAAGGGGGCCGGAGTATCCGGATAAGCGGTGGAGGAAACATAACGGTTGGCGGCCCGAAGCAGGCAGCATTCGTCAAAGTAGTTGTTCTTCCCGGCGGAATCCGCCACATCCATTCCCAAATCCCAGTACATGAACCCAGCCACCTGCTGTTCACTGATATAGCGGGCCTTTTTCCTGACCGTATCTACACCGTTGAAGTTCAGCGTCTTAACCCTGCCTCCGCCATAATTGAAGCTGGCGGAATCCAGAGAAGGCTCCTCCCGCACTCCGGCGCAGGCTGAGACAATGTCCCGGTAAGCCCGAATATCGGCGCCCTGCCCCGCGCCCGGAGTCCCCTGGAATGGAGCGCTGAGCATGATCTTGGAGTCCGGATAACCCCATGAACGGTACGTTCCGCATGCGGAAACCATGCTGTTATATCCGTTTACATCAATCTGGGGACCATAATTCTGGAACGTGAAATAATCCACATAACGCATGCAGGACGCCGGGAATTTGTAATAGTAGGTATGCAAGGAAATGGTAAAAAACATATCCGGGGAAGCCTCCCTGATAGCCCTGGCCAATTCTCCGTAATTATTCCAGGCGGCCGTATCGTTCTGGTCAATCCATTCGAAGTCCAGATCCAGTCCGTCCAATTGATGCTTGCGTACCACTTCCGCCACATTTTCGGCAAAAGCCTTACGGGCATTTGCATCAGACAACATGGCGGACCAGTTCCCGCCGGAGACACCCAGCCGTATCCGCATTCCGGAAACGCCTTCAGTCAGCCTGCGGAGGATACGGACATGTTCCACCCAGGAAGCTGTATCATGGCCCAATTGGTCACTTGTCCCCCAGCGGCCCACCAACAGCCTGTCTCCCCAGCTGTGCTGGACAGCCGACCCCAGGCGGGTCGCCGCACGGGCCTCATGCCACACGCGCATTTCATCAATTCTGCCATCCAAATTCCTTCCTATGACGGCATTGGCAGTTCCCTCCATTTCCCCCGCATCCGCAGCGGCCGTGCTTACGGCCTCCCCGTCCACATAAAAGGACGCCGTATCCGCAGAAGAATTCCTGACGAAGGCCAGCCAGAAATACCTGCCGGCTTCCACAGGCGGCAAATCCGCCTCCCAGGCTTTATCCGAGCCTGCCTGGGTACGGACCCTGTAATGGTCTTCCTTCCATTCCAGCCTCATGGAAACGTTATCATTTTCAAACAGCACCGCCTCCTGTCCGTCTCCGTCCAAAGCCATACGGACTTCCACGGTAAACGCTCCGGAACTGCCGCCGCCCAGCAAACCTCCGCCCACGTTCATGTAAGCCCCTTCCCCGGAGAAGTCCAGGACATTGGAACATTCCCTGTCAGACGGCAGCAGAACCACACCGGAGCTTTCCGTCACGTCATTGTCCGGATATTGAAAATTGAGAGAACCGTCCGCGGCCGGCGTAACAGAATTGATGTAGATTAAATCGGAATTATTGATGAGATGGGCGCGCTCCGGCCAGTCATAAATAACATGCACATTCCTCACATACGCCGTCACCAGCATGTAACGGAACGTTTCATTATCCGTGACAATGGAAAATTCAGTCCCTTCAGGGGCAACCGCCTGGTAAGGGCGCACAAAGGCGCTCCCTGTCTTTTCCGCAAATTCCGTCCACTTGGCATCACGGAAATCCCCATCCAGACGCCAGCAGCCCACCAGCCTCCCATACCTGGGATGGGACAGGGACAACGGTCCGTTCAAGAAAAAGTCGTCTTCCTTCCCGCCCAGAGCCGCATTCCAGAAACGCAGTTCATCCAGAGCGCCCTTGAACCCCGCCTCCAGCACAATCCCTTTCCAGCCTGATTTCATGGCCTGCAGGTAAGGCGACCGCGGCGAGGAAACGGCCAGGCCTCCGTCCACATACAGACTGATAACCTCCTCCCCGACGGAGACGGCTACATGGTGCCATTCCCCCGCAGCCAATTCCTTCCCGGTAGCTTTCACGGAAGCGACGGAATCCCCATCCGGAGCAGACAGAGCCAGACAACCGTATTCCAGGGAAACAGACGCATTTCCCAAAGAAATGATTTTTCCCGTGACGGCATCATCATTGGGCCTGACCCAGAATTCACAGGTTAACTGGCCTTCAGCCGCCCAGGTGGAAAAAGGAACGGGGAGCGCAAGAGAAGAAGGAAGAAAAATGAGCGCCTTATTGTGCAAGACGCTGACAGGCCGGGGCTCCGGAACTTCCGGAGCCGGGGAATCATCCGTACTGACGGTAACGGCATTCAGTTCCATGCGGCCGGAAGCGCTGCTGTCCGCCTCCTTGGTCACATCAAACACCAGCCTGCCCTGTTCATCCGCACAGGCCTTCCACTCCACAGCCAGATAAGCGTCCTGTTCCGATGAATTGGAAAGACCGGAAAATTGATTCCCGGAAAGGCTCCCCATGGAACTTTGAAGCCCCCGCACATCCACCAGAGTTCCGCTGACCAGCGTCATGGATTCATAAGCAGGCGCATTGTGCCCGCAAAAGAAAGATACCGTATATTCCTTGCCTGCCTGGAATCCGGAGAAGGAAAGCCTGGCCGCGGCGGAGGCGGACGGCATCCCGTTGGCGCTCAGACGCATGCTGGTATTGAAAGCTTCGCAGCCATTGGGGAATTCAAAAGAAGAAGGCGCGTCAGCGTTCGTACCGTTGTGCCTGTGCTTCCCCCCTTCATACCAGGTATACCGGGTATTGGGTTCCGCCAGCGTATAAGAACCTCCAGAACTGCATCTGGCGGAGACGGTCAGGGAAACCAGCCTTCCGAACAGGCTTCCCACTGCCACGGACGACGAAGAAGAAGCCGCACCATTCCTGATTAACGGAACGGCAACAAATGTATTGGCGCCTCCCGATGCCGTTGCTGGCATGGTTACATTGGTCCATCCCTCCTGCGCCGTTCCGGAACCATTACCCAGGTCTATGCCGAAGCCGGACGTCTCCGCCGCCTGCAGGACACAGACGCCTCCCGCAAAAAACGCTGTCAGCAAATGGGCTGCCCTTTTGAAAAATACCTTAACCATAAATACCGTCCGCCATTTTATCCGTCCCTGTCCATCAAACCAGAAAAAACTGCGTGGGAAACGGATAAAAAAGAGGGGATGAACCATCCCCTCTTCGCACAAAACCGGCTTGGACACAGCCTGTCCGGTCAATCACCTGTATGACCGTCATCAGTTTCTGCGGCGGCGCAGAAGAAGGGCGCCCAGGCCAAAAAGTCCCAGAGAGGCCGTAGCCGGTTCCGGAACAACTTCTCCCAAAAGGCGTATATTGGTAATATCAGCGGCCATTCCAGCGCCAGCTCCCAATGTTGACGTTTCCATAGAGTTGAATATCAATCCATAAGACGCATATTCATCCGTTCCGCTCAAATCCAAGCTAATGGAAAAGGAAGAGGGAGTGTTCGTCAGGTTCGTCTTGGCGTTTTCCAATGTCCACGTTCCTATGACCGTAGATTCTCCATCATCCGAGAAACCATAAACATTGCAAATATATTTGCATTCAAAATTCCCAAGGGAACCACCCCAAGAAGAAGTTTTGGCAATATCAAACTGCAGGGAGGCGGAAGCCGCCCCAGACGGCATGTCAAATTTGAGTCCGGCAAAATTTCCTCCGGCATTATTGGAGGCCACGGCTCCGATTTGCAACCTGAGGACTCCTTCGTCAAACCCTACCTGACCACTTAAACTACTGCTTTCCCAAGTCCCGTGCCATTCCCCGACATTATAACCGAAGACGTTTTGAGGAGTGATCCCGGAAGAAGAAACACCTGTAGTCCCAGAACCCGTCGGGGACAGGTCAATGGAAAACGAAGAAGCATGAACCATAGGAACCAACGCCAAAACCGCCAAGAGACACAATGTTTTTCTCATAACAATCCGTTCCATATCGGATTTAGAATCCGCATTGCGAATGCAAAGGATGAAACATTTTCGGTACAAAAAATAATCCGGTCATTGGCATTTCAGTTCATCATGTATGTAATGCGTTAATAATTAATCTAAAAATTATTTTCATTGAGAGAGGCTTTGTTTTTCCTCCTTTTTGTGTTTCCATAATGGACGGAGGGGACAATTCGTTTTCTTTCCCGTTCGGGACTGGAGGAAAAAACATGGTAACAGATTCATTTATCTACATTTTTTGATTCTTTTATGTTGACACCGGATTCTAAATCCGCCTAAAAAAAGGATAGTATTTTATATACAAAAAGGCGCAGGCATTTTGGACGCCTGCGCCTTTTCCTTTCCCTCAAGGAGGAAAACCGCATCAATAATTCAGGATGCCTTCCGCGACCTTGCGTTCGAAGTCAGCAACATCCACCACCTGCCCGCTCAGCCGGGCGTGTTCCGTGGCAAAGGCCATCACATGGGAATGGGCGGATTCCTCAATGGAAGTGGTCATATCCTCCGGAGAGGGCACCGTCAGCATGTCATCATACAGAGCCTCAATCAATCCCCAGTCGCCGCCGCCGTGCCCCTGGTAGCCTCCGGCCAGTTCCTCCAGCTCCACCACGCGGGTTTTTCCGCCAAAGTGGGGCGTCACGGTTATTTCACCGGGGCCGTTTTCCTTGTAGAAGACTCCGGCTCGGATTTTGCCTTTGGTGCCATACACTTCAATGTGGCGCCCCTGTTCGAAAGCCGTCATCGTGAACGTGCCCGTCAAGCCTCCCTCAAAGCGCATGATGGAAACCTGATGGTCCGGCTGGTCATTGTCGCACTGGAGGTAGTCCCTGCCCCACGGGGAGGTTTTCAGCCATTCGCAGATTTCCTCCGCGGTAGCTTCCTGCGCCCGGTCATACACCATGCCCAGCCAGCGTTTGCATTCGTCGTCCGTGGCGTATTTGCGGGCGTCCCAGGGGTCTTCCCCCACCGGGGTGGTCCACTCCGTGCAGCGTTCCGGCCGGGGTGAGGAGAGCGTCTTTTTCGTAAAGAAGGTAAGCTCCCCGAAACTGGCGACGGAAAGGCATTTACGCCGGCCCATGAGCCAGTAGAGGATATCCATGTCATGGCAGCATTTGGCAACGATCATGGGCGTGGAGGTTTTGCTGTTGCCCCAGTGTCCGCGCACGAAGGAGTGGGCAAAGTGCCACGCCCCCACGCCTTCATTGGCATTAAAGGTGATGACTTCCCCGATTTCCCCGCTGTCGATGATTTTTTTCAGGGTCCGGTAAAACTGGGTGTAGCGCAGCACGTGGCACACGGCCACGCGGCGCTTCAGCAGGCGAGCCGTATCCCTCAGCTCCAGCGCTTCTTTCAGCGTCTTGGCGATGGGCTTTTCCAGCAGGACATGATAGCCCAGCTCCATGGCCTTCCTGCACGGAGCGTAATGGTAGTCGTCCTGCGTGCCGATGATGGCCACGTCCGCCAGGCGCGGTTCCGCCAGCAGGGAAGCGGCATCCTTGAACAGGCGGACGGAATCCCGTTCCTCCTCCGGGGCAAAGTCGCGAACGGCTTCCGTGCGCTGTTTGACGGGATCCGCCGCGGCGGCAATGCGGTAGCGGTTTTTTTGTTCCATGGCCAGCTTCATGTAGGTGCGCGTACGGGAACCGCACCCGATGCCGGCGAGGGAGAGTCTCTTTTGTTCAGGCATAAGGATTGTGCAGATAATATGGGTAGAGAGGTTAAAGAACGCCGGATTTGACAAGCAGCGCTTCCGCGTCCGGATCACGGCCCATGAAGTCGCGGTAGAGTTCAGCGGCAGGCTTGCTGTTGCCCTTGCTGAGGATGCAGCGGCGGAAGTCGCGCCCGGTCCGGGGATTCAGCACTCCTTCTTTCAGGAAGCGGCTGAAAGCGTCCGCTTCCAGCACCTCCGCCCATTTGTAGGAGTAATAACCGGAAGCATAACCCGTGGGATCCGCGAAGATGTGGGTCAGGCGGCGCGCCACGGAAGGGCCGCGGTCCGTCATCGGCACCCGGTAATCCGCCAGAATGCGTTCATCCGTTTCTTCCAGCGGAACACCCTTGTACTGAGGCCAGTTTACGTGAAGCTCCAGATCCAGCTTGCCAAAGCAGAGCTGGCGCATGAAATCCGTGCCGCTCATATAATTGCGGGCGGCGCGCATTTTGGAGAACAGTTCGTCCGGTATTTTTTCACCCGTTTCATAGTGGGCGGCGAAGAGGTCCACGGATTCACGCTCCCAACACCAGTTTTCATTAATCTGGGAGGGCAGTTCCACAAAGTCCCAGGCAACGTTGGTGCCCGACAGGGACTTCACTTCCACATCGGAAAGGAGCTGGTGCAGCAGGTGGCCGAATTCATGGAAGATGGTTTCCACCTCCCGGTGGGACAGCAGCGCGGGCTTGTCCCCTACGGGCTTGGTCATGTTGCCGACCATGAGACCCAGATGGGGAACGCGGGGTTTTCCGCCGTGCGGAGGTTCCCCTACGTTCAGGTAGTTCATCCACGCTCCGGCGCGCTTGGAGTCCCTCGGGTGCCAGTCCGCATAAAAGGAACCCAGGTGTTCCCCGCTTTCCGCATCATGCAATTCATAGAACAGGACGTCCGGATGCCACACCTCCACCGTGCCTTCCGGCGCTTCCCCGGATTCACCGGGTTTGAACGCCACCGTGGGGCGCGGCGTGACCGTGATGCCGTACAGGCCGGAGTAGATGGAAAAGAGCCCTTCCATGACTTTTTCCACGGAGTAATACGGGCGCAGGTCTTCCTCGTCAAAAGCGTACAATTCGCGGCGGCGTTTTTCAGACCAGTATCCGGTTTCCCACGGGGAGAGCTTTTCCACGGGTTTTCCTGTTTTTTCCTCCTTGTATCTGCGAACGGCTTCCATGTCCTTCAGGAAAGAGGGCTTCACCCTGTCATGCAGGTCGTTGATGAATTTCAGGGCGTTGGCTCCGCTCCCGGCCATGCGGCGGGAAGTGGCGTAATCCGCAAAGCAGCCGTACCCCAGCAAATGGGCTTTCCTGTCCCTCAGTTCCAGGATTTCAGCGATAAGGGCTTCATTATCGTATTCCCCGCCCTTCCCGATGGAACAGGAGCCCTCCCACATGCGGCGGCGCAGGCTGTCCGAGTCCGCAAACTGCATGACAGGCTGGAGGGAGGTGAATTTCTGGGTGAAGCGCCAGCGGGGGGCTTCTTCCGTGCCGTGGCCGTTGGCCAGGGCATCCAGGCGGGCGGCTTCCTTCGCGGAATCCGGCAGCCCGGAAAGTTCCGCTTCATCTTCCACAATGAGTTCCCAGGCGTTGGTGGAGTCCAGCACGTTTTCCGCGAATTTCTTGGTCTTCAGGGAGAGCTGGGCTTCTATCTCCGCATATTCCGGTTTCACGTCGTCCGGCAGGTCCGCCCCGCTCTCGCGGAAGTCTGCCAGCGTTTCCTGGATGAAACGCTGCCTGACGGGGGAAAGGCTTTTCACCCAGTCACAGGAGGCCGCGGCTTTCAGCACCGTCCACAGGCGCGGGTTCAACGGCACGGAGGAGGAGAAAGCCACCACTTCCGGCAGCATTTCCCCGATGGCCTCCCTCTGGGCGGGTTCGTCATTGACGGAGTCCAGGTGCATGATGCGGCCCCAGCCCAGGTGCAGATCCTCGGAGGCCTTTTCCAGAGCGCCGAAGGTGCTTTCATAAGTCAGGGACTCCAGCGGCTGGTCGCAAATAGTCCGGATATTCTCTTTGGCGCGGGAGATGGCTTCCGTGATGTCCGGCCTGATGGCCTCCGGCGTAAGCCGGGACCAGGAAACCAGAAAGGAGGGGTCCAGATAGGGATGGTTCATATTGCTTGATGTATGATGTTATTGAAAATGAAAACGGACGCGTTCCAGTATTTGCCGCAACAGCCATGAAAAAATAAAACTTACCATGTTTAAGGAACATCCGGCGGAACAGCCGCAACCTGCTGAGCATCTTGATGAATGCTGCGGCGGATCCGGCCTCCGGGGCATGCGGACCGAACATCTTCATAGCGGCGGAGAAGGAACCCGCAACCTTCCGGGCACGGCTTCACGCCCCTTTTTTATCACCGCAGGCTTATTTTTCAAGATGAACAAGCTTCCTGTCCCGGGATTGGACGTCATGTTCCATCGTGATGAGGGGGAATGCCATCTCCAATCCATCCATGAGGAAACCGGGCATCAAAACCGCTCCCCCACGTTTATTCCTAATTATTTTCCGGAAGAACGGGTCTTGTCCAGGGTCTCCAGCACTCCGGCATGGTTCGGGAAGCGTTTCAGTGCCTGTTCGCACATATCCGCGCATTCCCGGAATTTTCCGGCCTTCAGGTAGGCGCGGGCCAGCACCCATTCCGCAGGGTATGGCACTACGGGAGGCAGGAGCAGGGAGGAAAAACGCTGGCTCCGTATGGCCTCGGACATCCAGACATTGGCGGAATCCGGGAACATGAGGGAGCGGATTTCAGAAGAATACAGGCTGCCCGTCTGGAGACAGCGCGCCCAGTAGGAGACGCTCATCTGCCTCCGGGCAGCGTCCGCGCCGTCCATCAGCAGCCGCAGAATGCCGGACATCTTGTCAAAGGCGGACGCCACGGCGTCCGTTCTGCCCTGCCTTGCGGCGTAGCATGCGCCCATGTATTGGGAGGCCACTGCGGTCATGCCGTTGCTCAAATCCGGAAACCCTTTGGGGAGAGGGCCCGGAAAAGCCTTGAGCACAAGGGCCTGCCGGGGAAGGCTGGGCCGGGCCAGCATCAGGCGCGCAGGCAGCGTCCTGGCCTCCCACAGTTGAAGGAGGGTTCCGGGAGCCAGCGGATGCTTTTTGTCCAGGGGAACGGAAGCGGCTCTGGAGGCGATGGCTTCCGCCCTTTTGTAACGGCCGGCGCAGAATTCGGAAACGGCACGGTAAAGGATGGAACGGAAGTAGGCGTCATCAAGCGCGGGAGACACGTTTTCCGCCTTCTCCCAGGCCAGGCACAGATTTTCAGACTCCTTGAACGCGGCGGATGCCCCTTCATAATCTCCCGTGCGGAACAGGCAATGGCCCAGTAAATGATGGGCGGATGCGGAAAAGGGGTTGGAGGACACGGCCCTGCGGGCGGTTTCCACCGTTGCCGGAGAAATGGATGGCGCCACCTCTTCCAGCAGGGCGCGCATGAACAGGGCGGCCTGGGAGCCGGGGCGTTCCTTCAGGACGTCTTCCACCACGCGGACGGCCTCCTTCTGCCCTTCTCCGGGGTTGCCCTGCCCGTCAAAGCCGTCCCGGAGGAGCATGGCGTAAAAGAGGGGGGCGTATGGGTCGCGCTTCCAGGTGGAACAGATGGTTTTCCACGCTTCCCGCGCCTTCACGGGGCCATCCATCAGCAGCACGGCCAGGGCATCCGCATAAGCGCGTTCCCGTTCCGGGCAGTCCGGGCGCAGCGCCAGCTCTTTCATGCGCTTCATGGAATGGACGCGCTGGTCCTGGAAGGCGGGCCCCGCGCCCATCAGGCTCATGCACCTGCCCCAGTGGGCCATGAGGCAGTCCGGGTCCAGACGGAGAGCGGCGTCAAATTTAAGGAAAGCCCTCATGTCCCCGAACGTGAGCAGATGCGTCATTCCCTCCAGCACCAGCATTTGCGCGGCGGGAGATGAGGAACCCACCATCATCGGCTCCACGCCGGGCGGCAGCACGGCAGGCTGCGCCGGAACGCCGGCGCGGAAGACGGCTTCCCGCCAGCCGTTCAGGGACGGGCTGTTCATCCAATACCCGTGTGCCCCGTCCGCGGCGGCGGAAGAACACCCCGCCACGGCGGCGGCCAGCAGGACATGGAGGAAAGAGACGTCCATACGGGAGAAACGGTTACATCCTGTCCGGAAGCTGGATGCCCAGCAGGCCCAGCCCGTGCTTCAGCGTGCGTGCGGTCAGCTCGCACAGGGCCAGGCGGGAGTGCCGCACCGTCCCCTCCGACTTCAGGACCGGGCACGCCTCATAGAAGGAATGGAAAGCCCTGGCCAGGTCAAACAGGTAGGCGGCCAGCACGTTCGGACGGCAGTCGTCCAGCACCTGCGGCACCACTTCCCCGTAGCGGGCCAGAAGCCGGGCCAGATGGATTTCCGCATCTTCTGAAAGCTGAATGGGGGCGGACCAGTCCAAAGGCCCGCCGTCCAGCTTGCGGAAGATGGAGCGGACGCGCACGTAGGAGTTCTGGAGGTACGGCGCCGTATCTCCCTGAAGAGCCAGCATCTTGTCCCAGTTGAAAACGTAATCCGTCATGCGGTTCTGGGACAGCTCCGCAAACTTCACGGCGCCTATGCCCACAACTTCCGCCACGCGCTTCTTTTCCTCATCCGGCATGTCCGGGCTCTTCTCCTCCACCACGCGGGCCGCGCGTTCAATGGCTTCATCCAGCACATCCTGGAGGGAAACCGTATCCCCGGAACGCGTCTTAAACGGCTTGCGGTCGTCACCCAGAATGGAGCCGAACGCAATGTGCCGGTAGTCCCCGTCCATGCCGCGGCGGCGCTGCGTGGAGAAAATCTGCCTGAAATGCAGGGCTTGAGGGGCGCCCACCACGTACCAGATGGAATCCGCGCCCCACGTCCTGATGCGGTGGTCCAGCGTCGCGAGGTCCGTGGTGGCGTACAGGAAGCCTCCGTCCGCTTTCCTGATGATGCAGGGGTTGGCGCGCCATTCCCCCTTGTCCTGCACGAGGAAGGGGTCTTCATTGGGCGGCACGGAACCGTCGGAAAACACGCAGATGGCCCCGTCGCTCTCCCGGGCCATTCCGGCGGCGATCATGCCGTCCACCAGCGGGGCCAGGGCATCATTGTAAAAGCTTTCCCCCAGCCAGTAATCAAAATGGATGTCAAGCTGGTCGTAAATTTTGGAAAGGCCGGATTTGGAAACTTCCACGCAGCGTTTCCAGATGGCCAGGTTTTCCCCGTCCCCGGCCTGGAGCTTCACCAGTTCCGCCTTGCAGGTATCCAGCAGTTCCGGCTTTTCCTTGCACATCAGGTTCACATCCTTGTACACCCGCAGCAGCTCGTCAATAGGGTTGGCGGCCAGGGCCTGCTCATCCAGAATATTCTTCCAGCCCCACAGGATCATGCCGAACTGGGTACCCCAGTCCCCGATGTGGTTGTCCGTAATCACATGGTGCCCCACAAAACGGGCCACGCGGGAAAGGGCGTCACCAATAATGGTGGAGCGGATGTGGCCCACATGCATCGGCTTGGCGACGTTGGGAGCGGAAAAGTCAATGACAATGGTTTTGGGGGCCTGCACTTTTTCCACCCCCAGCCGGTCATCCGCCAGCATGGCCAGCAGGCGCGCTGCGTAAAATTCCGGCCTGATGCGGAAATTGATGAATCCGGGCCCGGCAATCTCCAGGGAGCACACGGCATCCTGCCCTATCCGGTCCGCCACCTGCTGGGCGAGCGCGCGGGGATTCGTGCGGCACCGCTTGGCAAGCACCATGGCGGCGTTGCTCTGGTAATCCCCGAACCGCAAATCCGCGGAGGGCGTCACCGAGGCGCGAAAATCAGCGGGAAGCTCCTCCCCCAACACCGCCTTTAATGCGGAGGACAACTTTTCTTCAAGAATTCCGGGTATGGTCATGTCTGCCCAGATGAACGGACATTCCACCGCCGTAGTCAAGGCGCAACTGTCATCAAGACATACCTTTTCCGGTAAAAACAACAGGACGGAGATAACATCCCCGTCCCAGCCGGCGAACCGGACGCCGGCGCCCGAATCCGCCCTTCCCTTCAACGGGCGCTTCCTTAAAAGGAGCGCATTCTGGAAGCCTTCAGCCACGCTTCCAGTTTTTTGGAGGCCCTGGCCTCCCTTTCCCGTTTCTTTTCCGGCACGGACTTTCCGGAGAAAGCCTTCGCCAGAACCGATGCCAGTTTTCTTTTCATTTTCATTTTATTTATATTACAGTTTTTGTTCCTCCGCATGCGGGGGTTTGGGAATCATCCCGCCCCCTCCGGGGAACACTGCCTACATACTGTACCAGGTAAGTTTAGTCCATAAGAAAAAAACAATTCCTTGTCATACTTGATACAATAAGACGTAAAACGTTCATTAAAAACATCTCTCCATCAACTCAGCATCCCCTGCTGCGCGTCAATCAAGGAGCCGGCCATCCTTTATCCCCATTTCCTGCCTCCGGCGCGGCGGCACGCTTTTCATGGCTGATCCGGCGCACGCTTCACTGCGGATCTGCCGCCGCGCGCCATAAAGCGGGCTGCCGGAAACGATACGCTGCCCGGAAGCCCCAACAGCCCCGCACCCCATGATTTTCCGCGCAGGCGCCGGACAGGCATTACCGGAAGAGGGTCTCCTGCTTCATTCCCCCCTGAAATCATATTTCTCCGCCTTCCACAGGAACATGCGCCGGTACAGGTGGTATTCCGTCACGCAAAGGACGGGCATGCCGATGATGCCGATGAACGGCAGCAGGCGAAACAAATGACGGCACAGAAAAAGAACCACCATCAGGAAGCTTTCCCGGTACACGGTCATGTACAGGGAATACGGGTTGATGAGCGTTCTCCTGTACAGGGAGGAAGCCAGCAGCGGCCCCAAAATGGGAACCACCCCCAGCACGACCACGGCAGCGAAGGTCCACCCCCTGCGGCGGCCAATATACGCATCATACCGGTCCACGGACTGCTCACCCTGGAGCACCGCCTTGCCGCAGGCGGGGCAACGCTGGTCAAGAGAGGGCTCACGGAGAGGCTGCCCGCAGTAAAAACACCGCCGGTAACTGCGGAGAACTTCCTCATGCCTTTTCCATCCGGAGGGAGGAACCACGGTGCGCAGCCTGGAATATCCTATCCAGTTCAGGGCACGGGGGGACGGATTGGGCGTGCCGCACTCCGGGCAGTGCAGCCCGCACGGGTACATCATGGAGCCGCATTTGGAACAGAAAATACGGTGGGAATATTCCCGGCGGCGGCAAAAAATGAAGAAAGCCCCAAGCCCCAGCCCCCCCAGCAGGGCCAGGATGACGACTACCCCCGGGTACAGGAGGGAATAGGCTACCAGGTATTCCGACCAGGAATGGTCCGACTGGTGCATGAGGGATTCCGGACCGATGGGATTTTGCGCTACGTCCGGAAGCTGGCTTACGTATTTTTCACCCATGTCCCTCAGAGGCCCCGCGGGAAGCCATTGTTGTATGGGAATGGGTTCTTTCATGACTGGACATGCATGGTTCGCCATAAAAACAGCATTTCCCGGGAGGCTGTCAGAAAAACGGCGGCACTCAGCATAGGATGTCTCCGCCGGAATAGGTAGGGGAAAATAGGCCATGCCGGAAAATTCCGCCGGAAATGGGGAAGAGACCCTTTTCATCCGGCGCTTTTCCGTGTAATATTTCTGCCATGCCGACTCTCCGCCAAGCCGCCAAGGACGACATCACGCTGATCCATGAACTGGCCTGCCAGGCTTTTCCGGCCACATACCGGGACCTCCTTTCCAGAGAGCAGATAGATTTCATGATGGACTGGATGTATTCCCCCGCCAACCTGGAAAAACAGATGGAGGAGGGGCACGTGTACTTCATCGCCTCCCATGAGGGAAAGGACTGCGGCTACCTGTCCGTCCAGCCGGAAGGCCCCGGCGTCTTCCATTTGCAGAAAATCTACGTTCTGCCCGGCTTCCAGGGCCTGCATATAGGAAGCTTTCTGTTCCGCCACGCCATCAGCTACATCAGAAGCATCCACCCGGAACCGTGCCTGATGCGCCTGAACGTGAACCGCGATAACACCCGGGCGGTGGAATTCTACCAACGCATGGGCATGCGGACCCTGGAACGCGGGGATTTCCACATCGGCCACGGTTACTACATGACGGACTACATCATGGGACTGGATATAGCCTGAAACGCCTCTCCCTCAGGAAAAAAACAGCCAAATCTTCCCAGGGCAGGGAGTGCCCCGGCCAGCCCCCCCCATCCCCGGCGCATGCGGGCCGTTGAACCCTTAGGAAACTCCAGTTGAAAATTCCGCTTCCTCCTTGACACTCAATACTGAATTCTTCATCATCCGTTCCATGAACGCCTTTCCTGCCTTTATTTTATCCGGTATCATCGCCGCCATGGCGGTTCCCGCCTCCGCCCAGGCGGCGGAAAGCAAAGTCACCTATCCAGCCTTCAACGACGGCAGCCATATCCACGGGCCGAAACTCAAAGCTTCCGACCTGAAAGGGAAAGTGGTGTTTTTTGAATACTGGGGCATCAACTGCCCGCCCTGCATCGCCAGCATGCCGCATCTGCAGGAATTGCAGGAAAAATTCCAGTCCAAGGGCTTTACTGTCATAGGCAGCCACAGCCAGCTCCCGTCCCCCAGGGTCAAACAGTTTCTGGAAGAAAAGAAGATCACTTTCCCCATCTATCAGAGTCTGAGCATTCCGGAGGCTCCCTGCCCGGGCGGATTGCCTCATGCCGTTCTGATTGGAGCCAACGGAAAAGTCGTGGCCAAGGGCTATCCTCCCCAGCTCTATGACCTGGTGAAAAAGGAAGTGATGAAGATGGAACGCGGCCTTCCTATTCTGGAAGGAGTGGAACTGAACAAATACAAATCGCTGGCCAAAACGGTCGTTTCCACCGGCAGCAACATCGAATCCAAAATCACACCTCTGAGGAAAAAAACGAATGACGAGGAAGCGCAGGCCGTATGTGAAGCTTTTGACGCATGGTTGGAAAATACCAAGGAAATCGTGCAGGCCCGGATCCAGTCCGACCCTCTGGAAGCGGTAACGGCCATCATGCGCCTCAAAACGGCGGTTCCCTCCGTCAAGGAATTTGACGAACCTCTGGCGGCCCTGAAAGCGAACAGGGATTTATCAAAACTGGCCGACCTCAATAAAAAAATCTCCGCTCTGGAACAGCGCAAGGCAAAAGGGCGCAAAATATCGGAATCCGACCTTAAATCCCTGACGCAGGCCGTGGACAAATTCACAGAGTCCGACAACGAAGCCACGCAAACCGCCGCCGCCAACCTGAAGAAGAACCTCTCCTCTCTGGCCGCTTCGGAAACTCCCGGAAAATAACCTTCCTCTCCAGCAGCCATTTCCTGCCGGCAGGCGTCTAAGGGCGCCTGCTTCTTTTTTCACCGGACGCCTTTTTCTTCTTCCCCTCCAGAACAGACGGAACAGCCAGAATGGAGCATGTCTCCCTGACAAGGGAGGAAAGGGTCCGGTCATCGTCCAGATCCGTCACCAGGAAATGCGGCCTGGCGCCGGGATAGGGGCAGCCCTGCTCCTGTTGCGGAAACATCTTCAAACCCGGCTCCGTTATCTTGACATACAACTGGTTGTCACACACCAAACCGAAGAATGTCCGGCCGCAGTACAATCCGTAGTCCCCAAACATTTTTCTGAAGGAAATATCCCCGGCATGCCGGAGCTGGAAACAAATATATTCTACTACATCCGGGGAAGAGGCCATGACGGACTCTCTCATGCCTCCCCCGTCCGCTGCAAGAAGCAAATGACGGCCGGGAAGGCTTCCGGCAGGAATGAGGCATCCCCGTTATTGACGGGAAAAGGCGCAGCATGCCCCACGGAGTCATGACGGACGGCATCCATGCCGCCGCAGCCGCTCCGCAAAAAAATCCTTCCCGGCGTCTGCCCGGCAAGACATGAACGGCAGCAGCGATTCCGTCCGCACAGAGCCATTCTTATGATTGCCCTGACGGAGCTTTTTATTCATGATGCCCATGAACCTTCCATGACCGCCGCGTCCGACATCCTCTGGGAACCAGCCTGCCTCTCCCGCCAGGAAGCCCCCACCCTTACGGAAGGGGCCGGAACCTGCCGGCCGGGAAACGGTGACCGGAACACCTCCGCGAGCCGTCCGGAAAACCATGAAACCATGGGAGAGAAAGACCACGCGGAAAACCGAAAAGCGCCCCGGCCGCGAAGCGGGCGCGTCATCCTGCTCAACGGAGCCTCCAGCGCGGGAAAAAGCACGCTGGCCCGGAACTTGCAGCTTCTGCTGAAAGAGGCAGCCATGATTTTCTCCATGGACGATTATCTGGCCATGAGCCGGGGAAAGCATGAAACCGCCCTGGATGCCGTCAGGGAATCCGGCCTGCCCTTCATTGAATCTTTCCACGCCGCCATTGCCGAGGCGGCCCGGAAAGGCGCCCTGGTCATCGTGGACCACGTCATCGGAGAATCCCGCCGCTGGATTCAGGACCTCCTGAACCGCCTGGACGGCATCCCCCGCATCTTGGTCAGGGTGGAATGCCGCCAGGATGTTCTGCTGGAGCGCGAGCGGCGCCGCACTGACCGGACTCCTGCCCCGGCCCATGCCCAGCGCCAGCACGCAGGCATCCACCGCCATTTCCCGCATGATTTCTCCATAGACACTTCCGCAGACACTCCCCGGAAATGCGCCATGCGGCTCATCAGCCTCCTGCCGGGAGAATTCCTGCCCTGATGCCGCGGGAACAGGTGGAAGCCTCCCGTTTGAAAAAACGGGCTGTTCCCGCAAACATGTTGGAAAGACATGAATAGGACTTTACAGAGCCGTCTCCTTCACGGTAGCCTGTGCCCGCGCTTGTTGCATGGAGAGATGGCAGAGCGGTTTAATGCAGCGGTCTTGAAAACCGCCGTGGGGCAACCCACCGTGGGTTCGAATCCCACTCTCTCCGCCAAACTTCTTTTATGCCGGGTGCAAGCCATGCCTGTTTTCACGGAACAGAAAAAGGCAGGCGAATACGACGGCCGCCCCGGCATTCCCGGAACGGCCCTGAGTGCCTTATTGATCCTTCCTCCTGCCTAAGACTCCCCATTCAGTTCCCGGCGGATGTATTCCGCAGTGGGGGATTTTTTCCCGGCTATCTGCTCCGGCGTACCTTCCGCCACGATGGTTCCTCCGGCATCGCCGGGTCCGGGGCCCATGTCGATGACGTAGTCCGCCTCCGCCATGATTTCCGTGTTATGTTCAATGACAACGACGGTGTTCCCCTGGTCCGCCAGACGGTGCAGCACGTCAATGAGCAGCCGCACATCCCGCGGATGCAGGCCGATGGAGGGTTCTTCAATCAGGTACAGGTCTCCGGGCAGTTCCCTGCCTTTCATCAGGGCGTTCCGGCTGACGCGCCGGCCCTTGATGAGTTCCGTCACCAGCTTGAGCCGCTGGGCTTCCCCGCCGGAAAGCGTGTTGGAGGCCTGCCCCAGCGTCAGATAACCCAGGCCGGTTTCCGACAGCAGTTTGAGGGGGTCCGAAATGCGGGGCTGGCTTTCAAAAAATTCCGCCGCTTCCGCAAAGTCCATCTGGAGCACGTCCGCAATGGTCTTCCCCTTGTACCTCACGGTCAGGGTGGCGGCGTTGTAGCGCTTGCCCCGGCAGGTCTCGCACGGCACATAGCAGGGGGGCAGGAAGTCCATTTCCAGCTTTTGCATGCCCGTGCCCTTGCAGGATTCACAGTTGCCCTGCCCCGTGTTGAAGGAGAAACGGCCGCGGTCAAAGCCCAGCCTGCGGGCATCCGCCGTCTGCGCGAACAGGGTCCGGATGTCGTCCAGGAAACCCACGTAGGTGGCCGGGGTGGAACGGGGCGTTTTGCCGATGGGGCTCTGGTCCACGCCGTACACCATGCGGATGGAGTCAAAGCCGGAAGAGGTTTTCCATAATTTTCTCTGCTCCCTCGTGAGCTTGTCGCCGATGGCCTGGCGCGCAGCCAGACGGATGGTTCCCGTCATCAGGGAAGTTTTCCCCGCTCCGGATACGCCGGTGAGCACCGTCAGCCTCCCCTTGGGAATGGCAACGTTCACCCCCTTCAGGTTGTGCAGGCAGCAGCCCTCCACGCGCAGCCACGCGGATTCATCCTTTTGGGACGGAATCCTGCGCCTTTTCCCGCGGTAGGGATGCCTGGGCTTATGGTGCAGGGCCGCGCCCGTGACGGAGTCCGGCATGGCGGCCAGTTCCTCAAAGGTGCCCTGGGCCATGATTCTGCCGCCATGAATGCCGGCTCCCGGCCCCATGTCCACAATATGGTCCGCGCGCCTCATGGTATCTTCATCATGTTCCACCACCAGCAGGGTGTTGCCCCGGCGTTTGAGTTCATCCAGCGTGCCCAGCAGCAATTCGTTGTCCCGCGGATGCAGGCCGATGGTCGGTTCATCCAGCACGTACAGCACACCGCGGAGGTGGGAACCCAGCTGGGAAGCCAGACGGATGCGCTGGGTCTCCCCGCCGGAGAGCGTCGTGGCGCTCCGGTCCAGGGAAAGGTAGCCCAGCCCCACCCGCTGGAGGAAGTTGAGGCGCTGCGTGATTTCCGCCACTACGTCACGGGCAATGAGCGCTTCCTCCCGTTCAAATTGCCACCCTTTGACCAGTTCTGCGGCGGCCACGGCAGGCAGGGAGGCAATGTCACCGGGAGTCACTCCCTGAAGCCGCACGGCGCGAGCAAATTCATTCAACCGCACGCCCCGGCAGGCAGGGCAGGTTGTTATTCCCTTGTCATCGTCCGCCTGCCGCGCCAGTTCCCTGTCATATTTCAGTTCAGCCTCCAGCAGGGATTGCGCCTGGTCTTCCTTTACTTTCCCCCTGCCGACGATTCCATGCCCGCGGCATACGGGGCACCACCCGCGCGGAGAGTTGAAGGAAAACGTGTACGGTTCCAGTTCCGGGAAAGATTGCCCGCAGGAGGCGCATGCCAGCCTGGTGCCCATCAGTTCCGGACGGACGGAACCGGGCGGGAGCACCTGCAGGAACCCTTCCCCCATCTCCAGCGCGGCATGAACCGCCCCGGCAAGCTTTTCCGGCGGCCAGGAGGCCTCCGGCCGTGCAACGACCAGGTCCAGGTCATGGCTGGAATAGCGGTCCAGCGGCTGGAATCCGCTCAGGGGAACCAGTTTGCCGTCCACCCACATTTCCTCATATCCCTTTCCTTCCGCCCAGCGGGCCAGGTCGGCGTAATGCCCCTTGCGTCCCCTGACGAGGGGGGCCAGCAACGCGAGTCCGCCATGTTTTTTCAGCTCCCTCGCCACCAGCTCCACCACTTCCGATTCCGACCTTTTGCCCACCGGAACACCGCACTGCGGGCAGTAGGCCTGCCCCAGCTTGGCATACAGCAGACGCATGAATTGCCAGATTTCCGTGACGGTTCCCACGGTGGATTTGGTGCCCCCGCGGGACATGTTCTGTTCAATCGCCACCGTGGGGGGCAATCCGGTCAGGCGGTCGATGTCCGGACTTTCCAGCTGTTCCGTGAATTGCCGGGCGTACGGGGACATGACGTCCATGAAACGCCGCTGCCCTTCCGCGAAAAAGATATCAAAAGCCAGGGAGCTCTTCCCGGAGCCGGAAAGCCCGGTCAGCACGGTCATTTCTCCGCGCGGCACGTCCAGGTCCACGTTTTTCAGGTTGTGGTGGCGCGCTCCCCGCAGGGCCATCACGCCCTCCGGTATATCCATGTCTGTGGATTCCGGGACGGCGGCGTCCGCAGGGTCGTAAACGGAAGGGTTGCCTTCCAGCACCTCCCTGAGGTATTTGCCCGTGTATCCCTTCCCGGCGGCTACAATTTCCTCCGGCGTGCCCGTGGCCACCACATGGCCGCCTCCGGCGCCGCCCTCCGGCCCCAGGTCAATCACGTAGTCCGCGGATTTGATGAACTCCGGGTTGTGTTCGATGACCAGCAGGGTATGCCCCTGCTCCACCAGTTCCCGGAACACGGCCAGCAGAACTTCAATGTCTGCAAAGTGAAGACCCGTTCCCGGCTCGTCCAGAATCAGCATCTTGGAGCTGTTCGCGCCGGAACCTATCTGGTCCAGCAGGATTTTAGCCAGCTTCAGGCGCTGGTTTTCCCCGCCGGAAAGGGTATTCAAAGGCTGCCCCAGGGTCAGGTGCCCCAGCCCTACGCGCTGAAGCACGCCCAATTTGGAAGCGATGCGGGAAGCTTTGGCCCCTTTTTCCGCGCTGAAGCATTCCAGCGCAGCCGCTACCGTCATGCCGAGCACGTCCGCAATATTCCTGCCGTCACGGTACACGCTCAGCACTTCGCTCCCGTACCGGGAACCGTGGCACAGCGGACACTGAACGAAAATGTCGGAAAGAAACTGCATTTCCACTTTCTCACTCCCCATGCCCATGCAGCGCGGACACCGGCCGTCCCCACTGTTGAAAGAGAAAAAACCGGGCTTCAAGCCGCGCGCGCGGGCCGTCTCCGTTTCTGCAAAGAGGGAGCGTATTTCTTCAAAAACTCCGGCATAAACGGCAGGGGTGGAGCGCGGGGTGCGGACGATGGGGCTCTGGTCCACCATCACCACCTCATCCAGATGTTCCCAGCCCTTGATGGACTTGACGCGGGCGGGTTCCTCCTCGCATACGGCTCCTTTCTCCACCAGAGCGTTCAGGTAAAGAACATCGTGGGCCAGGGTGCTTTTCCCGGACCCGCTGACGCCTGTCAAACAAGTGAAGACGCCCAGGGGCACTTTCACGTCCAGTTTGCGCAGGTTATGGCGCGTAGCTCCGGATACGGTCAGAAACTGGCGCGGCTTTCGCCTCTTTTTGGGCACCGCGATGCGCCGCCTGCCGGAAAGAAAAGCCCCCGTCAGGGATTCCTCAATTTCTCCAATCCGGGCAGGCATCCCGGAATAAACCAGCCTTCCCCCTTCCCGTCCGGAACCGGGTCCCATATCCACCAGGCAGTCCGCGGCACGCATGACCGCTTCCTCATGCTCCACCACCACCAGGGTGTTCCCGCGCTTTTTAAGCCGGTTCATGGCGGAAATCAAACGGGACGTATCGCGGGGATGGAGCCCAACGGTAGGTTCATCCAGCACAAACAGCGTATCCGTCAGGGAAGCGCCCAGGCAGGTCGTCAGGCTCACGCGTTCAATTTCCCCTCCGGACAGGGACCGCGTGGAGCGGTCGGACGTCAGGTAGCCCAATCCCACTTCATTCAGATATTCCAGGCGGCTCCTGAGTTCCGCCACGGCATGTTTCAAGCCGGGGTCTTCATCCGCCCGCGGCGTCACGTACCTATCCACCCAGACCAGCAGTTCATCCATGGGCATACTGGAAAGTTCCGGCATGCTTTTGCCGCCCACCTTGAATTGAAGGGCTTCCGGCCTCAGGCGCAAACCGTGGCAGGAGGGGCATTCCTGATATGTGCGGAAACGGCTCAGGTACACCCGCACGTGCATCTTATGCGTGCGGCTTTCCAGATATTTGAAAAATCCCGCAATGCCGTACCACAGCCCCTGTTCATACATTTCATCCGGGTCATCGCCGTCGCCGTACAGCAGCCAGTCCCGCTCCCATTGCTTCAAATCCTTCCACGGCACATCCAGACGGACTTTGCGGGCGTTTTTGCGCCAGCCGCGCATCAGGTCCCGCTTGCATTCGGAAAATACTTTTCCGTCTCCCTCAAAAATATGGATGGCCCCGTCCTGAACGCTGAGTTCCGGCTTGATGCACCGGTTGTAGTCAATCGTGATGACGCGCCCGTAGCCGCGGCATTCCGGGCACGCCCCCAGCGGGGAATTAAAAGAAAACAGGCCCGGCCGCGGTTCCATCAGCGGATGCCAGTCTCCGCGGAATTTCAAAGCGGACAACCAGACGCCGTCCACACGGGGAATCACATGGGCCACGCCACCGCCCAGGCGCATGGCCGTTTCCAGAGCCTCCAGCCTGCGTTCCCTCTGGTCTTCCGACAGCCTCACGCGGTCCTGAACCACCAGCAGCGGTTCTCCTTCCTCCAGCGTCCAATCCTCATCCTCCAGCCGGAGGATCTCTCCATGCGTAAAAGCGCGCAAATACCCCTGTGCCACTAGATTCCTTTTCAACGTGGGAAGATCCACGGATTCGGGCCGCGCCACCTCCAGGCAAACCATCACTTCCGTTCCGGCAGGGAATTCCGCATGCAGCTTTTCATCAATGGTACCTGGCGTTTCCGGCTTGATTTCCCGCCCTGTTTCCGGGTCAATGCCCACGGCCAGACGGGCGAAAACAAACTTCCAGTAATCATTCAGCCCCGTCATGGTCCCCACCGTGGAGCGGGATGTCCTGACGGAGTTGCGCTGATGCAGGGCGATGGCCGGAAGAATATTCTCTACGGCGTCCACATCCGGCTTGTCCATGCGGTCCATGAACTGGCGCACGTACGGGGAAAAGGTTTCCATATAACGCCGCTGGCCTTCCGCATACAGCGTGTGCATGGCCAGACTTGTTTTCCCCGATCCGGAAGGACCCGTCACCACCGTCAGCCGCCCCAGGGGAATGTCCACATCCACATTCTGCAAATTATGCTCACGGGCGCCGCGGATGCGGATGCGCCCATCCTCACAATGACTCATGGAGAAAGAATATCATCAATTTGGAATCATTCCAAGAGAAGCGCCTGTCATGAATCCGGGTTTCCAGAGGAGTCCGGCCAGGTCCAACCTGCCTATTACGTCATCATCAGCACAAATGGAGGGCCGTGCTTGCATTTCTTCCGGCAGCCGCTAGTATTTTTCGATTCTTAGACCGCTGAAAGCGACTCTACCTCGTCAATTTTCAACAAGACAAAGATGATTAAGTGGATTCTAACCAAGATTGTCGGCACCAAAAACCAGCGTGAAGTGCGCCGTCTGCGCCCCATTGTGGAACAAATCGTCTCCATTGAAGAATCATGGAACGGCAAGGGACAGGAATTCCTGCTTGAGAAAACGAGGGAATGGCAAGGGTACCTCCATCGCTTCCTCCCCATGGATCTGCCCCCCGTGCGCATTGTGGAAGCCGCGCCCAGGGAAGAGCTGGAGGAAATAGCCGCCAAACTGAACGCCCGTTTTGAATCCCTGAAAAGCGAATTCGCTTCCCTCCCCGCGGTGGAAGCCACTCCCGCCTCCATTGAAGAAGGGAAAGCCGCCTGGAACAACATTACGCCCCAGTTTGACAAGCTGCGGGAACGCTACCTGAACCAGATACTGCCGGAGGCTTTCGCCGCCGTCAAACACGGCGCCCGCCTGCTCTGCGGGGAAGAACGCGATATCTGCGGTCAAAAACAGGTTTGGGACATGGTCCACTTTGACGTGCAACTGCTGGGCGGCATTGCCCTGCACCGCGGCTACATTGCGGAAATGGCCACGGGGGAAGGGAAAACGCTTGTCGCCACCCTCCCCGTTTACCTGAATGCCCTGACCGGCATGGGTGTGCATGTGGTGACCGTGAACGATTATCTGGCGCGCCGCGACTCGGAATGGATGGGCATGCTCTTCCAGTTCCTGGGGCTGACTGTCGGCTGCATCCAGAGCATGATGCCCTCCCAGCTCCGCCGGGAGCAATACGCCTGCGACATCACTTACGGCACCAACGCCGAATTCGGCTTCGACTACCTGCGCGACAATGGCATGGCAACCTCCAAGTCCGAACAGGTGCAGCGCGGGCACTACTTCTCCATTGTGGACGAAGTGGACTCCATCCTTATTGACGAAGCCCGCACCCCCCTCATCATTTCCGGCCCTGCGGTCGTCACCCGGGAACAGCAGTACGATACCCTGCGCCCCGCCATTGAACGCGTGGTGAAGGCCCAGACGGACCTTTGCAACGAACTGATGGCCCAGGCCCTGAAAGCCCAGGAAGAAGGCCGCACGGAAGAAGTGGGCCGCTGCCTGTTCAAAGTAAAAATGGGCCAGCCCCGCCACCGCGCCTTCCTGCGCGCCATGCAGGATCCCGAGCTGCGCCGCATCGTGGAAAAATATGAACTGACCCTTTACCAGGATACCCGCAAGAAGGAACTCTACAAACTGAAGGAGGAAATGTTCTTCACCGTGGATGAAAAAACCCACGACGCCGACCTGATGGAAAAAGGCCGGGAAGTCATCTCCCCCGGCCATCCGGAAGATTTCGTGCTGCCGGATCTGGGAACCGCCTTTGCGGAAATGGACGAAGATCCACGCCTGACGGAAAAAGACAAACTGCGCCGCAAAAATGAACTGACCAAACAGCTTGACGAAACGGGAGCGCGCCTGCACACCACCTCCCAGCTGCTGAAGGCCTACTGCATTTACGAAAAAGACGTGGAATACGTCGTCAAGGAAGGCAAGGTCATCATCATCGACCAGAATACGGGCCGTGAAATGCCGGGACGCCGCTGGAGCGACGGTCTGCACCAGGCGGTGGAAGCCAAGGAAGGCGTGGAAGTGGAGCGGGAAAACCAGACGTACGCGACCATCACCATCCAGAACTACTTCCGCCTGTACAAAAAACTGGCGGGCATGACCGGCACGGCGGAAACGGAAGCCGCGGAATTCCATGATATTTACAAGCTGGACGTTCTTCCCATCCCGACCAACCGCCCCTGCATCCGCAAGGATCAGAATGACCTCATCTTCAAATCCCGCCGTGAAAAATTCAATGCGGTGGTCAACAAAATCCAGGAACTTCACGACAAAGGCCAGCCCATCCTGATCGGCACGGCCAGCGTGGACGCCTCCGAAACGCTCTCCCGCATGCTCAAGAGGGCCAAAATCCCCCATGAAGTTCTGAACGCAAAAAACCACCAGCGCGAAGCGGAAATCGTGGCGCAGGCCGGCAAGCGCGGAGCCGTCACCGTCTCCACCAACATGGCGGGCCGCGGCACGGACATCAAGCTGGGCGAAGGCGTAGCCGACCTCGGCGGCCTCTTCGTCCTGGGTACGGAACGCCATGAATCCCGCCGCATTGACCGTCAGCTGCGCGGCCGCTGCTCCCGCCAGGGGGACCCCGGCGCCTCACAGTTCTTCATCTCCTTTGAAGACGACCTGATGCGCAACTTCGGCGCGGCGGAACGCATGACCAAGATGATGGAACGCCTGGGCGTAGCCGACGGTGAAGCGCTGGAACACAGTTTCCTGAACAAATCCGTGGAATCCGCCCAGAAACGGGTGGAACAGCGCAACTACATGTGGCGCAAGCACGTGCTGGACTATGACGACGTAATGAACAAGCAGCGCGAAATCGTTTACGGATACCGGAATGAAGTGCTTTCCACGGAAAACCCGCGCGAAATGATTTACGATATTCTGGAAGAAGTAATCGCCACGCGCGCCCATGAATTCCTGGACCCGGATGCGGAAGGCGTCACCCACCCGGACGAATTGCTCGCCTGGATGAACGCCTCCTTCCCGCTGGGGCTCACGGCGGAGGCCGCCAAGCTGGAAGAACGGCCCATAGACGACACCATTGCCTTCCTCATTGACAAGGTCAAGTCCACTTATGAAGACAAGGCTTCCCGCGAACGCCCGGAATACCTGGACCACATGGAACGCCAGATCATCCTGGGGGCCATTGACAAAATGTGGCAGGAACACCTGTACAACATGGACTCCCTGCGGGAAGGCGTGCGCCTCCGCGCCCAGGGGCAGAAAGACCCCCTGGTGGAATACAAATCGGAAGCTTACGATCTCTTCATCACCCTGATGGAAAGCATCAAGAGCGAAGCCATCAGCAACCTCTTCAAGAGCACCACCAACCTGGACGCCTTTGAGGACTTCCTGGCCAGCCTGCCCCAGTTCGAATCTTCCGACGAAAACCAGGAAGGCGGAACCAGCCTGCCGGAAATCGGCTTTGACGGCATGCCTTCGGACCTGCTCTCCGCCCTGAGGGAACAAGTCTCCCGGGCACGTGAACAACAATCCGCCCGGCAGGCGGAACCGGAACAGGCCCCGGCCGTCATTTCCGACGCCACCACCATTGGGGAAGGTTACAAACCAGCCGTGGCGGAACCCAAACTGGTCATGCCCAAGCGCAAGGTCAGCGTCGTGCTCCGCAAGGAAGAAGCCCCCCAGGCGCCGGCGGAAACGCCGGTCCCCGGAGAAGGGGAAGAAATTGCCGTCACTCTGGACTCCCAGGACTTTGCGGAAACCATGGACAACCGGGATTCCGCGGATACCCGTACATTCTAAAAAAGCCGCGCATCACTTACAGGCCGGGGGAAACGGACATTCCCGTTTCCCCCGGCCCCAAACTTCCGGTCCGCCTTGGCTACGCTCCCTCCCAACAAATCCGCCAATGTCCGTTCCGTGCTGGAGTATGTTCCGTACTTCAGGGATAAAATCTTTGCCGTGCACGTGGAACGCCCCCTGGTGGATTCCGGGGAATTGGTGGATGCCCTGCTGGACCTGGACGTACTGCAGGAAATAGGCGTCAGGCCCGTTCTGATTGTGGAAGGGGCGGACGCCTCCGCGCTGTACGAACACACGCGCGTCTGTGAAATGCGCTCCGCCCTGGTGGAAGCGCCATTGAAGGGCGGCCAGCTTGTCCGGGAAAGAGTCCGGGAAATTCTGGGGCGTCACCAAATTCCCGTGGTGGCTTCCGGCCGTTCCGGCTCCTTTGACCCGGAATCCGTCCATATGGCCTTCAGTCTGGGGGCCTCCAAATACATCGCCCTGCTCAATGACCACAAGGTTCCGTCCCTGGACGGACGCCCCATTGCCGCCATTCTGGAATCGGAAGTAGCGGAGCTGGCAGGAAACGTAACCCACCGCGAACTGCTTGACCAGGCAGCGGAAGCCTGCCGGGCGGGAATCCCCCGCGTGCATCTGCTGGACGGAAAAATGCGCGGCGTGCTGGTGGAGGAACTCTTCTCTGAAGAAGGCGTAGGAACCATGGTCCACACGGACTCCTACCGGGAAATACGCCCGCTGAAGGAAGAAGACATTCCGGAACTCCTCTCCATGATCGCCCGTTCCGTAGTGGACTCCAAATTGGTCAACCGGAACTATGAAGACATTGCCGCCAGAATAGACAGTTACTACGTGCTGACCCTGGACGACAGCATCGTGGGCTGCGTTGCCGTTTATCCCTACCCGGAGCACCATAGCGCAGAACTGGGCTGCCTGTACATCAAGCACCGCCATGAAGGCCGCGGCTATGGCCGCGCACTATGTGAATTTGCCAAAAGAAAAGCGGAGGAAATGGGAATGGAATTCATCTTTGCCCTCTCCCAAAGCGCCGTCCATTACTTCCGGGACCGCATGCATTACGCGGAATTTTCCCGCGACAGCCTGCCCCCGGAACGCCTTCGCACTCTGGAACTCAGCGGGCGCAAATCCGGGGTTTTCGGGTTAAGGCTGAAATAGTTTTCTATTTACCTCTCTGCCCCGTTCCTGCTTATGGGCGGAATCCCCTGCACCAAATGGACGGGTAGCTATTCCCGTCTCTCGTTAAAGGGTATATAGTAAATTCGGGAAAGGTCTTCCATTTTTCTTTTCCTCCTGAAATTTTCTGCCCGCCGAAAAAATATCAGCAATAATAATTTGATAATAAAAATCTTATAATATAACCACATAACTAAAAAAGAATTATGCGGATTTTTAATCCGTCCCCGGCTACGGCTTCTCCGAGCCTTTCGGGTTTAGCTGCTCTGATGATGCGCCGCAGCATCTAAAACCCATTTCCCCCCCCTCCGCCGCATTTCCAAAAACAATGCGGTTTTTTATTTTCCAGTACCTGTCCGGTATCGGAGCCTTCACTTCATGCGGCATCCTGAACGGCAAAATCCTGAGAAAAGAAAACGCAGCTTCTCACAAGCGGGATTCCAATCCAACATTCATATCCCCGTGTGGATATATGCACCGGAATAACAGTACTCCACGGTTTTCCAGAGCGGAAAGTGCCGGGGGGAGGCTTCCAATTGTCAATCAAGCTGTGCATCATTGTGCATGCTTTTTTGACCATATGATACCCTTTTTCACTGTTTTCCAGCATGATGTGCAATTATGCACTAAAAGTAACAAGCCCCTTAAACCGTTGGATTTAAGGGGCTTTGAAGATGGTAGCAGGGAGGTGATTTGAACACCCGACCAAAGGCTTATGAGGTCTTTTTCCTTCTACTCATTATCAATTAGTTATGCGTTTTACATTTTGTTAGTGCATTATAGTGCATAGTTCATGAATATGCTTTGTTTGTGGCAATGTTGGCAATGTATATACTACTACGCTATACGCGCGCACAAGCGCGCACGAGAAGCCTTATTTAGTCCTCTTACATTCCCATGATGGCATGATCCAGCCCTGAAAAGGGGGGGGGAAGGAATCTCTTTGCCTGGGGGCGTTCCGCCCGGTGCTTGGGTGACTGGCGGGGGTATTTTTCTGAAAGTGGAACGGAGTTTTTACGGAACGCAACGCCGTTATTATTAGCATGTTGTAATATAAAAATCCAGCGGAAAACGGAACAGACAGAAAGAGAAAGCGGGGAATAAGGAAAAGGAAAAATAGCATGCCAAGACGACCAACGGAAGACAGTTTGAAAGTGCGGGCTCTGGCGAAAGCTCACGGCAAAACGGAGCGCTGGGCCCGGAAACAGCGGGAAAAGAACACGCCCATGTGGCAAGAATTCTGTGAAGGGAAACAGGTGGCCAGCCCGGCAAAACGGGAAGACGCCCAGGAAAGAACGGATCTGGAAAAAGCAGAACTGATTTGCACGGAAGCCTGGGCCGCATGGCAAGGAATGAACGGATTGCTGAACGCGGCCCTGAAAGATCCCGGCAAGCAGGATATTATTCCGTCCCTAGCCCGCGCCACCAGGGAATCCCGGAAACAATGGGAAGATGCCACCAAGCACCGGGAAGCGCTATTGCGTGCGGCGGGATTATGGATCCCGGTGGAACGGGTCATGGCAATCCGCACACACTTGAAACCGCTTGGATCCGTCATTGAAAAGCTGGAAGTGAACATTGCGGGCCGCCTGTCTCCGGAAAACCGACATGAATTTTATCAAGCCTTTGAAACCGCCATGCCGGAATGGAACACGGGAATCCGAAAAATGGATGAATATATCACAAGCCTGTTGCCATGTTAGAAGATCTCCTATTTCAGCCACGGGGAAGTGTAGTGGAATGGGTAGAACGGGAATTGAGGCTGCCGCGGGAAACCTCCCCAAATGCGCCGGGCCCCGTGTCCCTGGATCGTCAGCCTTACATGCGGGAACCGCTGGAATGCCTACGTAATACCCGGATTGAACACTTGTATCTGGTTTGGGCAGCCCAAACCGGAAAAACAACGCTGGATCTCCTGGCCCTTGCCTATTTATTGGAACACGATCCCATGCCCTTGCTATGGGCCCTCCCATCCGATAATCTGGCCGCGCCCTTTTCCCGCAACCGCCTTCAGCCGTTTCTGAAAGCGAATCCCTGCCTGTCCCGGCATATCCTCCGGAATCCCGCATCTTTTGCCCCGCTGGAAATGACGCTGGACAATATGCCGATCTACATGACCGGCGTGACCAGCCCGGCCCGTCTGTCATCCCGGCCCATTGCTTACGTTATCCAGGACGAAGAAGCGAAATTTGAACATATCAACAAAAAGGAAGCGCATCCGTCCGCCCTGATCGAAGAACGTACAAAAGCCTTTCCCCGGCGGTTGATCATCCATAGCAGTACACCGAACGTTGAAGATGAACCCTACTGGCAGGGCTACAGCCTGACGGATTGCCGGGAATACTTCATGCCCTGTCCCCATTGCGGGATGTGGATCCGGTTTGAATTCAGCCGGACAACGCTGGTTTGGGACGGGGACAGCCTGGAAGAGATTGAAGCCAGCGCCCGCTATGTCTGCCCGGATTGTTCGCGGCCCATTTATGACGCACAAAAAATAGACATGATGCAGGCGGGCGAATGGAGGGCCACCAATGAAGCCGCGCATCCGTCCCGGCGCGGGTATCATTTGAATTCGCTTTATTCCCCTTTCGTCTCCTTTGGTCAGTTTGCCCGTAAATTCGTAGAAAGTTCCCGCGCCCTTCTGGCGCAAATGGAATTGCAGAACTTCCGGAATTCCTGGGAAGCCCTGCCTTACTCAAAATATCAGGTTAAAGTGAAAGATCAGGCTGTGGAAGCCCTGAAAACTTCCGCGTACCGTCGGGGAGAAATGCCCCCCGTGGAACCGCTGTACCTGGTGGCCGGCTATGATCCGGGGGAACTACAAACGCATTGGGTTGTTTGCGCCGTGTCAGCCGGCGGGGAATTATGGGTTATCGACTGGGGAACCATCCTAAGTTTCCGGACGGAGGGAGGCCGGAAAGGCGTTGCCGCCCATTTCCCCGGATTGCTGTATCAGGCCGGGGATCAAATCTTTCAGCCGGCGCTGGGATTAGTAGATTCCGGCTGGAGCGCGGAAGCGACCTATACGGAATGCGCCCTGATGCCCGGCCAGCTTTATCCAACAAAAGGATCCGCCGCGGGGTTTGGCGTCTGGAATCGCACGGATTTGAAAACGCATCCGGGCCTTGAACTGTACACCTATCAGGACCGGGCCGCAAAAATCGAACTATACGCCGAACGCATTGCACACGGACGCGGCCCTGGGCTGCACCTTCCGGGGAACGCGGATCCGGATCTGATCAGGGGATTGAGCGGGCAAGTACTAGAAGAGAAACCCGGCAGCCCCAGCCAATGGAAGAAAATTGCCGGAGACCACTATGGCGACTGCGTGAAGCTCTGCATGTTTTCCTGGTGGGTCCTGAAATCATCCGTCCCGGATCCCGAACCGGAAGAAGAGAGAGAAAGAGACGGCGGGGAATAAAGTATGAGCGGATTTTCTCAAGAAAGTTTAGATGCCCTGGCGGAGACTTACAGCCTCCAGGAACTCAAGGCCAAAAGAAAGGAAGTAGCGGACAAGCTACTTGAACTTGACATGATCACATCCGCCAGCGGGGGCGGCGGCAGTAGCTACAGCCGGCAACAACGCATGGACGCGGAAAGCCTACTGGCCGCCCTGAACATGGCGATCAAGGCGAAGACGGGGCAATCTCCGAATCCGGGACAAAGCGTTACTATTGTAGGATTTAGGAATACAGATTATTGACATGAAACGACGCAAGAGAAAATACAAGTTACGCATGAACAAGGCAGATTTGGGCTCCATGCCGGAGGCCCTGAACCAGCCCCGCACCCTACCCCCTCAAATGTTCGGAGGCATCCAGGGCGCCCTGCCCTGGGCTAACGGCATGTTGTACTGGCCCACGCTGGATGACGCCGCGGAAATGGATGATTATGACCGGGCCGCCGTCATGCGGGCTGCCCGTTACCTGTACAAAAATTCAGGAGTAATCCGGAAAGCAGTCCGGGACATTTGGCTATTGCAGGGCTGCCTGATGCCTATTCCTACGACGCAAGATCGGGACTGGAACCGGAAAGCCCGCGCGGCCTTTCTGGCGCGGGTGGCCAGCCCCGCCGCTTTTGACGTTACGGGAAAATTATCCTGGAAAACCATGCAGGCATGGGCCGAAAGGAAAACCAGCATTGACGGCGATTGCCTGTGCGTTCTGGCCCGCGGCCTGGACGGCGGGGGAATGGTGGCCTGGTACAGCGCGCCGAAGATAATCACCCCGCCGGGACTGGATAAAGAAGACGGCTGGAACCAGGGTGTAAAAACAAACGCACAGGGGCGCCCGGTTGCTTATGGCCTGGAAACGGCGCCGGGCCGCTGTATCGTCATCCCCGCCGGCTGTGCCATCCTGTACCAGCGAGATCCGGATCCGGCGGTTCCACGCGGGGAATCAGATCTAATCCACGCCATCCGGCACGGGGTGGATATTGCGGAAATACACGGCTTTACAAAAGCAAGCGTGAAACTGTCCGCCGCCGTGGGATTTGTCGAAACGAAAACGGAGGCAGACAAGGCCCCCGGAATGGCCGCCGCCATTGGGGGCAAAAAGAAACCGGGCTGTGACGAAAAGCCGGAAAATCCGGCGCAATCCTTTGAAGTCGTCACCGGCGGCGGGGCCCGTGTAGTCAGCCTTGCCCCAGGGCGTGATCTGAAAGCCATTTATGACCAGCGGCCATCCCCCAACGTGGCCGCCTTCATCCGCGATTTGCTTGCGGAAATCGCCTACGGCGTGGGACTGGACGCAGAAGTCCTCTATGACATCAACACGTTAGGAAGCGCGGCGGCCCGGCTGATCCTGTCAAAATTGCGGCGCTGGATCGACGAACGGAAAGACGCGCGGGAAGTGTACATGAACCGGATTTACCGGCATATAGTAGCGCTGGAAATGGAGGCGGGGCGCCTCCCCCGCTGTAAAGATCCCGCCTGGGAAAATGTGTCCTGGGTGGGTCAGCGTGATTTGACGATTGATTTAGGCCGTGAAGGGGGCCTGGCAATCAATCTGATCCGGGAAGGACTGGCGGACGCGGACCGCTGGACGCTCGCCACGGAGGGCATGACCGCGGAAAGCATTTTGGACCGCCGGGCGGATTTGTTGCGCCGGGCTCATGAAATTGCCGAATCCTCCGGCATCCCCATCACGGAACTTTTGCCTGGCGCCATCGGCTCCACACATGCGGCCCATGACGTTCACCCAGGCCCGCCTCCGGAAGACGATGAACCGGAAAATGCCGGCAACGGGGAAAAGAGCAAAAGAGACGGCGGGGAAAATATATAGGGAAACCTGTATCATATCATGAATAGAAAAAAAACATACCAGTTGCCCATGCTGACCATGCAAGCCGGAACCTCCGGAGCCGTGGCGGTAGTGGACGTTACCGGGGTTATTGGGTGGGATGACGCCCAATGCCTTGAATTTGCCGATAAGCTGAAAGCCGCCGCCAATCAGGGCGCGTCCAGCATCACCTTGCGCGTCAACTCGCCCGGCGGGGACGTTTTTTCCGCGTTGAGCATGTATGATGCCATCCGGTCATGCAAGATGCCTGTCCGGGCAGAAGTCCATGGCCTGGCCGCCAGCGCGGCAAGCCTGTTGTGCATGGCCGCCGATACGGTAGCCATGAGCGAAAGCGCTAAATTCATGGTGCATCAACCCTATGCGGGCGTTTGGGGGAATCCAGATGAAATCATGAATTATGCGGCCATGCTGATCAAGGAACGGGAAAAAATGTTCGGCATTTACGGCGAAAAATGCGGGAAATCCTGGGAACAGGTCAGCAATGACCACAAGGCAAGCGTCTATTACAGCGCAGCGGAAGCCATAGCTTACGGCTTTGTGGATGAAGTCATCCATGACGACGAAAGCGCCGGAAACGGTGAGGAAGAAGAAGAAGAAGAAAACGCCGGAGACGAAGACGACGAATCCACATCCACCGCGGAAACCGGCAACAATGACGAAGAAAACGACGAAAGCCCTACAGGGGAAGAAGGGGAAGACGAAGACGAGGAAACCGCCCCGGCGGCAGGCATGACCGGAAGCCGCCTGAACCTGAAAAACGCCGCGGGGACCATCTGCATGCGTATTTTTGGCCTTACGGGATCCGGGAAGAAGAAGGATCCCTTGAAAGCGCTGAAAACGCAAAACAGCCGCCTAGCCGCCATGAACAAGGGCCTGAAGGCCCAAGTGGCGAAGCTGAAAGCCGCCCAGGATCAACAGGCGTCAATCACGGAACAACTGGTGGAAAAACAGGTTACGGCCAGATTGGCGGCCCTGAATATTCCCGCTTCCGATCTACCGTCAGCCACGGAAACCGAAATGACCGCCCCGGCGCAAACGGTAGCCCTGCCCGCCAGCCGGGAAGAATTCATGGCCCTGTCCGTGGATGACCGCCTTGCCGTCACATCCGCCCATCCGGAGGCCGTGAAAAAATGGCTTTGAGCGCGATTGAGATTCCTACGTCCCGGCCCGTCAGACCGGGGAATCAACCAAGAAAGAAATCATACGATGCCAACTCTTTACGGTACAACGCCGGAATTCGGGATCAAAAACAGCGAATCCGGGATCCTTGTCGAAAGCATGAATTTTGACGGGTCCATGGAGAAATACGAACAGAAGGATCATATGGGAAAAGTCATTGGTGTTTACATCATTGACGAAAAATTAGGCTTCAGCATGTCCGGCGCCCTCCCCCTGGGAGGGGATTATACGCTGACCATGGGAAGCACCCTTCTTTTGAACAATACCATTCCGCCCATTTGGAACAACACGCCAAAAGCCACAACGGTATTCATCGAGACTGTCAAGCGCAGCATGACCAACACGGGCCCCGTGAAACTGGACGTAAGTGGAACCGTTTATGCGTTCGGAAGCGCTTCTTCCGAAGAATAACAACATATTAACATTCAACTATTAGAAAACAAAAAACATATGACTATCGCCAATAAAGGAAACAAGCCGTTTAATATGAAGGATCTGTTCCCGGTCACGAATTTGACCGATCAGAAGCCCAGCATGCACATGACGGAAAACACGAACAGCATTGCCGGCCTGGGCTGGAAAACTGTTGCAAGCAAAAGCCTTGCCGCGGTAAGCGAGGTTTTTGCCCCGCTGGACCGTTACACAACGGACTACACAAATGAAATTGTAACTTTTGGGCCTGGCCGGGCCGTCACGCTAACCATTGAAATTGCCAAAGAAGTAGGGGAAGCCCTCAAGAACACGAAAGATTGGAACGTTTCAGCCGTCGAAACGGAAGCCGTTGAAATTGAGTGCAACCGCTACAGCCGCCCGTTCCTGGTCACATCCTATGACATGGCCGCCGGAAGCCGCCTGGAAGGGAAGCTGAACAAGGCTATTGAAACCGTAGCCAAGGCCGTCCTGAAGGACTTGCATACGCAGATCAAGGCCGCCAAGCCGGAAGTAATTTCCGGCCTGACGCTGGAAAGCTTCACGCCGGAATACGTGGCAACCGTACTTTCCGGACTGATCATCCCGGAAGTGTCCGCCCTGACGGTGAATCCCACCTACCACGCCAAGCTGACGCCTTATAACGCGGACAGCCTGAAATTGGAAACCGGCGTGTACGGGATTGGCGGCATTTACAAGGCTACCGGCCTGGAAGCCCTGTCTGACGATAAAAAAACCATTGGATATATGGGGTATGAAAATGCCATCGGCATCATCAGCCGCCAGCCCTTGATCCCCACCGAAAACGGCGCCATTTTTGTTTCCGAACTGGGCAGCATCGGCGGCATCAAGCTGTACCTGAAACAATGGGTTGTGCCTGGGATGGAAGGTGTTATGCACTCCGTAGAAGCCGCCGTGGGAACCGTTGTGGCCCTGCCGGAAAATCTGCGGCTGTTGAGTACCGCCGCCGCGGCATCCGAATCCGCGTCCGAAAAAGCCTCCGGAGAAGAAGACCCTGCGGCATAACTGCCCCGGTATTTGCTGAACTATAACCTGGGCCGCCGTCGGAACCGTGCAAACGTCCGGGCGGCGGCCCTTTTCCCTATGCTATCATAAATGAGTGTACGCGAGTTATTAAAGGCCGGAGGGGATGACATGATCCGGGAATTGGGGGAACGTGTACGGCTGTTGCGTAAAGGCTCCGTGTATGCGGATTGTTACGCCGTTGTTTCCCCCGCCGCCGTGGGGTACACCGTAGAAATCGGAGGCGCGGAAAAACAGGTCACGGCACATTGCATGTTGAGAGCCCATGATCTTCCCCAGCGTCCGCATGCCGGGGACCGCCTCACCGTTTCCGCCCCGCTGGGGGATCAGCCGGTCATATATTATATTACCACGGTAACAAGCGGGAACTCAGATCCCATGATCCACATGGATCTTGCGTCATGAAAATCCGGACAGAATTCCACATGGCCGGATTCACCCGGCTTTGCCGGGAACTGGAAGCCGGCGCCCGTGAGGCGGCTCATGAAGCTGCCCTGGACTATGGCCGGATTTTCACGAAAGCGGCGATTGACTGGACGCCGCCTTCAGGCGGGGGGAAAAATGGATCCCGCGTCCAGGGAGCGGAAGCGAAAAACCGCCAGGAAACGCGGATCCGCTGGGATATTATGGGTTCTGAATTTGCCAAGCCCCGCTATTACCGTTCCCGCGGCCAACTTATGACTTATGACGACGGAGCGCACCATCTTTCCCCGTTCATGATTGCGCGCCCTAAAGATCCCGTGCTGATTGTGGATCCGCGCACGCACTTGAAACGATTTGGGATGAAACGCGGCCGGAAGGGAATGAAGCTGGACTGGCACGGCCCGCGGGCCTGGACGACAAAACAGGCCCTGAACGCGGAATATAAGCGGCGCCTGGCGCGCGTGGGGCGCATGGCCGCCGGATGGATGGCCGGAGCGGTATTGAGCGGACGGAAAACCGGAATCCCCGCCTGGGTGAAACGCCACGGAACCGGCGGCGGGCGGGCCCGGCTGGTGAACCGCCGTGGAAAGTGGGAAATAATCATCACCAATTCCACAGCGTACCACCCCAGCATGAACTTTATTATCAATCAATTACTTGATGAAGTAGTGAAAGCAAAAATACGGAAGCGCGATGAAAAAGTGAAATCATGGCTGTTGAAAAAGGCGCAGCGCACCATGAGGGGATAACCGGAAACATATCATGAAATCATGATACCTATTTTCAAAGCAGGCGATCCTTTAAGCGCAGGAAAATTCAATGCCCTGGGTGACAGCATCCGCCACCTGTCAGAAAACGTCAGCACCGCGGGGGAAATGATGGTTCCGCAGCACTTTGACGCCCTGCCCCAGCCGGAAATGGATTTTTCCGTTTTATACCGGAAGGACGACGCGGGGGCCTGGGGCTGGTGCTGCCACCAGGGCCGCGTGATTGTTAAAGGGAAAGAATATGTTGTTGGAGAAAAAGAATGGACCCTGATTGCGGGCGATACCTACACCGGGGGGATCAAGCTTGTTGTGACGCTGGATGATGCCGGGGAATTTTCTTCCGGCGTGGTCCAGGAAGGAACCGCCGCGGAAGGAAGTGGAACCTCCCTGGAATTTTCGTTGGCTACCATAGGGGAAGAACTGGTTTGGCAGCACGCCGGGGGGCCTGTTTATATTATCCGCCCGGACGAAATTGTCATTAAAGCCGGGAAAGGAATTCAGGCGGAGGAAGAAGAAGAAAACGGAGAAAACGGAAATAAAATAAAAACATGGAAAATCAGCGCCTTGATTGAGGACGCAAAAGAACCTTCCAGCGCGGACTGTTCTTTAATTTACAAAGAAAAGGAAGACGGCGGAGACGCTGATGGAGATCCTTATAAGCTCAAATTATTATGTTCTTCCGACGGCTCCGTCAACATTGAGGATAAAGAAGGGAAGCTGTCTTTATCCGCCCAAAAAGTGGAACCTGGGGATGGCCTGGAATGGAAAAAGGGCCAGGACCAGGACGGGAATGACATTGATACGCAGATTTTACAGATCAAGATTGATTCAACGGCGGTAGAATCCAAAACGCCGGGGGAAAATGGGAAATGGCCTCTGGACTTGTCAGTTTCTCCGGCGGGTTTGGCCGGGGAACTTGATTTAACGGTAGATACCAGCGTCCATGATTTAGGTGGAGGCGCTAAGGTAGGCTTGTCCACGGAGGCGGGGGCTCTGTCCCTCATAGTCACTCCTGGGGGCGCCGCGGAAGAATTGAGTTTTCGCGCCCCTTTGCGGAAAAATGGGAAATATGTGGTGCTGGATTATGAATCAAGTTGGTCTGATGCCGTCAACGGCGTGAAGGCAGGCTTGTTTATCCGGAATAATAAATTGGCGGTGGAACTGTACGCGGAAACGGCGCCGGATGGCTCTGATAGTCTTATAAGCGATTCCTGGACGGTGTTGTTTTGCGATAGCGATCACGCAATACGCCTGCACCGGGACGAAAACGGAAAAATCTATATCCAGCAGGGGGAATGGATTGTGACCTCCAAAATTTATGCACCAATAAATTAAATAAAATGAACTACGCAATATTTTTATATCGAGACGATCACCAATGCTTGAAAATATGCATGGAACAAATACGGAGAATAGACCAGGCCGCCCAATTTTATTTATTTGATGACGCGGCGAAGCCTTTATTCCCGGCACAAGTCCCCACAGGAAACGATATATTTTACAAAATCACCTATTTTGCCCGCGGGGGGAACCTGAACGGCCTGGAATGCGTGCGCGGCATGCTGGGGTGCATGCTGGACATCCCAGGGGATGATCCGGTCATCAAGATTGACGCTGATACGCTGCTGATGGATCCGGCGGAAATCACGCGCAGCCTGAAAGACCGCGGAAAGGTGGCGGGGGGAATGCAATGCCGTGTGCCGCTTGCCTGGGCCGGCTGTTGCTACTGGATCACGCGTCCGGCCATCAAAGCTGCGCTGGAATTGCTGTCCCGGCGGGAATGGCCGGAAAATGCCCGTCAGGAATATCCGGAAGACCAGACCATTTCAAAAATTCTGTTATACCTGTACGGTTCCGCCGGGGTGGACGTGCTGGAATTCCGGGGCGGGCGGCGTCTGATTGGCGTTCGGACGTGTGATCCGCGCGATCTGGCGGAAATCGCCCGCCTGGCGCGCGGCGGCGTATGCGCGGTGCATTGCGGGCAAATGGCGTTTTATCATCCTATTGTGGAGCGTGACGGAGGGACGATCCGGGAAGCGTGCGCGCGGATCATGGAAGCCGTGCTGGGAGGGAAGCTGAAAGAGAAAGAGGGGATATAGTTATATGCGTGAAATAACCAATACCACATCCATTGTTTCCGGCGATCTGCCCCAGGCGGAAGTGAACGGCCTGAAAGTCCGGCCTGTCAGCCTGTCAAGCATGGCTATGCTGGAACTCCTGAATAACTCCTGCCTGACTCAACTGAACCGCCGCCGGGAAGGTCCATCGTTGGAAGACGGCGCGGAACCTGCGGAAAATCCTCCGGAAAAAATGAGCACGTACGCCCTGGCGGAATTTGTCTGGATCCACGCGGCGCCGGAAGAAGACGTGGTGCGGCTGGTGGCCGGCGGCGGTTTTGACGATGCGGCAGCCATCCGCCGGGCCGTCCTGGCCTTTGCCGGAAAAGTGGGTTTTGGCGCGCTGGGGGAAATTGTGGCGGGCATGACGCGCGAAATGAACGCGATCATGTCTGCCCAGGCGGAGGGGATCAAGGATCCGGACGGGGCACCCTCAAAAAACTAGCGGAGCCGGACGGGTGGGCGGGATTGATTATGATCATGGCCCGCGCGACCGGCTGGACGGAATACTATATCAAGCACATGCCGTTGAAAATCCTGCTCCAATACGTCCATGCGTGGCTGGTCCAGGAAGGCAATGCTACCCGCTGGGCCTATGCGGACCGGGCAAAACAACGTGCCATGCGTTCCCTGATTGCTGAAATCATCGAACAGGACAATTCATTTTTAGCTACTTATGGCGATTGAACAAGTACAGCGCAGTTATTGCGTAGTCAATAAAGGGAAAGGGGAGCCTGTCTCCGGGGGCTATACGGAAGAAACCTGGGAAGGAACCTGGGCTGAAATGTGCGCCTATGCGGACCGCCAATCAGCCGCCGGCGGGGATTTGTGGAATATCACAGCCACCGTTACCCGGAAAGCCGGGGATTTTGCGGAATGCCGGGTGCGCCGCCAGGCCATGGACGGAAAAGAAGAGGAAGAATTTGAAATGCCGGGAAGCACCCGTGAAAGCCCGCAGTATTCCCTTTCCGTGACCTGCGTTCCGCAGCCCATTTTAACGCACACCCTTGCGGAAAGCTATTCCGGGGAAACGCTGGACGCCCTGAAAAGGCTGGTGAACGGGGGCTGCATGGGGTCTTTGGTGGACGTAACAAAAGACGGGCAGCCATTGCAGCAAAAAACCATCAGAAGCATTCTTGGGGATGATAACAGTAAATTGATTGAAAAGATAAAAAAGGGCGTCACGAGCTTTTACAGCCCGCAAATTGTGCTGCAAGCCCGTTACAAAGTAACGGATCCCGGAACGATCAATTATCAGAAAGCATGCACGATTGCCGCGCCGCCGGGCCCGTTTGAATCCCCGTCCGGAAAATTCAACTGGCTGTGTATGGGGACGTCCGTGGAAGGATCCGGGAAGGAATGGCAAGTGACGGATTCCTACATGCTTTCCGGTCCGGACGGCTGGGACGAAGACATCTACGACAAATAAACCATGAATACCGAAATTGTTGCACAAATTATTGCGGAGGCGCTTCAGGAACGCCCGGAATTCGCCGGCGTGCCTGTCTGGGAACCAACGGACGGCGAGAAGGAAGGGGACAAGGCCCTTCTGGTGAATGTAACTGGCGCGGATGAAATCATTTCCGGAAATTACACCTACCAAATTTCCGGTGAAATCATGTACCGGCAACGGTACGCGGAAGCGGAGCCCGCCGCCCTGGTGCTGGACGTAACTGCCTTTTCCCGCGCCTGCGCGGAAGTCATGGCCGCGCTTGCCGGACGCCGGAACGGCCAGGACGCGCCCGCCGCCTGGGCAGTCCTGGGGGCGTCATCATCCCCCGCGCTTGCCGGCACATCGGAAACGTTCATGGTTTATAAGTGCAGTTACGAATTATTCATTCAATTTTAACAAATTATCAATATTATGACGGATAAAAAAAACGAAAACGACGGCGCCATCCTGACGCCGGAAGATTTTGACAGCACGCGCAACACGGAACTTGCCGCGTGCCTGATCACATTGGGGTTCCCCCTCCTGAACAACACGCCGGGTTTTTCCCGCGTGATTGGCGAAGGGATCGCCGGGCCCGGCGGGGCTGTCACCTGGTGGTTTGGGAAACGCAGCCGGGATGGGAAATACACCATGGGAGAAGTGCTTGCGCGCTGGGAAGACTGGAACTGGCTGAACGATCCGAACAACCTTGATCCTCTGGCCTATATCATCACGGGTTTTCATAACAAACGGCGGCTGGTGGATGAAGTGAAAAAGCGGGAAGTCATGGTGCTTGTGCAATCCGGCGCCCGCCATGCCCTGTTTTCCAAAAACTGTTCCCGCTCCACCCTGGACCGGGTAGAGCGATTCATGGGATTTTAACCGTTTGAAGCAATGTCTGACGTAACTGTGACGCTGGGAGCGGATGCCGCTGAATTCAAGCAGGCATTGACGGAAATTCAGAAATCCGTGGATTCCCTGGTGAATTCCACCACGGCTAAAACAGCGCAGCTTGGCCTTGCGTTTTCCGGCGTGAAAGACATGGTTTCCACGGCCTTTGCCGCTATTGACGGAGCTGTTCAAAAGGCTTTTGATTTTGTCGCGCCGTCTGCGGCCATCCAACGCGTGGAACGGGAATTGACGGGCCTGACGGGAAGCGCGGATGAAGCAAAGCGCATCCTTGAAACCATCAACGAATGGGCCCTGACCTCCCAATATACCCCCACGGAAATGTTCAAAAACGCCGCCCAGTTAATCCGCGGCGGCATTTCCGAAAGTTTCGCGCCTGATCTGGTCCGCCAGCTTGCCACGATCGCCCAGGGGGACCAAAGCAAAATGAATGCCCTGGTGGCCGCCATGGTCAAGGGTTCCGGGGGGCTGAAAGGTTTTAATTCTGAAATCATGGAGGCATTCAACGCCGCCCAGGTGGATCTGATGGGAGCCATGGAAAAAACGTCCGGCCTGTCCGGCTATGCCCTCCAGGAGAAACTGAAAGCCGGGATTGGATTTGACGACGTGGCCGCCGCCATCCGGGAACTTGCCAAGGAAGACGGCCCCCTGAAAGACGCGGAAAAGGAAGTGGGGGAAAGCTGGGAAGGGTTGCTGAAACGGGCGGAAAACGCCTGGGGCAACCTGCAGGAAAATTTTGGCGCCGGCTTGCTGGGGCCGTTAAGCGCCCTTTTGGAGCAAGTGGACGCCCGGCTGGTGGAATGGGGGGACGGCGCCGCGGAATGGGGGCAAAAAGCGGGGGATCTCCTGTTCCGGGCCGCTGATGCCGCCATGGCGTTAGGCGAGGCGGTAGGGCCCGCCCTGGCCCTCATTGCGGACAATGCGGATCATGTCTCTACAGCTGTTCTTGGGATTGGAGCGGCGTTTCTCACGTCCCGTTCTCAAATGGTGGCCGCCATGGCGCAGACAAAGGGCAGCCTGACGTCCATGTCCTCCTGGGTATTGCTCGCCAAAGGCAGTTGGGCGGGATTGTGGAATGCCATCCGGACGGGCGCCGCCACGGCGGCGGGCGTGGTCCGCGCCGCAGCGGCGGGAATCGCGGCATCCGTCCGCGCGGCCATGGTCGCCATCAAGGGCGCCATTATTTCAACGGGGGTAGGTTTGGCCGTGGTGGCGATTGGTGAAGGGATCTCTTACATTTACCGGCAACTTTCCGGAGCGCCGGCATCCCCCGCCGGCGGGGATAATGACCAGGAAGCCCGCACCCGTGCGGGCGATCGCGTAAGAAAAGGACAATTTCTTGATAATGAGTGGAGGGCGTATGAAGAAGGCATGAAAAATGCCAACACGGAAACGGATGTGGACGCCGTGGGGAACAGGATCTTGAACAATTTGCGCCGCGCGGAAGAAGAACTGGAATATGTCGCCAAGACCGCCGGCGAAGAATCGGAGGAATGGAAGGATCAGGCCGCCGTGGTGGGGAGCCTGACGGATCTTTACACCCTTTATCAATCGTCCCGTGAAGAAGCCCTGGCCCGGATCCGGGAACAGGCCGCCGCGGAAAAACGCCTGGCAGAACTCGCCAAGGAACGGGAAAAGGCGGAAAGGGAAGCGGAGCAGAACCGGAAGAAACTCCGGGAACTGGAAGCCTCCTGGATGAAAAGCGAATCTGACCGTACCTATAAGAAAAAAAGCCTCCGGGAACGCGGGGAATGGCTGGACCGGGAAGCCCGCGGCATGGGTTCCGAGCCCGGCATGGCCGGCATCACGTCCCGCATTGCCGAATTGTCCCGGCAGGAACCTACGGATGCCGTGATGAATCAAATTAAGGCCCTGGACGATTTGAGGAAAAAATATGCAGAACTGTCTGACGCCAGAAAAGATTATGAAAAAATGGAATCCGGGGCGCGCCGGAATCAGGAGTTAATGGCCGCGGAAATAGCGGGGCTTGATCAACGGGCGCAAAAGATCCGGGATGAAATAGCCCTGCGGGAAAAAACGAAAAGCTACCAGGACGCCGGCATGGATGAAAAGGACGCCGCTGAAATGGCCCGGCGCGACGTAGCGCTTGAACGGATCCAGACCAGGCAGAAATCCCTGGGAGACGGCCCCGGCCTGAATGACATTATCAAACAAAGCGGCGTTGAGGTAGGCAACGGCGGAAAGAGCCTGGGCCTGTCATCCTCGCTCCTGTCGGCAACGGAAAAGCAAACATTGACGTTGAAGGACATACAAAGGATTCTTGAAACCTGGAAGCCCGGCCAGCTCGTCATGTCGGAGTAAGGGCAAAAGAGACGGTGGGGATATAGTTATATGCAAGAGCCCGCTACATTCAATTTTTCCGCCACGGCACATGTTCCGGGGGAGCTGGTTTTGACGCTTGATCCTCCGGAGGAAGTGGATCTGGCCGGTTGCACGGTCCGCGCCGCCGTTGCTATGTCCGGCGCCTGTGTCCGGCTGCTGGATTGCAGCGCCGTCAATCCCGAAAATATTGTTGCCATCAATTTTCCCGGACTTTCCGCCGGATGGGCTTTTTATGACGTGTTCCTGACCTTCCCAGGAGGTGCGGAAATGCCGCTCCTGAAGGGGGAAATAGATATTGCCCAACGTGTCACGCCGGCGGATCCGCAACAGCGTGCAGAATGGTACGTAACGGCCACCCTGCCCGGCGCGGAAACAGGCCGGGTGGAAATTATTTTGGGACAAGGCCCCCGTGGCCCCCAAGGGCGGCCAGGGGACAAAGGAGAACCGGGAACCCTGGAATCCAACGTTGGCGATGTGGACATTGGAGGGGCCCTGACCGCTGAATCGGCTGCCATCAACGGGCCATTGATCGCTGGGATGCCGGATGGCACCGTTAGCGCGGGGACTTGTAATCAGATTTACGGCATCACGAGATTTTGGCAGTCCCTTGATGTTCGGGACGGGGGATGGTGGCGCGGAACAATAATGTACGAATCGGGCATGCTTAACATTGCACAAGGGGCAAGCCTGAACTGTATTGGCCCCGCAACTGTTGCAAGCACACTTAACGCCAACGGCGGCATCAATATTCCGCTTGCCGTGGGAGCGCCAACAGCCACGGGGGGAGTTAATCGCCTGTACGCCTCTGGACTGGCCGGCGTGACGGGCCTCTTTACCCTGCCGGCTTATCTGGACACGGGCGCGGTGACGGCGACGGGGACGGCGGCAACTACCGTTCTCATCCCCGGACAGTATGCACAGACGAACGTGCGTGCCGGGACGCACAGCACGATTGTGCATTATTTTGCAGGGCCCAAGGGACAATGGAATTATTCCAGTTTTGCGGGTTTTGCCGTCCCATGGCAAATAACGAATGCAGGGAAATTGACCGTGAGCATTGGGCGGGGGACAAAGCTGGTGCGGAAAGATTTAACGCTGGATTCTTACAGTATCATCCCCGGAAATGATCTGGCCTATAATACCGGCGAAATTCTTGATATTACGTTTGATAATGCGCGCGATACGGCGCGCGGCGGATATGTCATCCGCGTACGGGAAATCTACGCAGCCGAGACCGCGCGGAGCTGGAAGGTAAAGACTACAACCAGCTTTATCCCGGCGACGCAAAACGAGCCAATTCCCTATATTGTCAATAAAGTCATTTATCATCAATATGCCCCCCGTTCGTACAATGCCGGGGATTATGGGGACGCCTATGGCTCATTGTATTTGCTGACAGGCGGGGGAAGCAGTCAGCAACTTTGGAAGATTGCCGCGGTGCGCGGCGTGACCACCTTTGAAACGGGCACGGGGTTTTCCTCCATTGTGACAGATATACCGGGAATTTCCGGTGGATCTGTCAACGTGTTTGTTGGGGCGGCGGAGCGCACCAACTACCAGCCGGGGAATGTGAACCCGGTTTATTACGCTCTGGAAGCTTTGGCTGTCAATGCCATTGAATCCGAAGAAACGGCTGATTTTGAAGATATTAACATTCCGATAGAATGAATAACGCAGAAATACAGATTCAGTTCCCCAAGCCCGGCAACTGGCAGGAATTCACCTTGACGCCCATTTACCATGCCGCAGGCGGTTATCGACCTCCGGCCCGCTATACAGCGGACGAGATACCAGCAGAACAGAACCCGGCCATGGCCGCCGTCGTGTCCGCGCTGGTGGGCATGGGTGAGGACTGGCAGGCGGTGCAGGTTTGGGCGCGGCTGAAAGAATTCTACGCCCCGGAATCGGATGACCCTATGCGGACGGCGGAAACCGTGGAGTTGACCGTGGAGGCCGTCAACTCTCAAGGGGGCCGCCGGATTTTCACGTCCCGTGACTACTCCGAATTTACGGTTGCTTCACCCGCCGCCGTGGATTTTTTCAAATACTTTACCAAACGTAAATAACATGAACATCAACAAACAAGACATTGAAAAGGCCCAGCAGGCGGCATCCGCCCGCTGGGGGAATTGGGTTAAGTACGTGATTTGGGCCGTCATCGGAGCTCTGGCCGGAGCCGGGTATATCACCGTCAACGGGTGCGGTCACTCCGTTGACGTGACGCCGGAAAAGACGGTGGTATGCAAGGACGGCTCCTGCCTCGTCATTGAGCAGGGGCATATCTCCTATTCCCAGGCCCAGCCTGTTACGGACGTTCCGCCCGTCGTGCAAACTCTCAAGAAATAAGGCCATGTGCAAACCCCTCAAGGAATATCTGGGAGTGATCCGCGATTATACGCGTGAGATCGTCACTTTCGGCGGTTTTGTGATAGCCGTGTTCATCTACCTGGATTTCCGCGAGGTGGTGAAGGAGCAGGCTACCAACGCAGCCCATACGGCGGAGATCCTGCGGACGATGGATACCCGTCTCCAGCATTTGGAGAATTACCACCAGCAACAGCTTAAACAGCGAGATTAATTTCAACTGTAAAGTTTTTCTTACAAGTTCCAACTATTTAACAATTAAATAATTATATGATTATCAAAGAATATCAGGAATTCAAACCCGTTCAGCGGGCCCTGGGGCTGAAAGCGGATGGTTTGCCGGGGCCTAAAACGCTGGCCGCCGTAGCTCTGAAATTGCGCTGTCATGAAATATGGTCCGCGGTCCAGGCCGCCGTGAACGTGACGCCTGACGGCATCCCCGGCCCTGCCACGGCCCGCGGCATTGCCGCCGCCCTGGACATTGCCCTGCCCCGGTCCTGGCCTGACCAGGCAACCGTCCGGGCCGGTCTTTCCATTTTTGGGCGGCCAGGGGACGAAAACAACCTTGTTTCTATTGTCCCCCCTTATCCTTTATATTATGAGGGGCGGCCCGTGAAAACGATCCGCGTGCATCAGGCGATCGCCCAGGATGTTCAGGCGGCCCTGGCGGAAGTCCTGGCCGCGTATGGCCTGGACCGGATCCGCGCGCTTCACCTGGACCAGTATGGCGGATCCTACAATGACCGCAGCACGGCCGGAGGCAAAAGCAAGAGCATGCACGCCTGGGGGATTGCCCTAGACTTTGACCCGGAACGGAACAGTTATTCCTGCAAGGCCCCCCATGCCGGGCTTTCCCGCCCGGAGTGCGAAGAGTGGTGGCGGATATGGGAAGCCCATGGGGCCGTTTCCCTGGGGCGGGAACGGAATTATGACTGGATGCACCTTCAGTTCGCGCGGCTGTAAAACAGTAATCTTTTGAGCGTCAAAAAATTACATATGAAAATATCTTGCAAAAAATACTATTTTTTTGTATATTGCCCCTGCCGGTTGATCCGGAGCGGCAGGGAATGAGCCCTGCCGTCAGTAGAAAGGAATTAACAATGACTTGATCAAGTACGGTGAAATGGTACAACGGCTGATTGAACTTCTGATAGTTCTGTTCAGCTGACAAAAAGGCCCCGGCTGTTACCGCAGCCGGGGCCGATTGTTAGAAAGGAATGACATGATTCCTAGTGAATTGGTACATCCCTACTATGCCCTTTCTTCCGGATTTGTCAAGCAGGCGTTTGTCATGCGTGATCAGCGGCGTTATCTGGTTAAGACGGCTTCCGGATTCCGTTCCAGAATCTCCAGAAGTTTAGCAGCCGCTCCTGATGGGGTACGTTCCCCGCTTTCCCATTTTTTCAGGGTGGATATGGAGGTTCCCAGGAGTGCGGCAAATTCTTTCTGCCCCATTTCCAGGGATTGCCGCAGTTTGGCAACCTTGTTTTTTGCAATCCAATTCCGCCGGGATCCCGGAACAACCACCCGGATCCCCCTGGCGGGAAGATCATCCCCCAGCGCATCCAGTAAAGCTTCTTCCGCCTGATCCAGTTCGGCATTGACTTCTTCCACGGTTTGACCGCTTACGCAGGGATAAGGGGTAAGCTCCGGGAGTTTCCCCAGATATTTCCCGTCCTCGTCGGACCAGTAAATGATTCTCGTGTAGTGTGCTTTTGTTTTCATCATATGTTCTTTCTAATTTTTTGTCAGGGATGAGAGTGGAGGAAGGGTTATTCACCCTTCCTTTGTTTTTTGGCTTGCTCTGTCATGCGTTTCACGGCTTTTTCCTGGTAGTGGTCGGCATCGTCCCCCAGTTGTCCGCTAAGGACCCATGACAGGGAACCCAGCTTGAACACCCGGTGGGAGCCTTTACCGGGGAATTCTTTGAAACCCGCTTTCAGAAGGTCTTGCCTTAACTCTCTTCTCTTACGTGGCATGCGCGGATATTACCACATTGTGTTCTTTTTAGCAAGCAAAAAGTGTACTTTGTGAACATTTTTTATATTCATCGTAAAAAACCCCGGCTGTTCCAGCAGCCGGGGCCGATTGTTTAGAAGGTGAACATGTGATGTTCGGCAATCAATACGCTTTTACTGTGCCCTTTCTTCCGGATTTGTCAAGCTGATTGCGTTCCAGCACTTCCGGGAGTTTGCCCGGTACTCTTACAAGGTACTTCATATGATCTATAAAAGAATCTCCACATTCCAATGTGTCTTGGAAAATTAGAATATTTTTCTCATTCGCAAAAATATTATTTAATTTTTTTTCAAAAAAACCTTCATCATCAAGCTGCCTTTCCAACATGCGATATTCTTCCTTAAAAGAAACACATCCCATTACTTGGAGCACGTATTTTTGAGTATCAAGAAGATTTTCAAAAATTATTTCAATGTAAAATTTTTTCTCTTTGCCATTAAGCATATCCATATTCCGAATACGCCTTATAAAAGAATAAAATTTATGAACCCAAGGGAGAAGATCATTATATGTGGTTTGAAACATTTTCCAGTTGGCATCATATTTAGATTGTTGTTCTTCATTCAAAGAGTATAATCTATCTGCAATGTTATCACATCTTACTATTTTTGCACAAAAATAAATACAATCGGCTATTTTTGATATAGCCTCCAATCCATTTTTATTTTCAAAATGTATGCTGTTACTTAAATAATTCAGATATTCCAGCTGTTTGAAAAAGAAACTTTCAAACTGCTGAATTTTCATTAGTCTGTTTTGGGCTTCAAATTCATCTGCCTGTCTTTTTTGCTCAGCGCATTGCCTCTGCATTTCCTCCCTCTGCAATTTCAGTTCTTCACGTTGCAGCGCCAAGTCCTTTCTTTGTAAGAGAATCGTGACAATAAGGCCTATAAACGCAAGAGCGGTAAAAAAAGTATTGAGAATGTTGAATGCATCTCCAACTTCATCAAGACCTTTTAATGAACAATCTGCCCATATATAAAAGATAACAAACAGCAATAAAATGATGATGAAGATATAGCGTAAAGTTTTATTCCTCTTACATATGCGGAGGAATCGCATCCATACCGCTTGTTCGTCCCAGGATGCCGCTTTTGCCCGCTTAAAAGAATGCAAGTCCGTGCGCATAGTTGAATAATTACAATTAATACTTTATGAAAATATAGATGATAATATTCTAGATATAGGAGGTAAAATATTTCCTAATATAGCACTTAATATACAAAATATTATTCCCCATCTAATATTTAATTTATTATTTTTTTCATTCTGCTGCTCTACAATATGAATTAACGATTTCGAAAACGCATTATATTGTTCTTCATTAATAGATGCTATTTGTTTAAATTGTTGAGATTTTTCTTTTTCTTTTTCAAACAATTTCATTTGTTTTTCTACATCTTCCAAAATTTTTTGAATAGTTCCCTGCGCATTATGAAGATTAGTTTGTATTTCAGTAAAATTATTTTTTATTCTTGATGCAGGCGATATTCTCTCTTTATTCTCTTGCATCAATTTTATTAAAAATTCACTGTTGTAACCATCTTCTCTCTTCTTGATTCTTATAAAATACGAAACAAGAATAAAGTATAATATACCCAGTACCGCTCCAATAAAAGTGGCAAAATAAGGATTTTCCATCATATACATCATGTGATTCATATATTGAAACATTAATATGTGATTTTAATAAAATTCAATGATTAGCATCTTCGTAAATCTTTCAATTCAGATCACTAGAAGTATTTACTAGCCTTCCGGAATGCCTTTTCCTCATTCTCATAAAGAAGGAATTTGAGGGCAGGTATTCTTTCTCCATCCATTTCAACATGTCCGTTTGGAATCGCTTTTATTTTTAACAACGTGTCTTTTGTGATGCCCTTTTTCGGAATTCCTAAAACAATATATTTGACGCTTGTGTGCTCATGGACGCAATTTCCATCATAGTAAGAATAAGGATGTACCAGGATTCCATTTTTATAAGTTCCATATACGGCCAGCTGATAATATTCGGAACGGTTTAATTCATTCAAGAAGCCACGCAATTTTTCCTTTGTCTGTTCTCTTTCCTCAGCCTGTTTTTTCTTTTTTTCCAATGCTTTTTCTTTCAGGGCTTCCATCTTAGCCGTTTCCCTGGAAATAATTTCCGGAGTGATGCCAAGCGCAGCTTGATGTTCCGAAGCCAGTTTTGATACAGGTATGCTTTTCGTTCCCCCGTCATGACTGATTTTTGCCGTCAGGCCGCCTTTATAAGAAATGGTAGCGTTCTTGTAAGTGTCATTACCGATAGTCAATGTTGGGACAGTAATATTTCCCGCAACGGCGGGAAGAGCCAGACAGGACGCTATCAGTATAGAAAACAGATTTTTTATCATGCGTTCGTGATAGCATAATATGCCGTTTTCTGTCCAGAAATAACATTTTTCTGTGGTTTTTGGTTGCCAACAGGAAAGAAGACCGTTAATGAAAAATAGTTATGATTACGGTGACTTTGCCATTTGATGAAAATGATCCCATGTATGCGCGGAATTGCGGGAGCCGGAAAACGGATGTCTATTTATTTGAGATCGCCGGGTATGCGCTAGCCTGTGACATGGGCGGCGTTTCTCCTGATGCGGAACATATTCCTGATACCATGAAGGGATTGACGCGCGTCAGAAAAGAAGAAGGAGCATCAAACGTATTATTTGCCCTGAAGGAAGGGAAAACCGCACGGGAAATTGGGGAGCTTGCTCTTGACATGATCAAGAAGCGGAATGACATTGAGACGGAAACGGAATATTTATTCTATTACAACCATTTATGGGTAAACATGCTTCGGAATTTCTTCGTTTTCGCTGGTGAAGAAAGCGCAACACGGGAAAACATGTCCTATTTAGCGCAATTTTTACCGGACGAAAAATTTGCATGGTACCCTTTCAACGCAATGCGGCGCATGTTCACCGCGTATTTTGAGAATGAAGGGAACCGTTTGCGGCTTCTGCTTTTTCTTAGATCCCTGTGCCGTGGGACTGTGCTCGCGCTTTCTTCTTACCATGTGGAAAAACAGCTTCAGGGAAATTATGAAGAAGAAAATTTCCCGGCCTTCAGGCGTACATGGTGCCAATTTACGGGCAAGTCATCAACAGGGCCGCGAAAGAACCTTGAAAAGATTGTGGAGATGTTGGGCGGCGGGGTTGTCGGGAAAGGTGCCCGTCCTGATTTGCTGATCTGGTGTGAAGAAGGGTCTCCTTCTTACAAATATGATAAGATAGGCGGGAAACTTGCTCATGCCTTTGAACCCGATTCAGGCACGCTTGTCATTCCAGAAGAAGTTTTCTGGAAGGAAGCAGAAAAGGAAACAGGAAAGACTAAGGAACAGATTCTGGAAGAGGTTAAGGGATAACTAAAAATTTGAAAAGGCCGGCTTCTTTCCCTGATGCCGGCCTTTTTTATGCCCAGATTCAAAAGCGGTCATGCGTTGTCGTCTGGCTCTTGGGGGCGCGGCATGGGTGGGGTAGAATCCACGACGGATTGAAGAAGGTTGCGGATATACCTTTCCGCGGCGGCATAGTCATTTTGGTCAATGTCCGGAGGAAGAAGGGCGTTCCATTCCTCCGGCGTCAACCGGACAGAAAATGTAATAATATCATCATAATTAACTTTTTTAGTTTTGATGGTCTGATGAGGGGTCATCAAATTCTGTATATACGCAAGCTTCGCTTTTGGTATTGGTATAGGTGAATTTGGCGCCAGCCAGTTATTTACGGTGTGGATGCTGACAAATAATTGATCAGCCAACCATTTTCGATCCTTTTTGATGCTTTTTAGCCAATTTTTGATGTCCGAGACAGATAAATCCATACCCATTGATTACTAAAATAGGTATTCCATGTCAACGCGGGAAGTTGATTTTGCTAAAAATAGCAATTTCCGATTGACGCATTATTACTTTTTTAGTAAATCGTTTTCCAGCCATGAATAATAAACTTACAAAAAATAGTGAGATCACAATAACTGTCCCGGCACTAACGTTTGGAACTCTCGCCATTCAGGCAGCGCAGGCGGGCATAGATATTTCCACGTTGCTAACTAGGGAAGCATTAGCCCGGCAAGGGCGGAATAATGTCCCGGCGGCAGCATTGCCCCCTGTTCCGGCCCCTGTGCCCGTAACATGTCCGGCGCCGGCAATGTTCCCTACTCCTTCCCCCGTAGTGGTCAACGGCACGGATCCTGACCTGAATTTGAGATAAACAACCGATTAGAATCATGAAAATAAATACAGCATTCAATCCGGGTGCCCCTGGGGATGCACGGAACATCAATATCATCCATGAAAGGCTCTCTAACATTCCCCCGGACGACATCATAAAAAACGTTATCAACAATGCGCGGGAACTGGTGGAAGGTCTGCCACGTGTGCAACTGGAAGCGTTGGCCGGTTCGCTGGTTACGGAAATTCTTCTGGCCCAGGGCCTGGGATGCTCTGAAATCCCCCTGAAGAATCTGGAACAAATGATGGGGATGGCCGGAGTTTGTGCGAAATGTGAATTCAAGCCCAGCAACGAAAATGGAACAAGTGAATCCTGAAAGCGTGGTGGCCGTGGGGAACGTGCAAACGGCAGGGGATCAGATCAAATATCTGCCCCGCTTTTGCCGCCTGTATGATTTGCCCAAAACGCCGGGCCTGTTCCTGCCGGACAGCGCCCCCAGCAAAGAAACGCTGCGGACCTGGCGCAACAACGGAACGCTGGTCATGGTGAAAATAGGGGCGTCCCTGTTTGTGGATCTCCACATGACCTTGAAAAAGAATAAAATAAAACTCGGAGTGCTTAACAATTAGCGTTTTTATGAGCAACAAATATGCCGCATGGTATTTGCGCGTGCAGGTGAAGGATCTGGAACAGCTTCCCTTTCATCCGCCGGCGGAAAATGAAGCGGGGGAAGGATTGCCCGCTGATTTTCCGCGTGAGGAATTCACGGAGGATCAGCTTGTGCTGCTGGATGAATACTACCACGCCAAGCGGGAAAACGTGGTAAAACAGTTTTTCCGGCTGCTGCGCGTCCACCCCGGCAGCATGGATTTGACCCTGTGGCATCTGGCGCTTAATGCCGGCATCCTGGTAAAACTGCTTGGGATAGGGGATCCCCGCTCCTTTACCTGGCGGGAACTATGTGACCGTTTGGGCGTGGGGGAAGATGTGCTTTACCGGCACAAGAAAGAAATTCTGCGCCTGATTGATGAAATAAAAAAATAACCTTCAATATATTATGAAAACATGTATCAAAGAACGCCCCATCGCCTTTTCCGCGGATATGGTGCGGGCGCTGCTGCAAGGCTGGAAAACGCAGACCAGCCGCACGCGGGGCTTAGAACGGTTCAATGGCTGGCCGGACTGGAAAATCCCCCTGGGTGAAGATGCCTGGGAACTATGTCATTTTACAAAAGAAGAACCGGGAATCTGGCGCGCCATTTTCCAGGATCCGCGCGGGGAATGCCCGCCTGGGCTGGATCCTGTGGTGAAATGCCCCTATGGGAAGCCGGGGGAACGGCTATGGGTGCGGGAACCCTGGAAAATAGGGTTGTTCCTGCCATGGGGAGGCTTTGAAGTGGAATATCTGTCTGACGGGGCCCGGAAGGTATGCGAGCCGGGAGGCGGTCGTTGTGCCGCCTGGCTGGATCGCCTGAAAGAACAATGCCTGGAAGACTGCCGGAAAGCGGGGGTGAAGCCCTGGCTGGACAGATCTGTCTTGCGGCGGCGTCAGACCATGTTCCTTCCCCGTTGCGCCTCACGGATTCTGCTGGAAATAACTGATATTGAGGTCAGGAAACTACAATCCATTACTGAAGAAGAAGCCATGGCGGAAGGAATTGAAAGCATTTTTTACGATGAAGAAACGTCCTCCACCGGCTGGAAAAACTATCTGGACCCGGAAAGCATGTGCATCCGCGCCAGAGATTCCTTTTTCACGCTGTGGGATCGTCTGCACGACGGCGGGGAAGCGGATCCCTGGGTGTGGATGATCAAATTTAAGGTATTGGAAGTTAAAGGAATAATAAAATGAAAAAAACATATACGCTTATTGGAGTAATTCATGATCCGGGCGATGAAGATTATTGCCTGCGGCTCAATGAAAACGGGTACGTGTTCAACATTCTGATCACAGACCGTAAACATATCATATCGCTAAATATCAACTTGAAAACATGTGATATTCGTACCGCCCGGAAAAAAAGGAACAATATATATAAAGCGTTGTACGGGAAAGAATTTACCCTGTAAAAAAATGAATCCTGAAAATGAATTTGAGGTACAAATCTATTCGCCTGTTTTCGGGAACGTACCTTGCGCGGAAATATTTGTTCCCCATGAAGTTGCACAAGGCTTGATTGAAAAAATTGAGATGTCAGCCGAGAAAAATAAGATTCTTTATTTAAGAATAGATAAAAACACGGCTGGTGTTGCTCTAAACATGAAATATTTTCAAAGTTATATATGTAATGGTGGAATAATTAAATTATTCTTTTCATGAGTTATTAAATAAAAAATGAAAGCCGTACTGCGATATTTAGGAGGGAAAAACCGATACGCGCGGGAAATCATTGAACACTTCCCGCCGCATTTCTGTTATCTTGAACCGTGCGGCGGATCCGCCGGCGTCCTGCTGAATAAGGCCCCTTCCGCGGTGGAAATTTATAATGACCTGGACGGGGAAGTGGTGAATTTTTTCCGGGTATTGAGGAATGGGAATTCCGGGGAACTTATTGATGCTATCCGATTGACGCCTTACAGCCGGGAAGAACTGAACCATGCCCGGCCAGTCAAGGATCCCGTGGAACGCGCCCGCCGCTTTTTGGTGCGCTCCTGGTTCGGCATTGCCAATGACGCATTCCGGGACGCTTCTTCCGGCTTCCGGGTGAGCCGGAACCGTCAACCCACGGTGGCGGCTGACTGGAAAAACCTTCCGGAAACGCTGGAAAAGGCCGTTGAACGGCTTCGGAACGTGTACATTGAACAACGGGACGCCCTGGAACTGATCCAACGGCATGACGGCCCGGAAACCCTGCATTTCATTGATCCGCCCTACCTGAAAAGCACCCGCACCCGTGAAGGATCCTACACGCACGAATTCACGGACAAACAGCATGTGGAACTTCTCCGTTTATTGCTGGATTGCCGGGGGAAAGTGGTGTTGTGCGGGTACGACAACGCGCTTTACAACAACGCCCTTTCCGGCTGGTGCAAGGTCAGCTACGGAGCCCGCGCCGGCATGGGGAAAAAACGGGTGGAATGCCTGTGGATGAACTATCCTGACCAACTTTCACTTTTCAAATTTCACGCATGAAATCACACAAGGAACTTGCCGAGGAAATTTTAGGCTATCCAATCGGGGAAGACGGGTGCGCCCCCTGCCCCGGCGCCGCGCTGCATACCACGCAAAGCGGGCCGCGGGATTGGCGGATCTGGTTTGACGGCGAAGGAAAGCCGCATGAATATTGCTTCCATCAATCCTGCCAGAGCGCCCGCGACGACTTCATGAGAGTGCTTTACCGGGCTATCAGCGCGGAAGAACGAGGGGCCCGCAGCACCCGCAAAGCAACCCCCAAATACCAGCGGCCCCTGCCCCCGGCGCCCCAGGCGCGAAAGGTAAAAGCGGAAGAATTGAATGAAGATCTGGCCCTTGCGCTGGCGGGCCGGGTGGAGGAAGAAATCACCTTTGACTGGCTGAGGGATCATAGCCCGGTGGAAATCCCCGGCAATCCCCGCGCCTGGGGGGAACTGCTGCTGAATGAACTTTATCCCGCCGGCGCGCGGATCCTGGTATTCACGGCCTTTGCCTCCCAGGGGCAATATATGTATATCGTGAAGGATGGCGTTTACAAGCTGGGGCGGAAACCCGGCGTGGAGCCCGTGAAAGCCCCGCGCCTGCCTGCCGGCGGGGATGCCGGCGTCTGGTACTTAACGGCGCCCGTGACGGGCAAATGGGAGCCCAACCCCGGCAAGCGGGATGCCATGGGAAATTTGATGCCGGGGCGGCGGCATGCGGCCTGCTGCACGTCCTTTCCCTTCCTGGTCCTGGAAAGCGACGTTCTGACCGCGGACGTATGGCTGAAAATTCTGGTGCAGCTTGCGGATCCGATTGTGGCCGTTTACACCAGCGGCGGGAAATCCGTCCATGCCCTGGTGAAAATTTCCGCCGCCACTCCGGAAGAATTCAACGCCATCAAGTCAGAATACGTCTTGCGGCTGTCCGCCGTAGGAGCGGACGCCGCGGCCATGACGCCTGTGCGGCTGTCCCGCCTGCCCGGCTGCATGAGGCACGGAGCCACCGGGGAAAACGGAACCTATTTCAAGTATGACCCACCGCGCCTGCAGGAATTGCTTTATCTGAACCCCGGCGCGGTCCACGGCGTTCCCATCCTGACCATGCCCGCGCGGCAACCGAGAAAGGCAGCAAGATCATGAGTGATTTGACCACCGCGCAAATATTAGGTGCGGCCCCCGTAATGGTGGACGGACGCCCCAATATCCGCACCAACCAGCAAGTGAGCCTGATCGCCCAGGCGGTAGCGGACAACCTGCCAAGCGGCGCCCTGTACCGGTATCATGACGAGTATGTGACCATCAGCACCATCAAAAGCACCAACCAGGACGGGGAGACAACAACGGAACTTGAAAAAAGGCCCATGGATCCCCGGCGCTTTACAACGTGGATTGAACAATACATGACTTTTTCCGCCGGCCCGGAAGATCCGGTGGAAAGCATGGGGAAAAATATGGCGGAATTGATTCTGGCGAGTGATTATCTACGGGCAGCCGTGCCGGAAATTGCGGAAATCATGCCCGTGCGCCTGCCCGCCTGGGGCGTGGGGCCCAAGGGGGAACGCTTCCTGCGGATCCTGCCCGCCGGCTATGATCCGGCCACGCGCATCTACAGCGCGGAAACCGTGGCATGGGACGCCAACAAGGTTTGGCCGGTGGCCGCAGTTCTCCGGGCCATGAATAAGGCCCTGGCATCCTTCCCATGGGCGGAAAAAGCCGCCGGGCCTATCACGCATATCCGTTCCGCATCCTGCTTCATGGCGTATATGCTGGGGCAGTTCTGCCGCCACCTGATCGGGCGACAACCCATGATCCTGATCATAGGCAACCAGCCGGGGACGGGTAAAACGCTGCTTGCCAAATTTGCGCTGGGGCCCATTTATGGAGTGCCGAACGCCACGCCTTTTCCCAAGGATGACGCCGCCCTGCAAAAGCTGTTGTTTACCAAGCTTATTTCCGGGGCGCCGTATGTCCTCATTGATGACCTGATCAATTTAAGTAGCACAACTTTGAATCAGTATGCCACCAGCGAGGCGATTTCTGATCGCGTCCTGGGAGGCAATAAGGAGTTTTGCGGGGTCAACCGCATGCAGATTGTCAGCACGGGGAACAATTTGACGGTAACGCCGGACATTGAGCGCCGCAGCTTGATTATTGACTTGTTTGACGTGTGCAAGTCCGTTGAAAAAAACATTGCCAATCCATTAACAGAAAAAGTATTCAGCCGCCCGCAATGGCGCCGGGAAATGCTTATGGCCTTGTGGTCCCTGGTCTGGCATTGGAACGAACAGGGCTGTCCGTCCGTGTGTTCCGCATCCGCCATGCCGTCCTTTGAAGGATTTTCGGAAGTAGTGGGGTCCATCGTCATGACGGCGGGCTTTATTTCCCCCTTTACCAAACGGCCGGCCACCACGGACGGCGGGGACGTGCGAGGGAATGCCCTGGAACGGCTGCTGGTAGCCCTTGCGGACAAGATACAGCCGGGGACGCCGGAAGCGCCCCATACACAGCTGACGCACCTATACACGGTGGAGGATGTCATGGGCGTGGCCGGCGCGCTGGGGCTGGTGGACATTATTTGCAGTGGCAAAAACCAGAACCAGAGCATGGGGCATCAACTGCGGAAGCTCAAGGGGCGGCAATTTGTAGATAGTTCCGGACGCGTCTTTACCTTTGGCCGGCGGGAAGACGCCGTGTCTTCACAATATAATGTAGTCATTCTTTCCGAGCCGCGCATGTAAGCCGGCTTATTCAAGGGAGATCCCCCTTCCGGGATCTCCTTTTTTGTCCCGTCAAGCCGTGTGGCCGGCTGTTTCGCCGCCGGTGGCCAGATATTCCGGCGTCAGGGACCAGTAACGCGCGGCGGATTCTTTGGTCAGCCCGCGCATATTAAGGTAGCGTGTTTTCAATAAGTCGGTTCCGACATGGCCCATATCATGGCTTAACTGGTTCAGGTCATGCCCGGCTTTCATGGAGTAGGAAGCGAAAGAATGCCGCAGGCAATCATGCGGCCAGGGATTTTCCGGAGAATAGCCGGCGCGGGTGCGGAGGGCAAACAGGCGCGTTTTCAGATCCCGCGGATTGATGACGGGATCATCCGGCCCCGCGTTGTGTGGCCGGCACACCAGGATCCACGCCTTCAGCACGGGCTGAATGGTCACATGGCGGGCGCCGCCGGTCTTGGAATGTTTGGCCCGGACGGAAACAACGCCATCCTCCAGGGATATATCAGCCCATGTCAGCCGGGTAAGTTCCCAGGGACGGATGCCGGCAAACGCCCCCAGGGCGACATACAAACGTAAATCCGTCGTGTCCTGGGCCGCCACGCGGCGCCGATAAACCGGCTCCGTCCTGTCTATCTCCTGGGGCGGGGAGCATGCCCGGAACAAGGCGGTCAGCTGGTCAGGCGTCAACGCTATTATTTCCGCTTCCTGGACGGGCAACTTGTCTATGGGATCCACGGGATTTTTAATGATCCAGCCCCGCTTGATGGCAAAGTTAAACAGGGTGGCAAGCTCGCGTTTCAGGTTGTTCCAGCTTGTGGGGTGGCCGGCGTGGCATGTGTCCAGGGCATCCCGGATCATGGCCGGCGTAATGGCCGCGCATGGTCTGGCCACCAGATCCGGGCAAAGACGTTCCAGGCGCCCCAGGCGCGTTTTCCGGGACAGCACCGTCACGCGGCTGTTGTGCGCTTTCGCCGTGCTGGCCGTGCTGGCAAGTTCCCGGAGGGAGGGGGACATATCCGCATCCGGCGGCGCCACCCCGCGCCCCAGTTCCAGTAATGTTCCCAGCTTTGCCACCGAGCCGGCGCGCTTCACAAGAGCCACGTAATGAGTGGCGGCCTCTAAAGGCGTTACCCCGATTTCTGACAGTATTTCATCAACCGTGTTCCACTTATAAGCATCAAGATCAATCGTTTTTCCGTTTACCGTTCCAAAACGTTTCAAATTGCGTATCTGTTCCGCAATATACCCTTCCGCTTCCCCCTTTGTGGCGAAATATTTCGAGGTCTGTTTCCCCGTGTGGGATATACGCTCCGGGATGACAACCCGCCACGGTTTTCCAGGGCGGGAAGTGCTGGGGCGAGGCTTCCAGTCGTCAATCAAGCTGTGCATAATTGTGCATGCTTTTTTGACTACATTATACCCTTTTTCACTGTTTTCTAGCATGAAATGTAAACTATGCTCTAAAAGTAATAAGCCCCTTAAACCGTTGGATTTAAGGGGCTTTGAAGATGGTAGCAGGGAGGTGATTTGAACACCCGACCAAAGGCTTATGAGTCCTCTGCTCTACCACTGAGCTACCCTGCCGTTAAGTGGTTGATGCCGTAAGGCGGGGAAATATTTAACCCGGATCGGAAAGAATGTCCAGATTTTTTTATGGATCAGGAGCATTTTATCACGGCAACCCGCCTTCCCCTCCAGGGAAATCATTACGGATGAAGCATTTTTCATTCAACCGTTTCATACAGCCTGTGTCCCATGCCGTTTCCTGCATGCGGGCATTTACGGCACAGGACATTATGATGCCTTCTGTCCCATGCCATTGCCGCAGCAGGACAGGAAATAGAGGCCCATAAAGATTTTCGGATCCACCACTTTTCCCTGTCCCATCTGCTCCATCAGCCAGTCATGCACCTGAGGAAGAGGAATGCGGTGCACAGTAATATTTTCGTGGGCCACACCGCCTCCTGCCGATATTCGATGCAGGTCTTCCGCCAGATAGAAGGATACCATTTCCGTAGTCAATCCTGGGGAAGAAGGCCCCGCAAAAAGATACGTCCAGGAGTCCGCCCGGTATCCGGTTTCCTCTTCAAGTTCACGCCGGGCGGATTGCAGCGTGCTTTCCTCCCCTTCATCCCCGGAAATGCCCGCAGGCAGCCCTACGGTCCGGGCATGCAGGGGAACGCGGTATTCTTCCACCAGCAACAGTTCTCCTTCTTTCGTCACGGCCACGATCATGACAGCTCCGCTGGCATTAACCCGGCGCACGTATTCCCACCTCCCCTCTTTCAGAAGTTCCAGAAATTTCCCCCGGCAGAGAGACAGGCATGCTTCCCCTGGCTGTTCCATTTGTTCCATGATGCAGCCACGTTAGGTTTCCGGACGGCCGTTGTCAACCATGCGGACCGCCTCCCTCCTGCATCTTCCCGGACAGTTCCGTTCCGGTCCCTGTAAGTGGTTGATTTCCGGCGGCGTAATCATGCACTTTTCGTCACCCAGGCCAGTAACAAAACAACAACACATTGATGATGAGTAATTAACAATGTCATACAGAAAATATACTCAGGAGGACTAAATTATCGGAGGAAGCAAGAACAAAATATTTTTTCATGTGGAACCCCCGTGGAACGTAGAGCCGCAGAACGATGACTCGCGCTGTTTCAAAAAGATATTTTTTCCTCAGACGCAAATCAGTAATTTGGCGCTCCCGTCAACCGGGGTGTTGAGCTGAAAGCGGATGAGTTCGCCTTCTCCACCCCGATGGACGCCACGAGCTGTCACGGCTGCGGATGAACCTGATCCGGTTCCATCCGCGGGCGGCCTCGTAGCGGGACGGAACGCCTTACGGCTATTTCTAACCAGCAACATCTTTTATTTCCAATAACAATGACGCCGCCATCAGAACTGTCAGCCACCTGGTCCAAAATCACGGGAGCCTTGCAAACAATCATGTCCCCGGAGGTTTATGGATTGTGGTTTCCCAAGTTTTCCCTGCTGGAGGATTCAGGGAAGGCGCTGACGTTGGTATGCGACGATCCTATGGCCGCCCTCTGGGTGGAAAACAGCTATACGCCAGAGCTGAAGCAGGCCGCCATGCTGGCTCTGGGCACGGAACGCCAGATCAAGTTCGTCTGCACGGATGAAGTGGCTTCCATGCCCGCTGCAGAAGGCCAGCCGCAAAAAGCTTCTTCCCGGGCCAAAACGCCGCAGGCGGCGGATTCCCCGGCCGCACCGGTCAAAAAACAGCGTACACCGGCCGCCAGGGCATGCCTGAATGACTTATATACGTTCGATTCGTTCGTGGTGTATGAGGACAGCCGTTTTGCGTACCAGGCCGGACTGTCCGTCGCCCAGTCGGAACGGGCCCTGTTCAATCCACTTTTCCTGTACGGGAAATCCGGCGTTGGCAAAACCCATCTGCTCCAGGCCATTGGCCATGAGGTGCTCCATCAGGATTCATCCACAAATGTGGTGTACGTCACGGGCGAACAGTTCGCCAATGAATTTATTGACGCTTCCCGAACCCAGAACGGACAAAGCTTCACCAAACTGCGCCGCAAGTACCGCAAGGCAGACGTCCTGCTGGTGGACGACGTGCAATTTATCTCCGGCAAGGAAAAAACGGTGGAAGAATTCCTGCATACGTTTGACGAACTGTTCCATGCCCACAAAACCATCGTGATTTGCGCGGATGCCGCCGCATGCGATATTTCCAATCTGGACCCCCGGCTGGCGGCGCGCCTGGAATCAGGCCTTACGGTAGAATTGAACCTTCCAGACGACAATGCACGGCTGGAGATCCTGCGTAGCAAGCGCGACCGGGCCGGCATGAACGTATCCGACGAAATTCTGGAGTTTCTGGCAAGCCGCATCCAGAAGAGCGTGCGCCGGCTGGAAGGAGCACTGCTCCGTGTAGCCACCTTTACTTCCCTGTCAGGAGACATGCCTGACATCGCCAAAATTGAGCAGCTTTTACGTGACATCCTGCGGGAAGAAACAAGCCGCATCCTGACCGTGGATTCCATCCAGAAGCGCGTGGCGGATTTTTACGAACTCAAGGTCAGCGACCTGACCGGCAAGCGCCGCCCCAACAGCATCGCCTTTCCGCGCCAGATCGCCATGTACTTGAGCCGCCGTCTGACGGAACGCTCCCTGAAAGATATCGGCCAGGCGTTCGGCGGCCGGGATCACGGCACCGTCATCCATGCGAACAAGCTGGTCGCCTCCCGTATGGAAGAGGATGTGCGCGTGAGGGATATCGTCCAGAGGCTGGAAGAGGAGTTGAGGGATTGATTTTCCTTCCCTCCAGCCCTGCTGGAAAAGCATGGTCCCGTTGAATGCCCCTGGCTTTTCAAGCGGAAGAAGCGCTTCCGCGGCGCAGGGGAGAATAAGCTTGAGGCGAAAGCGGTTTGGATTAGAATCACCCTGTTCCCATTGATTCCATGATCCACGCCGACCAGCTTTCCAAAGAGTTTGGCCGCTTTCAAGCGGTAAAGAATGCCTCCTTCCAGATTGAAAAGGGGGAAATCGTAGGGTTCCTGGGGCCGAACGGCGCAGGCAAGACCACGACTTTGCGCATGCTGACCGGCTATCTGCCCCCCACTTCCGGCACAGCCACGATTGCCGGGTTCGACATTGTGAAAAATCCCCTGGAGGCTCGCAAACATCTGGGCTACCTGCCGGAACACGTGCCCCTTTACGACGACCAGCGCGTCACGGAATACCTGAAATTCCGCGCCAGGCTTAAAGGCATCTCTTCCAGGCAGATCTGGCCTGCCGTCTCCAAGGTTGTAGAGCAATGCGGCCTGGATCCCGTGCGCCGCAAGATGATCCGCACCCTTTCCAAAGGCTACCGCCAGCGCGTAGGCCTGGCGGACGCCCTGCTGGGGGAACCGGACCTGCTGATCCTTGACGAACCTACCAACGGTCTTGACCCCAACCAGATACGCCAGATACGCGAACTGATCAAAGGTCTGGCGGCCAACCATACCATTATTCTTTCCACCCACATTCTCAGTGAGGTGGAAATGATTTGCAACAAGGTCATCATCATTGACCAGGGAACTATCAAGGCAGCGGATACCCCCTCCAACCTGACGGCCAATCTACGGGCAGCCGGCAAGATTACTCTGGAATTCCGGGGAGACCTGGCCCTGATTACGCGGAAACTGGAAAACCTGGAACATGTGAAGAAGGTCATCCATGAAGGAACGGACGCCGACGGCTGGCATACGCTGACCGTACGCGCGGAGGCCGGGACGGATACCCGTGAAAAGGCTGCGCGCCTCCTTGCGGAACAGGGCTGCCCCCTGCGCCATATTTACCGCCACACCCCCACGCTGGAAGAAGTGTTCGTGGAAATGACCCGTAAAGATTAACCCCCCCTTTTTTCCATCCCCGCCTATCCACCACCGCCCATTTCCCTTTTCTCCCCATGTCTCCAGTACTTACCATTTTCAGAAAAGAACTCAGAAGCTACGTAATGACTCCGTACGGATGGGTTATCCTGGCTTTCGTCATGGCCCTTCAGAGCGTCTCCCTGTCCGGCACGCTGAAGGCTTTTCAACTGGCCCCGCAGAAGGAAGGCATCCTGTTCTTCATCCTGCATTCTCCCATGTTCTGGTTTTACTTCCTGTTCATCTTCCCTCTGCTCACCATGCGTTCCCTGGCGGAGGAGGAAAAGACGGGAACGCTGGAATCCCTGCTCACCACGCCCATCAAGACATGGCAGGTGGTTCTGGGAAAATATTTCTCCGCATACGCCTTTTACATCATCCTGTGGCTGCCCATGCTTCTCTATCCCATCCTGGCGGACTGGTCCAACCTGATTGTGCAGTGGATTTACGGATATGACGCGGGCATGGTTCTGCCTTACCGCCTGGCGGACTGGGCCGGGGCATACGCCATTCTGCTGCTGGTCGGCGCCTGGTTCACGGCCATCGGCATTTTCGCCTCCTCCATGACGGGCAGCCAGATTATTTCCGGCATCATCACCATCGGCCTGCTGGTCCTGATTTTCTTCATGGGTCTGATTCCCGTGGTGTGGGGGGAATTCCCCGCAGCGGGGATTTTCCACTACATGTCCTGCTCGGAACATCTGGACCGCTTTTCCGCCGGGCTGGTTGACACGCGCCCCGTCGTGTTTTACCTGACCATGACAGTCCTGACGCTGGCCGTCACCATCCGCATCATTGACCACCGCCGCTGGAAACACTGACTCATCCCTCCTTCACCACTTTTCATTTTTACCTATGAGCGAAACACCAGACACCCCCGCCGCGGCTACGGAAGCCTCCCATCCCGCCGCCCGCAAGGTCAAACGCCCCTGGATGACCTGGATCAAGCTTTTCCTGCTGTTCCTTATCGTCGTATGCCTGAATTACGTAGGCTGCCACGAGTATTACCGCCGGGACCTGACGGAAGACCAGCGTTATGAAATTTCCCGTCAGAGCATCAACATGCTCCAGTCCCCGGAAATCCAGAAGCGCAAAACCCCCGTCAAAATCACGTTCGCTTTCCTGCGCACCACGCAGAACTACACCCGCATGCGTTCTCTGCTTGAGGAGTACGAACGTTATTCCAACGGCAAGGTGAAGGTGGAGTATGTGGATCCCCTCCGCCAGCCGAACAAGGCCCGTGAAATCTCCAATATCTACGGAATTGAATTCAAGAAGAACCTGGTCATCATTGATGCCCGGGAAGATACGGAAAAAGCGCTCAAAACGTTTGAAGGAACCCAGGCGGACGCCGCCCACGTGCGCATCCTGCCCGGAGACGCCTTCGTAGTGTACGCACCCGGGCCGGACGGCAAAAGCATGAAGGCGGTGGCGCTCCAGATTGAAGACATGATGACTGCCGGCATTTACGGAGCGGCCAACGGCGAACCTCGTAAAATTTATATCGCGGCGGATAAGAGCAACTTCAACGAGTCCCTGAGCAACAACCAGGAAGAAAGCATTTTCACGACGCTGGGCAAAATCTGCCGTTCCGTCAACCTGCAGCTTGTTCCCATCCGCATGAGCGGTCTGGAAGAAATTCCGGAAGACGCCGCAGGATTCATGATTATCGGTTCCAAATATGATCTGTCCCCGCAGGAGGCGGAAGTGCTCCAGCGGTACTGGGCGCGCCCGAACGCCGCCATTCTGATCATGCTGGAACCCCAGAATGACACACCCAAACAGCTTTACCGCTTTCTCCGCGAACAGGGGCTACGGCCCCAGAATGACCGCGTGATGCTCCGCAACAGGGGCAACCGTTCCGTTTTTGAAATTAACTCCATTTTCGCCCCCTCCCTGAATTGCACCCGTGAATTCTGGAATTCCAGCACCGGACTGGAAGGGGAGAGCATCTCCCTCATTCTGGATTCCGACAATGCGGCCATGGAACAGAAGCGCATTACGCCATACCCCCTCCTGGTCACAACGGAGGATTATTACGGAGAAACCAAATACAACCAGTTCCCTGCCCAGTTCGACGCAAGGGAAGATAATCCGGGCCCTCTGATGATCGGCGCGGCCCTCATCCGGGGGAATGCCGGGGACGTGAACCAGAACAAGACTACCGGGCGCCTGGTTCTGCTTGGCAATACGGACCTGCTCCAGCCCCGGCAAATCAAACCAGAACAGAGGGATTTCATGCGTACGCTGATCGGCTGGATGACGGACCGTGAAGAATTGCGCGGCCTCGGCTCCCGCCATGACCTGACCGTCAAGCTGAATCTGGACCGCAACGCCCTGGGCGTTTTGGAACTCCTGACGAATATCGGACTCCCCCTGCTGGCGCTGCTGATCGCCCTGATTATCTGGAACACGCGCCGTCATTAACTCCACCCACGCCCATTACCGGAAGCACATGCGCACATTCCGTTTTATTCTTCTCATCCTCATCACCCTCGCTTCTGTCGGAGCAGCGGTGCTCCTTATGATTGACGGCAATCTGTCCCGCATCATCGGGCGCACCGCTTTCAGTTCCGGAGAACGGCTTTTCCCGTACACCCGGGAAGAAATGAACGAGGTTTCCTGGATGCGCATCAATTGCGTGGGAGATGTCGCGGAATTCCGCCGCAAACCCAACGGCGTCTGGTGGTGCGAAAAGCCCTGGAACGACCGTATGGATCCTCGCGCGGCGGCGGCCATTCTCCAGTACACGTACTCCACCAGCATCGTGGACGCATTGCCCCTGCACAAGATTGATTCCGCATCCCTGAAGGAATTCGGCGTGAAAACCACTCCCGTTACCATCACTCTCAAGGAAATGAGCGACGACGGAAAGCGTTCCTCCACTGTGGCGCGCTATACGCTGGGTTCCCCAGCGCCCTGGCTGGTGGACGATCCGGAGAACAAGACCACGGATGACACCACCTATATGCAGACGGATTTTTACGGCCGGGACACCCGCATTCTGGTGGGCACCGGCAACATCCTCCCTCTGTTCAAATCCGGCATCCGCCAGCTTCGGGACCACCGTCCCCTGCTCCTGCATCCGGCCATGCCCGCCTCCATTGAAATCAACAACCGGGGCCAGCGCATCGCCTTGGAGCGCAAGACTCCTGGCTCTCCCTGGAAAATCACGTATCCCCTCTCCCTGGATACGGACCCGGCCATGATGGATGTGCTGCTGGGCACGCTCCAGAAGCTGACCGCCGTGCGCGTGTACAACCCGGAGGAAACGAGCGTGCCGGATATGACGGATGATCAAATCACCTCCGTCTCCATCAGGAATTTCACAGGCAGCCTTTCAGGGGACGGCAAATCCCTGCAAATGGAGGAACAGCCCGTCACGCTCCGGATTTATCCTCCCTCGGACAACGGAAGCCTGTCCGAACTGGTCAAGGCCACCGTTTCCGACCGTAAGGCCGTCTTTGAATTGGCGCAAACGACGGAAACCAACAAGGAAGTTCCCGGCGTACGCAATATTCCGCTGGATCTGGGCCTTCTGCGTTCCAAGCAATTGACGGACATCGGGGATTACAAGATTACCGGCCTTTCCATCCGTAAAAGTTTTCAGGATTATCCTACCATCGCCCGCTTCATTCAGGGGGATGAGAAAAAAGGCATCAAGCCCACCTGGCTGTACACGGCAGAGGGCGCCCGTTACCAGGAAGCTAATCCGGAGCATCTCATTTCCCTGCTGAAAACCGTTAAACAGGGAAAAGTGGCCGGCTTCGCTTCGGACAAAGTTACGGACCTTTCCGTGTACGGGCTGGATAATCCCAGAATGACGCTCACCATGTCCCTTCTGCCCAAGCCCGGTGAAGAGCCACGCCCCCCTGTGACGGTGTTTTTCTCCAAGGGTGCGGACGGTTCCTGGTATGCCCGCCAGGCCGGAAAACCCACCGTCGCCATACTGGACAACGCCTACATGAAGGATTTGCTGACGGATGCACTGGCCTGGAAAAAAAAGAGGCTTTTTTCCTTCAGCAGGTTTGACCTCAGAGAAATGCACCTGGAACGCATCGGTTCCGGAGGCCCCCTGGTTCTGAAATTCGACCGTCTGGACGATTCTTGGACAGCCTCCAAAGACGGGAAGGATGAAACCTTGAATATCAACCCGAACCGCGCCAACCGCTATCTGGATGAACTGGAAAAAATGGAGGTGAGCACCTGGCTCCCCTATACGGACGCCACAGCGCATGAAGCCCTGAAAAATCCCGTTTTCCGCCTGAAACTCATCCTCCAGTCTTACAAGGAGGCGGCCCCCGTGCAGGCCCAATCCGGTTCCAGCGACATTACCTTTGCCCCGGAACCGGAAACGGAGGACAAAGTCATCACGCTGGAAATCGCCCCGGCGGGAGAGGCCGGATACAGCAGATTTTATTACGGCAGAGTAAATACAACCCCGAATTATTTTATCCTGAACATGGACGCCGTACGTCTGCTCGGCGCCAGCCTTTCGGAAGACAACTAATCACTCCTCCCGCATGAGCAAGATTGAGCTGCACACCGCCATCTCCTTTCTGGACGGAATCCTCTCCGTGAATTCCATTCCGGACGCCCCCCGCGCCCTGAACGGCCTTCAACTGGAAAACGGGGGCACCGTTTCCAAGGTGGCCGCCGCCGTGGACGGCTCAGAAAAGGCCATCCATGCGGCCTTGGAAACAGGTGCGGACCTGCTCCTTCTTCACCACGGCATTTTCTGGCAGCCCATGCAGCCCATTACCGGCATCGCCTACCGGAAGCTGAAAGCCGCCATGGACGGGAACCTGGCGATTTACGCCGCCCACCTTCCTCTGGACGTCCACCCCGCATACGGCAACAATGCCCTGCTGGCGAAGGCCTGCGGCCTCCGGTCATGTTCCCATGATGGGCTGGACTACCACGGCGTTTCCCTCGGTACGCACGGAGAATTTCCAGGTACATGCGCGGAATTGGAGCAAAAACTGGAAACCGTCCTCGGCGCGCCCGTGCAGGCCTTCTGGAAAGATTCCCCGGAGGCTCCGGCCGGAGATGTCTTCATCTGTACCGGAGGCGCGGGAGACGATCTTGCCCAGGCAGCGGCCCTCGGCTGCCGCACCTACGTGACCGGGGAAGGCTCCCACTGGAACATCCCCCTGGCCCAGGAACTGGGCGTCAATCTGGTCTTCGGCGGCCACTACTTTACGGAGACGTTCGGCGTAAAGGCCCTGGGGCTTCTTCTCAAGGATGTTTACGGGCTGGATTATACCTTTATTGACCTGCCTCCCTCCGCCTACAGCCATTGACCAAACGCCACAGAACATGAATCTGACTACGGACGACGCCGACGGGAAAATCCGCCTGGATCAATACCTTGCCGCCCACCTTCCGGAGCTTTCCCGCTCCAGGATCCAGAGCCTGATCAAAAGCGGGGACGTGTTGGTCAACGGCTCTCCCGCCAAGCCTAAAAACCCCGTCTCCCGCGGTGATTCCATCACCGTCCGCATTCCGGAACCGGAACCGGCGGAAGCCCAGCCTCAGGATATCCCCCTGGACATCCTGTATGAAGATGAAGACGTGGTAGTCATCAACAAGGAAAGCGGCATGGTCGTGCATCCCGCGGCCGGCAACCCGGACGGCACCATCGTAAACGCCCTGCTCCACCACTGCGGGGACCTCTCCGGCATCGGCGGAGTGGAACGCCCGGGCATCGTCCACCGCCTGGACAAGGACACCTCCGGCTGCCTGGTCATCGCAAAAAATGACGGCGCCCACCAGTCCCTGACGGCGCAGTTCGCGGCCCGAAGCACGGAAAAGCGTTATCTGGCCGTCGTCCAGGGTATTCCTTCCCAAAGTTCCGGCACGGTCTTCACCCATATCGGCCGCCATCCCGTCAATCGCCTGAAAATGGCAGTAGTCAATCCCGGTTCCGGGAAAGCCGCCATTACGGACTACGATTTGCTCTGCGCAGACCCGTCCACGGACTCCTCCCTGGTTCTGTGCACGCTGCACACGGGCAGAACCCACCAGATACGCGTGCACATGCTCCATCTGGGCCATCCGCTCATCGGGGATCCCATTTACGCCAAACCCGCCCGGCAAAAGGCAAAACCCGGCAGGCTCATGCTCCACGCGTGGCGGCTGGGCTTCGACCACCCGCGCACGGGAAAGCGCATGGATTTCGAAGCGCCCGTCCCGCCGGAATACACGCCGTGGCTCCAGCTCTTCCCCAACGGGCTTTACGGGGCCATCCCGGAGCCGCGCCCGGTACAGGAAGACGGGGGACGGAACTAAACCTCCCCGCCATTTCCCGGCAGCGGAAGCCGCTTCAACGGACAGAATACGGGAAAGCGCCATATTCAAATCCCAGAGCCGGCACGGCCTTCGTCAGCAATCCGCCGTCATCCGGCGCCCCCATCCTTGCGGACAAAGATGCGGCAACAGACCCGCCGTTCACCTTCTTACGCCCCCTTTCCGGCAGGAGCGTTCACGTCCACAGTCACAGTCAGCCGGGAACAATACTCTTTTCATCAATCAAGGAGAAATGAACCTGCCCGGCATCTTCCGGGCATGCAAGAAGAATCCGCGGCGGAGACCTCCCCTTTAATCTTGATTTGCCCCCCCGGAACCGCTACCCTGACACGGCTTTAACCACACAGCTTTCACAGAGACATGGAGACCACGCACCACGGGGAGGACGCCTCTCCGGACAATCCCCCCAGGCAGCAAAAAAGCGGAAACACGGATGAACAGACCATCGCCCTGACAAAGGCGCGTCTGGCCATTGACGAGGTGGACGCCCGGATTGTAGAGCTGTTAAAAAAACGCGCCGAATGGGTGCATGAAGTCGGCCGCATTAAAAAGGAAAAAAATTCCCCCATCTTCGTTCCCGAACGGGAAACGGCCCTGCTCAACAAATTGAACCGCCTGAATGCGGGCGTGCTGCCGGAAGCCTCCCTCCAGGCTATTTACCGTGAAATCATTTCCTGCTCCTTCTTTCTGGAAGGCGGCCTGACCATTGCCTACCTGGGCCCCAAAGGAACCTGGAGCCACCAGGCGGCCCTCAAGCAGTTCGGAAAAAGTTGCGAACTCATTCCGTGCCAGAGCTTCAAGGACGTATTTGACATGGTGGACCGGGGGAAGGCCCAGTACGGCGTAGTTCCCGTGGAAAACTCTTCGGAAGGTTCCGTCACCGCCGTGATGGATCTTTTCGTCACCTCTCCCCTCAAAATCTGCGCCCAAATCAATCTGAACATCCGCAACAGCCTGATGGCGGATATTCCGCGGGAACACATCCGCATCCTGTATTCCCACCCCCAGGTTCTCGGCCAGACGCGGAACTGGATCCAGCGGCATTTCCCAAACGCGGAACTCGTGGAAACGTCCTCCACCACGAAAGCCAGCATTCTTGCCAAGGAGAACGCCGCCATGGGCGCGGCATCCCTCGGCTGTCCGCTGGCCGCGGAATTGTTCGGCCTGAACATCCTGGAAGAAGACGTGCAGGACCAGTCCTGCAACACCACCCGTTTTGCCGTCATCGGACGCCAGGAAACGCAGCCCAGCGGCAGGGACCGCACCTCCCTGCTCATCCGCATCCAGCATAAACCCGGCACCCTGGCGGAAGTAGTCAACTGCTTCCAGCGGCACAACAATAACCTGATACGCATTGAATCCCGCCCGTCCAAAGTCATCAACTGGGAATACGTCTTTTACATAGATGCCGCCGGCCACATTCAGAAATCCCCCTTACGGGAAACTCTTCCGGAGCTGGAGCAGCACTGCTCCATGCTGAAGATTCTGGGCAGCTACGCGGATACGGACGTCATTTAAGCAGGTTCAGCCTTCCCCCCAGCCTCACACCATTCTGAACAACCATGAACATAGCCACGATTGCCGCCCTGGCCGTCACTCTGGGACTTCCCGCCCCGGCCCAGCAGTCCGCCACTAAAATCATTACGGAAAACGGACAGCCTGCGCTGGCCCTGGACGAACAGTTCGCAGCCCGGCTGCGCGACGGCGGAATGAAGCAGGGTTCCCCGGCCACCGTTCCCGCGGAATTTTCGGCAGCAGCGCCCGGCCTCCCCCTCCCTGCGGATGCCAACCATGCCGCTGTCAGGGAAACGGCGGGGGAACGCAACCGGCGCATGGAATGGTGGAGGGATGCCAAATTCGGCATGTTCATCCATTACGGCCTGTATTCCGGATTGGCCGGGGAATGGAAAGGCAGGCCCGGAGGTTCCGAATGGATTCAAAAAAACGTGGAAGTGGATACGGATACCTACGCCGCGGAAGCTCTGCCCCTGTTCAAGCCCAGGGAAGGCCTGACGGAAGAATGGGCCCAGCTCGCCCGGGATGCGGGCTGCCAATATGTAGTGCTCACCAGCAAGCACCATGAAGGCTTCGGCCTGTTCGACAGCGCCTTGACGGATTACGACGCCAAAAGCGCCGTGAACCGGGATATCATCCGCGAATATGTGGACTCCTGCCGCAAGCGCGGCCTGAAAGTGGGCCTCTACCACTCCGTCATTGACTGGCATCACCCGTCCTATGACAACACCATCTGCCCGGACCTCTGCTACCCTGCGGGACAGGCGGCAATGCTTAACAGGAAAAACATTCCCCGCGACCACGCCGCCTACCAGAAATACCTGCACGCCCAGGTCCGGGAGCTGATGACCCGTTACGCGCCCATCGACATCATGTGGTGGGATTACTCCCAGGGAGCCATGGAAGGGGCCAAAGGCTGGAAGGCGCCGGAACTGATGGACATGGTGCGCTCCATCAATCCCGGCGTCATCATGAACAACCGCCTGTACGCTTATTCCGGCCTGAACAAAAACCAGGCCGGCACGCTGGACCTGCGCTGCGGGGACTATATTACCCCGGAACGCTTCATCCCCCGGCGCGGATATCCCGGCGTGGACTGGGAATCCTGCATGACGGTAAGCGACAAATGGGGCTACAACCGCTACGACACCAACATCAAATCTCCGGAAACCATCATTGAAAAACTGGTGGAATGCGTTACCAAGGGAGGCAATCTTCTGCTGAACGTCAATCCCATGGCGGACGGCACCATTCCGGAAAAAGTGGCCGCCACCATGCGCGGCGTAGGCCGATGGCTCAACATCAACGGTGAAGCCGTGTACGGAACACGGGCATTCATGCAGCTGGACCAGCCTGCCACCATCAATCGGCAGGGGGATATCTTCGTCTTCCTGATTCCCCCGCCGGACAAGGGGCCGGCCCAGCCGCCCAGTGAAGGAACCATGAAAGAATTGACGGCGGGAGCGGAACACGCCCGCATGCAGCCGCTGGATGCCACCGGCTACGAAAATGACGGGGGAACAGCCGTCACCCTGCCCGCCGGCTATTCCAAAGCATTGCTTCTGGGGGACAACACCGCCCTTCCCGTCGTCAACGGAACGGTCCTGTTCAAGGCTCATGAACATTCCAAAACTCCCTGTTCCGTCATCAAACTGAGCAAATAGCCATTTTCCCCACTCATTTTTCCTATGGAGGAAGACCTCTTTTCCCTGGCAGCCGGCAAACAGCCTTCACAGCAGGCTACAAATAAAACGGCACCCCGGGCCGGGGAGGCGCGGGAAAATGCCGGCACCGACCAACCCGGAAACGCGGAGGACCCCGCTCACCGCCGCATAGACTATTTGCGTTCCGAACTGCGCCGCCACAACCGTCTGTATTACGAACAGGCGGAACCGGAGATTTCCGACGCGGAATATGACGCCCTGTTCCTGGAGCTGGAAAAATTGGAAAAAGCCCATCCCGAACTGTCGGATCCGGACTCCCCCACGCGCCGCGTAGGCGGCGCCCCTCTCCAGGGCTTCAACCAGATCAGACATGCGGTGCCCATGTTGTCTATTGACGACATTTTTGAGCAGCGGGACGCCCCCGTACCGGATGAAGAACTGGCGGAATTCTACCATAAGCTGTCCAGGGCGCTGCAAACGGAGAACGTGCCCGTCTCCGTGGAGCCCAAGATTGACGGAGTGGCCCTTTCCATCATGTACCGCAACGGGAAGCTGGCTTATGCGGCCACGCGCGGAGACGGAGACGTGGGGGACGACGTAACGGCCAACGTCCGCACCATCCGCAGCGTCCCCCTCACCCTCCCCCCCGGCGCGCCGCCCGTGCTGGAAGTGCGCGGGGAAGTCTTCATGCCCAATGAAGCCTTTGCCAAACTGAACGAAGAACGGGACGCCGACGGGCTCCCCGCATTCGCCAACCCGCGCAACGCCACCGCCGGAACCCTCAAGCAGCTGGACCCCCGGCAGGTGGCCGCCCGGCCGCTGGCCTTCCTGGCCCACGGATTGGGCGCGTATGAAGGCCCGGAACTCAGGGACGCAAAAGACTTCTGGAACATGCTCCGCCGTTGCGGCATCCCCTGCAATGAGCCGGTGTATTACACGGACAGCCTGGAATCCACCCGCCAGGCCGTGCGGGATATTGACAGGCTCCGCCATACGCTCCCCTACGGCACGGACGGAGCCGTTATTAAAATCAGCTACACGGCTACGCGGGAAGCGCTGGGAGCTACGGCTCGCGCGCCCCGCTGGGCGGCGGCGTATAAATTCCCCCCGGAACAGAAGGAAACCACCCTGCTGAATATTGTCGTGCAGGTAGGACGCACCGGGGTGCTGACACCTGTGGCGGAATTGCAGCCTGTGCTGCTGTCCGGTTCTACGGTAGCGCGGGCCACCCTCCACAACCAGGATGAAATCGACCGGAAGGACGTTCGCATAGGCGATACGGTGCTGGTGGAAAAGGCGGGGGAAATCATCCCGGCCGTTCTGAAAGTGAACCTTTCCAAACGCCCGCAGGACGCCAGGCCCTACAGCATCCTGGAAGCCACGAAAGGGCTGTGCCCCGCCTGCGGCAACCCCATCATGAAGGAAGAAGGGAAAGTAGCCTGGCGCTGCACCAACTTCACCTGCCCCGCGCAGGCCGTCACGGGCATCACCCATTTCTGTTCCCGGTCCGCTCTGGATGTGGAAAGCATCGGCTCTTCCGTGGCGGAAGCGCTGAGAAGCTCCGGACTGGCGTCCTCCGCGCTGGACCTTTTCTCCCTGATGCCGGACCAGCTCGCCAACCTGAACCTGGGCACGCCGGAAGAACCGCGCCGTTACGGGGAAAAGAATGCCCGGAAAGCTTTGGACGCCCTGCAAAACGCGCGCGGGCTTCCTCTGGAGCGCTGGCTCATCGCCTTCGGCATTCCCCTGGTGGGGGAAGTTGTCGCCAAGGCGCTGGCGGACACGCATCCCGACCTAAAGCATGTGGCGGATTCTCCCTACCTCCGGGACATCGTCCGCCTGGATGAACTGGTGGAACAGGCCGCCAAAACCAACCCCAACACCCGCGAAAACAAAAAGGCGGTGAAGGAAGGCGCGCTTTCCGCAGAGGCGGTACAGGAGCGCCATCAGGAACTGATGGAGGAAATCGACCGCCTGACCGCTTCCTATCTGGCAACGGGCTACCTGCGTAAAAATACGGCCAAATTCAGCTATGGCTCCGAAATCGGCGTGGCGGCGGCCAAATCCCTCCGGAGCTTTTTCGCCTCCGCAGCAGGGAACCATACCATGGACGTCCTGCACGGACTGGGCATCAATCCCCAATCCCAATCTTACCGGGCCAGCCTTCTCGAAATCCCGGCGGGCTCCCTGTCCGGCAAAACCTTCGTCATCACAGGAACGCTCAGCCATCCGCGGGATTACTTTGAACAGCTTATCGCCTCCCACGGGGGAAAAGCCACCGGAGCCATCTCCAAATCCACCTCCTGCCTCCTGGCAGGCAGCGGAGGAGGCTCCAAGCGGGACAAGGCCCTCAAACTGGGCGTGCCCGTCATTTCCGAGGAAGACTTCTACAAAATGATCGGGAATTAATTGCCGCAAAACAGCGGAAACGGGAAGCAGGAACTGAAACGCACGCATCATGCGCCCAGCTGCCCGTATCTTCGTATTCCCTTCGCTTTTTTCCGTGCGCCGTTTTCCGGAAATTTCATTCCTGAATCCAGCAAAAAAGCTTGCTCCGGGCAGCCATCTGTCCCCTAATAAACCGGTATGCTGAACCTGCCCAATGCCATTACCCTGACGCGTATTGCCCTGGTAGTCGTCTTTACGGCAGCAGTCAGCGTCGCGGACCGGTATTCCTGGGGATACCTGGCTGCGCTGGTCACGTTCATTCTGGCTGCCTGCACGGACTGGCTGGACGGCTACCTGGCCCGCCGCCTGAATCAGGTCACCACCTTCGGCAAGCTGATTGACCCCCTGGCGGATAAAATAGCCGTCTCCGCCGCCTTCATTTACCTGACGGGCGAAGGGCTCTGCCCCGCCTGGATTACCATTCTCATCATCAGCAGGGAATTCCTGGTCACCGGACTGCGCCAGATTGCGCAGGATCATGGCGTCATCATCCCTGCGGGAACGTCCGGCAAATGGAAAACCGCCTTCCAGCTGGCCTTCTGCATCGCCTGCCTGCTGGCCCTGACATGGACGCATACGCCGGAATACCTGCCTTCCATCACGGACCGGCTGGCCGCGCTCTGCCTGTGGCACGGTTCCGGCGCTTCCAACTTGCTGTACCAGGTTACACTGTGGGGGTCCGTCATCCTGACCGTTTATTCCGGAGCCGTTTACTGCGCGGGCGCCCGCAAATTCCTGCAGCGTTGAAAATTGCCTTTTCCCCCATCCGTCCGGAGACAGAGGCAACATTGTTCATTCTCCGGGACATTTCATATACCGGGAGCATGATTTCATTCCGCCGGGTTCCTGTATGAAAGAATGCATGCGGAATCTTCCGCTGTCGCCCTTCCTGCACATGCTGAAGCCTTGGAACGTTCAAGCTGTCCATCCTCTCTTCCGGAAGATGAACGCCTCCACGGCTCTCAAGCCGCCTTACCTGTCCTTGACATTGCGTTCCGCAAAAACATTTAAAGGATCATCATGTTTGCCCGAAGGTTTGGCATTAATATAATGCCCCCTCTTTTCCACGCCAGCCCACAGCGTTTCCAAATCCATAAGAAAGCCGTTCCTATCGTATCTCCCCAAAGCAACAGCTATGCTGTATACTGAATTAAAAACAAGCCTGTCATTATTTCTCGGATAAGCAAAAACATCTTTAGACCCCCTGTTTTTGGGAACTGTGGCAAAAAACAGGAATGAGCCTTCTTCGGAATTTCTGATTGTTATTTTTCCATTTTCATCAACCAAAATTTTTAAAGTATAGAAAATTCCTTTCTTCGTATCGTGAGCACATAAATGCAGCCATTCCTCTCTATTCATTCTGTCTATGACGAACCTGCCGTCATCAGATGAATTCACGCAAGCTTCCAACCGGTACAAATAATCGTTGCTGTCTTCCGTATACCAAGCTTTATAGTTTTCAGCATTGCGCTTTTTCTTATTAATCAGAATACCGAATTCCACCATCTTTTCCTTATTTTTTGCATACAGAGTATCTTGCTGTTTAAGTCGGATAAGATCTCCTTCTATGACAAAATTTATTTTCTGATCCACCCATTCCCAACGAGGTTCATTACCATAGGAAGGAGTAAATAAATGTTTTCCCGTAAAAAGATTTACGCGCTCAGAAATTCGTTTTTTCCTACCGTGAACGCTTTTTAAATATTTCATATTGAACAAACCATCTTCCTTAATAAAATCTTTCGGATACCCGAATTCATGTTTTTTCATTTCTTCATAAAGAGCATCAATCAGATTCTGGTAATATTCCACACCTTCTTCTCCATCAAGGCGTTTTTGTTTCGCCTCAGCAAGAAATCCGACAAATGGATGCTCCTTGCCATTCCTGCCGGAATCCGGAAAGCCAGCTTCCCCGCCCCGGTTTTCCTCCCGCGTCAGATGCTCCAATAACCGCTGATCAACTTCTGAAAGTTTTTCCAGTAAAATGGTTTTTATTTTTCCACCATTTGCAAGCAACCGGATTTTGTTGCCATCTCTTCCCGCATACGCTGCCTTTAATTGATGGCCTGTCACCGCCGTCCAAATCCGGGGTTTGCTCAAATCCATCCCCTCTTCCGGCTGAAGCCCCGCAAAAAGAGGGCTGCCGCAACATACGGACAACACGACAAGAAAAATGCCAATTCCATTCTTTACCTTTGTTTTAAGGGACATAACTAATTCAACATCGTCTATTCAAAGGAAAGTATACGGATGAGGAATCCGCTGATTGGGACATGCGGCCTCTAACATGTCAGCCGGCTCCCTGATGCAGATAAAACCTGTACCGGAACAGGAAAAGAGCCTCTTGGGTATTCCCCCCTAAATTGTCCGCTAGAAATTAATCAGTCATTCATATTCAGAATTTAGGGTTGACGGCGGATTCCTCACCCGCTTCATCCGGTAATTTATTCATATTCAATTTCTATAAAAAAATCATGACAAGAACTGTTTTTGAAGCGGAGATACGGAACACTAACAGGACAAACGTTTTTATTTTCCTTGACAGGAGATTTTCGCCGTGTTTTGATAAGTTCGTTCCCGCTGAATGGTGTTTGGTTGTTGATTGTTGATAGTCATTTGCGGTTGGCGGAATACGGGCGTCTCCGTATTGATCTTTTCAGTATCGCTCCTGCGGACTTTTTTGTTCCGTTATTGCCGTGATTCCGTCAGTTCATTGCAGCCGAGGCGCATTCACAGACACATCCACAGACATGGTATCAACTACATTCAGGGAGCTTGGCTTGTCGGCTCCCATTCTCCGCCAACTGGAGAATCTGGAGTACAAGACCCCCACTCCCATCCAGGAAGCCTGCATCCCCCTGTTGCTGCAGAACAAGGACCTGATGGGGCTGGCGCAAACCGGAACCGGAAAAACGGCCGCGCTCGCCCTGCCCCTTATTCAACAGCTTTCAGAACGTTCCGGAAAGCCGCCGGGCCGCCGGGTAAGGGCGCTTATTCTGAGTCCCACCCGGGAACTGGCTGCGCAAATTCATGAAAATATCCGCGCCTACGCCAGAGGGCTGCATCTGTCCACCGCCGTCATTTTCGGAGGCGTGGGATATGCTTCCCAGTTCAAGGAACTGGCCGGAGGCCTGGATATTCTGGTAGCCACGCCCGGCAGACTGATCGACCATCTGGAACGCCGGACCGTCAGTCTGGACGGCGTGGAAACCCTGATTCTGGATGAGGCGGACCATATGCTGGATATGGGATTCGCCCCGGCCCTGAAAAAAATCGTCTCCAAAATCCCGAGGAAACGCCACACGCAGATGTTTTCCGCCACCATGCCGGACAATATCCGGCAACTGGCCCAGACCCTGCTTCAGAAACCGGAAACGGTGAGAGTCTCCCCTCCCTCCTCCACGGCGGACAGGGTAGAACAGTTCCTTTGCATGGTCGGCTCCCAGTCGGAAAAAAGGCTCCTTACCCTGGAACTGCTGAAACAGCAGGAGCTCCCTGGCCGCACGCTTATCTTTACCCGGACCAGGCATGGAGCAGACCGCCTGGCCTCCTTCCTGTCCGGAAAGGATTATCCGGCTTCCGCCATTCACGGGGACAAAAGCCAGGGCAGGCGCGAACGCATGCTCCGTGAATTCCGTTCCGGGAAAACGCCTGTCCTCGTCGCCACGGACATCGCCGCCCGCGGCATTGACGTAAAAGACGTGCGGCTTGTCATCAACTATGATTTGCCGGAAGAACCGGAGGTCTATGTGCACCGCATCGGCCGCACGGCGCGCGCCGGAGCCGCCGGGCAAGCCATCGCTCTCTGTTCCCCGGAGGAAATCAGGAAAGCCAAGAATGTGCACAAGCTGTTGGAACGCCTCCTTCCCGTGCACGCTTCCAGCGCCTCCATCCCGGCTGAATTGCGCGCGGTCCCAGAAGCGCGCAGGAAAAGTAGCAGCTCCATGCAGGAAAAACGTTCCGCTCCCCGCAGGAAGCCGCGGAAAGGGTACGGAAGGAACGGCAGCCGTGCGGAAGCATGATTTTAATCATTCAAAAAACTTTTGAACGGAATTGAAGTCAACACGGTCTCACTTGCTGCAAACGGTTCTCCTAATCGTTCCAGTCGGGAAGCTTCAACCGGAGTTTCAATCATGAAAATAACCTCGTTCATCATCAGGACACTATGCGCGGGCACCGTCGGTTCCCTCGCCTGCCAGGCCGCCATGCAGGCTTACGCGGATGACGTTCCCTCCACCTTCGTGGAAGGAAATTATTCCCCGGAAGTAGCCCGCTACGTGCAGAGCATCGCAGGCGTGGCGCTGGCCTCGGGCATTCATGATTATGACGAAAACGCCACCAGCAGTTATCAGGTTTTGGCTCAGGTCCTTAACAGCGGCAATGTAACGGAATTGCCGGAAGATCTGAAACGAGCCATTGGAATGCTGATCGGCTACGTCCCCGACCCGAATGAAATCATCCAGCCGATCATGTCCAGAAAACAGATTGAGAGGATGAGAAAGATGGCGGACCGCATCAAGAACCTGATGGAGGAAAAATACGGAGTGGACCTGGAAGACTGCACGAACATCATGAAGCGCACTCTGGCCCCGTCCATCCCGGACATCCTCCGCTCCTGCGGCATGGAAGGCACCCGGCTGCCCGCCACCACCGCTTTCCGCCCCAGGCTGGGCAAGGCTCTGAATGAAGCCTATGCCAGGCTTGCGGCGCCAAAACTTCCCGCCGCCGGCATGGCGCAATAACCGGACCATCTACGGATGATCGGGGAGATGATCCCGATTCCACGGCACGCGGCCCCCTGCCAGGGTCCCCTGAATAGAAGCCGCAGGAAACGGAATGATCTTCCCCGTCGCCGGGAACGGAAACGGCAGCCAAGCGCCGGCGGCAACAAACAACACCCTCCGGATGTCCTCCGATGCAGGGCCGATCCTTCGGAACGCGGAGCGGCGATACGCTCGCTCCCCTGTTTTATTCCCAAGCAACGGCATGCAACATCGGCACAACCGGATGATGCCCTTACAGGCCCCGTCCTTCCCGCGCTGCGGCAGGACTGGGGCTTTTTTCATGTCCGGGATTTTCAAAAGGCGGCGGCATTTCCTCCTGATTCCTTCCAGGAATCAGGGATATTCCGTTTTTACAGAGGAATGCATTTTTTTCACCATCTGTGAAAGAAAGATTCTCAAGCCTCAGTATTTATGGCAAACTGGGGATTCAAATCCTTTATATAATTACCATCCATGGATAATTCATCATCACGCCGTCGTTTCCTTCAGACCCTGGGCCTGGCCACTGGCGCCCTGGCTGCCGGTTCCTTTGCCAACGCCCAGGAAGTAGCCCCCCTGGCTCCCAAGAAAATCACCATTCCGGACCCGAATAACATCGGCCCCATGACCACGTGGCCCCCGCGCAAGCCCGGCGCCATCTACATGGGCGGCTTCAGGGCTCCCAAGCTGGACAAGGTGCGTGTGGCCTTTGTCGGCGTGGGGGAACGCGGTTCCATGCACGTGGGCCAGATGGCCGTTATAGAAGGTGCGGAAATTGTCGGCATTTGCGACCTGTATGAAGACTGGGCCAAGCGCAGTGCGGACGTCGTGGAAAAGAAGACGGGCAAGCGCCCCCCCATTTTCACGAAAGGACCGGAAGACTACAAGCGCATGATGAAGGAAGTCAAGCCGGACGCCGTCATCGTCTGCCCCAGCTGGGAATGGCACTGCCGTGTTACCTGCGACGTGATGAAGATGGGCGCCCACGCCTTTGTGGAAGTGCCTATGGCCGTCTCCATCAAGGAACTCTGGGAAATCGTGGATACCTCCGAAGAAACCAGGAAGCACTGCATGATGATGGAAAACGTCAACTACGGACGTGAGGAACTCATGTACCTGAACATGGTGCGCCAGGGCGTCATTGGCGACCTGCTGTACGGAGAAGCCGCCTACATCCATGAACTGCGCGGACAGATGAAGCAGGTGGAACGCGGTACCGGTTCCTGGAGAACCTATCACTACGCCAAGCGCAACGGCAACGTGTATCCCACGCACGGCCTCGGCCCCATTGCCCAGTACATGAATCTGGCCCGCAAGGACGACTGCTTCGGCAGGCTCGTCTCCTTCTCCAGCCCGGCCCTGGGCCGCGCCGCGTATGCCAAGAAAAATTTCCCGGCGGACCACAAGTGGAACAAGCTGGACTTTGCCTGCGGCGATATGAATACCTCCATCATCAAGACCACCATGGGCCGCACCGTCCTAGTGGAATGGGATGAAACCAGTCCGCGCCCCTACTCCCGCCTGAATCTCATCCAGGGCACCCTGGGCACCCTGGCCGGCTTCCCGACCCGCGTAGCCGGGGAAAAGCTGGGCAACGGAAATTATCATGAATGGATTGAAGGCAAAGAAAAACTGGCCCCCATTTTTGAAAAGTACGATCACCCGCTCTGGAAGAGAATCGGGCCGCTGGCCCTGAAGATGGGCGGTCACGGCGGCATGGACTTCGTGATGCTCTTCCGCATCATCGAATGCCTCCGCAATGGCGAACCGATGGACCAGAACGTTTATGAAGGAGCCTTCTGGTCCTCCGTCTCCGAGCTTTCCGAATACTCCGTGGCCCAGGGCGGCATGCCCCAGGTGTTCCCGGACTTCACCCGCGGAGACTGGAAAACGACTGCTCCGCTGGGCATCGTCCAGTAACAGCCGGCAATCTTCCCCGGCCCGAAGCTTTTGCGCCTCCATGGCGTGTTTCCGGGCCGGGGCAAATGCCTCCTCTTCCAAAAACAGGCCCAGCTTGCAGGCGGCCTGTTTTTTATTGCTCCAATGACACCCTATTCCGGAAGTTGAAAGGCTCCGCAGGCACTCCACTTGCCGGGGAAAGCTCCCGGATGACGCCAAAAAGCGGAACTCCATGAAATTTTCCTTCTGCGCGGAACCGTATTTAGGCAAGAAAAAAATCCTGCAGAAAAACGCCGTTCCCCTTACATCGCACACGCCTTCATGCTTTCCTATTGTACCAATATTCATCCCGCAGAATCCTGGGCGGAAACCAGGGAGGCTCTTTTCACCTGCGTTCCCCGCATCAGGCAGGAACTCGCGGCGATGGACTCCCCTCTGAAGGATCTCCCCCTGGGCATCGGCCTGCGCCTGTCCGCCAGGGCGGCAGCGGAGCTTCTGGAAACGCCGCACGCCGCGGAAACCCTGAAATCATGGCTGGAAGACCAGGGCGCGCGCGTAGAAACCCTTAACGGGTTCCCTTACGGAAATTTCCACGGGCAGCGCGTGAAAGAACGCGTTTTCCAGCCGGACTGGACTACACCGGAACGTTTTGAATACACCTGCAACCTGTTCCGCATTCTGGCACTCATTGGAGACGAACAGGCTGACAGACTGACCGTCAGCACGCTCCCTGCCTCGCACAGCTGGTTTCATGCGGATGAAGAACGCATCTTCTCCCGGCTGGACGCCATGAGCGGATTCCTGGATGTGCTGGGCAGGCAGACCGGCCGCCTGATGCAGCTGGGGCTGGAACCGGAACCATTCGGCCATTTTCACGATACGGATGGAGCCATCCGTTTTTTCAACGGCCTTCGCAACCGTTCCCGCCGTCCCGAACTTATCGAACGCCACCTGGGGCTGACATACGATACCTGCCATTTCGCCATTCTCCGGGAAGAACCGGAATTCACCCTCTCCACCTGGGAGGAAAACAACATCGCCCTCTGCAAAGTGCAATTTTCCAACGCCCTGGAATGCCGCATATGCGGGGAGGAAGACCTGGAACGCCTCCGGCAGTTTGACGATGGCGTTTATTTCCATCAGACCAGCATCCTCCACCGGGAAGGCACCATGCTTTTCCCGGACCTGCCCAATGCCCTGGCCTATGGACGGGACTATGCAGAGGAAATACGGGATTCCCAATGGCGCATTCATTACCACATTCCCCTGTACGCTTCACCGGAACCTCCCTTGAAAAGCACGGAAGAATTCATCCTGAAAACGCACAATTTCCTCCGGGGCCGCAAAGGCTCGCAACCGCATCTGGAGGTGGAAACCTATACCTGGAGCGTCCTGCCGGACCACATGAAGATCCCCCTGGCAGCCCAGATTGCCCGTGAACTGCATTATATTGAAACCCTGTAAAGCCATGATGCCCCGCATGCATCCCTCCGCCGTCCTGTCTTCCGGATTCCTGCTGCTGTCCACCGGTCTTTCCTCCTGCACATTTCTTCCCATGTTTTCCTCCGGAGGGCGGGAAACGCCGCGGGCCCTGGGCGCACGCATGGAAAAACACACGGAAGTCCTGCAAAAAGACATCGGGGAAAGAAACGCCAGCCAGCCCAAATCCATGGAAGCCGCCGCCAAATACATCGCCGGGAATTTCTCGGACATGGGGTACGCCGTCACCATGCAGCCCGTATCCGGAGGAAACGTGAAAAAAGGAGCGGCCATTTACAACATCCTGGTTTACAAGCCCGGCCTGTATTCCAACAATCAAAGCATCGTTGTGGGAGCCAATTATGATTCCAGCGGACGGCGCAACAACGGCAGCGGAACGGCCCTGCTGCTGGAGACGGCAAGAGGCCTGAAAGACATCCCCACCAATCACAATATCTATTTTGTCGCATACGCGAACGGAGCGGAGCCCGCAGGGAAATCCATCTCTTCCGGAGCCTGCGTGCATGCCAGCACCCTAAGCGGCAGCATTGGAGCAACCAACATCCTGGGCATGATCAATCTGGAACCCCAGAAGCTGGATGCCGGAGGGGAACGAAAACAGCCGGGCCCGGAATCCTCCCGGGAAGCCGTTCTGTTCACGACCACCCCGCACGGCAAGAAATTTGCTGGCCAGTGCGCCGCCCCCTTCGCCAAATCCTGGGAGCAGGCGCCCACTACCTTCCGCCGGGAACCTTCCGCCCTCACAGGCAATGACCGCCATTACGCGGTCCTGGGCATTCCCACGGTCTCCTGCCGGAGCAAGTATCCCGTCACGGATGCCCGTACGGAAGAGTATGTGCAGGCGCTGACGGACATGATCCACCAGGTAGCGGACAACGACGCGCCCGAACCGGCAAAAAACGCCGGCCAGGGCGAGAAAGCATCCTGACGTTTCCCTCTCTCCCCGTTACCGGGACAGCTTTCTCCTTCCGTGGCCGCCGCCCAGCATCAGCACAGGCATGAAGGAAAGGGCCACCAGCGCAATAACCATAGGCATCCAATTGTCGGAATACCTCTGCATCAGGAACGAAGTCAGGGAAGGGCCGGCCAGCGTGCCCAGGGAATAACTCAACAGCAGAAGCTGGTTCATGGTCACCAGTTCATCCCGGGAAGCTTCCTCGCATCCCCAGGCCATGGCAACAGGGTACAGGGAAAATCCGGCCAGCCCCAGAGCAATCAGGGAGGGAGCCATCAGCCCCCCCTTCAGCATCAGCCCGGCACAGGCCGCCGCCACCAGCAGGGACTGGCATTTCATGACGAAAGCGCGGCCGTACCTGTCCGCCAGCCGCCCCATGGGCCACTGCCCCAGAATGGCAGCGGCAATCAGCAGGGCCATCCAGTATCCCACGGAAGAGTGGTCCATTCCCTGGTGCTTCAGGAACAGGGGCATCAGGCAATAAATAGTACCCAATACCACGCCGGAAATCACACATCCCACAACACCCAGAAAGACGCTGCGGCGTCTCAGCAGTGTCCGAATTTCTATATGGGAGGAGGATGAAACCTGTCCATTGCCCAGCTCCAGACGCGCGAACATCAGCGGAACCATGCCCGCCACTGATAAAATGCAGACTTCCGTCACAATCAGGGGCATATCGCTGGGGAACCAGCCCAGAAGCAACTGCCCCAGCACCGTACCCAGATAATAGACCACCATGTAGGAAGCCAGCAGAATGCCGCGGGTTTGCAGCGTTCCGGCCCTCAGCAGGGCGCTTTCCACCACCACCCAGACCAGGGCGCAGCTGATCCCCGCCAGCAGCCGGAGGCCGCTCCAGGCCGGAACGCCGGGAAACACAGGCAGCAGAACGGTGGACACTGCGCATAAAAGGCATGCATATTGGTAACTTCCTTTGAACCCGGCCCGGCGAATCACGCCGCCAGCCAGCAGCGTTCCGGCCAGGTTCCCGAGAAAAAAGAAAGCCCCCACCAGCCCGGCCTCCCAGGTGGCGGCATCAAATTGCTCCATCCACAGGGGAACAACCGTATTCAACACGGCAAACGCCACTGTCTGGAAAAGAAGCCCCGCCAGCAGCAGGGCAATAGGCCAGGTAAATGTACGCATCACGATAAAGCGGGGACTATAGCACCAAAGCCGCATCAGTCAATCGCCTCTTCCGTCGGAAAGAAAAACAAAAAAAGCGTCCCATCAACAAAAGGCACAATACATTGATTGCAAAATTGTTAATAAACAATTCAAAATATAGGGGATTGTCATATTCCCCGGCGCAGGGAAGCGGGCAGTATCTTCATCTGCTCCCGATATTTGGCCACCGTCCTGCGGGCGATGTTCACCCCTTTTTCCCGCAGCGCGGCCGCCAGCCCGGCGTCACTGAGGGGTTTGGAAGAATCTTCCTCCGCAATCAGCCGCCGCATCAGCTCCTGGACGGCGCCGGCAGCCACGGCTCCGGAAGCCGCCCCGTCCGGGGAAACGCCGCCTTCAGACGGAACTCCCGCACTGAAAAAGGATCTCAATTCTTTCATCCCCCACCTGCACAACAGGTACTTGTCCCGGCACGCCCGGGAAACCGTGGAAACATGAACCCCCATCTCCTCCGCCACTTCTTCCATGCCCATGGCCTTCAGGCGGGACGGGCCGGACCTGAAAAAATCCTCCTGCCTCCGCACAATGACACGGGCCAGGCGCAAAACGGTCTCCTGCCTCATATCCAAAGCCCGCAACAGCTCCTGTCCCTCACGGAACGCCCTGCGGAGATATTGCCTCAGCTCCCGGCTTCCGGAACCCTCAGCCATTAACTCCATATACCGTTCATTCATGGACAGGCGCGGAAGATACTCGGAAGTGAGGACAACCTCCAGCACGCCGGAAGGCCCCTCCTCCACAATGACGTCAGGCAGCAGATGAGGGTTGCCGCCGGGGGCGTAGGCCCCCCCTGGATCAGGAGTCAGGCTCCTAATCACCTCCAGAGCCTCCGCCACGGCTCCCGGTTCCACATCCAGCAGGCGTGCGGCTTCCTCATACTTGTGCGCCGCCAGTTCCCGCCAGCAGCGCTTGACCAGGCGGAAAGCAAGCGAACGCTTCAAACCGCGCTGTTCAAGCTGGATCAGCAGGGAATCCCTTAAATCCGCCGCCCCCACTCCGGGAGGGTCCATTTCCCTCAGCGCAGTCAGAGCTTCTTCCATGTCCCGCATGCTGAAACACCCCTGCTCTTCCAGCTCCTGCGGAGACTCCGTCAGAAACCCGCGTTCGTCCAAAGCGTCAATCAGCAGGAACAGGGCGTCCCGGGCGCGGCCCGTCAATGCGGAATGCTGCGCCTGATCCATCAAATGGGTTTTCAGAGATTCCGGAGCCACGACGGATTCATACATGAAATCACGGCGGGCGGCCGCGTCCCCAGACAGGCGGCCTTCCGCCGTAAACTCGTTCCACCCGTCCTCCCGCTCATTCCAGGCATCCCCGTCCGGACCGTCTTCCAGCGCTTCCGGGGAAGCGTCCGGCAACTCCTCAAGCATGGGATTGGTTTCCAGCGCCTGACGGATAATCTGCCTTAATTCCAAAGCGGAAGCCTGAAGAATCTGCATCCCCGTCTGCATGGACTGGGAAACGGCCATCTGGCGCGTCATTCCATGCTGCAGGGATACCTCACTCATACCGCCCACAAGCTACACCACCCCCCGGAATCTGGCAAGGGGGAACACCCTGCAGCAAAAAAGGCCACCATTTTCATGTGGCGTTTTTGGAAAACGTTCATATAATAAATGCCCATGAAGATTTTGCACATACTTGCTTTCTCCCTGCTGGCCTCCCTTCTCTCAACGGCTGCGCCGTCCCCTCTGACTCCGCTGCCACGGGAACAGCCCCAATGGTGGAGGAAGCAATATGAACAGCAGGTGGAACAAATAAAGAACAACCCCTGCGGCGTCCTTTTCCTGGGAGATTCCATTACGGACTACTGGAAAAGGGAAGGAAAACCAATATGGGAAAAGGCGTTCTCCCCCTATCATCCCTGCAATTTCGGCATTTCCGGGGACCAAACCACCAACCTGATTTACCGCATCACGGATTCCGGCATCCCGGCCCAGACGGACCCCAAACTCTGCATCGTCATGATCGGCACCAACAATACAGGTCATTTCAAAGGAGGGGAAGCCCCGGAAAAAACGGCCATGGGAATTCTGGGTGCCGTTGAACACCTGCTGGTCAGGTTCCCGGACACCCACGTCCTCCTGCTGGGCATTTTCCCGCGCGGCACAGGTCCCCAGGACAAGCTGCGCCAGCACAACGACCGCATCAACGCCATTCTGGCCCAGTGCAAGCTGCCCCGCACCACTTACGCCAACATCAACAGGCGCTTTCTGGACTCCTCCGGCAAACTGCTCCCCGGCATCAGCAGGGACAACCTGCACTTTACGGAAAAAGGCTACGCCATCTGGGCGGACGCCGTGCTGCCCTATATCAAAAAATACTGCAAATAGCATTCTTTCCCATCCTCGACGCATGACTGGCGGAATGCCCCCTTCCGCCAGTCATGCGTGCGGTTCGGGAACATATTTGTCAATCAATGATGAAGCTTACGCAGCAACAACTGTCCAGCCTTCATTCTTGAAACTGCGGTCATGGAGCCTGAAAAGCACCGCTCATGTCCATCAATTCATTTTTCCCGGCGGCTCCGCCTTGAATGCTTATGAGTAACGTCCGGACTTTGGGTCGCCCGCTTTAATAAACGGTTAAGATATAAAAGCAGTACGGTGCATGGAAAGTATTTACCGCCAAGCCCGCAAAAAGCTGCATGGATGCCAGGGCCCGCGTCTGAAAATTTTGCGCAGAACCGAAGTTACAGTTGATTTGGAATAAATATATTATAATGAGACAATATATCATAGACGCTTTTACCGACAAAGTTTTTCATGGAAATCCCGCGGCGATTTGCATTTTAGAACAATGGCCGTCCGAGGAATTGATGTTAAATATGGCCGTTGAAAACAATCTTTCAGAAACGGCCTTTGCTGTCAAAAAAGGGGAGAGCTATCATCTGCGGTGGTTCACCCCCGGTGGAGAGATTAACTTATGCGGTCATGCGACATTAGCCTGTGCCTATGTTATTTTGAACTTCCATGAAAAAGAAGCGGCAAAAGTTGTTTTTCAAACTTTAAGCGGTGATTTGGTGGTAGAACGGCATGGTGATCTTTATGAAATGGATTTCCCCGCCTATGAATTAAAATCAGTTCCCGTAACGGAGCAAATGATCGACGCTATCGGCGCTACCCCCAGAGAAGCGTATATGGGGCGTGACCTTTTATGCGTGTTTGACGATGTAAAAATAATCGAACATCTCAATCCGGATCTATCAAAAGTTCATGCCCTGAACGGTCTTTTGCTCCATGTAACCGCAAAAGGTGCGGAAACTGACTGCGTTTCCCGTACCTTTGCCCCCAAATGCGGAGTGCCGGAGGATGCCGTTTGTGGTTCCGGTCATTGTCACATTATACCTTACTGGGCGAACAGATTGGGAAAAGACGACATCATAGGTTATCAGGCTTCCAAACGCGGTGGAACACTTTATTGCCGCATGGATGGAGCACGGGTAAAATTAGCAGGAAAAGCAGCCTTATATTCCATTGCCGAAACACAATCAAGATGAAGCGTCAATAGGTTAAGAACATATGCCGGGCGACGGAAAAAAACGTCGTTCGACAGAAATTATACATGCCCAATGACACAAACGGCGGTTTTGAATAATCAAGGACGCCGTTCTTCTATTCCCTAAAAAATAATGCAACTATGCTTTCAAACATGGCGGTCAACGGGAATAACTGCCATGAAGCACAAAGCATGCCGACAAATTCCGACGAGATCTATATCAAAAAATACATCCGCCGCAGAATATCATATCTCCAAACGTGAATCATACCATGTAGCAAAAGTGAATATTTTTTCAAACTTCCATCCGGTATGCTTGTGTCTTTACAGGTGTGTTTTTATAGGAAATACAACAAAAAATCATGAAACAACCAAACCTCTCGGCCGGAAGCAGGAATCCAGCCGACCCGCCTGTGCCGCATTTGGAATCAGGAAAAAGCGCAAGGAACAAAAAAATTGCTTTTTCCCGGGGATATCCTAGAGTGCCTCTCCGCAATGAGCATGCCGCTTGCCGACTTGATCTTCCTGGCTTTTGCCCTCTCCGTGGACGCTTTCGTCGTGGCGTTCTCCTACGGCCTGCTCATTAAGCAAAAGCGTTTGAGCAACGGAATCAAGCTCTCCCTGTCCACCGGGGCCGGTCAATTCCTGATGCCCGTGCTGGGTTTTCTGCTTACAGGCTCCGTGCACCGGTATATTGCGGCTTGGGACCACTGGCTGGGCTTCGCCGTGTTCACCTTCCTCGGGGTCAACGTCCTCCGCGAAGGCTGGAATCACCGCAACGAAGAAGAGGATATGCCCCACGTCACCAGCCTGACGCTTCCTACCCTTATGGCTGTGGGAATCGCCACCAGCATCGACGCGCTGGTAGCGGGCGTCAGCATTTACCTTTCATCCGCCCAGTGTGGAACCGACCCTACCCTCCACGCGGTGCTTCTCCCCGCCGCCGCCATCGGCTTCACCACCTTCCTGTGCACGGCGGCCGGCTTTTTCCTGACCAGACGGCTGCACCGCTTTCCGACCTTTCATCTGGAAGCGGGAGCCGGGCTCATCCTCATCGGCTTGGGCGTCAAAATGCTCTGTGACCATTTGTGCTGAAATATGCCGCGAAGGATGATAAAAACGTCCTTCCGGCATCGTAATAAGTCGAAAAACGCACTGGTTCCCTCCCACCTCTTTCTGCTATTATCAAGTAATCCCTTCCACATGAATATTTCACATCTTCTTCTCTGCACTTCCCTGCTCGCGGCTCCCGTCTGCGCGGCGCAGGGCCTGACGGAAACTGAAACGGAAACGCCGGCCTCCTCCAGCCGCCTGCCGGCTCCCCTGGCACAAAAAATTGCCTCCGGAGACTTTGATGGCCTGCAGACGGAACTGCGCTCCACCCTCCTGAAGGCTGGAGAACAAACGAAATCCGAACAGAAACTGCTCCAGAACAAGCAGTACCGCCATTTGCTGGACATTCACGAACTCCTGCGCGTCACGGGACCGGACAAGGTGAAAGCCGTTTTCTCCAAAAGCGCGCAAGATGCCGCTTTCATCAAAACCTTTCTACAGGACCCGGCGTGGATGGAGCTTTACCTTGGAGCAGGCCTGATTCCGGAAAATTCACCGGAAGGCCTTCAAATCCTCTCCGACATTTGGAAAGCGGACGGCAAGAGCCCGGATTTCCGGAATTACCAATCCCTGGCCACCGGGCTGGCCTCTGTCTTTTCCACCGGCCCCATGGCGGGAAGGCTCAAAACCAACTCCGCCAACAGCAATCCGGTGCGCCGCTACCGGATTTTCAAAAAACTGCATCAGGAAAACAAACTGCATCCGGGGTTCATCAAACTGCGCCCATGGGAAATGCGCTTCGTCGTGGGAAGTCCCTGGGACGATAAATCCTATGAATGGAGCAATGAACACGTCAACCTCCCCTGGCGGCGATACACGGCCGCCTGCTGGGCCGCTCCCTATACGGGCCACAATTTCTTTGGCGATACCATTCAGGGGCCCCTTTTCTACGTGCCGTGGAGGGATCTTAACACGACCGCGGAAAACACGCAGATCATCGGCGGCGTTTGCGGCGGCCTCTCCTACTTCGGCACCATGGCGGCCCAGGCCCACGGCATCCCCGCTTATCCGGTAGGACAACCGGGCCACTGCGCGTACGCGGTGCGCGTGAAGCGGGGGGAATGGAAAGGCGGCTTCGGCGGACCAGACGGAGGCATGCACAACCATATCTTCGGCTCCCAGGCTCCGACTTCCTACCTGCTGATGGAAAATGTCTTTGCTGACAACGATAAGGCGGACCAGGCCTACCTGTGGGCCGCCCAGGCCCGGCTGGACGAGGCTTCCGGCAACAAGGACAAGGCCATTCAGGCATGGGAGGAAGCGCTCAGGCAAACACCGCTGCACCCGTTCTTCCGCACGGAGCTTCAACGCCTGCTGATGGAAAAGGAAGGCATGCAACCTGTCGACTGGTACGTTTACGCCAAGGACGCCCTTTCCCACTATCAGGGCAACGGCTTTGCCGCATTCGACATCCTCAAGGACGTGCAGAATAAATTCCTGATGGATATTCCGCCCGCGGACCGGATTGCCTGGTTCCGGGACCTGCATGAAGCCATCGCCACCACTCCCACATCATGGGCGGTGAAATTCCAGCCCGTGCTGGACTCCCAATCTGCCTTCCTGGCAAATCCGCAGGAAAAAGCGGCCTATCTGGAAACAGTCCTCTCCACCCACCTGAAAACGGGGGACGGCACCAACTTTGGCCAGGCGTTGGAATGGGGCGTGAAAAACTTTGTGGAAAACGGACAGGCGGACGTGTTCTCCAACGCATTCGCCAAGGTAGCCCAGCAAACGGGAAAAACCGGGACCTCCGGGAAAGCCCCCGACCCCAAAAAGCTGAAGGAAGCCTACGGCAAAGCCATCTATGCCACGGAAACGGCCCGCTCCATTCCGGCCTTCCAGGCCTTGAGCAAAGCGGCGGCCTCTTTCTCCGGCGCCAATGCGACGAACAATACGGTCAAGGCGTCCATTCCGCAGGGCTGGAAACTGGTGCCCGCAGACGGCATGGTCCGGTGCTCCACCACGAGCCAGTGGGACAGCCCCTGGGACCATATCAACCTGCTGCGTCCCTGCGGCGGAGCCCAGCATACGGATAAAGAAGCCAATCCGAACGTCATTGTAGAACTAAAAAACGGAGTGAACCTGGCCGGGCTGGTAGTCACCAAGCGCGACGGCAATGAAAACCGGATGAAGAAAATGGAGGTCTCCACGTCCACGGACGGAGCCACTTGGTTCCCCCTGGCCGCCACGGAAAACATGCCCAAGGAATGGGTCATCACCGCTCCGGAAGGCACCAAAGCCAAGTGGATCAAGGTGGAAGCCAAAAACGCACAGCCGGAATTCATGCACCTGCGCCATATCCTCGTTTACGAAAAATAAATTCTCCATTAACGCCATGCTTCATCACATCAATCCCGTTTCCGGCCTGCTGGCCGCAGCCCTCTTCCTGTCCGCCCCTGTCCAGGCGGCCCTCCCCGCTTACAGCGCCGTGAAAGACGAGGCGAAAACCGTCAATAAATACATGATCGTCGTATGGGCCGGCACGGACTGGTCCCCAAAATCACGTGAAATCACCCGCGCTGTGGAACACCTGGCCAAGAACTCCCCGGAACCCGTGCTCTGGTGTATCCAGGACGAGCGTGAGGAAATGACGGAAGAAGAGCAGAAACTGCCCAAGCCTCCGGGAGAAATCTGGAACATCCCCGCCATTCAGGTGGTCTCCCCCACCGGAAACATGGTATTCCTGTCGGAAGGCGTCTCCAGGGAAACATTGCCAGCCGTCATGAAGCAGGCAATGGAAGCCGTAAAACAGCAAAACAAGGCCAATGCCCTGTGGGAAAAAGCCGCCGCTTCATCCGGAACGGCCGCGGCCCTTCTTTACGGAGAAGGGCTTCAGCAGCTTCCTCCTTATGCGGCCTCTGCCAGAAAGGATATTCTGGAAAAAATCAAGAAGGCGGATCCGGAAGACATCAAGGGAGTGCACTTCAAATACACGTTCAGGCATCTGCCCTACATCGAAAAAGTGCAGAGAATGGTGAATGATTCCGCCAAAGACGGCGGTCCAAAGGATTACAAAACCGCCCATGCCTATGTAAACAAACAGCTCAAAACCCCCGGCCTGACTCCCCTTCAAAAACAACAGGTCATGGCGGCCAGGTTCTGGCTCTACCGCAATGAGGGGAAAAAGGACCAGGCGCTGAAGACCCTGACGGACATCGCCAGGATATCCCCTAAAACCCTCATGGGAATAGGCGCCCAGAACTACTACCGCTACCTGACGGAACCCGTCACCCTGAAAAGTCCTCACTTCACAGGCTACGACCTGCGTCCGGAACTGACGCCTACCCGCGTCAACGTCAGCAGCATGCTTGACGGCCCCGGAAACTACAAGATTACCTTCAAGATGAACAGCGGCGGCTGCAATATCCGCAACCCCCGCTTCATGAAGGGCAACCGCGTAGTCAGCGAACTGCCCAAGGACCGGCAGGACAAAAACGGGCGCGAATTCACCCTGCGCCTCTCCGGTTCCGAAAAGCCGGACTTGGTTTTCGACTGCCAGGGCCAGGGATGGTTCGATGCGGACTGCGACATCATCGTGACCAAGGAATCCTGACTCCTGCCGGCAAACGAACAAAACCTCCATTCACAACCTTCACGAAGGCAGGACATTCCCAAGGAATTTCCTGCCTTTTTTCCGATGGGAGAAGAATTTCCAGCCAGCGCCCAAGCGGAAGCATCCCTCTCTCCCTGCTTCTTGCCGGCCAAAGCCGAACAACATTCCCGGCAGCTTCAAAGGAGCAATAAGGGAAACCTTCTTCTCATTCCCGCGTTTTCAAGGAAAATTACCCCTTCTTCCCGCCTTCCCCGGCGTTCTCCGCCAGTTGACGGCGGTATTCCATGCGTTCCCTGATCCTCAGTTCCATCCCGTTTCCGGTGGGGGTGTAATACACGCGGCCTTCCGGGAGGTAGGCCTGGGGTACGTAATGTTCCGGATAGTCGTGGGAATACAGGTATTCCAGCCTGGCGGCGTCCGCTCCTCCGGCGGCAGCCAGCTTCTTGCGCGTTGGCGTCCGCAGGTGTTCCGGAACTGCCAGCGTTTTCCCATTGCGCACGTCATCCATGGCGGCATTGATGCCCATGTAGGCGGAATTGCTCTTGGGGGCCGTCGCCAGGTAAACCGCAGCATGCGCCAGAGGAATGCGTGCTTCCGGCATGCCGACCATTTCCGCCGCGCGCGCCGCGTCCAAAGCTACGCGCAGGGCGTTGGAATCCGCCAGCCCTACATCCTCCGACGCGGCGATGACCAGCCTTCTTCCTATAAAGCGGATATCCTCCCCGGCTTCCAGCATCATCCCCAGCCAATACAGGGCGGCGTCCGGGTCAGAGCCGCGCATGGATTTGATGAAAGCGGAAATCGTATCGTAATGGGAATCCCCCAGGCGATCGTACCTGATAGCCTTGCGCTGGATGGATTCCTCCGCTACGGAGATGTCCACATGAATGACGCCGTCTTTCCCCGCAGGAGTGGACAGAACAGCCACTTCCAGAGCCGTGAGCGCCTTCCTGGCGTCTCCGTCCGCCTTGGCGGCCAAATGGTTCAGGGCTTCCGCCTCCATATCCACGCGGGATGTGCCCAGCCCGCGCACCTCATCCGCCAGGGCGCGCTTCAGCAGGGCGGCCAGCTCCTCCTCCGGCACAGGCTCCAGCGGAAAAACCTGGGAACGGGACAGGAGGGGGGAGTTAATCGCAAAATAGGGGTTTTCCGTGGTCGCCCCAATAAACCTGACCGTACCCTTTTCCAGATGGGGAAGCAGAACATCCTGTTGAGCCTTGTTGAACCGGTGCAGCTCATCCACGAAAAGAACGGTTTTCCGCCCGTGCATGCTCATCCTCATCTGCGCCTGGGCTATTTTTTCCCGGATGTCCGCTACATTGGATTCCACGCCGTTGAGCATCATGAAATGGGCATTCGTCGTCCGGGCGATGACGGCGGCCAGAGTAGTCTTTCCGCACCCGGGAGGGCCGTAGAAAATCAGGGACGTAAACCGGTCCGTCTCAATTGCCCGTCTCAGCAGCTTACCCGGAGCCAGCAGATGATTCTGCCCGGCCACTTCATCCAGGGTGCGCGGGCGCATGCGCGCGGCCAGCGGCATGGCGGAAGTGTCCGCCCCGGGCTCAAAGCCTTCCCGTGCTTCCGCTTCCTGTAAACTGAACAAATCCATCGGAAACACTTTACCCGGTTGAAAGGCCGGAGAAAAGGCCAATCCCCGGAATCCTGAAAGTTTGCGGAAGCGACACCGTTCCCCCCCTCAGGACGGAAAATGCACCTTTATCCAAACATGGACCAGCAGGACAGCATGAAAACCATGCTGACAGGAGCCAAAATGCTGAACAGCAGCCCCGCAACAGCCAATCCCCTGCGGTTCACCTCCCAGTAATGAAGGGAGGCGATCAGCATCCAGATGGGAACCACAACCATGTGGACGAGAGCCAGGAGCCCCCAGCCCGCCAGCACCAGCAAAAAGAGCCATGACTGCGAGCCGTCCGCATTATTGCTCGGCATGACAAGGCCAAAGAAGCGGTACACAAACAAAAAGAAGACGAATATGGCAAAAGGTATCCATCCCCAGCGGGCTTCCTCCTTCCGGCGGGCCATGGCCAATTCAAAACAGGGATCTTTAAACGCAGGCAATTGCTTGGCAGAAGAATCTCTGAAGAAATACATATCGCCCGAAGTCTCTATTATTACGTCTTTCTTCCGTCAATAACATTCAATGCCAGTCCGGATTTTTTCCGCAGAAAATTTTTCCCTCTAACAAATATGGGATATCGGCTTCCGACCATTACCTTATTGTCAAAGCAAAGTTTTGTGAAAATTCATGAAACGCTCTTGATTATAAATAATTTTCCCCTTTTTTTCGGATACTTGCTCTTCGTCTTTTCCCATGATAAAAAAGTCTTTTTGCATCATCCGAATTTCAACACCCGTTCAATTTGTCATACACAGCCCCAGTTTCCCATAAAAAAGACTGCCTCCGCTGCAGGAGCGGAGGCAGTCCGGGGGTAATATAAAACCGGAAATTACAGAAGGTTACCTGCCCAGAATGCCCTTGAAGTATTCCAGCGTCGTCGCCAGGCCTTCCGGCAAAGTATGCCTGGGCTGCCATCCGGCATTGCGGAGCTTGTCCGCACAGGCGCGGGAATGCTTGACGTCTCCCGGACGTTCCGGGGCATGAAGCACCTTGGAGGAAGACCCGGCAGCCTTGATGATGTTCTGCGCCAGCTCTTCAATGGTGATCTGGCCGCCGTAACCGGCATTGAACACGCCGGTGACTTCCGGGTGTTCCGCCACAAAGGTGAGGGCTCCTACAATGTCTTTCACATAAATGAAATCGCGCGTCTGGGAGCCGTCCCCATACACGGTGATGTCTTCTCCTTTGACAGCTTTTTCAATGAAAATGGGCACGGCCGCGGCATAGGCGCCCTTGGGGTCCTGCCGGGGGCCGAAGACATTGAAGAAGCGCACGGCTGCCGTATTGATTTTTCCTTCCGCCCGGAACATGTTGAGGTAGTATTCCCCATCCAGCTTGGTAATGGCATAGGGACTCTTGGGTTCCGGGTACATGGTTTCCAGTTTGGGCACCGTGGGATTGTCTCCGTAAATGGCGGCGGAAGACGCCAGCACGATTTTTTTGACTCCGGCGGCGGAAGCTTCCTCCAGCACGTTCAGCAAACCGTTGACGTTGATGTCGATGCATTCGCTGATCTTGCTCATGGATTCCGGCACGGAGACGAGCGCGGCCATGTGGAAAATATAGTCCACTCCCTGCACCGCCTGGCGCACCAGCTCCCGGTCGCAGATGGAACCTTCGATGAACGTGTGCCTGAGCCCTTCCAGGTTCTTGAGATAGCCCGTGCGCAGGTTGTCCAGCACACGGATTTCCTCCGCCTTATCCTGATAGTGTTCCACAATGTGGGAACCGATGAATCCGGCGCCGCCGGTTACGAGAATCTTCATGTTTTTCCGATGTTGGTAGATATTGGTTAATAGCGGTCCACAATGGCCTTCATTTCATCCATCTGCGCCTCAATGGATTCTACCAGGGCCATCTGCGTGCGGCAGCGGTCCAGGTTGTGTTCCGGACGGTGGATTTTAAAATACACGTCACCGGACAGGTAGTCCGTCAGGAAGCGGATGCCGCATTCCATCGTGAGCAATTTGCCGGAGAACGGCAGCAGGCTCTTTTCCAGAGGCGTCAGGAAACTCTTGGCGGAACTCAGGTAACCCTGAACCAGAGCTTCAAACATGAACATGCGCATCGTGACCTTGGAGACGTCCTTTTCATCTTCCGCGGCGGGAGACGTGGCCGTCCGGATCATGTCGCCGAAGTCGTAAATGGCGGAACCGGGCATCGTGGTATCCAGGTCAATCACGCAAATGCCTTCTCCGGTTACATCGTCCAGCATCACATTGTTCAGCTTGGTATCATTGTGCGTACAGCGCAGGGGCAATTCCCCGGATTTCAGGTAATCCACCACCAGATGGCAGTCCGACTCACGGGAAAGGTACCAGTCTATTTCCTTCTGCACTTCCTTCACGCGCCCCAGGGGGTCGGACTGGATGGCCTCTTTCAGAGCCGCCAGGCGGGAAGTGGTATTGTGGAAATTGGGAATGGTCTCAAACAGGGGCTCTCCGGGCAGGTCTGCCGTAAGCTTCTGGAATTCGCCGAAGGCGCGCGCCGCTTCCTGGCACTGCCTGGTAGTTTCAATCTGGTCATACGTGCGTGCGCGTTCAATGAACGGGTACACGCGCCAGCAGTTGCCGTCCGAATCCAGGGCGTACGGCTTGCCGTCCACGGAGGGAACCAGCGTGAGAGTGCGGCGGTAAGCTTCCGGGCACTGTTCCTCCTTCAGGCGCTTCAGGGCGTGGTCCGTCACGCGCTTTACGTTCTCCATCAGAGGGATGGGCTGCTTGAACACGTTATGGTTCACGCGCTGGAGGATGTAGCGGATGCGCTGTCCCGCCTGATCCACCCAGATGCAGTAGGTGTCATTGATGTGGCCGCTGCCGTAGGAATAACCGTGGACAAAATCGCCGCGGAGATCGAACAGGGTTGATACAGCCTTGAGATCGTGCATAGGGAAAAAGGCTTAGTTGAGCTTTTCAGGGTATACGCCCTGCTGGATAAGTTTGTTGATGCCTTCCACAACCATGGGCTTGTCCCCCGGATAGGTCATGCCGAACCAGGAGGAAGAAGTGGGAAGAACGGCGCAATCCGCCCGGTCCGCATGAATCAGGGCGTCCACCACGGTGGGAATAAAGCATTCGCTCTTGGGTTCCTGGCCGTGTTCCTTCAGGAAGTCAATGAAATGATCCTCCGTCAGTTCAATGAAGGAGGGGGAGAACAGCCAGAAATTCATGGAAACCAGTTCTGCAGGATCCACCGGCAGGCGTTCGCCCTTCAGGTTGTTGCCGCGCACTACGCCGTCTTCGTCAGCCTGGATTTTCACGAATTCCTCCACGCCATCCAGAAGGCCGTCCTTAATGGAGCAAATGCCGCGGTTCACGTCCCCGTTGTCGGAAAGGGTGTTCTTCAGCGGATAGCCGATCATGCCGTAATGGGCCTTGCCGGGTTCATCCGTAGTGGAGGTCAGGAACTTGGCGGCCTGCACAAAAGCGTCCGCACCGTAAAAGTCATCCGCATTCACTACGGCAAAGGGTTCCTTCACCACGTGGCGGGCGGCACGCAGGGCGTGGGCGGTGCCCCAGGGCTTTTCCCGGCCTTCCGGCACGGAGAAGCCTTCCGGCAGGTCGTCCAGGGACTGGAAAGCGTAATCCACCTCAATCTTGCCGGCAAAACGGCTGCCGACCTTTTCCTTGAAAATATCTTCAAAGTCACGGCGGATAATGAATACCACTTTTCCGAAACCGGCCCGGATGGCATCATAAACAGAGTAGTCAAGAACTACTTCCCCGTTGGGGCCCATCGGGTCAAGTTGCTTGAGACCGCCGTAACGGCTGCCCATGCCAGCTGCTAAAACAAGAAGTGTAGGCTTCATCATACGCAGGCCATTATGACCAAGCCTCCCCGTTTGGCAACAGGAAAATGCCGGAAAACCGGAGAAATCCGCCCGTTAAAAAACGTAAGAGCACCAAAGCCCCAGCACTACTTTTTTGAAATCGTCCCGCCCGTAGCCGCAATACCACCCCAGGAAAGGCTCCACCCGCAGACCGCCGGAAACGGCCCACAGCGCCCCCGTGCGCACCATCAGCTCTTTCAAGCCGTTCCTCCCCAGATAATCGTGGGCAAAACCCAGGGAAACCGTATTCACCATGGCGACGGATTCGCACAGCAGGGGCTGCCAGGTAACGCCCCACTGGGAATATGCACCCTCCTGTCCGGAATCATACAGGAAGGAACCGCGGAAAGACCAGGAAGGGGTGGGATTCCATTTAAGGGACAGGCCCGGCTCCGCCCCGTTCTTCAGGGGACAGGAATCGTACCACTGCCCGTTGACAAAAAGCCCGGCCGTGCATTCGTCCGCCAGATAATACTGGACTTCCCCGTGTAAAGTGGCCTGACTGAAATGGCGGCCCTGCCAGTTGCGGATGGCGAAAAGTTCCCCGCTCACCGCCCAGGAATCAGACAGGGAGGCTCCGCCGGAAATCTGGCCCTCCGTGGAATCAGCCCCCATCTTTTCCCCCCGGTGGACATAGTATGAACGGTAGCCGCCAAGCATCTCCCCGCCCATGCGGATGGGGGAACGGCCGTCCACCTCCGTCAGGGGCGGCGGCCCGTCATACCCCAGGACGGCCTGCACGGCACAGCACAGGATGATGGAAAACAGCCTCATGAAAGACTTTTAACACAATTCGCCGCGCCGCTCCAACGCCAAAACGGTGCATGCACATTCTCCGGGCTTGGCAAAACGGGAATCTGCCCTTACCCTCTCGCGCATGGTTCATTTCACCCTGTTCGGGATACCTGTTTACATCCGCCCCAGCTTCTGGGTGGTGCTGGCCATTTTCGGCGGCGCCCTCAGCATCAGCAGTGTGGAAGATCTCATTTATCCGGCCCTGTTCGTCATTGCCGGCTTCGTCGCCATCCTGTCCCATGAAATGGGACACGCGCTGGTGGGCCGCAAGCTGGGCGGCGGCCAGCAGACGATTGTTCTGGAACTCTTCGGCGGCCTGACAAGCAGCCATGGCATGCAACTGACGCGCGGAGGGCGGGCCCTCATGATTCTGGCAGGCCCCATGATGACCCTGCTGCTGGGCATCATCAGCCTGTGGTTCACCTGGAACATCGTCGCTCCTGTCATGACCTCTTACAACCTGAACTTCTGGGACCTGGCCATCAGCCCCTTCACAGCAGCGCTCATCTCCCCCAAGCTGTACATTCTCTCCTGCCTCATCATGATTGGAGAATGGTGGACTATCCTGAATCTACTGCCCATCTACCCCCTGGACGGCGGCCAGCTGATCGCCCAGTACATCCGCTCCCCCAGGAAAGTATTCATGACCGGCTTCATCACGGCCATCCTCATCGGACTGCTCAGTTTCCAGCTTTTCCACGGCTACTTTATCCCCATCTTCATGGCCCTCTTCGCCTACAGCAATTACCGGGAATACAAAAACGCCCCCTTTTAATATTATTCCGAGTTTCCTTCGCGGGCCCCGCCCGTTCTATTCAACAAACCATCCAATATGTCTCAGCAAACCGCAATCACCCCTACCCGCGCCCAGGATTTCCCCGAGTGGTACCAGCAAGTCATCAAGGCCGCCGACATGGCGGAAAATTCCGAGGTCCGCGGCTGCATGGTCATCAAGCCATGGGGCTACGCCATTTGGGAACTCATTCAAAAGGACCTGGACCAGCGCTTCAAGGACACCGGCCATACGAACGCCTATTTCCCCCTTCTGATTCCTATCTCCTATCTGGAAAAGGAAGCGGAGCATGCCGAAGGCTTCGCCACGGAATGCGCCGTAGTCACCCACCACAGGCTGGAAGCACAAAAGGATGAAGCCACCGGCAAGACACGCATGATTCCCACCGGGGAGCTTACGGAACCCTTCGTCATCCGGCCCACCTCGGAAACCGTCATCGGAGCGGCTTTCGCCCGCTGGACCTCCAGTTACCGGGACCTGCCCCTCAAAGTCAACCAGTGGTGCAACGTGATGCGCTGGGAAATGAGGCCCCGAATCTTCCTGCGCACGGCGGAATTCCTGTGGCAGGAAGGGCATACGGCCCATGAAACCCGCGAGGAAGCCATTGAGGAAACCCTCACCATGCACAAGGTTTATGAAGAATTCCAGCGGGACGTGCTCGCCATCCCCACCATTCCAGGGGAAAAGACGGAGGCAGAACGCTTCCCCGGCGCGGAACAAACCTACACGGTGGAAGCCATGGTGCAGGACCGCAAGGCCATCCAGGCAGGGACCTCCCACTTCCTGGGGCAGAATTTCTCCAAGTCCCAGAACATCTGCTTCGCCGGAAGGGACAACACCCAGCAATTCGCATGGACAAGCTCCTGGGGCGTTTCCACCCGCATGATCGGAGCGCTCATCATGATGCACTCAGACGACGACGGACTCGTCTGCCCGCCCCGCGTCGCTCCCCAGCAAATCGTCATCATTCCCGTCACGCCCAAGGAAGAAAGCCGCCAGGCCGTTCTTGACCACTGCGAGGAACTGGCGCGCACCCTCCGCGCCAAAACCTTCCACGGCCAGCCGCTGCGCGTGCTGGTGGACAGGCGCGACCTGGGCGGCGGCGCCAAGAAATGGGAATGGGTGAAAAAAGGCGTGCCCGTGCGTCTGGAAATAGGCCCCCGGGACCTGGAAAAAGGCTCCGTCTGCCTTCAGCGGCGCGACCGGCCCGCCAATGAAAAATCCTTCGTCCCGGAAACGGAACTGATCGATACCGCTGCGGATATTCTCCAAAGCATCCAGGACACCCTGCTTCAGCGGGCCATTGCCTTCCGGGACTCCCATATCCGCCCCGCCTCCACTCTGCGGGAATTGGAAGAAAACTTTTCCGGAGAGGGAGATGCAGACTGGCTCCAGGTGCCGTGGGACGGGTCTCCGGAAGAAGAAGAAGAACTGGCTAAACGGCTGCGCATTTCCATCCGCTGCATCCCGCTCGGCGAGCTGGGCCGCGGCGAGCCGGCACCCTGCATCCTCACCGGACGCATGACGAAACGCCGTGTTCTCTGGGCCAGAAGCTACTGAACCCTGACACCCCCTTTCAACGGGATTGTTCCAAGACAGGCAAAACGGGCCTTTTCGGAACAATCCCGTTTTTTACGCCTCTCCACTTTCCCCAAAAACGGCATGAACAAGAAACGGAGCAGCATACCCCACAGGGCAGAATTCTCCCCTCTCCTGCCCCATACGCCGGCAACAACGCACACATGTCGGCAAAACAGGATTTTTCTCTAAAAAAATCTTGCCAAGGCAGAAAAACCTTATATACTCTTGGCATACGGACGCCATAAGGCTCCAATCGTTCCAAGCGGATGTAGCTCAGGGGTAGAGCGCAACCTTGCCAAGGTTGATGTCGTGGGTTCGAATCCCATCATCCGCTCCATTTTTTGCCTTCGGAGTTATTGTAACCCCCTCATTTTACAAGGCCTCCCTTGATAGCAGATTGTGTGATATTCAGTCCTATTACATGGTTTTGTTACGTACTATGCTACATCGACTTTCCGGTGTATAGCAGATTCAAAACCGCTAACACTACAACATTATGGCTGGAATTATCAAAAGAAAAGACACTTGGTACGCCTGCTTCCGAGTTGAAGGCAAACTCAAGGTTCGTACCACCGGCATCAAGATCATTCCCTTGGTTTCTCTTGGACTGCCCCCCCAAATGCAGTACCAGATTAAAAGTTAGGCTTGGTATTTGTTAATATTGATTGATGGAGCTGTCGAGCATAAAGGCTCGGGGGAATGTTTCCTCAAGAGCCGTGAGGCCTTTCTTCGTTGTATTCCCTCTTGCAGTTCGTTTTCTCGTCTGATGCGTTCGACTGTTCGACTCGTTTATGGTTGATCGCTTTGCCGGTTTTCTCCCTGAGGTACGAGGTGATTTTACGTATGCCCCATGTCGGTTTTTCTTCGCTGGCTTCAATGATGGTTTGTTCTTCAAGACCAGGCAGTTTCTTTTCCTGTTTCCGGTAATGGCTTCGACATACCTGCAGGGTTTAGCAGGCTTTGTGCTACGAGCAGATTCGATGATTGATCAAATGCCCCGCTCCGGCCAGTCGCTGGGAGGGGCTTACCATTTTTTTGAGTTCACTTCTTTCAGGATTGAGATATCCAGGGCCTAGTCGGCTATGATTTGCTTGAGTCGCCGATTTTCTTCCTCAAGCTGCTTCATTCTCATGGCTTCCTTCAAATCCATTCCTTCGTACTTGAGCCCGCCACCGGTAGTAGGCTTGCTCCGTGATGTTGTGTTCCCGGCAAATTCCCCGAATGGCTTCTCCCGTCTGTTTTTCTTCGCTGAGGATTCTCAGGATTTCTTCTACGCTATATTTTTTCTTCATCGTTTTTTGTCAGGTTAGCCAACCTAACTTTCTTTGTGGACCTATTTTCGGGGGATAGATCAACTGATAATATATCAACCGATTTTTGGAGAATTACTTGTTGTGACTGAAATCAAGAAAGTTATACATAAGAGATATTTTTCTCAAAAGCGGGCCGCTTCGCTAGGGAAGAAAGGGCTTGTTCTGCTTTCCAGACTGCCGTCAGAGGACATTGAGTATTTTGCTGGAGGGAGGGAAATCTTCATCAGGATTTTTCAACGGAATGCGATGGTGAGAGGGCTGACTCTTCCTCACTACAGACTTTCGTAACGCTGTGCGGACCAATTTTTTTGGAAGCTTCATTGTCTATATATTGGATGTAATTTTGTATCTTCAACTTGTCCCATCTTGAAGCTCTTTTTTGAATTGTATCAAGATTCTCTCTGATAGATTGGAGACATTCCCATTCCCTTGATTTTGTATCGGTTCTTTCTCGATAAAATCTATTCATTATGATATAGAATAATTCGAGCCCCTGGCTACAAGGGACATCTTTTAGGTAATTGCAAATAGAAGAAACACCACATAACTCAAGAATGCTAATATTTTGAAAATTTGTATTATTCAATTTACGAATCTGATCCTCTGTCAAATCTTGATGAGATAATAATTGATTCTTTAATGAATTCTTAAAGTCATTTTTAATTGTATTCAAAAATTTATCTTTCAAATAATTTTTTAACCTCAACCATTCTTCCGACTCCGATTTATAAAATCCAAGTCCGTACATCCCCGTAAGGCGAGATGTTTCAAAATCAAAATTTTCTTCTGATAGAGATGGTACTATTGCATCAATATACTGTCTGCATTCTTTTTCAATCTCAACGGTCCCTTGGGTAAGCAACCCGTTTTCTGAAAAAGAGAGTCTCAATCCGAAGACGTGCAGAATGACACCTATATCAGAATATTTTCTCTCTTTGAAATCTTGTTCAAATTGTTCCAGCATAGAATCCAATTCTTCACTTTTCTGATCTCTCCAGTGCCATAGGTTTCTCCATGGTTCCTTTGATGGAAAATAAGCAGGAAGATTATTCAGTTCCTGTTTAATGTCGTCTTCAGGAAAGAACCCATCTTCCAAGATGTGAGTCAACATATCATCGGAAAAAATATTATTATGCTTGATAACATTTTCAAAATATTCACCATATTTTTCTAAATAATCATTTTGCTCAATTTCTTTTTTCTCATCGACTGTTGCAGATGAATTATTAAGAAATTTTAGAATTTTGAGTTCTTTCCATTCCTTAAAATAATGGCAAGAGAAATGTCCGGCTTTGATTTCAAAGGAAAGGATGAAAAAGAGCATGACAAGGTCTTTCATGAACATCTCATGTTTTTTATGCTTATCTTCAAGGTAGGCGTACAGCCTTTCAAAATCATTAAGCGATTGCTGCAAGATACGTAGATTATCCAATTTGGATGTCTGGTACATCTGAATGATCAAGTCCCGTCGAGACTTCAGGAATTTCCTTCCTTCTCCCTTCTGAAGTTGTTCCAGAAAATAATTGAGAGCATTCTCCGTTTCCGGCATCATCCGCAGAGTTTTACCAATGACCTTTTCTTTAATGGATTTATAGGATGCTTTCTTTTGATTGTCAGCATAGGGGGCAATTTCCTCCTCATTCCCAATAATGATCACCTTGCAGTTGTTGTTTTCCACAAAGGAATTAATGTACCCAAGTGATGCTTCTATCGGCATACCGCATCTCTCCAAATCATCAAATATGTAGATTGATTCAGGACGATAGATGTTAAAAAGATCATCTGTTTTCAAATGATCAAGATCGATACCTTGCGACTTTAAAAGAGAAGAAAATATTTTTCCTGTCAATCTGGCGGATTTCTTATTCATGAAAGGATGAAATTCCTTAATAATCATATCATCAATTTCATCCTTCGTTTGGACTCCATTCAGACTGATTTTAATTATTTCCGGAATTTTTTCTGATTCATCTTCTTGCTTAGGAGAAATTTTCTCCATATATCTGGTGATGAAAAACGTCTTGCCGATTCCCCATTTTCCTGTGAGCAAGACAGCATAGTGAGGTGCAGTCAATGCAGTATAGTAATCCAAAAAGCTTTCAATATGCGTATTATTGGGGAAGTTGCTTTGATTCGACATTCCTATAAAATATTCCTTGAAGAAGGAGAGTGCAATCTCAGAATCGAAACATAGCAGGAATGGTTCTTATGACGTACGGAAATGGCAAAAAATGATTGGTGTATAGTTAATCTTCTTGCCTACTAAGGAAAGCAGAAACCAAAATCATGCACCAGCGCCTCGAGGCGCTCAAACTGGCCAAAGAACTCGGCAACGTCAGCTGCGTATACCGGGAAAGAGGGATATCTGCAACTGCTGCAGAAAGAGAATCCGGCTCCATCCATCAAGAGTTAGAAAAAGATAAAACAAGCAGAGCGATTTCCGCAGAAATAGGGAAAATAATTCCGCATTTATTTAATAGAAAAGTCTCCAAGGAAAATATATTTTTTCGCAATAAGTAGTGTAAGGATAACCATTATTTGGAGGTGCCATGATTTGTACTTCGATACGGCAGCCTTTCACGAGGTCAGGGTTGTTTAACAGATACTCCTCAACTTCCGGAGGAATCCGGGCATTCGTTCCGTCTTCAACAACGAAACAAATCTGACAAGTTTTACCTCTCCAGGAAGCTCCATCGCCTATTAATTTCATTCCATGCCGGGCAAATATCTTATGGAGTTCCAAATCCTTTTTCACTGTTTTCAACAGAGTTACACTCCTCTCCATACCACTTCCCGTATCTATGGCCGACCAGATGAGGGAGAGCGGTAAATAAATGAAGTAAAGAGCGGCTATTCCTATTACAATCCATATTTTCTTTTTCATTGTAAATAATTTATCGGCATTATTTACTTTAGTCTTGTTTCGTTGACCTTCCCGATTTTTTATCGAAGCAATTTACTGAATATCAACATCCAGAATATTCTAGAAATCTTACAGCAAGATTATTCCACATAATTCCGAAATTAAATAACTGAATCAGAAAAAAAATATTGAGCATGTCTACTCAATTAAACAATTGGCATAAATTTACATTCATGCCAATTATTGTTTGAGATGATATTTCCCCTCAAAAGGAGTATGTACTTTACCCGACACCCATGTCCCATCTATAGGAGATATGTCTATATAATATGATCCAGGAGAAAGGAAAACCTTTTCTTCTTTATCTCGTTTCGCGTATAAAATACCTTTACGCAGGACAAAATCAATGCCAAAGAATTTTATATGCTGATTTTCTTTAAGTATAATTTCTTGTCGTGTTCTCTGGGTGGAATGGTAAGATGTTACAAAGACTTGAATTTCTTTATTAAAATCTTTCAATATAATCTTATTCGGTTTCATATACCGATTTTTATTTTTTTCAGATATTGCACAGTTGTTCCATAATATGGAAAACAAAATGAGCAAAACTCCTGGAATATATTTATTGATTTTCATCGCATGGACATTCGATATTTTTTTAATAGCATCTATTTCATGTTGATTGACTTTTCCATAATATGTCCTTCATTTCTATTCATTTAATAGAAAAGTCTCCATGGAAAATATATTTTTTCGCAACAAACCCTGTAAGGCTCTTCTTTTGATTCAGGGGGAATTTTGATTTGTACTTCGATACGGCAGCCTTTCACGAGGTTAGGATTGTTTAACAGATACTCCTCAACTTCCGGAGGAATCCGGGCATTCGTTCCGTCTTCAACAACGAAACAAATCTGACAAGTTTTACCTCTCCAGGAAGCTCCATCGCCTATTAATTTCATTCCATGCCGGGCAAATATCTTATGGAGTTCCAAATCCTTTTTCACTGTTTTCAACAGAGTTACACTCCTCTCCATACCACTTCCCGTATCTATGGCCGACCAGATGAGGGAGAGCGGTAAATAAATGAAGTAAAGAGCGGCTATTCCTATTACAATCCACATTTTCTTTTTCATTTTAAATAATTTAGGCTATGTCACAACAAACAGTTGATAAATAGCCATTTTTATAGGGGAGTATCAG